>Ga0070714_100000061_pt1 | contig 100907 bp, 148 predicted proteins | sample LARL83metaG_FD_65450 | JGI IMG/M metagenome (GOLD analysis project Ga0070714, IMG submission 65450) | Corn, switchgrass and miscanthus rhizosphere microbial communities from Kellogg Biological Station, Michigan, USA - LAR L8-3 metaG | ecosystem: Host-associated > Plants > Roots > Rhizosphere... | reverse complement strand
TAAGCGCAGGAGTGCCGTCAGAAGATGCGAGGTTTGTGCTCCCCAACGCGACACCAACCAACCTGATAATGACGGCTAACTTGAACAGTCTCATAAACATTTGCCACGTCAGACTTTGTGTTCTCTCACAGTGGGAGATAAGGCGGTTGATGGCTGCGGTGAGACGAGAGACAGTGAAAGCCATTCCCTGGATGAAAGACCACCTGACTATTCGGTGTATAGCGGAAGGGGTATGCAGAGAAAGTAGGAATCGGGACCAGCATTGCCATATACGCCCCCACATCTCCCGCGTGGACATCGTACCCAAAGTGAGGGCATCCGAATGAAGCTTGGCCCCATACTGGGATACGCCTACACGCCTCCTACCGAGGAAATTCCCTATGTCTGCGCCTGCTGCGGTGTGGCGGTCCCTCCCTTCAGGCAGCGTCGCAATATCCCCGATGAACTCTGCACACGTTGCTACGACTCCTACGAGACACAGAAGCAGGAACCTTGGTTGCTCTTCCTGTTCCGACAGGAGAAAGCCAGAAGAATGAGGATGTGGAGGCGGCGCAACGGCAGGACCGACTCAATCCCCATGATCAGTTATGAGGAGTGCAGGCAACAGGAGTTTCAGGCTATCTAAGCCTTCGCCTATACGCCGCTATACCCCGAGAGACCCCGGCAACAAACCGGGGTCTTTTCTTTTGTCTGCCGTATCGTTGTAGTTTCAAGCAAAGCCGACACCCAAAGGAGCCATCCAATCATCACCGACTCCTCGCCGGATATTGGATACATCACCATCAATGCCAACCTTGATAATATTCCTTATGCTTGTTCTTATTGCGGAGTGCCCCTTCGCCTCAATAAGCAGCGCAGCTTCCCTGATGAGCTATGTATGCGCTGCTATCGTCTGTTCAAAGACGAGAAAGAGAAGCCGTGGATGTGTGACCTGATCCGCAAGGAGAAGTCACGCAGGATGCGGATATACCGACTGAAAACCGCAGGCATCACCCCCGACGTCATCAGCTACGAAGAGTACATGAGGCCCTTCATAGAGGATCACACGGAGGATGACGCCTATACCCAAGACGAAACCAATGACACCGACGACACCGACGAGTCTGACACCGATATCTCCTAGCCTTCCGAAAAGCGACGGCTCCAAAGTGGAGATGCACCCTGGTCTCGAAGAGATTGTGGAGTGGATCAATAACGGCGTGACGAGGGTTGATGGCGTCTACATCAAAACCGCAGTCAATCTTGTCAAGGCGCTGAATGCGAAGTACCCGGACCCCGCCAACCAACTGACCACCATCCACCTGAGCCGCTACAAGAAGAGGGTCAAGCAGCACACCGAAGGCTACATCATCCGAGATGGGGAGGTTTGTCGCAGCGACAGCACACCCGTCGAGATGATTGACCCCATGAAAATCCTCAAGAGCTTTGTGCAGGTTGCCTACGAAACCCTGATGCGCCACCCCGAGAAGATACAAAGCAAGGATTTCGTGGTGGCGATGAGGCTCCTGAAGGATGTGCAGGGGCTCCAAGACGAGAATACCGTCGCAGACGAATGGAAAGAGTACCAGAAGAAGCGACGCCAGAAGTCGAAGCCCAAGGTCATCGACATCACGCCTCGTGATGCCCTACAGGATATCTACACGCCTACCCTCGAAGACGGGGAAGAGGCGTGAGCATCAAGGCGCAGGCTGCCGCGAAGAAGCCAGCCAATCAGATCAACCGCCGCATCATCTCGGAGTGCCTTGAGAGGGGCTACGACAATATCGGGAATTTCGCTGAGGATTTCCTCGATGTTGAGCCTCATCAAGGACAGAGAGACTGGTGGGATAGGAAGACCAACGACGGCATTATCAAGTCAGACGCGGGAGAAGCTGCCCTCTCCTGCGCCAATAGGTGGGGAAAAAGCTTCGCAGCCGGAGTGAAGCTCCTCCACCACGCATTCTACCAGATCAGGCCAGACCAATATAACTTCGACACGTTGGGTAGGCCCAGGCCCTACAAAGCCGTCAACGTGGCGATGTCCCTTGACCAGGCGATGCTAGCGTGGAATGATGCACACCGCCTCGCCACGATGGCACCACGCTTCCGGCAGTTTGTCGTGAAGGTTATCGGTGCCCCCTTCCCTTGCATCACCATCTCCAATGCGCCATCTGGTCACGACAGGATACTCTCCGATATCTGGGCAAGGTCCACGGCACACAGGGCCAAATTCCTCCTCGGCAAGACCTTCAACTTCCTGAATTACGACGAGGCAGCCTTCGATTTAGATGGCGAGTCCATCATGGATGCCGTCTTGAGGATGCGTATGGCGGATCAAGCAGGGAAAATCGACTTGATCTCCTCACCAAACGGCAAAAACTGGTTCTGGCGCTTCTATCAGATGGGCCAGACGACGGATAGTTACTACTTCTCGCGTCGCGGCGAAGTCTTCGAGAACCCCAACGTCTCGCAAGACTATATCCGTCGTATGATGAAGTCGATGTCCCCGACGTGGGTGGAGCAGAACATCTACGGCAGATTCGCGGAGATGGCGACGGTTTTCCCCGCAGAAGCCGTGATGCGTTGTACCGTCAACCAGAACTATGGCCATCTCCTGCCGATACCGATGAATTACACCGTCGAGTACTCTACAGTAGGTGATGGCGTCAACGTTGAGCAGCTTGTCGAAGTCAAGAAATCGAGTAAGAGGTTCCGTTACGTTGTCGGCGTTGACTTGGCGAGGAAACATGACTCCACCGTAGCCATCGTCTTGCAGATGGGTCCACCCCACAAACTCGTCGCGTATCGAGAGTTGACCAACACATCCTGGACCAATATCTACGATATGGTCAAGAACCTCGCCATGTCGTATGGCAATTGCCCCGTGATGGTTGACTCCACCGGCATGGGCGATGCCCCGTTAGAGGCCCTCCAGAAGGAGCCCTACAACCTCGACGCCGAAGGCTACAACTTCGCCGGAGGCTCCGCGAAAGAGAACCTCCTCATCGAGTTGCAGATGGCCATTCAGGACACGTCTGTGCTGTTTCCGCATATCCCTAAACTCGTGGACCAGCTTGTGTACTACGAGTGGGAGGACAAGAAGCTCCAGACTGACTACGTGATGTCCCTCGCGTTGGCAAACCACGCCATCAATGAGATTCTGCTCAAGGAATCCCCCGAGACTCTGGAATCCCCCGATGGCATGGTGTTCACGGTGAGGCGCAGCGCCTCCGGCTTGTATGTCGCCGGGAGCGACAAACTCAACATCGACTTCTCTCCCTACGGAGATGACGAAGAAGACGAGATCACGCGGCTTGCCGCTGCCCTCGTATAACCAGAAAACCAGACAACATGAATATCTTTGAGGCACTTTCCCGCAGAGTGTTTCGCCAGCAGATGGCTGTCGTGAAGGCAGAACAGGATACGGAGACGAAGGGTGCCGTCAGCGCAAGCGACACCTTCCCCCACACGACATTGCGTAGCTGGGAGGAAGCCTTCGGCTTGCCCCTGGATAGGCGCAGCCGTTACGACGACTTCGACCAGATGGACACGGGTGACGTCGCTATCATCCTCGATACCGTGGTGGACCAGGCGCTGAATTTCGAGGAGAACCCCACCAACCAAGACGACATCCTCCTGAGGGCAGACTGCTTCAAGATTGACTTCAAGTCTGCACCCGCGAAGGCCAAAGAAGTCGTCAGGACAATGCTGGAAGAGACGGATTTGCGCCAGGAGTTGAGGCCCATCACGAGGGACCTCCTGAAGTATGGTGACGAATTCGTGGAGCTACTCTGGGATTCGGAAGACAGGCTCAGTGGCATCCAGCCCCACATCGTCAGGGATATGTTTGTCGGCAAGGACAACAAAGGCAACTTTGAGCTAGGCACCGACGACAAGGGCAATCCTCTCGCCTATCAGCAAAGGGCATCAGGAGGTAAGGTCATAGCGGGATGGCAGCCTTTCGAGATGGTCCACTTCAAGCTCTACCCGAGTAAGAAACACGTCTACTCGATACGCAGCCTTCTTGACACAATTAGGTTTGACTGGAAGAAGCTCAACTGGCTTGAGCAGGGTATGGTGGTGGCGAGGGCTTCAAGGGCCTATCCACGCCTTGTGTGGCTCCGAGACATGACAGGGAAGAGCCTCAAAGACGCAACCCAGAAGATGGCTGACTTTATCAAAGGTATTACTAGGAAGAAGACGGCATCGGGTGCGGAGCAGCAGGCACCGATGCAGCCTGATGAAGACTATTTCCTCTCCACAGGCTACGTCACCGGCACAGACGGCAAGAATTACCCCAAACTCGACAGCTTGCAGATGCTGGACCCGACACTCAATGGCATCGGCACCATCACCGATGTTGTCTACCTGCGCCGCAAGCTCTTCAATAGGGTCCCCGCTGCCACCGTGGGCATCGTGGATGCAAGCCAGGGTGATATGACGCCTCAGGACATCGCCTTGGCGAAATTCACGCAGCATGTGCAGCGGCAGATAGAAGTGGGCCTCCGTCAGATCATCGACAGGTCTCTCCTGGCGCAGGGCTACATGAACATCGCCTACGACATCATCTTCCCCAGGCCCTTCGTCCACACAGACTGGCGCTACGCTGACGGCGCATTCCGAAACTCGATGAAGGACCAGAACTATAACGCCATGGGTGCCATATCGAAGCAGACCATCAGGATGCGTGAGTTTGGGATGTCGAAAGAGGAAAGCGACGCCGAAGCGAAGCAGGTACTGGCTGAGTTGAAGGAGTTTGGCACCCTCTTCCCGACGAATAGTGGGCAAGGCGAGGGTGAAGGTCTCGGCAAACTCGGAGCCACGCCGGAAGCACCTGAACCACCCGACACACCGGCAGACGCCACCACCAAATCGAAGCAGAAGACTGGTGGGCAGAAAGGCGGCGCAAAGGCCAAGGAACAGCACCAACACGACTTAGTGACACTCGCAGCCTACCCGCCGCCAGGCGTCACACCAACCCAGGCAGAAGAAAGCAACTAATACGTGGCCACCCTCAATTTCGCGGAGCTACCCCAGTACTATTCCTGTCCCGTCTGCGGCGAGGTGAGGAGCCTCACCAGGAAGGCACCGCAGCTTGTCCTGATAGCGGCGCAGGTACTCGGGGTGTGCCCAGAGTGCTACGACAAACTTGAGAATGATGAGCCCTTGGAGGCACCGTCTTTCCAGGGCTTTGGACTCAAGAAATCGCCGGATCATATGTGTGATCCCCACGGCGTCAATGCCGTGTCGGATATGAGCATCGAGTATGAAGATGGAGAATAACACGAAAGAATTGCCCAAGAAGGCGAGGGGCATGATGCACATTCAGGACTGGCACAGGACTGAATACGGTGCCCTCTTCGCCATCTTCCAGAAGCAAGACGGAGCCCAATTCATGGTGCCTGTGCAGCACCTCTTGGACCTGATCAAGACGCTGTATGGCACCCGCCACACGGAGCTTGTGGAGAAGTCCTACTACAAGACGCCACGGCAGCCCAGGGAGACGTATACGTTAGACAAATGACACTTCTTGATATACCACTGCTAGACCAACTATCTCCTATTGACGACAATGATCCCCAAAATAGGGCCAACTCGTGTGGCCCCGAGTCTGTGCTCATGATCCTGCGTTATTATGGGCTTGACGATTCCGTGGAGGACATCATCACCACTGAAACAGGCGATGCATATTATCAGGGCTATACCTATGTGAGCCAGCTTGCCGACTTCTTGAGTCGGAAGGGGCTGCCTTGTTATATAGCGCAGCCTCAAGACGTCGCCGCCTCGGTGAAGCAGGCGAATAATGACTCTTTTCCGATAATTTATTTGAGGTACTGGAATCTTGACACCCTGACGGGTGGGCATTTCACGGTTATCAGAGGAGACGCCGACACACCATTTGCGATTATCAATAACCCGTGGCAGGGTGTTGAGAACAAGTGGACCTGGGATCAGGTCAACCAGTATGCCCTCGGTAACTACATTATTGTGATCACCAAGAAGAAGGAAACTGTGGACTCCGTTTTACAGGCTGGCATCGCCTATTTCGAGACCTTTGGGGCCAAATGGAATCCTACGGCACTGGGATTGGCGTGGATGCGTATGTATCGCAACTGGGTCCAGAATGGCCAGGATGATGTACTCAATCCCACGCCCCCACTCTATTCGGAGTGGGCCAACGGCACCGATGCGTATTTGCCGCTGGATAACGGGATAGTCCTCCACTGGCACACAGGGAAGACGAGTCAAATTGAGGCCAAGGAGAGGCGTCAGGTCTTCACGGCGGCTGGCTGGCCTCTGGCCTGAAGTCTCTTGGTGGGCTTGCGTCTTCCGGCGGGTCACCGGGGAAGTCGAAAGAGATGGTTCCCTTCTTGTCCTTATCGAGTTTCTGATGAATGGGGCAGCCCACAATCCGACAGAGGTGGAGGGTCTGCCCATCAGTATCGAGGCACTGCACCGCTGGGCAGACGGAGATGCAGTAAGAACTCAGGGGGGATTCTTCTTCGTCGGCATACAACGCTGAGAGGTATCCTTTAGAATATTTGTTCTAGGTGCCGGAGCTGACACCCCCACATATAACTACGGGAGATGCCTCGTCGCGTTACGCATGGACATGGTATACTAAATATGTGGTGGTTGTGTAGGCAGAATTTATAGTGGCGATTCATATCATATCTTGATGGATTGGCTGACTATCTAGTATGCCATAAGCCCTAAGGTTTCGTAACCCTTTGGTGGCGTGTGGGTAAAATCTCAACCCAAATTTCATAACTTGGAGGGTGCCTGTCGTTGCAGAAGTATGCGGAGTTTACGCTAGCGAAGGGTATCAGGACTGTCAAGGGAGAATTGCGACTGACCTCAACCCAAGACTCCGGTGCCGGTGGGCCTGTCGTTTACAACCTCGACAAGTTTGGTGAAGGCTCCCGCCTCGAAAACTGGCGCAAGCTCATGGTGCCAGGGAGGGAAATCCGAATCTATGAGGAGGCCAGAGACGATGGCCCCCACCCCGTCATAGCCCTCCTCAGGCTCCGAGACGACGACACGCTAGAGTGGGATAATCAGCCGTCGATAGGCTATAAGGAGTGGGTGCCGTTTTGGGATGAGCACCGCTACCTCATCGAATTGGAAGCCTGGAACAAGAAGCAAGAAGAGGCCATCGCCCCCGATGAGAAAATAGAGTATTCCGACAATATGATGAGTTTCTGACCCTATTCACCACAAGCCCTTTCTGGAGCAATCCAGAAAGGGCTTTTTTGATTCATGTCGCGGTGTATGGGTTGGAGGTACACCATGGACATTGATCCGACACCACAGCCTGGCAACACGGAGACTGACGCTGACATCCAGCCACTGCTCCACAACCACTACCCAGGCAGCGTCCCAGGGCTCTCGAATCGGGGTGCTCCCGACACCACACGCAAATCCTACACACCAAACACGAAAGTAACGACGCCCCAACCTTCACGAAAGAAGTAAATGGCCCACGAAGCTCCCTTGCTTTATTGCAAGTACTGCCTGGAAGGTGTAGAGGTCAGGTTTCTACACAAACGTAACGTGTATATCTGCCCGGTGTGTGACACACACTACGCAAACAATAGCGAGATGATCTCCCAACTCACGCAGGCAGGGAAAAAGCAACGACGTCGCCAGCGTGAGTGGGCAGTCAATGCGGATTCGGCACACTGATGCTGCAACAGGGAAAAGTAACGCCTATCCAGGTCACCATCACCCTGAATAGGATGTTTGGCGGCTTCTGGGCATTCTGCCCCATCACACTCCAACTCCTCCTCGATGGTGAGGTGAAGGAAGAATACGTCGTGAAGACGGATGCACAAGGGAAGGTCACCTTCCCGTTTATCCCCCACCGAGACAATGAGAGCCTCAACATCTCCGTGAGGGGGCAGGTATTGCAGAACATCAGCCTCCCCGTGGGCTCCGATTCCGTCTCCATCCCGCTGACCATGGCCTAAGTAGCACTGTACTTACTGAGGACTCTTCCTCGCTTTTTCGGATACAACAATGGCTGCAACTACTACGATAGTCAGATATACGGGTGCTGCTGCATCCCAGGTAGGCACTCCCCTGTCTACCTCGGTGGGTGGCGGCATCACCAACGTCACGAATGTCACCAACCCCACCATCACCACAGCTTCCAACCATGGGTTGGTTGCGGGCCAATATGTCACCATCTCAGGTGTTGTCGGCGCTACGGGTGTCAATGGCACCTTCGCCGTCACGACGGCCACGGGGACCACGTTTACCCTGACGATGGCGGCTCCCGGTGCCTACACGTCGGGTGGTGTGGTGGCGGTTCCTTTCCGTCTCACTCTCGATGATTCCAACACAGGCACCACGGCTATTCAAATCCCGACGTCTACGGGTACCGCCTACTCCCGAGAGATTGTCGTCGGTTTGGGCATCGTCACTGCCGCGTCTCCCCAATCCAACATCTCGAATCGACAGCTTTCCATCGCGTCTGGCATGCCGAGTGGCATGTACCTCTTCCAGAAGACTGCCAACGACTCGTCGTATGTGCAAGGTGCTGCGGCTCCCGCCAATGGCGGCACTGCTGGCGCTGTTCCCACTGGCTATAACGCCGCGATGACGACGACCCCCGCCAACTACGACACCACGAGTGTCGCTGGCGCAGCGACGCAGAACACTGCTCCCGCCACGGCAAATGGAGCTTTCCAGCGTCTCTTGTTTGGTGTGGACCAGACGGTGACGACGACGGGGACCATTGCGCTTCCGAATCTGGTTCTTACGTATCAGGAACAATAGGGTTACTAATAGGTAACACAACAGCCTCAACAATCCCATACAAGGGCCAAGAAAGGGCAATACAATGCCGAAAGTCATTCCTGCTGAACATATTGACCACTGGATGTGGCAGGCCATCTATAACGACGGCAGCACCCTGGAAGAAATCGAAGACGACGGCACCCTCCACGGGTACGCCGAGATTGACCAGAATAAGCTTGGTGGCCTGATCCTTTATCCCCTCATCCCTGGGCTCCCACAGTTTGCAGTGCAACTCGGGAATGGAAGACGCCTCATCTTCTATCGACTCCGTCAGAGGATTGGTGCCCTTGGCTACGTTGCGTCTGACGACATTGACATTGTTCACCAGCACCAAGGACCCTCCTTCCAGGTTATCGGCTTCCAGAGGACTGTCAACGATACCAACTTCAAGAGCTTGACCTACATCAACGAAGAAGGTGTCTCCTACGTCACGGATGAAGACACCCTCATCTAAAGGACCTACACACCAATGGCCATCAGTCTTTATACGGATCAGTTTGTCCTTTCTCAAAACGCCACCTATCAGCAGCGTGTCCTGATGGCTGCGATGCAGTATGCGGGGGGCACTGTGCAGAATGAGGCCCACGACGGCACCGTGAGCAACTGGCAACGTCGCAGTCGCCTCGCCATGGCAGTCCTCAACAATCCCGTGGTCACCAATAACTCCGTCTTGGGACTGGCCTTCGCGTGTACCTTCGATGCAAACGTCAAGGCGGGGACCACGGTAACCAATAGCAGTGTGACGGCGCAGACATTCACCGATGCACAGCTACTCACGGCAATCACCAATTTTTGGAATGCCATCGCCGGAGTCGTTGACTAACCATGGCTGCCATTATTGGTCCTACCTATGGTACTGAAGTAACCGTCACTCTCAGCGCAGACGGCATTGCGTCGGGTGCCGCCAGGAAGTCTACCAAAGTCACGCTTTCCGGCATCGGTGGGCTCACCGGGACCATTGACAATGCGTGGATACGTGTCCAACTCAACACCGCAACAGGTACCCTCGGTTCCCCCGCATATGCCAGGCTCTGGGTGGCGATACCCAGCGTCGGGGGCACCAACTACACCGATGGTGTGACGGATGGCGACGCAGCCTACACGATGCTCACCAACCCCACCATGGCGGTGCTCTACCTCCCCATCGACACCGCCAACGTCACTAAATACTTCAGTGGCAAGCACCTCGTGGCGCTTCTCGGGGACATACCGGATAGTGTTGTTTTCGTGTTGGAGAACCAAAGCGGCTTGGCCTTCGCGGGTACCGCAGGGCAGAGTACCCAATGCAAAGTGACGCTGCTCCCCATGCAATACCAGAGCCAGTAATATGCCGAGACCCTACACGCTTTCCCTTCAGTATGGCAAGCAACTCCAGGATGCCGTGACCATCAACCAGGGGCACCCACACAGCCAAGACCTTCGGTGGTTTGTTGCGCCGACGACGGGGGCCATGGAAGACCTGGTTTCCGGCATTCCCCCTGTGTTGGGGGATTACAAGACCAACTATCCGTCATTAGAAGGCCCTGGGCTCCGCTGCCCCATCGGAGGAGCAAAGAACACGCAATCCGCATATTGGCCCATGTCGGGTCACTTGAAAGGGACGTGGAAGCAACTCACGGTAATGGTGCGTTGCGTTATCGACTCGTTGCCGACCATAAGTTACAACTCCATACTCACTATTCCCTATAACTCCACAAACTCTTCCCCGTATGGCGTCAACTTCCAGATGAATAGCACCAATAATCAGGCACACTGGAATAGCAGCGACGCTGGCACCACCGATATGTATGCAAGTGGGGCAACCAATCCCTACGTATTGGGTGACGGCAATATTCACGAATACGTAATGGCCTTCGACGGTGCCTACTGCAATTTCTATCGAGACGGCTTTCAGGTGGATTCTCCACAATCACTCTGGTTTGGGTCGGCGCAGCCGATACTTATTGTCAATCAACCTATCTGTGTGCTCTCCTACCCGTATCCCACGCAAAATCTGACGGGATTCAAGGGCACCATCCTCTCCGCTGGTATTTGGACACGAAGGTTGTCCAGCGCCGAATTGCTGTCTCGATTCGAGAGGCCCTACCAGCATCTTCACAGCGTCTAACACCACATCTACGGGATGTGAAACTTTCGTAGGCAACTCTCGTGGCTGTTTGGCGATATATACCCGCAGCATCTGCGGCTACCTCTACAGCGCCAGCAGCCGCCACGGTACTCCTCTCGAAGGCTGCCACAGACCCTGCGGGAGCACACACCCTCCTCAAGAAACAAGGCACCGATAACGCCGCAGCCCATGTCCTCCTCGCCAAAAGCGGCTCCGACATCGCCCCCGCGTCTGCCCTACTCAAGGGCAGCTTCACCGATACCGCACCTGCCCACACGCTTCTGACGAAGACGGGGACCAGCCTCGCGTCTGCATTGGCGCAGCTTCAGAAGCAAAGCACCGACACCGCCTCTACTCAGGTGCTCCTCGCAAAGTCGGGGACCGGGATAGCCCCTGCCCACACCCTCCTCAAGGGCACTTTCTCTGCGTCGTCTCCTTCCCAGGCAATCCTCAAGAGGACAGGGACCAGCAGCGCAGCTTCGTGTGTGGTCCTCGCAAAGTCTGGGACTGTCGTTGCGCCTTCCCACACCCTCTTGGCAAAGGCAGGGAGTGACTCTGCCGGTGCCCACACCATCCTCTCGAAGGTCAATGCGGATTCCGCACAGGCACACGCAGTCCTCATCGCGTCGCATAGCGTGTCGGCCCCTTCCCATGTCTTGCTGGCTGGCACCAGGACTGGCGTAGCTCCCGCCTCCGTCTTACTCGTCAAGGCGATAGCGTCTCCGGCTCCCGCGTCTACTCTCCTGAAGGGCACATTCTCTGACCAGGCAGCCTCCCACACACTCCTGAAGAAGGCTGGGAGCCTTGCTGCCTCGTCACACGCCTTACTCGGCATCACAAGGTCCACATCGGCACCGGCATCGGTGCTCCTCTCGGGGAGCTATCAGGCATCTGCGGCTGGCCATGTCCTGCTCAAGAACACGGGAATCCCGCAGCAAGGCCCTGCGACGGCACTCTTGAAGGGAACATTCCCCGCCACATCGACGTCAACGGCAATCCTGACGCTGAAGACGTCGAAAGCGGCTCCCGCCTCGGTGCTTCTAGGACAAAGCCACGCAGCGTCGGCACCCGGCTCCGTGGTGCTCCTCAGCGCCTCCGCTGATCAGGCCAGCGCCACCACTCTCCTACGCAGACAAGGTGGTGTGTCGGCTGGTTCCGTGGTGCTCCTGTCGAAAGTCGCAGCGACTCAGGCTCCGGCATCGGCACTCCTCGCCTCCACGAGGCCACTTGCCGCTAGTAGTGCTGTAGTGTTGCAGGCCCAGGCGCAAGGCGTGGCACCGGCACACCTTCTCCTGAAACGTATTGGAAGCCTAGTCTCACCCGCAAGCACCCTCTTGTCACGACAAGGGCAAGCATCTGCGGGGGCTTGCGTCTTCCTGAACCGACTAGCGCCGAGTGCTGGCGGCATTGTCCTCCTCAAGAAGACATCCACTGCTTCCGCCGGGGCCACGGTACTCCTCAGTTTCAGTGTCCTCCCGGCACACGTCTCCGTCAATGATGCTGCGCTAGCGACGGCTGCACTCAACGACATGACCATTACTTCGGTGTCACTTTCCGACACACCACTCTCGACAGTCCTGGAGAGTGACACAAATCCCTAGGTAACCGATGAACAATAGCTATACGAAGGGCACCGAGGTGAGGCTCAGTGCCGTCTTCGACGTGAACAATGCGCCTCAAGACCCTTCGACGGTGATCTTCAAGGTCATGGACCCGCTGGGAAATATCACCACATCTTCGGGTGCTGCCGTTATCAAAGATTCCACCGGCAACTATCACGTCGATATCCTCGTTGCGACGTGTGGCGTGTGGTGGTATCGCGTCGAAGGCACAGGCGTCGCCACGGCGGCGCAAGAGGCCCAATTCGATGTCAGGCCAAGCGTTTTTCCCTAATCGCAACTCTGCGCCTGTGACGGTGTAGAGGCAGGAGATTCCTCGTGATTGATGCCAAAGTCAACGTCCCTTTCTTCATAGTCCAGGAGATTCTGGATGGGAGTGGCAATCCCGCCACGGGGAAAACCCCGAAAGTAACCATCTACCAGGAAGTCATCGCGGGTAGTACCATCAGTCTCACGAAGATTGTCAACCTCGCCAGTATGACGGAGCTTGATGCCGCGACGCCTGCCGGTATTTACGCATATTCCTGGACGCCCAGCGTGGTTGGTCAGTACTCCGTCAAGGTGGACGAGACGACGATACCGGCCCACTTCTTCTATGAGGTGTTGGTAGGCAACAACAACGACGTGGAGCTTTCGACGCGGCTCATGAACCTCGCCAACGAGGGGCAGCCGGTGACGCTAGGCCCAGGCGCAGGACAGATCATCTTCACCGACACCCTGATGGAGGGCTCAACTCCCGTCACCAACGCGACGCTGCGTTTCTATAATGCCACCACCATCATCGACAGCGGCAACAGTAATAAGACGACGCAGATAGATTTCTCTTCGCAGATTGCGGAGGCACTGACGTCGAGCACCGGCAGCTTCCAGGTTGCCCTCAACCCTGGCTACTACTTCTTCACGACGATTGACCAGAATGGTGCCCAACCCGTGTGGTACCTCAGTCTCGTGACGGCTACCACATTTACGTTGCAGCAGACACCGATAAATCCCTCCTAAAGAATAAATCCTCAGTGAAAGGTTTTCCCAGTCTTGGCTAATCTCAGTCTCAACGACAAGCAGGTTGCGGTTTTCGATTATCTCTTCGAGAAGTGGCAGGAGCTTGCGAAGCCAGCGAATGCCGCCTACGGTGAGCTTCAGACCTATATGGCGGGTGTCGCCAAGGATTTGGGCATCTCCATCGAGGACCACACCTTCGACGCCGATACGAAGACGTTTGTGCCGGTACCCAAGGCGACGGAGGAGAAGGCCCCCCTCCAGATGGTCCCCAGCGACAACGAAACAGCACCCACCGAAGGGTAATCTCTAGAGGTTCACGATGCGTGGAGGCGGCGGTGCTCTCCTCAGTATCCCACTCACTCTTGCGGGTGACAGGACTTGGCTGGGCACACAGACGTTTCAGAAGCGCCTTGTCATCACGGGTGCCCCCTCCGCGTCTACTGCGACGCTGGAGCTACACACTGCCACGGGGCAGACTGGCAACCTCCTAGAAATCTACAACTCCTCGAATACGAGGGTTGCCTATTTCGACCAGGCGGGGAATTTCTCCTCCACGGGTGCCCTCAGCTTCTCTAGCAGCCAGGTGGTGCAGGGGAGCAGCGGCATCGGCTTCAGCGTGAAGCGCAACGTCTCCAATGCCTCCGACATCCAGCAGTGGCAGGATGAAAGCGGCAATCCCCTCCTGAGCATCAATCACGCGGGGCAGCTTACCGGCAGCGGCGGGATCACCTTCACGGGTGCCTTCAGCCTCACCATCACGGGTGCCCAGACCTTCGCAGTCTACGGAGACGGAAGCTCCCTCCTGTCCATGACGGCAGCGGGTGTGGTGACGGCACAAGCCAACGTCGGCACCACGATGCGACTATCCAATGCCCAACTCTCCGCAAACCGCATCAGCAATACGGCGAATGTGGAGGGCATCAAGCTAGGGAATGGCGTCTCGCAAGCCGCAGGATGGCTCAGGGCAGCGAATAGCGACGACGTGGTGTTTGGCTTCGATGATGGCACCAACTGGCACCCGCAAGTCACCTACAAGTCTGCTGGCGGCGTCAACGTCATCAACACCTTCTCCGTCGTCAATGGCAGCTTCGGCTTCCAGATACGCAGCGACAATAGCAACGTTGATCCTGGCATGCCGTGGCTCAGGAGTGATGGCGGCAGCGTCTTCCTCAACCCGAAGACAGGCAACTATGTGGCCCTCGCCTACGACACGGGGAATGCTATTTATCTGGGTGGTGCAAACGGCATCATCATCAACAACCAAAATAGCTCCACCGACCCAGGAAGGCCATGGATACGCAGCGACGGAACCAATCTTATTATCAATCCATCCGGCACAGGCTCCATCTATTTGGGATTCGATAAAAGCTCCGTCGTTAGGCTCAACAATCATATTATATTCAACCAGACGGCGGCTCCCCCCAGCGGCACAGGCTACAGTGCCGGCACCAAACTCATCTTCTACGACACGGGAACAGATGCAAACTCTTATACCATCGGGGTGGATGGCTCCACACTGTGGTATAGCACTGGTGACGCCACGGGTGGGATGCACAAATGGTACTTCGGTGCCACGATGGGTGCCTATTTGACGAGGAGTGAGCTACTCCTCGACACACAGAACCTCAATGGCGGTGGCCTGACCATTTCCTTCGGGGCATCAGGCTCCGGCGAGGGCATCGGCTCCAACAGGACTGGCGGCAACCAGAATGGCCTCGACTTTTTCACGGCTGGTATCTCCCGATTTTCCATCTCCAACGGCGGCAACGTCAAGGCCAATGGTCAATATGTGCTGAGGACACCCGTCGGGAACAACTATGCCATCCAGTCTGGCGTGTCATCTGGTATCGCCGCAGATGCGACAAGCATCAGTGTCGGTTTCCCCACGGCATTTTCCGGCACACCCAACGTTGCCGTGTCCCCCAACGGCGGAATCACCGGCAACATCAGCTTCTATGCACAGTCGCCTTCCACGTCGTCATTCACGTTGTATAGGTCCACCACCTATGGAAGCGGCGCTGGCACTAGCATAGCTTGCACTTGGTTTGCGATGGGAACACTCTAAAATGGACACTCCCCATATCATCGTCACGGCGTGTGGCGTCGAGAACCGCAGCGATGGCCCACACCTCCGGCTCATCCTTGACCTCCCCAGGAAAGACGAGATACCCGTCACGAAAGACGAGGAAGGTAACGTCGTGGAGATCAAGCACTTCGAGGCTGACAACCACCTCCTCACTTTCGTTGACGAGGTGAGGATGCAACGCTATGACGTGAATACGCCACAAGACCTCTTCGAGAAGGTCATGCTTGAGCATGTCCACCAGCACTACCAGCTAGGTGACCCATCCGAGGGTTTCCGCGATGGTCTCGTCGTTTCCTACGCAGATGGTGTGCAGGAAACTATACAGAGAGTGCTCACAGAATATTTCGTGAAGCAGTAAGCCGCCAACACTGGCATTCATGAGCCTTGCCCATGTCCTCCCTCACGATATCAGGCAGCCAGGGAACCGTCACAGGCGGGTACCTCAGCAATGCCGGTGCTTCTTTCCTCATCGATAATACGGGGGAGATGACGGCAGCGCCAGCGAGTGGCCATAAGTTGACCATCACGGGGAATGGGCTGGTCACGTCGGGTCTCGCCGTCGCCTTCGCATCGAAGACGGCAGCCTACACCATCACAGCCTCCGATGCCGTGGTTGTGTGTGACGGCACCTCCGCAGCCTTCACCGTCACGCTACCAGCGGCGAATGGAGTGTCGGCGGGGAAGCAATACGTCGTCAAGAAGATTGATTCTTCCAGCCACGCCATCACGGTGGCAGCCGCTGGCACCGACACGATAGATGGCCTCGCCACTCAGGTAATCAGCAGCCAATGGAATTCCATGACGCTGATAGGCGACGGCTCATCCCACTGGTATCTCATCTAATCCGCCGTCTGGCGTTATTTTCCTAGAGGTTCATTATGAGCTACTTTGCGGCAGTTGAGCCGTTTGGCAGCAGGACAGCACTAGGCTCAGAATACAAGAATCAGGCCATCACGGATGTCGGCACCACGTCAGTGACGTCGATAACACCGGCAACCGTGGCTGGCTGCACACTCAGCGGCGGCAGCTACTATAACGTCAGCGTCATCGCAAATAACCATCTTGGCCCCATGTCCCCGTGGAATTCAGGCCACCAAACTCCCGGTGGCACCAATAATGCGTTTGTCCTGGTCATACCACAGCCGAGTGGCGCAGACGGCGGGTGGTTCTACGATATCTTTGCCGACGAAGGCAGCGACACCAACCAGGACCCCCCGAATACGCGGTGGATCGGCAGGATCACGGAGGCGCAAAGGGCTGCTGGCTTCGTGATCAATGGTAACCCACCGGCTGCCGGTGGTGCTCCCGTCACGGGTGCCACGGGTGGCACCGCGGGTACCGTCACCGTGGGTGCTTCCGGCTACACGAGTGGCCCCACGATGGGGAGCCTTCCCTGGTCTTCCCTCACTGGCATCGACATCACCATCCCCACCTCCGTCAATACGCAGAATAAAAGCGAAGTCAGGATTTTCGTGGAGCTTACGCCGAGGACCCCCCAGTATGGCGACCCCAGGACCCCCCTCCAGTGCATCCTTGTCCCGTTTGAGCAGAATACGCTGGACACGCAGCGATGGCTGGCGGGGAGCCCCTATATCGTGTCGGCACTCACCGGCATAGGGCAGCCTTTGTATCAGGTCTTCTCCTACCCTTGCCACGGGGCCACGGCATTCAAACTCGCGGTGCAGCAGCTAACCTCGGGATGGAACCTGGACATCTATCTGGAGCTAGTCTGATGGCGGCGTTGAAGCAAGGGAGGGTGGGGAGCACAGCGAAGTCGGGGAGGGTGACGATGACGTCCCCCACATTCGATGATGGCCTCAATGATGCCAGCGCCAATAGCTCCGGCACCCTCTTCGGTGTGCTCCAGCCTACATCAGCGAAGGCACCCACCGACGTGTCTGCTGGCATCACGGTAGCAGGCATGGAAACTGGTTGGAATGTCTGGGAGACGGCAGATGGCGTATTCTCCGCGAGTTTCGAGGCGCAAAGGGTAGCAGAACTTCAGACGTATCTCAGCAATGGCATGAAGGTCTTTCTTACCCCGGACCTCCACTACCCCCCTTCTTGGCTCCTCGCCTTGGCGAATACGCAAGACGTCAATCAGCTTGGACACGCCAGTGGCACCGCGTCGTTTGCTTTCTCACAGACGGTGAGGACCAAGGCTGCCGCGTATCTTACGCGAATCGGCAACGTCTTAGGTTGGAAAAACATCTGGGGCATCCGTATCGGCGGCGGGGGACAAGTCGAGTCGGGTTTCCCGTATATGAATGTGGTGAGTGGCGACGGCTCCAATCAATATTGGGGCTACAATGCCAATGCCCAAGGCAATGCGACGGATAGGCCATCGTCGGTGCCAGTGTGCCCATTCAAGGGCACCGGCTACGCGAATAATGGCACCACGGGAGGGGCATCCGGCTCCACGTTTTGGTGGTCCCCAGGGGAGACGCAATACCAAGGCGCAGCCTTCACGGCGGGTGTCGGCTCCAACACGGAGACGTGGTTCAATTGGTACATTGCCGCATTGGCAGACGTGATCAACTGGCAGATGTCCACGCTGAGGGGACTCGGCTACACTGGCTATTTCATGGTGGACTTCGCTGGTCTCGGCATCAGGCCATCGGAGTATGGACCCAACCTCACGAATAGGCTCAATGGCACTTCTGATACCAATAGCGTGATGGGAAGGGCTTGTGTCTTCCACAAGCTCTCTGACCTCCTCAACAACGACTCGAAGATCATCCTCCATTGCAGCAGCGTGTGGGACACTAGCGGCTCCTCCTTGCCAGACTCCCAGCGCATACCGAATAGCTCCGATATCCTGCGTTATGGCCCCAACGCAGGGAACACCTACTTGACTAGCTCCGACATCAACTCGTGGGCCAGCCAGCGATGGATAGCCTTCCTGGCTGACAGGAAAGGGTGGCTGAAAGGCGGGGAGAATCCTTCACACACCGATTCCGCCAATAATAGCTTGGGGCAAACAAACTACAATAGGCTCATGCTCCAGGGCTGCATGGAATCCGCCTTGTCGGGGAGCTACGTCGAGTTTTGCTGGGCCTTCGAGGCTGACCTCTACAAATACTACAGTCTCACCGATGCAAACGGGACAGGCGTCACCCTCTCCGACTACGCAGACGCGATACGTCACCAAGGGTGATGCGTCGCCTCCCCTCCCAGTGCCGTTGTAAGAGACGTAAGGAATAATACTGGCGCTATGCTAGTGTTCTCTTCATAAGGATACCATGGACCCGAATGACCAGCAGGTAGTCACCGACTTGACCTCCGTGAGGGACAAGATCAAGGGCATCGTGGACACCCACACCGCCAACGCCGCCACGGCTGCGACGAATCGAGACAATCTCGCCAAGCAGTCCCAGGATCAGGATGGCATCTCGAAGGCTGAGACGTCTTCTGCGGCTGAGCACCAGTCGGTGCTTGACGAGATCAATGGCATCCTCGCCAAGCTCAACCCACCGGCTCCGACTCCGGCACCCGCGACTACTCCGGCAGTCCCGCCTACCGCGTAATCTCGCCACGTTGGCACCAGAGAAGACTCTGGTGCCATCTCTCTTTATGGTGCGATGGCCCTCCAGAAGGTTGTCTTCCCAGCATCTCCCTGGTCACAACAATACCTCGATGTGACACGATTCGGCGCAAAATGCGACTTGAAACAGGTGCAGGATGCCGTCGCAACGTCTGGCTCTGCCATCGTCACGTCTGCCACCGCAAACTTCACGTCTGCCGATGTCGGCAAGAAGGCGTGGATCATCAACTTCCAGAATTATTCCGTGGTGGTGAAAAACGTCACCATCGCCTCTGTGCAATCAGCCACGCAGATCACCCTCTCCGGTAACGCGACGGCAAGCTCCCCCGCGTCTCCCAACATCTCCACGCTTTTCTGGGGCACCGACGACACGGCGGCGATACAGGCTGCACTGACGGCTGCCCACACGGCGGCGAAGACGACGGCGCAAGAAGACGGTGCCGTGGTGTTCATCCCCGCTTCCACGATTATCAGCAGCACACTGACGCAGTACCACCACACCACCATCAAGGGTGCCGGTAAACACGTCATCTTGTGTGCAGCGCCAGACATCGGCGCAGCCATGATCCAGGGGGACAGCCACGCCAGGCAGCTTGGCCTTGAGAACATCACCATACAGGGAAACCGAGTCTGCCAGGGCACGACGCCTACTGCCTGCCATGGAGTGGTGTGGAACACAGTGTTCTCCGGCGTTGACTTGGTGAATACCGACGAATCCGCCGAAGCCAGGCAGTCCATCCATAATATTTATGTGAGGGACACGGCGGGTGATGGTCTCCAGCTTACCTCGGAGTCCACCAACGTCTTCAGCGATATTTTCGTGTATTCCGCTGTTGGTAGGGGCATTGTCTGCACCATCGACAACTACTTCGTCAACTGCGACGTCACACAGTGCCAACTGGAGTGCTGGGCGATACTCGGCGGCAATAACCACTTCGTCAACTGCAAGGGGAACCTGGCGGGGAACCTCACCGGCTCCGTCTCCGCGTCGGGGTGGGGCTGGCACATCAATCCTGGCAATATCCAGCCGAATTTCCTTTCTTCTTGCGATGCACAAGACTGCGCCATGGAGGGCTATTACCTCGACGGTGCCAGCAATCAGGTCATGTCGGGGTGCAACGCTGATAGCTGCAATAATGGCACCTCCACGACCCACGCCGCCATAAAGATCAATAACGGCAACTTCAACTCCATCACGGGTTTCGTCGCCTTGGATAGGTTTGTAGGCGGTACTCCTCCCTACGGGGGCAGCCATCTGGACCAAATCGTGGAGTTTGCTGGCTCATCCGGCGGTAACTACATCCAGGCCCAGGGGTATTTCGCGGATAGCCTGCATTTCATCAATAATGGCAACGGCGGCTGGGCGGGTGGCAACACCATCATCATCAACAACCAACTTGGGACGGAGACTCCTGCGTATGCGGCTTCCGTGGCCGTCAATCCCTATAGTGGCGGCTTCGTGAGCATCACGCTGACGGGGGCCATTACGCTTGCCAATCCGGTGACGGGCCACGCAGGCTGCCAGTTGACGTATATTCTCACACAAGACGCCACCGGAGGCAGGGTCACGAGTTTTGGCACCAACTTCCACCAGAACTGGTCCCCCACCACCACGGCGAATAAGAAGAACTCCATCACGTTTCTCAACGTAGACGGTACTAACTGGGTGCAAATCGCTTCTGCGGTTGGTATGTCGTAAGGTAGATCAGTGGCAAATCTTTGGTATCCAGGCACAGGCGGCGGGGGCAGTGGCGGCACTGCAACGGCTGTCAACTTCCCGTCTGCTCCCGGCGATTTGCAGATCAATGGCACCAGCGTGGAGAGGTACTACGCCGACAGGCGCATTGCGCTGGTTACTATCACCTCCACCGCCAACTATGGGCAGGCCAACCACGGCACCGGAGCCTTCGACGGCTCTTCCGCTGGTCATTTCGTCGGCTCCTCATCCGGTACCGTCATCGCCGCCAATGCTGCGTCTGGTTTCGCAGGGAACCTCCTCGATGTGCAGGTTGCGGGGAGTAGCAAGCTCTCCATCTCGTCGGGTGGCAACGTCGTCGCGGCAGGCTCCCTCAGCGCAGGGGCCATCACGACAAGCTCCGTCGTCAATGCCCAGACTCTGCCACCTTCCACGGCGAATAATGGCCTCCTCAACTTAGGGAGTGGCGGCTTCGCGGGTGGCGGGACCAACTTCATCGGTAGCGCATCCGGCACCCACATTGCCCTCAATGCCCCCGCCGCCTACGCAGGCAACCTCGTGGATTTGCAGGTTGCGGGTGTCTCGAAATTCAAAGTCGATGGAAGCGGCACCCTCACGGTGGCTGGCTTCTCCGTTGCGACGCTGGCGACGAATAACATCAACTTCAATGCCTCCCCCGCAAATCTCCAGATCAGCGGCACCACGGTTGCCACACTCTACACGGATAGGACCGTCTTCCCCCACACCGTCACAGCCACTGCCAACTATGGCCTCCTCAGTCTCGGCGGCGGGCCATTCGACGGCACTTCGGCGGGACACTATGTGGGCTCCGCGAATGGGAGCCTCCTGGCTGGCAACGCTGTCTCGGCATTCAGCGGTGACCTGATCAATATACAGATCAATGGCACCTCGAAATTCAAGGTAGACAGCGGCGGCAACATCGTCGGCAATAGCCTCGCCGTCAATAGCTTCTCCCTCTCGAATATCAACCTTTCCACCAACCCCTCCACGATACAGGTCACCGGCACCACGCTGCTCACCTTGTACACGGATAGGATCATCCAGGGCACCGCTGTCACGGCGACGGCGAATTATGGCACCGTCAATACAGGGTCTGCACCATTCGATGGTACTACCACGGGTCACTTCGCTGGCAGCGCAAATGGCACCCTCCAGGCGCTGAATGCGCCCACCGGCTTCACTGGCAACCTCCTCGATGCACAGGTCAATGGCGTGTCGAAGGCAAGCCTCGATGCCTCCGGCAACCTCATCGTGGCTGGCACCATCACGGGTACCTTCTCGCAGGCTGGCGTCAACCTCACGTCGAATCCTGGCAACCTGCAAGTCACCGGCACCACGGTGCAGACCCTCTACACCGACAGGACCATCCATCCTGCTGTCATCACGGCTTCCGCCAATTATGGGCAACTGAACCTCGGCAATGGCACCTTCGATGGTGTGACGGCAGGTCACTTCGTCGGGAATGCACAGGGTACTGCCCTCGCCATCAACCCCGCCACCGGCTATACGGGTGACTTGCTCAATGCGGAAGTCGCGGGTGTCTCCAAATTCAAGGTAGACGCTTCGGGGAACCTCACCGTCGCTGGCACCATCACCGGCTCCTTCAGCGTGACGGGTGTCAACTTCTCGGCGTCCCCCGGCAATCTCCAGGTCACTGGCACTACCGTCCAGACGCTGTACACGGATAGGACCATCTTCGGCACCGCCGTGGCTGCTTCCGCAAACTATGGCACCGTGAGTGTCGGCAGTGGCGCTTGGGATGGCGCAGCCGCAGGCCACTTCGTGGGGTCCAGCAGCGGCACCCTCGTCGGCTTCAATGCACCCAGCGGTTTCGGCGGCAATCTCGCGGATGCACAGGTTGCTGGCGTCTCCAAATTCAAGGTGGATGCAAGCGGTAATGTGACGGCTGCCGGGACCATCACGGGGACCTTCTCCTTCACGGGGATCAACTTCTCCTCTAACCCCGGCAACTTGCAAGTCACGGGTACCACGGTGATGACCCTGTACACGGATAGGGTCCTCCACCCCACGGCACCCACGGCGTCTGCGAATTACGGCAGGCTCAGCCTCGGCAATGGCGCTTTCGATGGCACTACCACGGGTTTCTTCGTCGGCTCCGCGAGTGGGACTTACCTCGCCATCAATACGGCGACGGGATACGTGGGGAACCTCGTGGATTTGCAGGTGCAAGGCGTCTCCAAATTCAAGGTCTCCGCGACGGGTGGCGTGACGGTCCCCACACTCTTGGGCACTAGCATCGTCAATGCCGCGAATAATGGCCCCCTCCTCGACGTCAGCGGCACCACCACGACGCTGAGCCAGCGGAACAATGTCGCGTCTCCCCTCTTCGTCGTGAAGGGGATGGCGTCGCAAACCGCAGATTTGCAGCAATGGCAGGATAGCACCTCCGCAATCTGGGCAAGGATATCCTCCACCGTCTATGGCACCACCATCGGCTTATTGAGCCTCGGGAATGCCCCCTACGACGGGTCTTCCGCCGGTCATTTTGTCGGTTCCGCCAATGGCACCGTGTTGGCCATCAATACGGCATCGGGGTACACTGGCAACCTGATAGATGCACAACTCGCAGGTTCCTCGAAATTCAAGGTAGACGCCTCCGGCAATCTGACGGTGGCGGGGACTATCAGCGGGACACTCTCGCTGTCTTCCATCAATCTCAGCACCTCTCCGGGGAACATCCAGGTCACCGGCACCACACTCCAGACACTCTACACGGACAGGATCATCTTCCCCACCGCAGTGACGGCGACGGCAAACTATGGCCTCCTGAACCTCGGAAGCGGCGCTTTCGACGGCTCCACGGGTGGGCACTTCGTGGGCTCATCCAGCGGCACTGTGCTTGCCATCAATGCTCCCACCGCATTCGCTGGCAACCTCCTCGACTTGCAAGTACTGGGTGTCGGCAAGGCCAAAGTCACGGCAGCCGGTGAGTTTGCGGGTGCAGGCATCGCCGTCTCCCTCGCGTCGAAGACGTCTTCCTACACGGTCACCACGGGTGACGCCATCCTCCTCGGGGATGCGACATCTGGTTCCGTCACCTTCACACTCCCCGCCGCCAGCGCCGTGGTGAAGGGGAGGGTCTACGAATTCAAGAGAATAGACACCGCGAGTGGCAATAGCGTCGTTGTCGCAGCGGCAGGCTCCGACACCATCGATGGCTTGGCGACGTTGGTGCTGGCTTCCCAGTATCAAGCCGTGGCTATCTACAGCGACGGCACCTCGAAATGGTATATCAGGGCTTCCTATGCGTAACGGGTGTTGTTGTATCGAAAGATATGTCGCTTACCTCGGAGTCACCGATGGCAGATAATGGCTACGTTATTGGCGTCCCGATTGTTGAGAAATTCTCTCTCATCAATCCCACCACGGGGAACAGGGTCACAAGCTCTGCCGTCTTCCAGCCGCTGGCGAGGGACCCCAACGGTGCCGACATCTCCAGCCAGATCACGGTGACTGCCGATGGCACTTCCGCAGGCATCTACACCTACACCTTCACGCCTACCATACCCGGCGTCTACATCGTCAGCATCTACGAAACCACCACCAAAGCCTACGTGGATAGCGTGTACCGCGTCGGGGGCAGCGTCTTCGACAGGATCATGAACCTCGCCAACAAAGGCCAAGACATCAGCATCGGCGCTGGGAGTGGTGGCCTCTCCTACTCGAATACCGTCACCCTCGCGGGTGTGCCGCAGGCTGGCGTGGTTGTCTACGCCTACAAGGCGCAGGATGCCCTGGCACCGGACCAAAGCGCCATCGTTGACCTGCAAACCGTGATAGCGAAGACCACGACGGCGGGTGACGGCAGCTTCACGTTGCAACTCACCACCGGCTACTTCGCCTTGCACTACAACGTCGGTGGCCTCTTCTACCAGTCCTACGTGAGATGGTCCACCCTCAACTCGCAGTGGGTCACCTCCACCGATCCCATCCCTCCTTCGTAAGGCTTTCCTAGGAAACCCCATGGACCTCGTAGTTGAAACCAACTATCAGCGGCTTCGCGTCATCGAAACCGCCACGCAGCAATCCGGCAGGCTCACCATCGCCGGTGTGGCGTCGCAAGTCGATGTGTTGAATAAAAACGGCAGGGTCTACCCCAAGGCCACGATGGAAAGAGAGATTTCCAGGATGGTAGAGGGTGGATTGAGCCGAAGTGACAGAATAGGTGCAGTCAATCACCCACATCGTGAACCTCGCGTTGAGGACTTGGCACTCAAGTTTACCAGCCTGAGTATTGATGGTAGTGATGTATTGTTTGAAGCTGAGGTTCTCGGGACTTCGCGGGGCAAAGACCTCGAAGCCCTGATTAGGGCTGGCGTCGAAGTCGGCATCTCTTCTCGCGGCTATGCAACGATGGAGAGGGGCCAATGGAAGGGTGAAAACGCAAGTATCATCCAGCCAGACTTTGAACTCGTAACCTTCGATGCTGTTGTTGAGCCTTCCGTCGCTGACGCGAGAATACGCAGCCTCGAAGCCCTCAACCGCGTCATAGACAGAATAGAACACAAGATCATGAAGATATCCGAAGATAAGCTTGATGAGCTTATTGATCAGGTTGTCGCGGAGTCGTCTGGCACCAGCGAAGACGGCACCCCGAAGGACCCTGAGAAGGACACGCCGCAGCCTACGGCGGTGAAGACCCCGCAGGGCAAGCCTGATGACCCGCAGAATCTTCCTCCCGACGAGGCCAATGCCCAGCGAGAGTATCCCGCTGGCGGCAAGGAGCCACCGGCTCCCGAGACGGCACCCATCAATAGTAATGCCGATGGTGCCCCGCCGAAGACTTCCGCCACGCCTGAGAGCATTGACGACTCGGATGACGAGTCCATCGTCAACGAAGCCGTCTGGTCCACCGCCTACAAGGATGCCCTTCCCGACAGCGCCTTCCTCTACGTGAAGGGTGACGTCAGGAAATTCCCTTACAAGGACAAAGACGGCAAGGTTGATCCTGCACACATCAAGAATGCTTTATCTCGCATCCCCCAGGCCAAGGGCCTCTCGCAAGCCGAGAAGGATGCACTGATCAAGAAGGCGCAAGGCATCGCCAAGACGGCTGGCATCGACGTCGGAGAAGCCGTCACACCATCGGAGACCACGCTTGAGGCTTCCACCGAAACTCCCGCCGCAGAAGGCAAGGCCAACGCAGAAGGTGCCCAAAAGGAATCGGCAACGACAGAAAAAGTCGTAGAGCTAGGCATCAAGCTGACTGAAGCGGAGGAGAAACTTGCCAGTGCCGAATCCGCATTGGCCGAGAGCCGGAGTCGCGTCGCCACGCTGGAGTCCCATCTCAAGCCTGTGTTGGAAAACGCAGACTCCCTCCTGACCTTCCTTGCCGCCATCAAGACGGCACTCGTCGCTGAGCTTGGCGACAACGATTGGGATGACGCGAGTTTCCTTGCGGCGATGGGCCAAGAGGTTTCGTGGCGTCAGGTCTGCGACGTCATGGATGACGCGGCAGACGACATGGAAGATGCCGGCGACGCTGGAGAGAGCAAGCAGAATCGACTGGCGAAGACGGAGGCTGCGGAAGGGCTGCGAGACATCCTGCACACGTTGGTGCAGTCCTACCACAAGAGCCGACTTGAGTCCCACATCGCCGCGAAGACGGCTGATGAGAGATTCGGCAAGGCGATAGCAAATGTGCTCCGCAAGAGTGCAAACACCATTGCCGACGTCGATGAGCAGTTTGAGAAGGTGAAATCTGGCATCACGCTGCGGAACAGCGGCGACAAGCCTGCTGTCCAGAGCCGTGGTGCTGTTACGAAGGAATCCACCGACACTCCTCGCTACACGAAAGAGGAGATTCATTTCCGTCAGTTGCGGGGGCTCCCCGTCTAAGTCTTTTGTTGCCGCCACTCGCGGCATTTCCAGGTAACTACGTTGGAAGACTCTTACGAATCCTACGAAGGCAACGATGCCCTGCGAGGCAAGTACATCAATCGCCTCGTTGAGAAATACGACTATATGTTCAAGGACAGCGGCATGCCGCGTCGCAGCCAGGAGTTGGTTGCTGTCCTCTGCGAGAACCAGCGCCGACGCGAGGCTGTCCACGAGGACTCCTCGACGGCTAACCTGCCCCTGTCGGTGTTCCCGACGAAGTTTGCGTTTCCCCTGATCAATCAGGTCTTCCCTGAGCTTCTCGCCACGAAGCTTGCCCAGGTCTATCCTATGACTGGCCCCATCGGTAGGGTGTACTACAAGCACTATACCGACAATGCCGCGAATAGCCTGACCCACAGCGGCAGCTATGCGTCAAACGTTGAGCTTGGCACCGTGAAAACCGGCAGGATGGTCCTCGCCTCCACCGATATCACGGCGCAGAAGTGGATTCTCCAGGCTGCGTATAGCACCGAGTTGGCTGAGGATGCCCAGGCGATGGGCAACATCAACGTGGAGCAGGACTTGCTTGCGGCGCTGGCCCAGGAAATCCTCGGTGAAATCGACTGGGTTGTGCTCAGCGACATGCTTGCCAATGCTTCGCAGAATGTCACCTACTCTAGCGCCATCTCCAGCGGCGAGACGAATCTGGATGCGAGGAACCGCCTCTACCAGAGCATCGTGGATGCCGATGTGTTGGTGCAGCTTCGACGTTTCCACCAGACCAACTACATCGTTGGCCATCCTTCCGCCGTCGCGAAGCTCCGCAAGCTTGACTCCTTCGCCTTGACGAATGGCGCAGCCGCCACCGACTTTGCGATGGGTGTCCGGCACTTCGGGGACTTCGCAGGTCAGTGGGAAGTCTACGCGGCTCCACAATTCCCGAATACCACGCAACTTCTGCTTGGCACCAAAGGTGTCGGCTACATCTATGCGCCGTATGTCCCGCTGGAACTGATGCCCCAGTACTACGACCCCACGGTGGATCAGTGGCTGCGGAACATCAGGACCAGAGCAGCCAGGAAGTGCACCATTCCCGACGAGTTTGTTACCGTCACGCTATCCTAAATAGCCACATCTCTATGGTATAATGATCATAGGGATACAAAGGAAGGCGTCTCTTTGTCCTCACCGACAGGGAGACGCCCCTTTTTTATTTGTCCAGTGAGAAGGATTGCCACGCATTGCCCATCCTCAAGAATGTCGGCAACAGGACCGAGTACCTCTCCGATGCCCAAGTCAGGCTGGAGCCGGGTGAGTCCACCAACAAAGTGGACCCCATCCTCTGCATCAAACTCGCCAGGGACACGAAGCACTGGTCCATCGCCTGGGAAGACTGCAAGCACAAAGAAGGGAAGACCCTCTACCTCACCGCAACCATCCCGGTGCATCCCACGGAAGGCTACGGCACCTATTCCATCCACAGCCTCCTGGGCCTGGAGCAACACGGGGTCCGCATTTCCTCAGTGAATGGCGTCCACCCGAGTATGCGGGAATCCCTCACGAAGATGTACCCAGGCATCGTGGAGCTTATCGAGAGGGAGCCGAAGTACCCGACACGCTGGGGTATCGCCTTCGGCTACCCCAACGCCTTAGATGAGCTTCCCACAGAGCATCGTGTCCTCTCCACGATGTACGAGTCCACGCAAGTACCCAGCACCTGGGATGAGCCACTGAAGACGGCTGATATCATCATCGTCCCCGCCGAGTCGCAGATAGAGATATTCAGGAGCAGCGGGTGCACTCAGCCCATGTATGCGGTGCCCATCGGAATTGACGTGTCGGAATATGCCTACAAGGAGAGGGAAGAGAAGGATACCTTCACCTTCGTCTCCTGGTCACGGATGTCCAGCCGCAAGTGCCCCAACGAAACGCTTATCGCATTTTGGAAGGCATTTCCCGTCTCTAAATACCCAGACGTCAGATTGATCATGAAGACACGCAACCACGATTTCGGCGTGGGCAGGGCAGGCATCCCCGCCGTGGCGGATAGCCGCGTCACCATCATTGACGAAGAGTGGGAGACCTGGCAACTGGCGAAACTCGCCCACGAAGCAGACGCTGCTTGCTTCCTCTCACACGGTGAGGGATTTTTCATGCCGCCTCTCCAGGCCATGGCGACGGGATTGCCGGTGATTGCGCCGACACACTCCGGTTGCTCCGCGTGGGCAGACGACAAATATTGCTACACCGTGGGGCTGGACCCGCACAAGCCCTTGGTGGAGTCTCCTCTCGGCATGAGAGACTATAAACCCCTTCTTTGGTGGAACTGCGACATGGAGCAAGTAAGCCACCTCATGCGCCACATCTACGACAACCGAGACGAAGCCAAGGCGAAAGGCAAGAAAGCCGCTTCCTACGTCAGGCGCAAGTTTTCTCGGGAAGTGATGGTCAAAGAGTTGTTGGGTGTCATGAGGAAGCTCTCGTGAAGATATCTGCCTTCACGATATCCCGCAATTTGCTGTCTCTCGGGTACCCTTACATAGAAACGGCGTTGAGTCTCATCGACGTCGTGGATGAATATGTGGTGCTGGAATGCGGCTCCCAAGATAACACCGAATATTGGTGGGAGATGCTTCGCCACAAATATCCCGAGAAGGTCAGGATAGAATATGGTGGGTGGCCCGACACTACCAAGGTGTATGGCTCCGGCGAAGGGAGGGTGTCTGGTATTGCGCAGGATAGGGGCCTTGAATTGTGTACCGGCGACTACGCCTTGTGTGCCCACGCAGACGAAGTGTGGCACCCCGAGAGTGCTGTGCTGATTCCGCATTACTGTTCTCTCGATATGGGTGCTATTTCTATTCCTTACCTACACCTAGCCAATAACTTCCAGACGCTGGATGAATATAATACGCAGTGCTTCACGCAGGCAGAAATGCTCGTCAAGACCAATGCAGGCTGGTCCAGCGACGGCGACGGCTGGCGCTTCTGGAAAGGAAAAGGACCCACGATGGTCAATACGTCGTTTCCGAAGCCACTCTGCCACGTCGGCTATGTATTCCCGGTGAACCTCCACAGAAAGAGGATCAACCACGCAAAGCTCTATCCCGCCAAGCAGATGTACCAAGACCTCGCGGCGGAATCGGAGCAGGCCCTTGCCTCCGGCGAGTTTGGTCCCCTCTTCGACAAGACGACATCACCCTACGACTTGCCTGCCATCCTCAAGCCGTTGGTGGGTGTGAAGGAATATTTTATTCGTCCCGAGTTATTCGGCTAAACAAGAAGCTCCCTTAGTGCCGTTGTAGGTGGTGAGGGAGCTTTCCTTTTTCTACAGGTGCCACATGCTCAAGTCTTCCGTCGTCTTACAACGTGTCCGGGATTTGGTTAGCGACTATTCCCCCACCAATGACCAGACGAAGCTGACCTTCACCGACGCAGAACTGGATAGGCACCTCGCGGAAGCCGTCGAGACCTACAGCACCTACCGCCCCAACAAGAAGAGGACCACCCTCACCTCCGTGGCGGGGCAGGATATCTACGCATTGCCCCCTGACGCCGCGTGGATCGACAACATCACCACACCCGACTCCTTCGACTTGAGCTACTTCTACAATGCCTTCGGCACCTGGACTTTCATTCAGGATATCATCATCGGTGACAGGGACCTGATCATGATGAGGAATGACCTGATTTCCCTGTATGCACAGTTTGGCCAGCCCATCTATGCTCCCTACACCCTCGATGACACAGGTAACCCGCAAGTTATCTTCTATCCGGCACCGGCTGACGCAAATATACTGTGGAACATCGACTACTCTGCCCTCCACGTCGCCAACGCCAACGGCGACTACGCCACCATCCCCACCGCCGATGTCCAGTACATCGTCTCGATGATGGAAGCGAAGTGCCTGGACATCCTCGCCACGATGTTCAGTAAATCGGGTGATTACCGGGAGGGCCAGACACAAGTCAACTTCAACCCGGAGGACTTGCGCCGAAGGAGCATGATCCTCACGGCGCAGACCATCGAGAAGATAGCCGATAGCGTGGTGGCGATGAGGAGCAGCTAATGAGGACCATCTCTACTAGCCGCTTCACTAGCACCGATTTCTCCGACACCATCCAGAGGCTCATCGACGCGAAGCCCTCCACCGCCGTCGTGTACAGGCCACAGAGGAATACGTCGCAGGGCACACCCACGGGACTGACCCAGGTTTCCACCTTCCAGTGTCGCATCGACTCGTATAGGCCCATATTTTCGAGGGGTGCCGACAAGGTATCGGAAGTCGGCATCTCCACGCAGCGATATTATTTGCTCCTGATCAGGGTGGGAACCGATGTCCAGGGCAATACCATCGACATCAAGGACCAGGACACGGTGAGGGTAGACGGCGTTTCCTATCGTTGCATCAACGTCGTCACGTATGGCACCAACAAGATTGAGGCCATTCTCAACATCACAGGCTAATGGCTGGCGGGGCACAGATACAACTCACCATCAATCCCGCATTCCTCTCAAGCCTCTTGAGGGTGCAAACGGAGTTTGGCATCGTCTCGAAAGCCGCCATGAATAACGTCATGCAGGAGATGGCGAGGCTTGCGAAGACGGAAGCAGACTGGAATCCAGACGGCACCGTAGTCGAGACGCCTTGGCTCTTCAAGTATAAGGTCACTGGCACCGCGAGGGAGGCGCTGGTAGGCTTCGCCGTGGGTGCCAACGCAAGCCCCTTCGCGGGTTTCAGCGTGGCGGGAGAGAGGTGGGGGCCTTCCGGCAATCCCATTGCACCCGAGATGCATACCTCCATGGACACGCCGATTCCCCCCGAGATACCCACACTCATCCAGGGTCTCATCACGATGGCAGAGGACCACGCAGCCTATCTGCAAGCCTGGGAATCAGGGAATACGTCGCAATCCGTCAATCCCTCCGCAGCGCCAAGGGGTATCCCCGTCACAGAGTACATCTTGATGGACCACGAAGCAGACGTCATCGCTGGCCTCGAAGCCGAGATTATGGCCCTGCTCAGGACACTCATCTGAGGGTAGCGATGTATTGTCGCAGGATGTCTATAGAAATGACCTTGGTGTGTTATGGATGATGTACTCAACGCCATCGTGGCGATACTCGCCGCAGACACCCAACTGGTCGGTATGCTCAACTCCGGTGCCCAGTCCATCTACGAAGAGAGGGACCTCACCGGGGAGAACTTCGATACCAAGGTGCCTTTGGTGACCATCACCTCGCAAGGCGAGAGGCCACTCCTGGGACCCGACATATCGACGGAAACGGTGACGTTTCGCATCTATGACCAAAACTACGGCTACTACCGCATTGGTCAGATACGTCGGAGGATCAAGCAACTCCTCCACAACCAGATACTGAATGTGACCACACCCGATACGCGAAGCGTCTTGGGGATGCTCTGGACGTGGAACACGCCAGCGTATTACGACGACAACTTCCAAGCCGACAACGCAGGTATCAGGTTCCAGATGACTGTGCAAGACACAGATTTCACCCACTAAGGGTCTTGTGACCCGTTTTTCATAGGCTATACAATGGCAGCCACGAAGGTTATTACCCCTTTTAGTCTCCGCGATTTGTGGATCAAGCTCCCGACGGATGCGCCGGGTGCCTGGACACAGGTGGTGGGCATCAATCAGGCGCAGTATAAGGGTTCCGTCACGGAAGTCGAGTACTACGGCGACGACACGCGACTTGGCGTGTTCTATCACACGCAGAAGGGCACCATCAGCGCAAAGGCGTCGATGCTTTCCCTGAACATCATCGAGAAGGTCACGGGTGTGTCGGCTTCCAGCGGCACCACCACGTATTCGGGGCTGGTAGGCTCCGGTGTTGCGGTTGAAGTGAAGGACATGCAGACCATCGAGGAGCTTCTGCCCCCGCGTGTGGCGGTGAGGGCTTCGATGGTGGGTCGGCACCCCGATGGCACTGGCGGCTTCGTCGTTGCCGTCTGGTATAGCTGCACCGTCATGTCTGCGTGGGAGACGGTTCCCGACGCTGCTTTCGGCAAGGTTGACGAGGTGACCCTCAACTTCGAGGCGTTTGCTTCCACCCTTGACGAGAATGGCGCTGCCCTCACGAAAAAGAGCTTCGGCAGAATCGAAGTCAGCTAACCTAGTCTATTGTTGGGGTGGTGGAATAGCCTCCACCCCAATACTTTTATGCAAGGCCCCGTAAGGAGTTTCTTTTTTGTCCACCACCGAGAAGTCCACCCTCGCCAAGCGTGGCAGGGAAGTCGTCATTGGCTACCGAGACGAGAGTGGGGAGCCAATCAAATACACAGTCACCCCCTTCAAAGTGGGGAAGACCCTCATCGGGTTGGAGCTACTCGCGGAGTTTTTTGAACAAGGTGAAGTCGCGTCGCTGCTCCAAGATGGCAGCCAGCAGACCTTCATCCAGGCCCTCGTGGAGAAGCTTCCCAATCTCATCCACACCGCCAGGCCAAAGCTCTACGAATTGCTTGCCATCATCCTGCTCCCCAATAAGCAGGTGATGGATGCGGAAGACGACGGCACCCTGGATGACCTCATCGCAGTGAAGGTGAAGGAACTCAAGGAACACGCGGAGCCGCAAGCCGTCTTCGACGTCATCGACGTCGGCATCGACATGATGGGCCTTGAGGAGATACAAAAAAACGTGAGTCGTCTCCTGAAGAAGGTCAGCCGCAAGCCGGAGACGACAACCGAGACGGCGTAAGTCTCGATGACCAATTCATCCCCATCTTCGAGATATTCGCGGAAGCATACGGCTGGACACTCGCAGAGTGCAAATGGACACTCACGCTGCCACAACTCTTCCAATACCTCGCAAAGCGCCATCAGCGCATATCCCGCGAGAATAACGGCACTACATCCTCTGGCCACAGAGATATCTCCGACAAGCACTACGAGAGTGCACAGCAGCGCCAAGCCGACATGGAAGCCTATCAAGACTCCCTGAAGGTTGAGAATGCGCCTACGATAGACGAGATACTGCGTGGCCTCGCTTTGTAGGACTTCCCTGGAGTATCGCAATGCCTGGCATCGTTGACGTCATCCAGGGAAGAGCCACCCTCGACATCTCCCCCTTCCTCAACTCCCTGAACCAGCTTCGGGGTCAGGTCCAGGCCACCACCACGTCCATCAATACTGGCCTCGCCGCGACGGGACAGGGTGCCACCACTGCCGCGTCTGGCATCCAGAAACTCACCGACAACATCAACGCCTTGTATAGGGCAGGGCAGCAGATGTCCCGTGTCGGTGAGAGCTTCATGATCCTCGGCGGTGCCATCGATGGCCTCATCATGAAGAGCATCGAGGCGGGGCAGGAATTCGACTTCTGGGCCGTCAAGACCCAAGCCGTCACGGAACAAGTGAACCAGCTTGGACAGGTGGTGCAGTGGACTGCGAATCAAAACGACACCTTCCGCAGGGCCATCGAGGGTGTGACGGAGAGTGTCGGCGCATTGGCACCCGCCGACGTTTCCCACGCTTTCTATTTGTGGACTGCCGCCACCAACACCACGGTGGATAGCCTCGCAAAGCTCAATGAGGTGTCAGGGCAACTCGACGTCATCATGAAGGCGTCGGTGATGTCGGGGGCATCTGCACAAACCGTCATCCGTGGCGTCGCCAACGCGATGTCGGAGTTTGGTCTCGACACGTCGCAGACGGCGTATGTCACCGCAGTCCTGATGAACACCACCCACATGACGGAAGCCGAGATGAATGACCTCATCGCAAGCTTCAAGATGGTGGGTCCCCAAGCGAAAGCGATGGGGGAGAGCATCGGTGACGCGACGGCGACCCTCGGCGTCATGGCGGATATGGGCATCAAGGGCACACAAGCCGGTAGGGGACTGCAACGTGTCCTCGATAGCTTCATCAAACCAGCCAAATCCGCCGACGACATGCTCCAGGGCCTCATCGTCACAAATAGGGGGCTACAAGGCTCTTGGCGTGACTTCATATTCCCTGGTGGGCAGTTTGTGGGACTCCTCGACTCCACCAACGCCAGCGGTGTGAAGGTCAGCGGCGCATTGCACCAACTCTACGATGGGATGCAGAAGTTGACGCCTGAGCAGCAACTCCTTGCGATGCACACCATGGAATCCGAAGTTGGCTTCCGGGAATTGCTGCCACTCCTCGAAGCCTACACGAAATCTGTGCAGAGTGGTGGCGACGTGACCAAAGGCTTTATCCCCGACATCCAGACCTTCTCCAATCTGCTGGGTGACCAGTCTCGGATGTTGCAGCTTTTCAATGACAAATGGGATCAGGTCAGCCAAACCATCAAGGTGCAGTTTGGCTCACAGATAAACCAGGCGAAGTTTGCACTCTACGACTTGGGCACCGCAGCGGAAGGCGCAATCCTCCCCATCATCAAGGTCATCAATCAAGTCCTCGATGGCTTGCGGCTCTGGGCGAGGGAGAATAGCAGCACCTTCCTGGGGATAGTCCAGGGAGTCGCCATACTCGGGACCTTCTTCGTGGCGTTAGGTGCCGGTTTGCTCATCATCGGCAAGGCCACGCAAGCCGTCGCAGCCTTCCGAGAGGTATGGATGGCTGTTGGCACCTTGATGGGTGTGATGGAAAGCGCTTTCCTGCCCATCATCGCGGTGATAGGTGCCGTCATCGTCGTTGTGGTGGCATTCCAGACGGCTATGCGGGACAATGCCAAACTCGCCGCAGACGTCACGACGATGGTCACCGCCATCCACGATGCCTTCGGCTCCCTCCTCACCATCCTCAATGATGTCATACAGTTTCTCGCGGGCATCTTCTCCGGCAACTGGAAACAAGCCTTCACGGCGGCTCAGGATATCGTCGTCACCTTCGTCGCAGGCTTCGGCAATGCCTTTTCGGCAATAGGAAAGGTCATCGCAGACGTCTTGAATGGCGCAATCAAGTGGATTGACACGACATTCAATGGCCTCGCCACCTCGATGATTGGGTGGGGCAGGGCAGTGATGGGTGCCTTTGCTCAGGGCATGGTAGACGCCATCAATGCCTACGTGGTCCCCGCCATCAATGCCGTGATCCAGATGATTGCCAACTTCCTGGAGGGCCACTCCCCGCCGAAGCAAGGTGCCCTGATGAATATTCAGGTCTGGGGTGCCAACATCGCCACGGCGTTTCTCAAGGGCTTCACGCAGGCAGACTTCACCATACTCTCAGACTTCTCCACGATGGTCATGGACCATCTCAAGTCTGAGATTGAAGCCGACAAGATGAATGCTAGCGATGCCTTCCCGATATGGGAGCAGCAGCGCAACACCATGGCGCAGATCATCCAGCTTTCCATCCAGGGGAAGCAGGTTGGTCAGGATATGTGGGATAGCCTCAAGTCTGCCCTTGGCCCCTACTCCGACGACATCGAGACGATGATCCAGAAGACCCTTGCGTTGGGTCAGGCACAGCAAGCCGTCGCTGCCATTCAGGACCAGATTGCCGGTTTGCAGGCAAAACTGGTGGACCCGCAGAAGCAAATCGACGCGAATCAGGCCACGATAGACCAACTCAACTTGCAGAAGGATGGCCTCAATATCCAGAAGCAAGGCATTGAGGATGGCAAGGAGCAATACGAAAACGACAAGGCGAGGCTTGATGCTGAGAAAGATGGCCTCCAGGCCCAGAAGGACCAGGAACAGGACATCCTCGACAACCTGAAACAGCAGACCCAGGCCATCAACGACGCAAAGCAAGCCTTGCAGGATCAGATTGATGTCCTGAACCAGCAGAAGCAGGCGATGCAGGATCAGATAGACATGATCCAGCGCCGCTACGACATAGAGCACCAGCAGCAGCAGGAGACGCTGAACCTCCTCAAGGACCAGCTTGACCTCAATAAGGCCATCGCAGACCAGGCGCTGCTGCCGCTGACCAACTCGGCAGATGCGGCGCAACAGGCGCTGAACAACGCCAAGGACCGGGCCAACCTCGATGAGGAGCCGCTGAACCTCAAGATAGACCAACTGAAGGCGCAGGGCCAGACAACCAGCAGCCCACAGGTCAAGGCACTCCAGGCGCAGCTTGACCAGATGAAGGCTGAGCACAAGGTCACCGAGGACCAACTCCAGATTCAGTATGACGTGGCGGATCACGCCTTGAAGGCGGCGCAGCAAGAGGCTGCCCTCAAGACGAAAGCCGCCACCGACAGCTACAATATGCAGCTTGCCCAGTCCAACATGGAGGCTGCACAGAATAAGCTTGACAACCAGCAGACCATCGACAACCTCAAGAACCAGCAACTTAACATCAATGATCAGGTCAATGTCCTCAAGGGCCAGCAAGACGCCTACAAGGCGCAAGAGCTAGCCATCCGTGACCAGACTGCCGCAGAAGACAAGAAGATGGCTGGCATCGACAAGCAGATGCAAGTCATCGACAGGCAGATCACGGCTGACGACAGGCAAGAGAAGCTCATCGACTTGCAGGCCAAAACCGTCGATGACAGCATCAAGAAACTTGACGAGAGGATTGCTGCCCTCACCCACGCAAATGCTGGCATCAAGATCAACGACATGGACCCCATCGCCAGGGAGATCAAGGCGCTGCAAGATGCCCTGACGTCTGGTGGCACCGCAGGCTCCGCAGTCAAGGCGGCTCAGCAGGCACTGGATGCTGCCAAGGCGAAGCTTGCCATTGATCAAGAAGCCGACAAGATAGCGCAGGAGATCAATCAGCTTTCCCTGGCGCAGCAGCAGAGGCTTGCGGCAGCGGCGAAAGGCCCCAAAGGCCCAGGCCCCACCTCTTTCGACAAGATGATGGGCATTGGGGGTGGTGGCCCCACGGGGCTGCCTGCGCTGGCGGGGATCAATAAGCCTGCGTCTCCCGGTGACCTTTCCCCCGAAGCCCTCCAAGCGCAGATCATGCAGGCCATGGGCCTCGACGCCAATGGCAACATCATCAAGCAACTCAATCCCTTCAATGCCGTGTCGGCTGGCTTCAGCGGCGCAAAACAGGATGCTTCCGACAAGCTCTCTGTCCTTGGCGACAAGCTCACGAGTTTCACCGATGGCATCCTCGGCGCTTTTGGTGTCAATGCTAGCCAGGGTGCCATAGCGAGGCCAAGACTTCGCGGTAGGATGGGAGGCTCCACAGAGGACCAAGACGCCGCCTTGCAGCAGTACTACCACGACTATGCCCTCTACGACACGAGAATGAATGCCAGGACAGAGGGCAGACTTTCGGCGTCTCGCTTCCGTCAGCAGCAAGATTCCGGCGTTGCCAACAACCTTCCGCTGATCACGGCGGCGATGGCTGCGACGGGTGGCATACCGGGACTGGGAGCCCTCACCTCCGCTGCTTCCAATCTCAGCAGCGTTGGTGGCAAGCTCAGCGACGTGTTGGGCCTCTTCGCTGGCAGGGCTCTCGGTGGCCCACAGGTCTCAGGCTTCGTCAGGGGTCTGCGCCTCCCTGGTTCCCTCCTGGGTGAAGGTGGACTTGCCGGAGGTGCCGCTGACCTCCTCGGAACAGGCGCAACGCAAGGGCTGGGAGACATCCTCAAAGACCTCGCCATCAGGGCATCGGTAAGCGGCGGCGGGATTGTGGGGGCACCGGGAAGGCTTGCGGGATTGGCAAGGCCCCTGGCCTATGGATCAAGGGCTGCCGACGCGGTTGGCAGCGCAGCCGGTGCTGTGGGAGGTGTCGGCTCAGACATTCTCGGGGGCATCGGTAAGGTCACTGGTCTCGACAGGCTCCCCATCGCTGCTATCAAAGAGTTTAGTGGCGTCATCAAGGACATGTTGGTGCCACTCCCGATGTTTGCGAGGCTTATCACGGAGGCTGGCGGTGCTTTCGGTGTTTTTGGGACCATATTAGGCGGGGCGAAAGCAGCCATCACACCACTGATAGGGCTTCTCGGTGATTTTCTCGGTGTGTTCCTGAGGTTTCCCATCATCGGCGGCATCTTGAGGGCTGTCCCCATCGTGGGCTGGGCACTCAACATCATCCAGATCATCCAGATGTTGAAAGCCGGTTGGGAGACCAACTGGATGGGGATGACCACCGCCTTGAAAGGATTTTGGTCTGCGGCGCAGCCCATCTTCCAAGACATCATGGGCATCCTCAACAATAAGAACCTGAGCTTCGGAGACAAACTCGGGGCCATCTTCGGGGACATCGGGAAGATAGGCGGTGACCTTGGCACTGCGCTGGGCACCATCATCGGGAACATCGTCGCAACCATCAGGGCAAATGCTCCGAAGTGGGGCAAGACGATAAGCGACAACTTCTCCGTCATCTGGAAGAGTTTTACTGACGCGGTGGGAGACACCCTCAAGACATATGGACCCATCGTCGGCGCAAAGCTGGGTGACCTCATCGGCGCTGCCGTCAACTTCATCGTCACCCAAGCGGTTCCCTTCGCCTTGAAACTCCTCGCCGGTTGGTACCACATCATGGCCGAGTTTCTCAATAACATCGACAAGGCCATCACCTCAGACGGAGGGGTGCAAGGGAGTGGAGGCTCTTCCATGGGCAAGAGTTTCGAGAAGCTGATCACCAACCTCGTCAACTGGGTGAAGGCCAATGCTCCCGCGTGGGGTGCAGCGTTGGGGCCTGTCCTCATCTTGGTGATGGAAGCAGCCTTCGAGTTACTCTACGCTGCGGGGAAACTGCTCCTTGACCTCACGGTGTGGTTCGGTGGCCTCATCGTCAAGCTCATCGGCTACGCCATGAGCCAGCTAGGGACTTGGGCCAATCAGCTTTTCACCTTCTTCCTCACGATGTTCACGCAGGCTGTGGCAAGCCTCGTGGCAGACGGTGGGCCACTTGCCCAGCTACAAGCCTGGCTTGACACGACACTTTTCCCAGCCTTCTGGAAGCACCAGGACTCGGAGCAGCCGAATAGGTCACAGAGCCTCAAAGATAAACTCCTGACCCTGTTCCTCAAGGCACTTGACCTCCTGATAGGAGACGACAATCCCAAGACACGCTTCGAGGGCTGGATTGACAACCTCGTGTCGAAATGGATACAAGACCACGTTGGCAGCATGCTGGGGAAATGGGCCACAGACCTTGAGGCTAAGATTGCCGAGATGTGGAAGGGTGCCATGGATGACATCACGGCAGACTCCAATCCACTCAATCAATTCCAGACGTGGATAGATGGCCTGATGACCCAGTGGTTCAAGTATTGGGTATCCCAAACCTCGACATGGGCCGGTGCCTTGTGGGACAAGGTAAAGGCCATATGGACTGCCCTGCTTGACTTCCTGAATAGGAACAGTATTTCTGATTTCGCGGCGGGTCTCTCGAAATTCATCAGCGATGTCTTCGGGGCCTTATTGAAACTTGTAGGAACCTTCTTGGCAGGGTGGTGGCCTACCTTCAAAGACGCCATAGTTGCCGCGTTTACCAGCGCCATTACCGCCGCAGAAACTGCATTGACTGGTCCTTTCAATGGTCTTATCCAAAACATAAGCGATAAGATCAATGCGGTGAAAGCAAAAATACAAGAGCTAATGGGTCTTGGTGGTGGCGGGAGTGCCCCTTCCGGTGGCGGGGTGGCGGGTGATGGTGTGACCTACGAAGGCGAAGTGGCTGCTGGCAGGACTGCTCTTCCCAAATCACAATGGGAGGCTGCCCACGCCGCCGCCGTGGCAGCGACAACACCCCCTCCTGGCCACAATGCCGCGGGTACCAGCAACTGGATGGGCGGCTTGACGTGGGTCGGTGAGAAGGGGCAAGAACTTCTGAACCTCCCTCGCGGCAGCCAGATCACGCCATTCCAAGACGTCATCCAGCAGGTGGCAAGTGGCGTGAAGGATATGTTGTACTCAGTGGGGGACAACTCGCAGGGCATGACCAGCGACATCGCCAACAGTCTGAACAACGTTGCCGATGCCATCAGGAGCCTCGCGTCAGCCTCCGAGAACCAGCAGCATACCGTCAACAAAACCACCAACATCAACGTGGACAAGATGGACATGAGCAGCCCGCAAAACGTCGATTACTGGGTGCAGCAAACACAGCACATGGGACAATAAATGGCGGCACTATCTTCCCTCTCGTCTATCCAGATCAATGGCCTGGAACTCAATGACGGCGTGAGTTTTTCCGTCCCAAACACGAATCTCGATGACCAGGCACCCGCCGATTTACGCATCCAGAAGGTTGCGTTTGGGCCTCCCGTCTACACTGGGCAGATATCCGCAGAGAAGACCATCACCCTCCACATCAACATCCACTACGTGGCGGGGGACACCAACTATCTCGACTTCGAGTCGAAGCTCAACCTCCTGAAGAGGGCCTTCGACACTCGCAGCCAGTTGCTCTCGACGCTTCGCCTCCAGAGGCCAAGCCAGACTGCGAAGACGGTGCTTGGTACCGCAAAATCCTTCACCATCAATAAGACGGAAAGGTGGGTGCAGGTTGAGTTTGCGGTGCCGGATGCCGTCTGGCTCTCGGAGACGTCTAGCAAGGTTATGGTCCCCATCACCACGTCGGGTCAGCAAGTCAAGATCACGTCGGCTGGCACCACGGATACCTTTCCGACACTCATCATTACCTGGAACACACCCAAGGGTGCCGCAGGCAACACCGGCAACTTCTACACCTATCAGGTGCCGGTGACCATCACGAATAATGCTTTGTCTGCGACGACACGCATCCCCATCGAATTGACAGGATACACGCCACCTCCCCTCTTCACCGCGACGGCGGGGAGTGGCGGCTCCATCCCGGCGCAGACCCTCTCCGTTGCCGTCACCATCCAGAAGACGAGGCTAGATGGCACCCTCGGAGAAAGCGATGCTACTCCGGTGTCGGTGGTGGTGGGGGCCAGCGGCAAGGTCACTTTCACCATCCCAACCACCACGGATGCCTTCGCCTATAACGTCTACGCTGGTGCCCCCGGCAGCCTCACACTCCAATCCACGACATCGCAGCCAAACCCCTACGCGACGACGCTGACGGTGACCCTCGCCGCATTGACGACGACTGGCGCTGCCCTGCCGACGTCGAATACCACGGGGTGGAACACGGCGGCGCTGATCAGCGCAGGGAAGATGAAGGCTGACGGCAGCGACATCCGTGTGCTGGTGGGGAACATCCCAGCGCCGCGAGTGGTGGAGAACCTGAACACACAGCAGACGAAGGTATGGGCTCTCCTGAATCTCGGTGCACAGGCGTCGCAAACCGTCTACATCCAGTATGGGAACACGCTTCCTGATCCGCAGCCTGACTTCGCGTTGGGTGATCCCTTGATACTCGACACGGCACATTCCAACAACTATAGCTGGACGTGGACACAATTCTTCGACTACATCTACAACACGAGACCAGGCTCATGGTCACCTGTGCAGTCCCAAGGTGTCGGCTACGGCTGGAAGCAAGACAATAATATAGTGCATAGGGGACAGGAAACGGCGTATGCGACGTCACCTGCGATTACCTTCACCAACCAGACCTTCTCGTCGGGGAGCCTCACGGGGTGGACGGTATCATCTACAGGCACCGTAGGCGTCGATAACACCAATCCCTCGCCAGGCTCACTCGATACCTACTCCCTCTCTTTTGCCCCCCTTGCGGCAAATGAATACGTCAGGAACACAAACCCTGCGGGTCTCATCTCGGGACTGAGCTACACAATAGATGCCTGGGTCTGGGCCGACACCGACAATGCGTTTGTGGTGCAGGTATTGGACTCCACGACTACGAATATCCTTGCCTTTTATTATGCGGCTGGGAGCAAAGCCTACCAACACATCCAACTCCCCTTCACTGCGACGACTACCGGCGTGTCGGTGCAGATATTGTCGCTGCTGGGTGTGGGCCTCGGCAGGCTTGACGATGCTTTCATCTATCCCACGGTGGACGTCTCAACCCACACTCCACTCAAGGACCCCACCACCAATATTGCTCAGGTCATGGGGATGCTCCATTCCAGCGTCGGCGTGAATAACCGCGAGGTGCCCCTGAATGGTTGGGAAATATCCCATCCCGCAGGGATCACACAAGTCACCCACTATGGCTTGACAAGCTTCGTCGGCAGTGACTACCTGAATAATAACGTCTTGAGGCTCATGGCGGAAGATGCACAATACCCTCCCATTGTCGTGTGGGGGCAGCCTTCCCTGACGACGGGTGGCCCCGTCGCCTACTCAACCTCCGGCAGCCCTCGCGTCGATACCATCGTACCTCCCAGGCAACGTGTCAGGTTTGAGGTCAATACGTCTGTTTTGATCCCGAATAATCAGGATGGCACCTTCGCCTCTATTGAGGGTGTCACCATCGCCTTCAATCCCCAGTATGTGGTGTCGGTTGTGCCCCAGCCTGTGCAGACGTTTTACGACTTGAATGCCACCATCACGCAGGCGACGGCGGGAGACGGGGATGCCATCGTCATCTCCACACCACTTGAGCCGAAAGCAAGCCTTATGATTGACACCCGAAACAAACAAGTCTGGTACCAAGCGCCTGACGGTACTCAGACGCTGAGGACTTCGGCACTCTCCACCGTAGGCATTATTCGCCCATTCTGGCTACAGCTACACCCCGGAGACAACTTCCTCCAATACAAAGAAGACACCGTGGGAGGCGTCAATCTCGAAGTCGATTGGAATGATTCGTGGCTGTAATGTCTGTCATTGATATTATAATATAGGAGTATTGCTATCTTTTACGCGGAGGTAGGAATCTTTGACCTTTCCCACAGAAAGATAGGAGAGCTAAACAAGCTGTATTCGGTACAGCGAAGCTATGTTCTCAACGGGATAGGACAGGCCAGGCTAGTCCTCGACAAGACCAATCCTTTCTACAAACTCAATAGCAACAATCCTGTGTTGGACATCGGCAGGATAGTGATGATCAACTCGACGGCAGGTATCACGCCGTGGGGAGGCTGGATCACACGCATTGACGAGACACGACTGACCTTGACGGTGACGTGTAAGGAGATGGCCTACATATTTGCGAGGCGACGTCTCGGCAAATCCGAGTTTTTCCCCTACAAGTCGGCGTCGGAATTGAATAAGCAGCTTACTGCCCTCACTTCGCCTTTCGTCATCGCGTCGCCAGACAATGCCGACACGTCAGCGCCACTCTCCAAGGAATTCCACTTCACGGGTGGCCTCGCTGCCTTGAGGCGTCTCCCCTACGACACGGGTGTGGACTGGTGGGTGGAGATGCTGCCGAATGGGCAGGGTGTCCTGCACACGGGTAATAGAGGTGTGGACAAGACAGACTCGGTGCTCTTCAGTGAAGGCCAGAACATAGACGACGAAGTTACCTACACACGAGATGGTGAGGAGCTTATCAATGACACTGTATTCATCGGCAGGGGAGACGGAGCATGGGAGGCAGCGCCGCATGCCCAACACAGTGACCACGCAAGCATCACGCAGTATGGCCTCTACCAGGCCACCAACGTGAGATACGACATTGTTCACGCTTCGGCATTGAGTGACATCGCAAGGCGAAACCTTGAGAGGAAATACAGGCCCAGGGAGCTTCTCGACTTCTATGCCTCGAATAACAATGGCGAATGGGGGCAAGCCTCCGAAGGCGACACCATCACGGTGCAGCTTGCGTCGTTTGGACCCAACGGCTTGAGCCTCCCCGCGAGGATTGTGGGCAGGGAAGTCGATGAATACGCGGCGAAACCCGTCAGATACCTCGTGGAGGTACTCTAGTGGCGGCACCGCCGGATAGGTTCAGACCAGACCTCTTGGCTGATGTGAAGGTCCCCTACAACCCCGTCTTGAAAATACGGGACTTGACGGATAGGGTGGACGACTTGGAGAGGTTCTATGGCATCATCGCCTTGCACTCCAGGCTGGATGGCATCAAAGAGGATGACCACACACAGTATGCCCTCGCCATCTCGACATCGAATAGGGCAGCCGCCGAAGCATTGAGGCTCTCTTCCGTCGATAAGAAGAGCATACTCTTCTTCGACAACGGCGTGTTGCAATTCACGGGCCTGAAGACGTCCACCTCCGCGACGGCTGGAGGTGCCACGGCTCTACCCGCCACACCGAAAGGTTATGCCTGGGCCAAGGTGGATGGTGTGATGGTAAGAATCCCTTATTACCTCCCGTAAACCCCCCGTTTCGTTGTAATGGAACGGAGGTACCATTGAAGAAGAAGCTTGGCCTACACGCCAATAACTATTCGCCACTCGCCAGAAACGCCATCAACAAAGGCAACGGCTCCTGGGGCATCCTGAAATTCCTCAATAGCGACGAAGAATCGCTGGTGGAGATACGTAAGGACAACCCGCAGGCCATCATCGTCTGCCGAAGGATGATCAATCAAGACGGCAACGAAGAGGAGATGGCGCAGGCCATCCTGACGGAGAGCCAAACCGTCAAAGGCATCGTGGACTACTGGGAGCTTTACAATGAAGCCCTCGGTGATCCCGTCTTCTACAATAAATTCAACCTCGAAGTGACGAAGCGCCTCCAAGGCGCTGGCCTTAAGGTCTCCGATTTATCCCTGGCTGTCGGCACCCCCGCTGGCAGCGACGACGACATACGACGTGTGTTGGATATCCTGGCACCCTGCGTCTTGCAGGCAGATGCGTGGAGCTACCACGCCTACGGTGCCCCCGGTGTCCTCACGTCGTCTGACTGGCTTGCACTCAGGCCACGCAAGTATGTCCAGCTTGACCCACGCTATGGCACAAAGCCACGCATCTACTCGGAGGCTGGCATCGACTTCGGCGTGATCCCCAATAGTCAAGGGGACACCTCCTACACAAACACTAACGGCTATAGGGCTCACGGCATCCCCGACGAAGTATATGCGTCGCAACTCATCGCCTTGGGTGACGCGATGCTGACGGATGCTATGGAGCTAGGTGCCACCATCTACCAAGTCGGCAACGACACAGACTGGAACAGCTTCCGGCTAACTGATCCTGTGTTGGACACAATAGCCGATTACGTCACAGTAGGAGATACCCCAGTGCCCACGCAGCCACAGTCTACCGATTCTATTATTGCCTACTATGGAATGTATGGATACCCTCCCAGTGCTGATTCGGCACTGTATAAGTATGGCCTGAAGCCCCTCCGCGAGAAGTACTTGGCGCTGGTTGCCGCTGGCGACCCCACGGCGGATATGGAGAACCCCGGACCCTGCCTCACCGGGGAGTACCAGGAGGTTGTGAATGGCGAGATACGGTATCGCGTCAGGCTCACTAATCGTATTATTGAATGTTATAACCGTGGTGATCAGTGGTATGCTGGTGCCGTGGAACTCTACCTGAAGTAACGCAATGCTCATCACTGACATCCCCTTAGTCCAGATAGGCTCTGCCCTCGGCGGCTTCGGGGCCATGGTGACTTCCTATGTGCTGCTGCGACGCAACCACCGGGACATCAAATCCGAGATCATAGGCCAGATGAAGACCCTCAACGACTCCTTGACCAACGACATGAAGACACTCAGGGAAGACGCCGCCACGCAGAAGACGAAGCTTGACCAGATGGATGGCCAGATGACAGCCATGAAAGCCGCTGCCTACACGCAAGACCAGCGTATCAGGGACATGCAAACGTCTCTGGACAGGCAGGAGAGGTTCATCCTCACCGTCAAGAATTCCGCCAAGTCGTTTGGTTTCCTCATCGGCAACGAAGGCGATTTGAGCCTCCCCTCAAGCATCACGGTGCTTGTCGTCGGCAACGAAGGGAGGATACGGGAGGCTACGCAGGAACTCCTCATCAACCACGGCTTCTCCGTCGTCGTCGCAAAGAGTCGCAACGATGCACTGAACCTCATCTCCACGATGACTTCCTCCACGCTGGGTGTGATCATCGTGGATGTCCTGTCCTTCAAATCCGACAGCTACGAATTCGTGAACACCGTCAGGAGGATGCCAGGATACAACAAAATCGCATTCATACTCGCATTAGAGTTTGGTGACCCGTCATCGAGGAGCTATCTGTCCCTGGACAAGGAGCTACCGGAAAAGGTTTTCCTGTTCCCTGTGCCATTCAATAGGCAGCAGTTAGTCAGGCTTGTGCAGGACATCTCCTCCGTCATTGATAGAAGTAGTGAGGAAGGTGCTCACACCTTACCATCTCCAGCAACAACAACCACGACGACAACTACCACAACAACCCCATCATAAAATTCGTAAGGAAATAAGAAAGCTCCTGTGGCTCCAAAGATTTCACCTCTTCGGAAACTGGTCCCTGGTATGTGGCGGCATCATAACATTGTGTGGCATCCTGCTCCATTTCATCTCATGACCTCCCAGCGTTTCTTGACCTTCTGTTCCCTGGGCACACTCGCCATCCTCGTGGCGGCGTATATCTACTCCGTCGTCATCGTCGCCAGGGTCTATTATGTCCTGCAAGATTATCGCAGCGCCAGGCTAGAATACTACAACGTCTACCAAACACTGTTGGACCTGAAGCAGATGGAGAGTGGGCAGCGTGGCTACCTGCTCACCGGGGACCCCCTCTATCTCATGTCCTACAATGACGCGAATAAGGTCATCAACACTGCCATAGACGCGACGCAGGCCACCACACAAGACAGCACCGACGATGCGAGGGACTTCTCGGAGGCGAAGAGGCTCATCACCCAGAAGAGATCAGAGATGCTCAGGACCATTGAGCTTGAGCAATCAGGTTCCCACGATGAAGCCGTTGCCCTCGTCATGACAGATGAAGGTCTCTATCAAGGCGTCGATGCCAGCACCCTCCTGGGCAACATCCTCGACAGGCAGTCCAAGGCCATCCAGCAGAAATACGACGCGGTGCTAGAGGGCACACGCAATAGCCTCCGCATCACCTTCTATGGAAGCATCTTCGGTGTGCTCCTGGTGATAGGCAATTTCCTTGGGATGCGATTCTTCATGGATGCCACGAGGAAGGCAGAGGCGCAGACACTTCAGCAGCGCAAGGAAGTGGAGAAGGTCAAGGAGTGGTACTGGAATGTGACGCAATCCTCCACCGACGCCTTCGTGTCCATCACACCGGATGGCATCGTGACCTTCTGGAACCACGCCGCCGAGAACATCTTTGGCTACACGTCGGAGGAGATGGTGGGCCACACGCTAGAGAAGATCATCCCCCCTGACCTCTATCCGAAGCATGAACACGGCATCCGACGCCTCGCGGAGGGGTGGCCCTCACACGTCATCGGCACCACCATGGAGTTGCAGGGTGTCAAGAAAGATGGCAGCAGGTTCCCACTGGAGCTTCTCATCTCCGTGTGGGCATCCGAGAGTGACGGCAAGATGTACACGGCAACCATACGCGATGTATCGGAGAGGAAGCGATACGAGGAGGCGCTGATCAAGAGCAACGGCGAGATGGAGAGGTTCACCTACATCGCCTCCCACGACTTGCAAGAGCCCCTGCGTATGGTGACGTCATATCTCCAACTCCTCGACAAACAGTATACGGCGCAGCTTGACGACAAGGCGAAGAAGTACATAGGCTACGCAGTGTCCGGTTCCCAGAGGATGCGGAACCTCATCCAAGACTTGCTCCTCTATTCGAGGGTCACGTCGAAGACGAAGGAGATGGTGCAGACCAATCTCAATGCCTGTGTGGATTCGGCACTAGACAGCCTACAAGCAGCCATCAACGAGAGCCACGCGGAGATAGAGAGGGACCAGCTTCCCTCCGTCTCGGGTGATCCCATCTGGCTGACCCAAGTCTTCCAGAACCTCCTCGCCAACTCGATAAAGTTTCGGAAGCCTGGTGTCCCCCCGAATATCCTGATACGCTGTACTGATGAACATTCAATGTGGCGAATTGATATATCGGATAACGGTATTGGCTTCGATATGCAATACTCTGACAAGATATTCGTCGTATTCCAGAAACTCCATCGCAAGGAGGAATACGAAGGCACCGGCATAGGTCTTTCCATCTGCAAGAAAGTCATAGAACAACATGGTGGCACCATCTGGGCAACCTCCGTCCCCGACAAAGGTTCAGTCTTCTCCTTCACCCTCCCGAAATACTCCAAGTAGCGGCAAGGTGGTGGCAGTACCCATTGAAATACTCATCGTAGACGACAGCGAGGCAGACGTTGATCTCACGCAGGAATTGCTGAGGGACTCCAAGGTCATCAACCACATCAACGTCTGCACCGATGGCGTGGAGGCACTCAGGTTCCTGAAACGCGAAGCACCCTACCAGGACTCCCCTCGGCCAGACTTGATCCTCCTTGACCTCAACATGCCACGCAAAGACGGCAGGGAACTCCTGCAAGACATCAAACAAGACGAGTGCCTGATGCGTATTCCCGTGGTGGTGCTCACGACGTCGCAGGAGGACAAGGATGTATTGCAGAGCTATAACCTCCACGCAAACTGCTACGTGACGAAGCCATTTGACCTTGAGCAATTCATGGCGGTGGTATCGGCCATTTCAAACTTCTGGCTTTCCGTTGTGAAACTACCACCCGCCTGATATACTGTAGCAGTGTTTTGGTGTGTTGAAGAGGATTGTGTGTGGTGGAGTTTCCCGAGAGGCTGAAGCAGACCATGCTGAAGCGTGGCTGGACACTTGACAATAAACTTGCGCTGGCCTCCGGCATCAGGGCATCGACACTCTCCCTGATGCTCAGTGGGAAGACGCAGCCGACGACGGAGACGCTGGAGAAAATAGCGAAAGTGTTGGAGGTATCCACCACCTATCTCCTCCACGGAGATGAGCCGCCGCCACTCCCCACGAGAGACGTGATCCCCTTTCGTGAGCCCATCATCCCTCTCCTCGAAGCACTCCAACAAGGTGTGCAGGAGTCGCTAGTCGCAGCGCATAATAATACGCTGATCATCAGCTACGAGTTGCTCAAGAGTGGCGAAGTGGCGAGGGTTTCCCAAGCAACGAGGGTGCCCTACCCCACCTTCGGTGTGTCGAGTGAGAAACGCGGTATTGCTGTACTGGAGGAAGGCCCCTTCCCCTTCCAGTTTTCGCAAGGCGATGTCCTCTGCTGCCTGCCCTACGAGAACCAGGAGCTTGCCGATGGCATCCCCGTCGTGATCAAAGAAGGTAGGGGCCTGGCGCTAGTTGCGAAGAGGGGCCAAGGCGTCATCTCCCATTTCGGGAAGACCACGATAATGACGCCACTTTTCTACGTGGAGAGCATGTACCGAAGCTTCGGCACCGAGAAGGAAACCGTCGCAGCCTTAGCCGAGATGCTCCACAGGAGCTAACCCTTTTCCTTCACACCACAGGACACCTTCGGGTGTCCTTTTTTATTGGTCACTCCCATGTCAGAGCAAGAGCATATTGAGCATGAGCACATCGAAATCCTTGAGCATTACCCTCCACACATTCCAAGAGAGGGTGATCCCTACTACCACATCTTCAATGAGACGCGAGAGAGGATGCGTCGTGAAGGAAAGCTCAAATGCTACATCGACAACAAGGATTGCTCAAAGGAGTCCATTGAGCTTCATCACTACTTCGTGGAGTATGCGCTGATAGGCGACGCAGACTGGCGTAGGTTTGCTGAGTTGTATCCCCAATTCCACATACCCGACGAAGAAGCCTTCTTCATGTGGTGTGAAAGTGAAGAAAATTTGATGCCGCTTTGTAAATTTCACCATACTGGCATAGGGGGTATACACCATCTCCCGGCCCCACTATGGTTGATTCAGAGATTTCTCAAGCCTGGGGTAGAAGCCCCGGCAGTCATCGTCTTACAAAGTCAAGGAGAGACAGTCTACCATGCCCATCGCTGATGCCCTCACGCCATTCATCCTGGCGGTGATGGTTGCCATCGCCACACAGATCATCAAGAACTTCATTGAGCTAAAGATCACACCAGACAATAGCATCCACGACTCCGTGATCCGCCTTGTGAGCATAGCCCTCGGTATCGTCGCGTGGGGAATGTTCTCGGGGATGCCGGAGTCCAGCCAGGCCATCCTCCTGCTCCTCTACAATGGTGGCCTCTTGATTGGAGGCGGCGCAGTACTCGGCTACCACGGTGCCACGCAAGTGATCCCAGCCTTCCTTGGGAAGCAGACGGTGGACAAGACAAGTGGCACCGCAGCCACTGTGGAGGCACCGACGAAGCCTGGAGACTTGGTGCAGTCTGTAGACGTCGCCATGAAGCTTGTCGATATCCCCGTCACGGTGTCCATGAAGGTGCCGGAATCCTACACACCAAAGGTGGACCCCTCGCTTTCCAATCCCCCACTCAATGCGGCAGCGCCGACATTCCCCGCCAACACGACGACGACGGTGACTATCCCCTCGCCGGAGCCTCCCCCGCAAATCCCCATCACGTCATTCCTGAAGCAATAAAATAAGCCCCCTACCTTCATCGGGTAGGGGGCTTATTTTTGTTGTCTAGTCAAGTCCTATGCCCATCGGATCAATGGAAGTCACTCTGTGTGCCACGGGATTGACCCTGACTTGTATACTAAAACGCTGTGATGTCCCTTGCGGGGTCTTCACGGGGACATCCAAATAATACATGACAGTGCCATCTTGGTTGGGGGACGATGGCTTCTGTTCCACCGCAGCACCCACCACCGTGTACATATCGAGGTTGTAGCTCTGCCTATCCGTCTTGACAAATAGTGCCACCGCCTGTGGGTTGGCCTGCATGACCTGTTGCACCGTTTTCTCGTCGCCTTTGATGTCGGCAACGGCGGCGACTTTGGCAAGCTCCAAGTCACTTCCGAGAGGGACAGTAGCCGCCGCAGCCCCAGGTGTGGCACTAGGAGCCGCAGGGGCTACTGCCGTGGGAGATGATACAACCGTCTGTGCCGAATCCGCACAGCCCACCAGCAGGAATGCAACCAAGAAACCAAGCAAGTATCTCAACCGGAACCTCCATTCGCAGCCGCGACGCAGACCAATGCGATGATCAGCCATAGCCACCATAACTTCAAACTGATCCTTATGATAGCGATAGAAAGTACTAGGAGGAATGCCGAGGGCACTCCTACCACCAAGACTACCAAAGCGAAGATCATCAAAGCAAGTAAGATCATCGTGGGCTTCCCTTTCAAGCCGTGAACATACCGACAACATCACGCCACACTCCTGGTGGCATCATCCAAATGGCGACGTTATATGGGGATATGGCGTCGTCAGTGAGATAAGACGTCTGGGGCTCCTCCTCCCCCATCAGGTGCCAGGCTGCTACCCTGACTTGCCGATGCTGCATCGCACCGTAGGCTTCCACCTTCACCCATCGGAACACGTGGGTGAGGAGCCCATGCTGCGTGGCGCTATCCGCGTGTTCCATGACGTCTCGGAACCTGACCACATTCTCGACAACGCTGAGCATCCTGTCCTTATTCTTGGCAAACGTCTCCTTCTGTCGCAAGGTCTCCCTCACACTAGCAATCTCGTCAAGTAGCTCCGCTGCGTTTTCCGTGTAGGTCTGCTCCAGTGCTTCCGACGTCGCAGCCCTCGCCATCTGCTTGAAGCGCATCCTCTTCTCTTCTAGCGTCGCCAACTGGAGGCGCAGGCTCCGTAGCTCCTCTTCAGCGCCGGAGCCGAAGATGTCCTGGTGCTCATTGGCTACCTCCTCCACCAAGGACTTCGAGAGCCTTCCCTGGATGAAGTCGAAGACGGCTGCTTTCACGAGGTGGTCCGATATCGTCTGCCCACGGCAGCTAGTCTTACACGCCATGTGGTTGAAGCAGAAATGGAAGTCGTTGAGTTTACTCCCCGGCTTCCGCTTCGAGAAATACATCTTGCCGCCGCAGTAGAGACACGAGAGGATGCCAAGCAGCGCATTGTCGTTGCGCCTGCCCCGTGTCCCGTGTGCCTTCGTCTTCTCGAATCGCCTCATCAGGGCATCGTGATCCTCAGGGTCCAGGAATGCCCAGTCTTCTATGTAATGAACCTTGTCCCTCAAGCCTTCGGGTATGACGTCGCTTTCCCAGATGGGCTTCGTCGGGTGCTTCAAGACGTGGTGCCTACCCGAATAAATAGGATTGAAGACGATACTCGCCACGTCTGCGTGTGTCCAGAAACGAGGCCCACCCTCCGTGTCTTTCCAGCGTCGTTTCAGTAGGCCTTCGCCGTTGAGTTGTGCCGACACACCCTGCACCGAGAGTGACGTGGAGGCTAACTCGAAGAGCCTCATTACCACCGGAGTAAGCTCAGGGTCTTTCTCAAGATGCCTGATGGCATTGCCTTTCGCGTCTACGCCATCCAGCACACGCATATAGCCCCACGGTGTCCTGCCTCGATGCACCGGGGACTCCATCATCTTGCGTGAAAGCCCCTCATACATCCTCTCGCGTATCGTGGAGACTTCATTCCCCGCGATGGCACTCTGGACCTGGAAGATGAACCTATCGTTTTTCTTCCGAGGGTCATACACCCTGTCCCTCGTGACGATGATGGCACCAGCGTCGGCGCAGGCGGAGAGGATGATGCCAGGGTCCACGAGGTATTCGTCGCGGGTGATCCTGTCGATGTCCAGGGCACCGATGCCCTGCACCTTCTTGTGACGGATGTCATCAAGCAGCCTCTGGAGGTTGGGCCTCTTCTTCATGTCCCTGCCGGAGACTTGCCCCTCATCGTAGTAGGCAAACTCCCATCCCTTCGCGGCGACAACTTTCTCCATCACCTCGAAGTGTGCTTCCTGCCGGAAGTTTCCCGTCTGATTCGGTGTGGACCAGCGCCTGAGTAATCCGATGATCATGACCATGCCTCCCTGTCGTTAGTATAACGCTAGGCGGTTATCTTTTGGCATAAAAAAAGCCGCCACACCCGGAGGCATGGCGGCTGATGTGCTAGCTAGCTTTTTTGTTTGCTGGCTTTCTCTTCTCCCATTGCTGACAGGCTTTATCCCAGGCTTTCAGTGCCTCCCGATTGAGGCGTATCGGCTTCGTCACTTCTCACCTAAAAGCTTCGCTATGTTGCGATAACTTCGCTTGCATATCCTGGCGGCGAGTTTCTGGTCAACGCCAAGGCGAGGTGCGACGCCATTCATCGCATCTCGTATCTCGTAGCCTGACATCATGAGTTTCATTGCCTGCTTTTCTCTCGGGTCCTCAAGCTTCTCGACGGCGCTGACAATATCACAATAGATGCAAAGGTAAAGCTCATTCGACTCGTAATGCGTGGAGAGGAAATGCCAGAAGTACCTGACGAGATGCTCCACGACATCGCGGCTGTACTTCATGTCCTCTGATAATAGCGATGTGATGGTATACTTCTCGCCTTTCGCCAGTAACTCTACGCGGCGAAAGCTAACTCGGCACTCGGGGGCTGACATCATCAATCCATTCTAGTATGGTTGGAGGCAGCCCTGACCTTTTCTCTTCCGATATCGACTTTGCGATGATAAGCTCCAACGTTGCGTTTACGAAATACCAGGCTTCGACATTCTTCTCTGCTTCTCTCACTGCCAAGGCTGCGGTGGGGAGCCGGTTCCTTGCACCCGCTTCCCCTTCCGCCGCTGCCTTCTGCGCCCCGTCGAGGTTTCGCTTCGCTGCTTCAAGTTGACGCTTGATGCCACTTTCCGCCGCGTCACTCTGCGTCTTGAGGCGATGCAGCCAGGTCATATGGGATGTGTAGGCTGCCTTATAGTCGGTGACGGTATTGCTATTTAGTCCTTCCAATTGTCGCCTAGCCCTTCCACGGTGGCATTGCCGACAATCTTCTTGAAGACTTCCAAGGGGATGGTGTCCCCTACCTTGTAAGGAATCTTCTGATGCCAGAAGGTGACATCCGTCATCTTGATCTTGTCGCCGGGGAGCATCGCGGCACCGAAGGAGATGGTGACGGCGTGGTTGTCTTGGCCCAGGATTTCCCTCACCCTCTCTCGGGTGTCCTTCACGCCCCAAGCTACTTCGTCAACGCCTGGATTGTTCCTTGCTTCCCTGACCTTCTCCATGATCTCGTGGGTAAGCTGCTCAAAGCCTGACTTGCCTAGCTTCATGCCACCTGAAAGCTGCGGGACATTCCCCTCAGTAAGCTCCATGGTGGTCCTCTCCCTCGCAGCCACGGGGAGGAGTATCTCGAAGTGTGCCCCCATCTCCAGGAGCACATCCGCGTCGATGCCAAGCTGCTGGTTGTAAATCTCCCAGCGTGTCATCCAGGATTTCAGGGTCCTGGGTGCATCGGAGGCAAACGAAGCCGTGGACTTGCACAAGTCCTTGAGGTAGCTCTCCATGGAGGTGTAGGGCTTGTTGGTGGCACCATTGAGCTTCTGCTCATAGAGGCGCTGGTCCCTGATTCTTGCGAGGACCTGCACCTGCTGGATGCGGAGTGCCTCGCCTTTCGCCATCATGTCATAGAGGGCATCCTCAGCCTCTTCGATGCTGCGGTACGCGGGGATTGTGTCTTCGGAGAGAAACTCGTAGACTGGCTCAGGCGGGAGAGACGTGAGACCTTGCGCCTCCGAGTCGGTGCCTTCGACAATCTCTCCCGTCACCATATCAATGCTCACGAGTTGCATATCCTTTCGTATTCAAGTAGCTGTTTATGCCTCTCGGCGGTGAGGCAGTGTAACTCGGGTATGTCGTATTGCTTGCCATCACACTCAAACTTCTTGTCTTGTGTGTCGGCAATGTGTAAAAACAACACGGGATGCCTTTTTCGCCGCAACCCTATCTGATTGATTTGCACCCACGCCTCGATGATCCAGGCGGGAAGCACCCGACGCTTCACTTCTCCGACGTAATGCTTTGACGATGTGTCGTAGCCTAGGCTTGTTAGGTGGCCTAATCTTCCTGTGGATGTCTGAAGCTGCTGGATGGTGGGGTCCGGGTCTTGACCATCCTCATCTCGTAAGAAAACGGAAGATTCTCTCTCACTCAGTTTCCATTTCTGGCTCCTACTCCGAGGCTTCCTGGCATCCGGCGACTTGCCCTTTTCGCTAGGGACGGGTGCCTTGATGGGCCTAGCCACGCTGTGCCGTTTCAGCACTACGTAGGTCAGTATAACACTTTTCTGGTGTATGTGCAATACTCTTGAGGCTATTGATGGTGCCATTTTCCGCCATGGCGATAAGCTCAGAGAGGGGGTGGAGTTGCCTGGAAGTCAGGACATAGTTATCGGGATAGTGGCGAGGGTTTTTCTGCCACTCCGGCTTGTAGTTTTTGACGGGTGCCTTCTTGATCTCCGCGACGGTGGCCCAGCCGACGACTTCCGCCTTCAGTCCCTGGAGGTCTGCATAGACAAGGATGTAGATGTCGGCGGAGTACTTGGCCTTCACCGGCAGCTTCAAGTGGGGATCATCGCCAGTGCCGAAGGTGGACACCTTGACGTCGAAGGTCACGCCGCCTTGGTAGGTGCCGTCGATGCCCTCATCGGTGTCCTTCTGCTCCCAGTCTGGGGTCACGCCGAGGAGCCCACACACGAATATCTCACCGACAGCGCCCCATAGGTGGCTATTTCTGTTGGGGCCGACACTCCACCCTGCTTTCTTCTTGGTGCGTATCTGCTCCATCTTCCTCGCGGCTGCGAGTACATAGGAATCCGTCAGGTCAATCTGCCCAGGCTTCAAGCCTTGTGTGTCGGCAATGGTAGCCATCAATAATCCTCTTATTAGTAATCAATAGTATCCCTACTATCATTATACCGTATCGGCATTATGACAAAAAAAGGCCCTGCACCCGAAGGCACAGGGCTTGAGGCTAGGGGAAAGGTATCGTGTCGGGTGGAGACGAAGAAAACTGTGGCCCATACTTATAGCCGCATATGCCCTCCCAACGTGTGCCGTCAGGCTCAACGAGATAACAAGACATCCTGATGTCTCGGGGATTGTAGTACCACAAGAGAAACTTATAGCCTTCTATCTCTCCGGCGCAGATATACTTATTGAGGCTCTTCTTCTTGAGGAAGGGTCCCGGCGACTCCTCCCCGTAGTTATAGAAAATACACGCCTCAGTATATTCGAAGCCAACCATCACCTCACCTTCTCCTAAGAGGATGTGCATGTCGGGTGGCTTACCTATTCCTTGCGCCATCTCATAGAAGAAGGAGACATTCTTATTGAAGTGTATGGGATTGACCCAGGTGTGTCTCGGGTGGAATACGCCATTCCTGAAGACGTAGCCTCCGTAATTCTGGAAGTTTCTCTTGACGGTGCCTACACTACCCACTACTACCTCTCCGGCGTATACCTATTCACGGCGTCGGCAATCAACATCAACACATCAATGCGGGAAAGGTCTATCTCATTGCCCTTTGCGTCGCAGAGTATCCAGCCGTCTCCTTCCTCTTTGGCGGTGGGCACCCACCTTCGCAGGTGCCCAGACAATACGTCGTCAAACGACGGGGGTATCAATGGCTTGAGTGGTGTGATGGGCCTGATACGGGAGGTGCCGATGGTCACTTCCCCACCGGCACTCTCTCTTAGGGCCACTCGACTTCCTCGTAGTCCTCTTCGTAGGTCAAGGCATCCTGGAGGCTCTCAGACAAGTCGCCAACCTTATCATAGAAGGCGTCGTATTTCTCGTTGAGCCTGTCAATCTCTTTGAGAAGAGCCGTCACATCCTTGCGTGTCTGCGTCTCATAGCGACGACGACGATTGCGGAGCCTGATCTGGGTGATCTCTTCGTCTTCGAGAACATTGCCTTCACCACCATAGAACAACTCGTCGTCGGAGGACCAATCTTCCGCCTCTTGGGGTGCAGGCTCCTGTTGCTTCGCAAGTTTCTTCAGCTTCTTGCGAAATTTCTTATTCTCCTTCTTCGAGAGGAAGCGATTGTTCTTGACGCTTTCCAAGACCCCATCGAGGAAATCACCGGGACTGCTACTGAAGACAGAAGACTGACCGGGGCCAGCGTCACTCTCAACGTGAATATCGTCAGGTGGGAGGCCAGCGCAAGAACACGTATCCTTGCAACCGGGATCACAGGGCTTCCAGGTATCAGACTTCACTTCCTTCACACCATTATTCGGTGTTGGGAAAAGCTCTTCGACAAACTCATCAAGAACCTTGTCCCAAAACTTATCCCACTCCTCGGCGTCTTCAGTGTTATGGGCAGTATTTTCGGCTTCCAATACTATTCCTTCTCTGCTTCTTTGGCTACAGCTTCGACATACTCTTTGCGGTGTGTGCTCTTCTCCGGCTCAAACCCCTTCGGATACCTACTAGACAATTTATCTACGTTGTGCCTGAGTATCTGCGACAGCGGGATATCCAAAACGGTGGCGAGGAGTGCTAGGTACCAAGCGATATCAGACGCCTCGTCTTCTAGCTTGCTGACATCGAGTGTGTGCCCCTGCTGCGTGTGCTTCTTGACGAGATCACACACCTCACCAGCCTCTCCCGCGAGGCCCAAGCAGGCATTGAAGAGATTTTTGGCGTTGGGGTTTGCCGTCTTCATGGCGAGGCGCTGGTATTCGTCTGCATCCAAATGATCTGCTCCTCTGTATTATTGTTCCTACACTCACTATACCATATGAGTATTATACCGTCAAGAATTGCGAGGCAGCCTCCACCCGCTGCTTGCTCTGCCGGTGGGATGCCAGCCCATCTAGGTCCCTTGTTCCAGTATCTGTATGGTGACTTCTATGTTGTCGTCTTTGCTCTCGGCAACCTTCTGACGGAGGTCCCTCATAACAATGAGGGACTCCTGAATACGGAAAATATCCGCCTTGAAGTGATCATCGAATCTCCATAGTGCCAATAAACTTTTGGAGATTCTTTCGCTGCTCACAAGTTTACATATACGTATATCGAGAAGCTCAAGCATCTCGTCTTTTGGTACAGAGGTAGGAAAGGAAGCGAAAGGCTTAGGCACCCTCCGACTCCACGAGGCGCTGCCACTGACGTGTACCCAGGCCCCTCTCGATTTCCTGGAGATGTGCCAAGTCTTCGACACTCATTTCCATGCCGTTATTGGGCATGCCGCTTGAGAGTACTTTGAGGAGCATCAACACCCTGTCTGACTCGCCGCCATCCTTCCCTAGTTTGTCGTGGTAGCGCCGGAGGATGGACCTGACATACTCGGTGGATACGGTGATGCGCCAGCCTGCACCGAGTGTCACGATACTGCCTTCGGGTCTGGTGCAATGAGCATCATGAAGATCAACCAGCCGAAAACGGCGAGGGTCCAGAAGGCCATGTCAAGCTGGCTGCCCATCATGAGGCGAAGCGCAATCATGATGGCCCAGAAGAAGATGGTGAAGAAGCACATCTTTCTCATAATCCCTAAGGCAGTAGTATCGTCTTGACGGCGAAGCAGGCATCCATGAGATCATCAAACACCATCGTTGAGGTTTCCTCCACCATACAATGGAAGTGTGGGTTATTTTCTTCCATCACAACCACCACGGGATGTCCATAGGCATAGGCCCACGCCTGCTCCATGACTGTGCCGATGCTCACTTTCTTTGCGTCGAGATAGTTGACAAGGAGGAGGTCACACCGCTTGACGTCGTGGTGGTCCAGAAGTGTGATGGACTTCCCTGTGCAGAAGGGGTCCTCGTCGTAGGTGTTGGCAAGCACCTTCTCACCTACGATGTAGCTCTGGCTGCGGAGGGGGCATAGGCAATCTATGTCGGGGGACATCCACTCCTGGACCATCCTCCTCCAAAGCTTCGCCTCATCGAAAGAGATGCCAGTGAGTGGCCCCGCCAAATAAATGGTGGGCTTATTCACCTTCCTTCAGTCTCTGCTCTTCCTCATACATCACCAGGAATATCATGGCGTAGTTGGCGAGGTCAATGGCATCATTGTGGAGACCTTCTGCACTCTCCGTCACATTACCCTTGCGATAGACGTTGATGACCCTGGTCAGCTTTGAGCACATCTCACTCAAGGCGTAGTCGGAGGGTTTCTGGCCCTTCAGCTTGACGGAATGGACATTGGAGAAGGTGTCCTCTCCGTCGCCATAGTCGTTGCCTCGTGTGATGGCTATTTCCTTAGCCGTGTCGATAAGCTCCACGAGACGGCGACGATTGGGGTCCTTGATATCGAGAGAATGGACTAGCTTAGACTTCTCGGTGATGACGCGGAGAACCTTGTTGGTAAGGATACGCCAGAAGTCCTTGGACCAGCGATTTTCCTCATCTTCGGAACTCAACTCATCCCAAGGATAGCCGAAGGCTTCCGCAAGGGTCTTCGCTACATCGTCAGTCCTGAACACAAAATCTGTGGGGGTTGCACCCATATACGTCTTCAAGCCCTCAAACATATATGCACCTAGTGTTTCCATGTCTTCTCTAGACGACATATATGGGTCTTTTTCCGGCATGTCGTCGTAGGTAGCAGACTCGTGTCCTACTATGTTGAGGGCCTCAGCAGCCAGTCTGCCTAACTCTTCGGCAGTGGGAGTGATCAAGTTACGTGTCCTTTACCTAATATCTTCCCGACACAAGGATTGCGACGCCAATCACACAAAGGACAATTACGATAGCCACGGCGACGGCGACATGCAGCACCGTATACAAAACATAGACCAAGATAAGGCCAGCGACAACAAGCAAGAACCACGCGAGTGGAGACAATGAGATTCCTTTCCTAGTAGGGCACCACGTCAGCAAGACGCTGGCGTGAAGGTTCTAATCTAAACGGACCAGATTTATTATTTCCTCAAACACTATAATACTCGTCTCAATATTCTACCATACTAATGTGGGCTAAAACAAGCCTGGGTTGAGGTCTTCCTGTGTCAACTGGAAATAGAGGACATCTCGGATATTCAGGGACAATGACTTCGGACAGTCGAGGGGGTTGTACATCGCGCCAAGGAACATCAGCCAGTTTTTATACTCGCGGATTCGGAAATTGGCTTCGTCGTAACTCTTATAGTGCTGGTACTCTTCTTCCCAGTTTCCAAAGATGCCTGACGTATCTGTATTCAGGCCAAGCAAATCGCCAAGCCAGCCGAGGCGCTTCCTCGCAACCGGCTTTGCTGCTTCCTCCTTGGCATGCTCATTGACGACGGCTTCTGCATCAAAAAGACGCTGCTCTATGATGTCGATAAGCTTCGCAACGGGGAAGTCGATGGTCCAGTTGTCTCGGTTCTCGTCGTAGTAGGCCATATTACCTCGCTAGCAAGAGTGTTTTTTCAGGCGAGGCCACTTCCTCACCCGACGTGTACATCTTCTCAAACTGCGCCTTGGGCATGATCCTCATAATATTCGCGGCACCCACGATGATGTAGTCACCAGGCTGCCCATACTGCTGGAAGGGATGAATGGGTATCTTTATCGCCACGGGTACCAGCGTTTGGAAGGCCCTCACCACCTCTATGCGGCTGTAGATGGGCCATGTGCTTATCGGTGGCAGTGCTCCTGCCGGTGCTTCCTCTTCTTCGTTGTTGTCGTCGTCTCGCATTATTTCTCCATCGGCGGTACTGGTGTGTCGGCGTCAATATTCATGAAGGTCTCAACCGGAAAGCCAGGCCCTGGACAGATTCTGCCTGGCTCAATTTCGTCATGGGTCAAGACAATGAGCCTGCCTCGCCTCGCAAAGATGTCCCTCACAAGATCAGCGCCAGCGTCTACCTGCACTTGCGGCAGCGGCTCAGCGTTATTGATATCCCTGACAAACTCTATGCCGATGGTCCATGAATTGGGATTCGGCTGCCCATAGAAGGGGCTATTGTAGGGAACCTCTCCGGCATGCCAAGCTGTGTCGGCTTCCAATACCATCTGCGTCACGGTGCCGTCTTTATCCACCACATAGTGGGCCGACACATAACTTTGCGGGAGGGAGAACCAAGGGACAGTCCCACCGCCAGCGGTACCGTGAAGGACTAGGGAGTTTATCGTGTGGCCTTCCCTCCCCTGGTCAAAATTGGGTGATGGTACCCAAACAGCCTTCTTGTAATCAGTCATTTGTAGATGAACATAGCTCCTGAATATCTCGGCACCCACCGAGATGTTACTCTGCCGTAAACTGGGTAATGCATTTCGGTGACAGTGAAGCCGTAGGCTCCGACACTCGTCACATATGCGACGTGTCCTTGTCCCCAAGCTCCCCCAGTCCATGGTCTCCAGACGGCGATGGCCCCCACCTTGGGTAGGAAGCCGACACTCCTGCCAGACATCCTAGCGTCTATGGCCCAGCCACCGGCATTGCCCCAGACACTCCCATAGAGGTCTGGCCTCATCTCGTAGGCCCAGGCGGTGCAATCACCGGAGCCTGCGTAGCTTTTGAGTGGAAACGCCAGACTGAAGACAAACCCGAAGATGGCGAGGAGGCGCTTCAACTTGAGAACACTTCGACGTAGACGGGAAACGGCTGATTGGGTCCTATCTGCGTGGAGCCGATGTGGCCCTCGAAGCAGCAGAGGATACCGACACCCAGCTTCGTGAAGTGGCTATTGAGTATGTTCTCCTCATGGGGAGGAGATGCCATGAAATAACCATTCATGTCACTCACGTCGGATGCAGGATAGTCTGCGGCTCCCAGGTTCTCACCTGCCCACTTCCCATCCATCGGGATGTTGCGCCAGGAAAACTGGTCCAACACCTGGAGATGGCACCCTTCCTGTAGGGTGTCTGTGCTGCAATGCGTGACGCTATGGTGCGTCAGGATGTACCAGGCCCTCGCGTGGGCTATGGCATCGAGGGTGGCGTCTTCTTTCAATGGAGCCGCGTGGTAGTTGGCCCTATCGAAGTTGACGTCACTCCTCAGTTGGTTTTCCATGGCCCCCGTCTGTAAGGGGGCAGCCTCTGCATTATTCGGATGCAGGGCCAAACAACATATTCCGATAAGAGCCACCAACAGCAGCCTCACGCCGTGGTTCCTCATCGCCCCTCCCTTAGTAAAAAGGGGACTGAAATACAGTCCTCCTTCTTTTCTTTGTGCCAAAACAGCACAGGCCCCTGTGGCGTAATCCTTCTGCTCTCGGGAGCCTGCGGTGTGTCGGAGACTACTCCGGCAATTCGTCTCCATCGTTATTGCTCACGCGAGGTCCGATAAACTCCACCTGCGAAGCAACAACCTCGTAGACCTTCTTCTCTTCGCCTTGGGAGGTTGTGTATTTGCGCTGCTGCATCCTCCCCGCGACGAAGACCTGGCTCCCCTTGTGGAGATGGGAAGCGATGATCTCAGCCGTCTTGCCGAAGGCGATGACCTTGAACCAGGAAGACTCCTCGACACCCTTGACCTTGCGATTGTCCACGAGATTGAAGGCCACCTTCGTGTCCCCACTCGCAAACGTCGTCGTCTCCGGGTCACCGCCGAGCCTGCCAACCACCTGAAACGTATTCAACCTGAAACCTACTCCTTGAGCCACACTGCCAACACTCGTGATTAGTCACAAAGTCACTATACCATATCCATCACGATATTATTCTAGCTCAGTGCCTCCTTTCCGAAGCAGGTACTCTGGGCTGATGGACTTGAGTATCTTCCTGCCTACCTTCCTGTCTTCCTTCTCCCAATAGGACTTGACGACGACGCCTTCTCGGATGTGTCCCGCCAGCGTGGACTCGCCAGACGTCAACTCCGTCAGCTTCTCCTTGCTGAAGGGACCCTTGTAGAGGACAGGGACCATCGGGATGCCGCTGCCGATGAGCACAGACACCATGATGGGATGGTCCAGAAACTGTGGGCCAGCTTTCTCATAGTTGACGTAGACATCGAAGGCCCTGAAGTCCAACTCGCCAGGCTTGCAGCCATACATCAAGTCCTGCACACCCAAGACTTCACCGAAGAGCAAGACATCGGTGATGCCAATATGTTGAAACTCCTCAAGGAAGCCCTCAAGCTTCTCGTGGAGGCCCATCTGCTTGACGATGCGCCAGTAGACGTTGCCCTCCTCTTCTTGCAGGATCAGGTCACGCTTTGCGATGCCCTTGGAAGAGACGATGCGCTGACCCGACACGATGCCGACGATGCAGCAAGAGCCGTGGAGCTTCTCCGTGATGACAACATCCTCGCCATCTTCAAAAGCATCAGGGTACTTCTTGATGTTCTCGATATCCGTGTAGGTCCTGAAGAAGCCCTCAGCGAAACTCTCCTGACCAGGCCCAGGACCAAGCCTCTGCACCTTCCCCGCCATGCTCTGCGGTATGGGAGGCTCATGCTTATAGATGCCAAACTCTTCACCAAGCTCTTCGCCTTCCCTTAGCTCCCTGCCTTGGGGGACATAGAGGAGACCTTGCGACAACTCGCCGCGAAGGCGTATGGCCTTGACCCTGTTCTTCTTTGAGCCTGCAAGCCTGCCAGTGAGGCCCATCTCCTCGATGATGGCGTCGGGTACCACTGCCTGCTCTGGGATGTAGACGGCTAAATCGTTTGTGTGAAACTGCCCTTTTCCTACCACTACGTGGTAGTCGTCAACCTGTCCTAGCTCCAGGGAATGCACTTCAGGGTCTGGGTGCTCAGAGACGACGACTCGTCTCACCTTGACTTCAAAGGTGCTCAAAAGACCTGCCTTATAATAGCTAATCTACATATCACTCACCTCATCTCTACTATTCGTGTCCACAACAAAAACAGGGTTATCGCGTGTAGTTGATCTCGAAGTAGGCGTAGACGCTGACTACTTCATAGACAACGGTGGGTGTGTACCAGTGATAGGCAACCTCTTTGGCAGCATCGTGGCGAGTATGCCATACTACCTCGACTTCTCTGAGTCTATCCTCCACATCCGACTGGGCTTTCTCAAGGTTGTCGTGGATAGCGACTGCGGAAACTATAGTTGTGTCAGTGTCGGTTGCTTTGAATGTCTTATGCTCCAAGATCACCCAAAGCTTCTCAGGCATACTAGCCATGCGCCACCACTCCCAACTCTCTCAATAGCTCCTGAGAATCATCTGGCCCCAGGATGATGCACTCGCTGAGGTACATCTGCTGACGTGTGAGGATATGAAACGCAGCCTTCAACTTTTGCCAGAGTGTGAGGCCACCCGTAAAAAGTACAACCTCAATCTGGCATTCCACAGGAGGGCCAAGCTCTTCCATTCCCCTCGTATACCGTGTGAAGGCTAGAAAGTGATCATCCCCGGCACAACATCGATAAAGCTTGCTTGAGTACTCTGGATTTTTCGTTGCACATCTCCTTCCTCTACCCGAGGTAGAGAGCCAAGGGAGGGGGCACCCTGCTCTCTACCTCTGAAGTCATTATACCATATAGGTATTGTGCCAGTCTATTATTTTGGTGTCTGCATCACAAAAATATATTCGTGACTGAAGTCGAAGGTGCCATTCTTGAGGTGCCGGTACCGCCAGAGGTTCTTGTTCTTCCCCTTGCCCCTCTCATTCCCATTGATGTCCTTGACAATAATACCCTTCAAAACAGCGTGTCGATGCGAGAAAATCTCTGAGCAGCGGAAGCCAAGCGGAACCACGGCACCCTTCTGGTAGACGTCTCCGACTACTAGGGCCACGATGCCGCCTGGTTTTGTGATGGCGAAAGCATTGTCTGCCACCTTCTCAAATACAGCGAAGAAACTCGACGTGTCCATATTCGAGAGATCATGGGGATCATCACTAAACTTGACGATATCCAAGTATGGCGGGTGGAGGATAGTGAGGTCTGCCTTCACACCAAACATCAAAGCGTCGAAGTCCTTGACAACCTCCGGCGAAGCTGCGTCTCCTCGAAACAAGGAATAATAAAGATAGGGGTCTTTCGGCAAGGCGTGGAGGCGATTCAGCGTCTCCTGCCACGTCTCCCTATTCAACTCCACGCCATAGGCGTGTCTCTTCAGCGTCAGCGCAGCTATCAGAGAAGTGCCCCAGCCTGCGAAAAGGTCCACCACGATATCGCCTGGCTTCGTGTATCGCTTGATAAGTTGCTCAGGTATCTGCGCTATGAAGCCTCCGTGAAACGACGTGGACCCCTGATATGGACCCGATGCGTCGCGTTTCGGGAAGGTCCAGAGGGAGTCGGTGAGGATGTCGTCGTAGTTTTTCCACCGCGAGATGTCGATGCCCCTGCTCACCAGTCACACTCGTCGTCAGGAGTCAGGTCATCTTCATCCTTCAAGACGTAGACGTGTGGTGTGATGGTCCACCAAGTATTCTCATCTTGGGCCACACGTGTCGGATAAGAGTCGTCCCCTTCATCCTGCACAGGCCAAGAAAATGTCTTACCTGCCTGAGACTGTGCATATGTCACGGCTTCATTGACTGACGTATAGCCAGGCTGTGACCACCTCTCATAGTTGGTAATCGCACCACTCTCATTCGTCACGGCAGACACCTTCGACAACGTATAGCGGTACTCATATAGTTGAGGGGCCTGTTGGTTGTCTCGAAGTTTGACCATGATCCGTGTGGAGAGCATGAGCCAAATATCGTCGGATGTATCTATCTTATCTGAAGCCTGCAATGCCTCCTTGAGTAGTGGTATGAGGTCCCACGTTTCACAGTTCTCACCCGGCATAAACTTATTTTTCCGCATATACTTCTCAAGAAGCACAGCGAAGTCCCTGATCTCTCTGCGTATCTTCATTCCTATATCCTCACGTAATCGAGAGCCTTGCCGATGCCGTCTGCGGTGCCGGTGTCTATGTACACGCCATCCTCGAAGACGTGTCCAAAAACTCTATAATAGTTGATGGCTATGTCGAAGATGTCCCCGATATCCAACACACCCAATGCTATCCTGTGATCATACAGTAGCTGAGTGAAGGCACTATCCCAGCAAGCCACTCCCCAGATGGTAGCCGGTCCCGTCAGGTACTGGGGCTTATTCTCGTGGAGGAGCACACGGTTCAAGTCGGCAGGATCAAGATGGACCACGCCATACTGGCTGGGGTCCTGCACACGAAAGACGCCGAGGGACAAGTTGGTGGCAAGCCTCTTGTGATGCTTTAGTAGCTTGATGAAAACGTCATCAGGCTTCACTAGCGTATCAGGCATCCCGTAGAGTACCGCGTCTCCTTTGATCCAAGGATATGCAGTAATGACGGCTTGGGCAGTACCTTGCCTATCCTTCTCTTGATAGAGATAGGCGATGTTCACGCCGAATCGGGTGCCATCTCCGAAGTATTCGAGGAGGGCAGACTTCCTCTCCGACACCACGAAGTAGATAGTCTCGGCCCCAGCATCCACCATCCTCTCGACGGTGTACTCAGCGATGGGCTTGGGTGCAAGCTTCCCGCCAGGCCACTCCGTGAGGCCAATGGGAAGCATCTCCTTGGGTCCTGGGTAGGGATGGAGGCGGCTTCCTTGCCCCGCCGCAGGGATCACACCTACGATAGCCAAGTGAGAATGCTCTTCTCGTCAGGTACAGGGATCACGGGATACTCGGCAGTGAAGACATCATCCAAGTGGGAAGCTACCCACGTCACAGGCCACTTATCCAGTGCTTTCGGATCAGGAGACGAGAATATCTGGCTACCGTCTACATAACTGCGGATACTGCATCCATAGACACACTTGAAGAGTGTCATGCCCTGGTTCATTTTGCCAGAAGGGTGGGCCACAACCACAAGGCCATTACTCAGTGTCCAAGTAAACTCCCGCCTACCATCTTCAATTCTTCGGAAGGTGTGAGAGACAATAGCCTTGATGGGAACCGCATAATGGGTCTGGCCTTCCGTTAGTATATGATACAGGCCCTTCAGACTATCCTTGCCTTGAAAATAATAGACCATATCATAGACGATGTGCTTCTCCTTCTGAGAAGACTTGCTACCCGTCAAAAGAAACGACGCAGCGGCGACTCCAGCCGTTGCTGCCAAACTCTTTCCAAAGAAACGACGCCTATTCACTATACCTCCATGCTTACGTGTTCCCAAACCGATGTGTTGAATATAGGATGGAAAGCATAAGAATATCCCGTGATCTTTCTACCATCCCTTAGCTCCATCGTGTGTTCAAATCCTAGAGGACCACCCGACTGTGATGTGATGGACTGTATGCTGCTATTCCACCCACTGAATACTTTTTTACCATGGCTATAATAAGTAAAGAGGTAGTCTTTCTTACCGAAGTTTATGCACATGTCAGTAGCGTCAAACACAAAAGTCTCTACGGCAGGCTGCGATTTATACAGAGCCAAAGCAGCCAGCCCTGCGAGAGTAGATGCGGCAGCTACGAAGAAACGACGCCTATTCATTATAAACTTTCTGCTTTACTTAGTGCTTCTGCAAGGTCAGGGATGGGCTCATCGGCAATAAGGAGATAAACGTAATCCCCTTCATATGATGCCATCACGTCAAGTAATTTGTGACCTCCAATATTACCATATTCATCATAGTAACCTGGGGTATACTCGCTGTAACCCCTATGGTACTCCGAGTGTCCCTCGAAAATACCCTCAAGCTGGTCTGCTATCTCCAAAAACAACTCATCAGAAATAGGCGTCTTCGCATAGGCAAGCCTCGCATAGACCATCTTGCCTTGGAAGTTTTCTACTAAGGATTCGGCTAGTTGTATGCCATTGATAAAGACGCCACCCTCCTCGACATCCACACCATCGTCATCATAATAATACGGATTGTAGATACTTCCCGATATCTTCTTGATCATACTTCGCCCCACAAGCAATACTTCATGATCTTGGCGATGTTATAGGCATCATCGCCGCCCCGGTGATGTGTGCCTTCCAGTCTCAAGCCTAGGAGGGTCAAGGCTGCCGCCATCCCTATTTCCTTCGTCAGTCCCATCTTCAATGCGAAGAGTGTCTTGACATTGAGGTGTCGGCTACCAAACGGATAGATAAGACCAAGACGACTACATTGCTTCTCAAACATAATCTTGTCGTAGTCTCCGTAACTAACCCACACCCTCTCATCACTCTTGTACTCTTGTTTGAGTATATCGAGTATGGACTGGAAGTCGCAACCATTCTCTACGTCGTGTTGTGTCAGCGTCGTGAGGTCTGTGCAAAACTGAGACACACGCGAAACAAGTGGCCTCACGAAATAGCCAGGATGAGACGCGACAGCGTGAGATTGTATATCAAGTGTCGCCACACCAACCTCAATGATCTCACTCTCTTGACCAGGAGGAGGACCATCCTCCCAGCAGGTGCTTTCAATATCGACAAGGAGCAGGGTATCAAGTAGTCTCTTCACTGCTCCACGTCTTCTTCCGGCACAACAACTGGCGATTGATACCCTCGCAGCTTCTGTCCCAACTGCCAAGCCATCTTACCAAGCTCTAGATACTTGTCTCCGAGATTGGCAATATCATTGGCGATGTCCAGTATCTTATCTTGTAGTTTCAAGTACTCGCTAGTTATGTCTTCCATCAGGGAATACACTTTCCGTTGCATTGGAGCAACCACATCTGGCGTTGTGGATACGAAGCCTTCAGTTGGAGGCCAACAATCATCTGGGTGCCATCTGCGCTGAAGCTAGGGACACCAGCCATCACCACTTGCTGTGCGTATTCCGCATAGCCTGGAGTATTGAAATGGGTTACCTGCTGCTTATCGCTTCCGTCTGGGTTCATGGACCATACTTCCGTCTCATACATCTCGTAGGAGCCGTCACTCGACATATACGTGATGCGGTTTCCCGAAGGTGTATAGTAGGCGTGTTCATACCAGCCGAGTCCAGACGTCAACTTCGTCGCCACTCCCGACGACAGGTCCAACGAAAATATGTTCATGTTCCATTGGAAGGCTGCGCCACTATCCGATGCAAAGAGGAGTTTACTCCCATCCGGCGAGAAGCCGTGTGCCTCGAAGAAATGCCCTGGCATCTTCGGCGTGATATCTCGTGTGTTGGAAATCGAGGGAGGGGACTGCGTGAAGTCTGCCTCCATGATCTTATAGGTGCCCCAAGGATTGTTATTGGTACCGGCAGTCTCCGTCAGCTTTGACCAGACGACGTGTGTGCCGTCTGGAGATAGGTGGACCTGCATGAGCCCATCCGTTGGGGCTGTCGTGTCGATGCCAAGGAGCTTTGTCCACGTCTTGCCCTCTGGTGTGACGGCATACAGATCACACCAGACACCATTTTCCTCCAACTCACTCACCCAACCTTGGCCATTCCAACCTAACCAGCCGAAGAAGGAGCTATCATCCTCACGCCTCACAAGAAGGAGCTTGCCATCTGGTGTCCACACGGAAGAGAAAACGTTGCGGTTTGGTGCCACATCACAGGAGATGCAGACGGGGTTGGAGCCGTCACTACTAGCGACGTAGAGATGGTAGACACCCTTCTCGTCAGCCTTATCGTAGGCGAGATGTGTGCCATCGGGAGACATCGCCTGGTCACCGCCAGTATCGAGGAGATGACCAGACGTGACAACGCTAGGGGGTGACGCCATGAACCAGGGGATGAGCAGCGCCACGAATATGGCGACAACACCAACCACTACTCCGTTTCCTTTTCCCTGTAGTTGTCGGCACCAATATCTTGGAACGTGACCATATAGCGCCTGCCTGGGTTGAGGGCCAGGGGCAGGGTGTGGTGACGGAGCTTTATCGTGATGAAGCCCTTGCTATCCTCGCTGTCCCCCTTCTCGACAAGGACAGTTTCCCCATAAAGGCCATATTGCGCCTGGTATTTCTGCTCTTCAATCTGTAGGGTCAGCACCAAGTCTGGGGGCTCAGGTATAATGGCCATGGCCCCCGCCTTCGATGTATAATAACTGTCCATTATCAAGCTTCCTCTACAAGCAAGTGGATGCCATCAAACGCCTTCTCGAAAGGTACATAGATATTGACGGCATAGTTAGTATAGAAGGCCATGGCGTGGTATGTCTCGACAACGTGAATGAAACCATCCAAGTATGGCTGTCTCATCTGGAAGAAATACTTGCCGCCAGGCGTCTTGAAGAGTAGTGTCCTCACCCAGTTATCGTGTGGAGGGAGAGGGATGCCGATGTCGTCTGCGAGAAGTGTTGACCCAGCCGGTGAGTACTTCTTCCCGTCGAGGATGGCAAACTTATTGATGTACTCTCCAGGCTTGGGGCCAGTCCTCTCCGGCTGGCCTCCTGCTTGTTGCTCTGTGCCTTCCAATAATTCTTCTCCTTAGTTGCTCAGTGATCCAGAGACTTCGTGATTGACAGTGCCGTGGGCAACCTCGACACCATTTGCCGTCACCACAACCTCTGCGCCTTGATCCTTGGGGTCCACCACCAACACACGATACTGCAAGGTGTGTGCAGGACCAGCGTCGATGAGGACATTCTTCTGAGGGAAGGCACCGAGAGGCGATGGCAGCAGAAATGCGCCACCCTCCGTGAAGATGTTGAGGTCAGTGACAATGTGACTAGCTGGCGCATGGACCTTCACGGCAACCTCCGTGTGGACACCGGAAGCCGACACGATATCAGGCTCATCCTCGCACCACTCGCCGTCGGCGAATGCTTGCAGTGGGAGAAGCAGTGCTGATGCGAGGGCCACGACGGAAAGCGACGGGGCTACGAGACGCTTGAACAAGTGTGTACTCCTTCGAGAAATATACGGAAGGTGTGGAGGAAACTCATGTCAAGAAGCAAAGCACCACACCCTCACAATGATTATACCACAACACTATCAGACTTGTCTACTATCTTGGCTATCGCCTTGGGAAATATTTTGAGTAGCTGCCAGCTTGTTTTTCCTCCACTCGCGGCGGTTCCACCCCATCAGGAGGGCATCGTGAGAGGTCCAGCCTTCACGAAAAATTCTGAACCACGCGGTACCGTAGTTGACGCCTAAATCTCGACACCATTCCGCGAGGGGCTTGGTGACCCCACGGAGGGTAACCCTTTTGGTTCTACGTTTATTGTTTGCTTGCTCAACCCAAGTAGACCATCTCACATTGTCAGGCTCATAATTTCCGTCTGGGTCAATCCTATCGAGGGAGTGTGCAGGAGAAGGGGGCAAGCCAACGTCGCCTAAAAATGCCTCAAACGATTCTCTCCAAGGCTGGTGAATACGAATTCCCCTGCCGCCGTAGTCGGCATAGTGTTCCTGTCTCGGGTTGTAACAGCGATTCTTCATGCTGGACCATATCGCATATAACGAGGAGCCTGTCATCCCATGCGTGTATTGAGGATGGTTGGTCCCTGTTATCCTTTCACCATTCTGGCGATAGGAGCATTGCCTACACTGCGTGGTTGTGCTATTGCGAAGACTCTCCAGCCTCGCAAGCACATCGTTGCCGCAGACACAGGTACATAAGGACAAGACACGTTTACGATACCTTCCTGCATCTCCCACCTTTACTGTAAGGTTCCCAAACACTTCGCCTACATCTGGGATATTGCGATGAATGTTCTCTATATTCCTGCACCCACAGGATTTTGTTCTGCCGCTGACTAGACAGGAATTGGAAATCTCTTTGATTGTCCCGCATCTACACTGGCATAGAGACTTACTATGCCTTCCAGCAACCACATACGGCTGCGTTACTGTGAGATCACCAAACACCTGTCCTGATTGGATATCAAGCCTACACCTCGGCATTTATATCTCACAGCTCCCGCCGACACACGACAACTCCCTGTGCCCCACTGTGGTGTCCTCGGTTTCAAACAACGTGAGATGCTTATAAGGAATAGGCGAAAACTCGGCAGACAGTCTATCGTAGGTTTCTTTATCTATTTCTTCATAAGGAGCTTGCTCATACAGTCCACCATCCTTGGGAAGGAAAGAAAAACCCGTGACGTATTCCAGATTATCGTAGACGAGTTTCCCGACGTCGGCCCATTCGTGGTCTTCTACGGTTACAGTGACAGATACCCCATGCTCCGAGTAGAACCTCTGCATGTTCAGGGCATAGAGAACCTGATCCCTGGCGGTCACATCATGCCGTGTCAGGGCACCTTCGGGGCTCTTCACGGGGAAGGACACTACCCACGTCGATACGTTGTCTTCAGTCTCGCCGTTTTCCGGCTTCATAGGGGCTCCGGCTGCTCTCAATAATTTTGCAAGACTGTCGTTTGCCGATATTCTCACCCTTCGGATGTAGTACTGTGACCACCTAGCGTGAATACCACTAGAGCAGTTTGCCAACTGGCTGACAGTACCGCTTGGCTTCACTAATGTGACAGCAACAGAGGGATTGATACCAAGTCTCGATGCAAACTCTTGATTGGCTAGGATGGCAGTTTCTTTGAGGCGACTAAGAAGTTGTGGGTTGCCTTGGAGTAATCGAGAATCCCTGCACCCCGTGAGACTGACCCCGAGAAGCCTCTCCTCTTCCGCATTTCTACTCCACATGTCCCGGACATAAGGGAAATATGTCAGGCTTGACTGGAGTGTGCCAAACATTGCAGCTATCCGAATTTTCTTCGTCAAGGACTCCTCGGTGTCATATTCCCTAACGATAGACTCGGATAGGTTGCAGAGCCCTCCTGCCCGAAGTATGGCCTCGCCGCAGGGGTTGACATAAAATATATCATCCTGCCTACGAGATGGCTTGTTCTTCCTCATCCCATAACGATTTACTAGTCCTCTCTCTCCTGTGCCACTGGCAACTAAGGAATCCCACTCTCTCGAAAATTCCTCCCAAGAAGGTTTGTGGTCCAGGATATAACTATTATTTGACATACTCCGATAAGGAGCCATCTCCCAATAGGTCCCGTCTTTCGCAGACCTCATGGCATCGTCGTCAAGGTCAGAGAGACTGATCATGGCACTGCGCCTCACACCACCAACCACCACCACACTCGCTATCCGGCAAGCAATATCGTGGACTTCCAGGCTTGTGAGTTTCCGATGCTGTTTAGATGCAGAGATTATGGTATCTTGTGTGAAGGAAAACAACTCTAAGAGGGGACCAGGACCACTACTCCTACCTCCTTTGATCACGAGACGTGACCCCGCTGGCCTGACGCCAGTCACATCAATGCCTACACGACATCCCCTATAGGCTGCTCTAATCACTTCCTTGAATGCCGTTGACCACCCTTCCGAGGAGTCTTCTACCACCACAACAGGTAACACAAGTCCCGGCTCTTCCGACGCCACTGGCAGCTTATCAATCGCGTCGTGTTCCACACTGAAGCCTACGCCCACGCCTTGTGCTAAGAGATAGCTTATTTCCCCAAAGGCATCAATGGAATCTACAGGCAGGGCAGAGCAGTTATAACACGTCAGGTTCTGACGCCTCGCTGCGGGTCCGGCGAAGTTTACCAGTCTCATTGAAGGCACTACGGAGAGGCTACGAAAAGCCTCTTCCATTTCCTCGTACTCATCGTCTCGTATATTGGTGCCGCCTATCTCTCGGAAGAAGGACATGACCCTCGCCACGGTTTCCTCCCAATGCTCCCGTCTGCCGAGGTCATCTCGGTAGCGACTATAGGTGCGGTAATAGATAAACCTCTGTAGCTCATCCCCTGGGAATGATGTAGCGTCGTCTGTCGAAAGGAAAGTCAAGCTAAAGTCTCCAACTACGATACCGCTTATCGGTACATCCAATATCCTTCACACCATCCACGGTGAGACAAAGTTTCTCTGCGATGTTCTCTAGTGTCAGGCCCTTGCCGAGGAGACGTTTGATGCGCCTCCTCGCGTTGACCCTGGCAGCCTGCCTATTCGGGAGGCGATACTGCGGGGGACACGATGGCGTCTCCCCGTGGTCCCTGCACACTTCGAGGTATTTCTGATGGAATGCCACCACGATGGCCTCCCTCAGGGTCTTCGCTTTCCCTGTGTTTGCGGCGAGTAAGGCGAGGCGAAGGATGTCTTGCATCCCATCCGTGTTCTTGATGTCGCTTTCGTGTGTCTTCAATGGGTCTGGAAGGACAAAACCATCGCTATATACCACGGCATCGTCGTGTGCCGCCACGATGCTAGCATCCTCGCTACGGAACCTTTCGATGAGGCTAGGGTACTTGAGAAACCTCCCTGATTTTTGGGGTGTTTCAGTACAACGCATTGGTTCCCCCTAAAAGACTGGCATAAACGTAGGCTTGGAAGACTGTAACAATACCTTCTGAGAGACGGGATCAATCAGCGAATACATCTTGCTAATCTTCCCACGCCTCACGGTTTTCAGGTGGTAGCCGACTTCCATGATGTCGCTAGGTGTAGGATTGCCTTGGAATGGTGGGCCACCCGTCATCGAAAGAAAGTGCTTGACGTTGTGCTGCGCCAACTCCTTCAAGATGTCAGGTGTGACCTTGCTGAAGCATTGCTCCTTGTCGAATTTCACCTCGATGCCGACGTGGGTTGCCTGCCCCAAAGAGCCGCTGCCCTTCGTGGCGAGGTGCTGACCAGCGCCATTCTTGATGGCATCGTTGGGCATCTGGCTGAGCACAAGGAGGCAGACCTGATACTCTGCCGCCACCTTCACCAACATCTGCGCCACCTGGGCCAGGTCTTCGTGTTCCTCTGCCCACGCCTGCACATAGTCGATAACCACCACATCAGTATTATACAGTGATTTATCTATGGCTACAAGGGTGGGAAAGGCTTTCCAAGAATGGACTGCGTGTTTCGAGGCATCGTAGACGCGGAATCTGTCCTTCACCGTGACGGAGAGCCAGTCTTCTGCGTCTTGTAGTGCTTGTGTGTAGATGGGTGGAGGCGTGATCTTGTCCACATGCCAATCCTCGATGATTTCGAGGGGCACACCGCTATGCGCCGCCGTCAGGACTTCTGTGAAGGCAATATCATTATCCTCCAAGGCAACGTAGCTGACGCTTCTGTTATCTTGTAAAAGCGTATCCACGATATTGAGGGCAGTGCCTGTCTTGAATCCCTTGTAGGGTGCCACGATGACCCAGACGTGGCCTTGCCTCATACCGTGGGCAGTCAAGGCGGCGTCTACTCCCGAGAGGCCAGACGCGAAGCGAATACCCTGCGTCTGTGCATGAGCCCTCTGGATAATCGCATCTGCCGTGGGGCTGTCTTCCCCGAGTAATCCCCTGCCTGCGTCGGTGAGTACTTCCGACACATCGCTGATCTGCTTCGAGAGGTCCAGGGAGGGGTCCTGGAGGCGCTTCAAGTGCTCCTGGAGCCTCTTGGAGGTGTCCCTTCGGATGTGGTTCTCCCTCAGCTTCGCAGCCCTCGTCTTCAGCGCCTCGATGCTGACGTCATCAGGCACCAAGTCATACAGGCTCTCCACGTAGGGGATGGCTGTGCCGAATCCGCATTGCTCCAACTCGGAATGTACCGTCACAGGTGTGACGTCAACTTTCATGCCACGCAGGAGTTTATAGACGTTTGCGTGGAGTGTGTCGGCAAAATCGTCAGGCTCCACGGAAGCAAGCCTGATCAGCGAAGGCTCATCGAGGAGCATCGCTATGAATTGCGCCTCGAAGCCGTCCCTACTCAATGCGACTCCTCCTCACGAAACAGCATCCCCTCGGTTTCCTGTGCCTTGAGCTTCTTCGCCACCCCCAATGCGTATGCTTGCGGTGTCTTCGTGATGCCCCTCTGCCTCGTGACGACGATGCCCTTCAGTATGTTGTGTGGGCCATACTTCTTCGTCACGCCACGCAGTTGCCCTGGCGTCAGGGACATCGGGTAGGCCCTCTCGAAATAATGCATGGCGCAATGGCTCCGTTGCGTGTCATCAACGCAATTGCCGAAATCTTTATAAGCGTCACCCGTAAATTTCAACGCCGTTAGTCTCCCAGTCCCTGAGCACAGAGACGATATATCCCGGTACTTCCGAAGGCTTTGTGATGCCCCTCTTCGACGTCACTATCATCGCCATAATCAATCTCTTTGTGGTGTAGAGTTTCCTCCACTTCATAAGCAAGGGCCAACTTTCTCTTACGTTGGGAAAGCACCTCTTCCAATACCTTTCGATGATCCCCTTCTCCTCCTGCACACTCTTGCACTGGGATAGTAGCTGCATCAGGCGATACGAAAGGCTGCTCTTCACGTCGTTTGGATAGAGGCTATATCTCTCTGCCACGCCACGCTTCCTCGTGGGCTGCCTCCCGCACCCAGGGAACCAAGGGTCAAGCCACAATGACCTGTGTTCCTCGAAAACATCATCGCCTTCCCTCTCAATCCACGGAACCTTGGTCCCCACGGAAGGGAGCAATGGACCTTCATCCTCATCATCGTGTGGGTACATATATAGCTACGCCTATTCTTCACTTCGTCTATTCCACGAAGTCCTACTACGTAGTAGGACTTGTATTTCTCTATCTCGTAACCCCCTTCGGGGGTTCTATTTAGGGGGCTTCGCCCCTATAGCCGACACCCGACTGAAGCTAGCATCGCGTTTGCTGGGTGGAGGATTTTTCGTCTTTTGCCCCTGGTAACGCTGCTGCTTCGTAACTTTGGGGCTGACGTGGTTGCTATGAAAGTCGGTGTGGGCAAGCCGCTGCTAGCCTCCCAACCTGCCAGAAATGGCGAGGGAGGTCCTAGGTCAGCAGCAGGTTGTGTGATGGCCCCTTCGCAGGGGTTTCACGTATTCAATTGTTCTTCAGTTGTAGCTCTGTCCATGATCACGCCGGAGCCATGCAACTTGTCGCTGGTTTCTGGCGTGGCGTTTTGCACTATTGATCATGGCCTCGAAGTCAGAAGAACCGTAGAGGCGAAAATAATCCGTCAGGTCTGCTTTGTCCTCCTTGACGGGGAGGAACACATCGACAACGCGAGGCAAGCTCAGATGGAGAATACTCCGACCCTTATTACCGGCAGTGTCGTTGTCAAAGATGCTGTAGACCTGCCTGACTGGCGCAAACGCTGGTGCCCACCCTCTCTGGAAATTGAGGGCACCTCCCGTCGAGGCGACGGCAGGGTACCCGTGTTGGGTGGTGACCATCGCATCGAATTCGCCTTCTGTTATTACTACTCTAGGTATTATACCATACTGGCATTGTGCTATCACGCCGCCAGACAAAATCCTATCATTGAAGAGCCTCGGTGTGCCTCTATTCTTGAGGCTGAAATACTTGGTCCCCACGGCAGCCCAGGATGCCCCGCAGGGACACGCGACGGTGCCGTGTTGCTCCTTGGTGTCGAAGCTCCCGCAGTAGGGACACGTATCGTCGCGTCGAAACTTCACATTTACTAAATCATCGCCCCGGTAGATTGGGATGGTGAACCTATTGAAGTCGTGGCCTGGCGGCTTCCCGTAGCCTAGCTGGAACCTGACGATGGTCTCCTTCGAGAGCCCACGGTGTTCATAGTAGGCGAGGGCTTCGCGGGTAAGCTCAAGGTGGTAGTCCAGTGCCACGCCGCAAGGGAGTGGCCTCGGTTCCGTGAAGGCTGGCGTCTCATAGACGGTGGTGCCAGCATTGCGGCAGAGATAGTCGAGGGCTTCCTTGAAGGTGAGGCGCTTCTCAAACTGTATCCAGTCGATGACGTCTCCCCTCTCTCGGCATGCTTTGCAGAAATAGCCATCCTGGAAGACCAGGAGGGAAGGGTCCAACTCTCGATGCCAGAGGCACCGCTGGACCCTGCACCTCTCCGTGTCCCTGTAGTCGATGCCTGCGGGGATCATGGCCCTCAAGTCGTAGCGTCGCCGGATGTCTTGCAAATCCAGCAAGAAGGTCTCCTAGCCCAAAGGCAACTCTGGGAGCTTATCGAGGATAGCCCTCTGCTGCGCTGCTCTCGTCGCGTAGCCGAGATGGAAAGAGATGCGGCACCGATTCTCGATGGCATCCCTGCTCATATCGACGTCTCCTTGGCAGAAATACTTGACCAACTCTTCGATGGACACCTTGCCTTCTTCCGGCACCTTATGGCAAAGGTGGGAAGCATAGGCGAGGAGACTCCCCAAGATGGGGGAATTGCAGAGGAAGTTGCAGGCAAATCTGAAGAGGGGGCTGGACCTATCGACAGGGATGGGTCCAGCTTTCGGGAGACTCGTGAAAAATTCGCCAACCATCTCGGAATGTTTCGCCACACAGCACACAGATTCGTCTCTCATCTATTCTCTACGCTACGGCTTCGCAGGATTGGAATTCTTCGAGTAGCACTTCTTGCAGAGTGGCTTCTGGAACTTATTGGTGCTCCTTTCGATGACCTGTTGCGCCGACACGACATCCCCATTGGCTGCCTTGTAGCCAACGATGGTGTCCCCACACTCGGCACACTTCTTGGCATCTCCTGTGTCGGAAGGAGTGGTAGGCTGGGCCACCTTGGATTCGGCAACCTTGACGACTTTCGCCCCGACGTTGCCAGGTGCATCCGCGATATTCACGTCGCCGTTGGCGTCGGTGCCCTCCTCGAATTCGAGGGACTGGATGGTGCCGAAGCCAGCAGCCGCGAGAGCCCTCGCTATGGCCTTCGTCTCACTTTTTTCTACGTAGTCTCCCCAGTCCTCTGCGGTTTCGGTGCCGTGGGAGACTGCAACGACTTGTCCCTGCTCATTCACGATGGTTGCTTTGAACATGGCGAAGGGCACAGCCTTAGCGGCGGCACCTTTGCCGACAATCCTCTCGGAAAGCTCTACCAACTCCGTGACGATGCCCCAGTCTGGCTTCTCGACACGCATCCAGTGGATTCGGTACTTGCATTCCAGGTAGGGTTTGCCTCGAAACTGGATGATGTGGTCATTCGGGTCAAACTCTTTCGGCAATGGCAATGGGTTACCTTTCGTTATGTCGTGTGGGGTCCTCCTCGTCTATCTCTACAATCTCTACTCGCTTGCTCTGTCCCTTTTGATGCTACTAGTATACCAGAAGGATATTACTCTTGGCAAGGCAGCTTGTCACCGTTTAGGCGACAGTTTGTACCCGAATTTTGGTAACAACTTCGGAGTATACTGTAGGCGGAAGGAGAGGATGACAGTGAAGAAAATAATGACCCCACTTTCTATCATCTTTAGTATACCATATCGAGATGGTATAGGGTATGCCATGTTATGGTGAAAATCTATTACAGCCACGATAGATTCGTGACGTGGCTGGAGCATCGCATCTTCGAGAAGTATGGCAGGAGGGCCAGCGACAGGGCAGTGTGCCGTGACGCTGGGATACCTGTGAATATGCTCCACAAGATCATACGGGGAGGCCAGAAGCCGAGTGATGGTGTGGCGAAGGCCCTCGCCAATTTACTAGGTGTGCCATCCTCGGAGTTTCGCAGGAGGGCTGGCCTTGACCCGATGCTGGAGGCAAACGAAGAGGATATCGTCTCGAAGCTCACGCCTCAGGAAATCGAGGAGTACTTGGAGACGATGAATACCGTTGTGAAGGCCCTCCAGAATCAGCGCAGCCGGCGCCGTCGCAATGACGCCCCGGCTGATGATGAAGTGCCTTAGTCTTCCGTCTGGCAATACGCTTTGTGGGAGGAGATCAGGACAAGGATAGTCTGGAGCAGGACCTTCCTCTTCTCCAGGGGGAGGTCCTGTAGCTCCTTACCTGCAAGCTTCCAGGCGCTATCCTCAGCCATCACACTACTCTGCATATGGGATGCAACGTAGCTAGTGATGTCCTGCTCATCGACGGCACCTGTGTAGGCGAGAAGCTCCAACGTGGAGACATCCAAGGCTTTGGCAAGTCCCATCAAGGTCTCAATGCTTGGTATCTTGACATAACCGCCGACGATGTGGTTCAGTCCATACGTGGACACACCGGACCTGTCGGCCACTTGCTGCCTCGTCAGCCCACGGAGGGTGATCAACTCCCGGATGTGCTCACCCAGCCGGAAGCCTGGGTTGTTATGGTTTTTCCCGAGCCTCCCCCGCCGTGGCGGCGTATACTGGGAGAGGTCACGGAAATCTTGTCCCAGGTTGCCAGTAGGCGGTAATAGATTCGGCACAGGACTCGTGACGGTAATTTCTCTCGACGTCTTTGTACTCACATTTCCCCCTCAATCTGGTCATGTCCTATTCCCTTTTTTATATTACCCCATGCTAATAAGAAGGTCAAGTAGTCTACCCGAGTAGATCAGATTCTGACAAGTCTTTCATCTTTGCCATGCCCAGGCAGTCTGGGCAGCACCCCACCCCTTTCTTCAACTCACCATTCAGGCTCAGGAAGAATCCAGCGAGGAGGGCATTTTTCTCCCCTTCCGGGATGAACATGAAGTTTTCATCCACGTTGAGGTCCCACGTCAGGCGAAACTTTCCAGGGTCAATGGTCTTCTGGCAGTGTGGACACACGAGGAGCAGGCTGATGATCACGCCGACACGCCCACGGCGTCTGCGACGAGGGACTTATTGATGGCCTCTTCGTTGGCGTAGAGCATATGAGGACCACCGCAGGTACACCAGAGGATGCCGTATACTTGTGGTATCCTCGCAACTATCCTGAGGTTAGCTTCGCCGCAGGCTGGGCAGATGACATGCTTGCACTCCGGGCAGAGGACAGCCTCATAACCACCGATGAGCTGGGTCACGGTGCCTTTGTGGCAATGGGTACACGTCACGGTGCTTGTCACTCGAATGCCTTTGCTACTGCTTGATGGAGCCTGCCGACACTCACCGACAGGTATCTCCCCGTTACAGCGACACTTGAGTGTCCGAGAAGCTCCTGGATTATTTTGATGTCTGCGCCGCTGTCAAGTACCGTTGATGCGAAGCTATGGCGCAACTGGTGTGGGCTGACTTCCTCTCCGACACACGCAAACCTCCTCTCGATGGCATACTCTGCGCCCCTTCGCGTCAAGGATGCCCCTTGGAGGGTCAGGAATAATGCCGTCGTGTCTGAGGAGGGTCTGACCCTCAGATAGCCTTCTAGGTGCCTTCTTGCCCCATCTGAGAGCACTAGCACCCTCTCTTTGTTCCCCTTGCCGACGACACGTATCTCATTTTTGTTGAGGTCAAGGTGCGTCGTGTGGAGGCTCAGTGCTTCGCTGATCCTGGCACCTGAGCCGAAGAGAAGGGCAATCAATGCGCCGTCTCGTGTGCTCAGGTAGTCGTCTCCCATCGCATCGAGGCATTCCTTGACCTTCTCGGGAGAGGGGAGCTTGGGAAGCCTCTGCGGCAGTGCCGGTGTCTCGACGCCAAGGAAAGGATTGACGTCAACGATGCCCTGGCGTAGCAAGTAGGTGAAGAAGCTCCGACACGCGGAGAGCTTTCTTTTGATGCTGGCAGCACTGAGCCCTTGCTGTGAGAGCCACGCCACGAATCTGTCTGCGTCTTGGTAGGAGAGGCGACACGACGGAGAAAACTCCATGAGCTGTGCCAAATCGGCACAATAGGAGGCGATGGTGTTTTGCGATTTCTGGAGGTCACGATACCTGTCGAGGAACATTCCGACATACTCGGAGGGGCTGCCTTGAATGCTTGTCGCCGGTATCACGCCTTCGCCTTTCTCGTGGGCCACTCTGCCATCGCTGAGAAACGTGACCTGATGGGCCGCGGTGTCGGCTTCTTCTCGATGGGCTTGGCTGCTTCCCACCCGGAGAAGGCTTCGATGATCTCCTCGGAGAGCATCTTCACGGGGCCAGTCTCATCCGAGACTGACCACGTTTGTAACGCTAGTCTGCCAGGACAGTCGCCGTGTTCCTCTCGAAGTTTACTGAGGAGCCTGTCTGCATACTCTCGCGTGTGGGCACTCCTCGTCACGGCACCCTGCTCCGTCTGGTAGAGGATGTGGAAATAGTCCCTCGTATTTTTCTTGGACATACAACTCCCTTTCAATAGCCACTACACCATACTACCATACTCATTTCTAGGTGTCAAGGGAGCTTGAAAATCTCCCTGGTTTCCTCGTCTGACCAAGGCCAGTGTGGGACTGGACTTTTCGCTGTCGTTGAGCTATACGTGTGTTTAGTATTATAGCCGACGATGAAGAGGTCATCTCGAATGTACTTTGTGTAGGTGTGAAAGCTCACGATGTGGCCAGTGCTCTCATAGAAATTATCTTGGATCAGTGTGTATCGAGGTTCTGTTGAAAGGAACCACCCAGCCCCAGCAGTACACACAGAAATATCCGCCGGATAGATTTCCAGTATCGAAAGTTCATTCTCGATATTGTGATGGAGACTATAGAACCTATCCTTATAATAGACAAACCTGTGGACTTCATCGACACACTGCACAATAAACTTCTTGATCACGGTACCTCGAAAACCCTCTTCGTCTTTTCCTCTGACCAAGGCCACGTCGAGAAGAATTCCACGGGGGGATTATCCTTGACGAGGCTCACATACCACAACTCCCCAAGGTTTGATATGTTGAAAGGTGGCGCAGTCTTTTTCGTCAGCATCCATTCTGGGTAGCCCCGACAGCCGCCTACATATTGAAGGATAAAATAGAGGGCTACCCTTGTGCAGAGGGAGATGTCTGCGCTGCCTTCACTCATTTCCCACAGGAGCAACTCATTCTCGATGTTGTGATGGTTGTCGTAGAACCTCTTGGATTTATAATCATAGACACACCAATGGGTTTCGCCGTCACACCAAACCACACACTTATACATTCGTCATACTGTGATCACCACGGGGATGAAGAGCCAGTTAGTGTCAGCGACCCTGGTGATCTCGAAGCCTTGGTTGTGGTGAGGGGCTCTGCCATTCGGTGCTCCGTAGACTACATAGAGATGCCCTCCTAGCCAGGCTTCCATCTCACTCATAAAACCATCTCGCCTGTTGAGTCGGTAGGTGTAGGCTACTTTCGTGGATATAGATATGTCTGCATTTGGATATAGCTCAAGTAAGGAAAGCTCCTCCTCCACACCACCGACGTAGAGGGACTGGAAGTGACCATCCTCCACCAAGATGACGTCGGCAGGGTCCACGATGTCGCTGACGTAGATGGACTCTTTCATAGCAGCCCCATACTCTCCGCTATCGACATGAGGCCTTTTTGATGTGCTAGCCAGCAATCGTGGTACATGCCGCCAGGCAACTCGATGGCTCTTTGTATTGTGGTGCCCAACACTGGGTCAGAATACCTCACGTCGTGGAACACAATCCTATGACGATCCGTCGTCGACAGTATGTAATACCTAAATCTTTTACTACCCTGGAGCCTATCGCAAGTGCCTCTAGGCTCAAACGGCAAGTTTATCATGTATTCAAGGTAGAATTTTACCACAATAGCGCAGAATGGTGTGTCGGCATCCTCGAAGATGCTCAGCATACTCACGCAGTCTCGCAAGTCGCAGTGATACTCAGAGGTGTAGGCTCCGTCAGTAAGACGAAGCGTATGCTTGGTGCCCCACTCTCCGCAATGCTCCACAATAATCTCTTCAGGGAGTTTCATTGGCCACCGTATAGTTTCCAAACCAGTTGTCCATGACACCCGCTGCCGGTAGAATTACTGGTCTTGTTCTATTATAGTCGTAGACGTGGAGATGATTACCAAGCCTGGCTATGCGTAGGTGCTGCTCAGGCATCAGAAACTCATCCCTGATGTCCCTATAGACCTTGTAGTAGACGTAGGCCCTGCTGCATAAGGAAACGTCGGCGTCGGGGAATAGCTCCAAGGCTTCGACGTCACGCTTGATGTCGTGTTCATCGCAGACAATGGAATGGTCATCCCTCACTCGGAGGTGGTGGACCTTGCCACAACACCCGTGGACATATATCTTCTCTCTTACTATCATTACCAACTCTTCTACTTAGGATGAGGTGTGAAGGTCCAGGTAACGCCGCCTGTCCTCACAACATCATAATGGGTCACCGTGTAGTCGTGATTGCCGTAGCCATACGTAAGTTTAGGACCAATCGGCATCGTATAGGCTGGTTGTGTAGCCCTCGTGAAGAGCATCCACGCCTGGCAGCACACGGATATATCTGCGTCATCAAATATCTCAAGCGCAGACACTTCATGCTCCAGATCATGGTGACTGGAGTGTGCCTTATCTCCATTGACACGGATTAGGTGTGCCTGATCACCACAACCATTCACCCATAGGTAGAAAGTATCCGCCACTAGTAGAGGATGTATTTCTGGGCTAGTCTTAGTACCTCTATGTAGTCATCGAGGCTTGTATCCACATAGTCGGATGGGCCTTCCTTCACACCATTTACGAAGAAGTCGATGCGCCATCTCTCCTCTTCCCGAGTGACGTGTATCTCTACGTCGCCACGCATTGGGAAGTTGTAGCCGTGAACAAACTTCAGATGACCTGTGGAAATGCTGATGTCCCATTTGTGCTTGAGGACCAACTCCTTCCTTGCGAGATACACCTGCCTGCGTATCTCATTGACGTCAAGGTAAGGCAAACTTCACTCTCCTCTCAAATCTCACGGTGAGGTCACCGCCAAGGTGCTGCTCCACGCTGCACTCATACTCACCGACTCCTGTATTCAGGGAGCCGTATTCCATGGTGTTGGGTATTCCTGCATTCTTCAAGTAGAGTTTGTACCTATCTGCCGCGATAGATGCCGCCACGCAGAAGCAGATGTCTGCTTTCGGATACACGGAAAGTACCTCAAGCTCCCTTTTGAATTCTGCGTGTGCTGGGCACTGATAAGCGTTGTCACCATCCTTATAGAGATAATGTGGCTTGTCACCGCAGCCGATAACCGTCACTTTCATTCTTCATCGAGTGGGATGTTGACTATGGTAGCCCACTCAGGGAGACGATAATAGGTTGAGCCCTCACCTATCAAGCCGATAATCGTCTTGATGCCCTTGGGAGCCTTCGCAGGCCAAGGCGTGATGCCATCTGTCAGGCAGATGATCAAGTCGGGTGTTGGTGTATGGTCAGCAGCAGCCTGGATGCCGACACCCATATCGGTGCCGCCACCACCCATAAGATTTACCTGGCTGCGCCTCATCACCTTCTGTGCCGTCGATGCTGCGCTATCCGTGGCAAATACCGTGACCTGTTTCGTGAATTGTAAGACGCCTTCGACTTCCGCGAGGCTCTGCCCCATCTGCTTCTCAGACATGGAACCAGACGTGTCGCAGACGACGGCAACCTTGATGACAGGCTGGCGCTGACCAGGCAAGAGCACCCTGCCGTGAAGCTGCTGCTTGCGGTGTGGCCTCTGGTAGGAGGGGATGCCCCTGCCTGTCACCGTCGTCATGCTATTGCGTATGGTGGCCCTCAACTCAGGCTTCCAGTCGTGTTTCGTCTTGCACATATCGTCGGCCCAACGCTTCATCCATCCGGGGATGTTGCCTCGGGACTTCGATGCTTCGCTGATCTCTCTCGCCGTCGATTTGGCGAGGTCTTCCAACTCCTTCGCAGTCATCCCAGGCGTGTCGGAATTCTCGGGTGAAGGCTCATCGCCTTCTTGCGGCTCACCAGAAGCGCAGGAGCCGCAGTCACCGAAGCCTACGTGTGGCTGGCCCTTGCCCTTGCCCTGCTGGCCTTCACTCTGGCCTTGGCCTCCACCTTCGCCATCCTGCTGCTCCTTGGCCTGCTGGAGCAACTCTTCATAATACTGCTCCATCATTAGCCCCTCATCGAGGCCAAAATGTCTCGGCGTGAATACCTCGAAGGGAAACTTGAGATGCGAAGCTCCGCTATTGATCTCTCCGTGGATGCCTACCTTTTCAGTGCCATTGATCTCCATGTCCATGGCGATGTTGGCGATGGTCTTCTCGAAGGGCACCAACGATTCAGCCCTCTTGTGATGCTGGAAAAGGAGATGCCAAAGCTCATGGTAGATAATCGTGGACATCCCCTCGACGTCCCATTGGCGTTGGGTGCCGACGTATACCCTGCCATACATATCTGTGGACAAGGTATTGCTCTCTGGCCTCTCCACAGGGACCAGGGCAAGCGCCGTCGAGGACACGTAGGGGTGTGTCCTGCACAGCCTCAAAACGCTGGCATCGAAGATGTCTTTCCAGGCGGCTACTCCCATGAAAATTTCCTTGCGCTATACACTTTCGTCGTCGTGTTTTCTTCTCGAAATGTCAAGTCGAATATCCACTTCCTACGGTTCTGTCGATGTTCCCATAGGTGTGTCACGTCACGTAACTCCCAACCCGGTACCCACGGCTCCTTCCCAAAACCACACGCTACGTGGGCCAGTGCATAATCAGCACAGAGGCTGATGTCTGCCAGCGGGTAGACCCTCAGCACCTCCAACTCTCCTAGGATGTCGTGGTGGCCTGATATTAGTCTACCATGTTCCAATGAAATTGTGTGGTCTTGATCACCACAATCACAGACTATTACTCTAGAGATTTGAGTGCTCACCTCATCCGGCTCACTTCTGCTTGAAGATTGCCGTACCTGTCCTGCTCGACATCAATGACCACTCTACCTACAAAAAGGTAATAAGAGAATGGATGCCACAGCGGATAGCCCTCGTCAACATGACTCCATTTTTGTGTGACTGCGTAGGCAACGATGGCGCAGTTTGAAACGTCGGCATCCGGGTAAAGGCCCAGCACTGTAATATCGGTGTGAAGGTTATCGTGCCACTTATTTTTATAAAAGGGATAGCCATTCTGAAGCGCATGGAGGGTGTGGTCCTCGCCGCAGCAGTCTTTCACGATGAGCATGAAGTCACTCATATAATCTTCCCGGTACTCTCCCTCTGCATCACATGAAATCCCTCCGTAGTATCAATCCAAGCAGACAAAAAAATCTCACTACTGAGCCTGTACATGATTAGCGGAGACGATAGCTTTGTCTCGTGGTAGAACCCCCACCACGTCTCCCGCTGCGAAGCAACAGCGTGGAGCTTGGCGCAGAGGCACACATTGGCGTCTGGGAAGAGATCAAAGATTTTTGCGTCTTCAAGTAGACCCGCGTGGTGAGAAGACCAGACGTATGGAGTGCCAATATTATGCAACTCATGGCACTCCGCGTCACAGTTGTCCATGAATATCCTTGTTGGATAGGGAATGACCATTCCTTACTCCAAAACCTTCTAAAAATTTGGAAAATCTAGCTCAGATAATCACGACTATCCTGCGACAGGATTATCTGGATAGAATCGGGGTATCCGCCTCCACAACAGTCGTAGTACTCCGTGGAGATGGTCACCTTCGTGTGATAAATGTCTTTTTCTCCGTCGTAATGGTAGCTTATCGTGTAGATATATCCTAGATAATAGGATGTGTAGGTTCTCATTGGGTACATGTCGTCGGGAGGGTTTTTGAGCACCACCTTCGTGGCGAGGGTGCATCGAGTGGGCATCACCCCGTCGAATATCTCGTAGGCATCGACTTCGGTTTTCAGACCATCGTGGTCACTCGCTGTGATCACGCCATCAACGATTTTTGTGAGGCCCTTGTGTTTGTCGCATATCGGGGGAAGGAAAATGATCATTGAATACCTCGGAAAGTAACGCTAACCGTTTAGAGTCAGTGTGGTACATACTACCTAGTATGTTTCTGTAGTAATCCAGCGGTAGTAGCTCTTGTATCTCCACTTCAGCGAGAAATGCGAGTGTCACCTCTCTGAAGGAGACCTTCACGGCGATGTCTCCTTGAATGAAGGTGAAAACGTTTCTGCTTCGATAATAGTCGCAGGGAGCAGCAAGTGCAGCCTTGACGGCGAGGGCACATTTGCTGATATCGGCGTCTGGGTAGATATCCTCTATCCCTAGCTCTTGCTCCAGTCCTTCGTGACACGTCGAGAGTACCTTACCCTCATACAACACTGTCCCGCCACCCATGTGGGACTCGCATTGCGACGGTATCACGATGGCTTTCTCTGGGTCTCGTTTCATCGGATATTTCCTACACCTACTCCATGCCATGCCATAGAGGTCTCGTGTTCACATCTCGAAACGCCACAAAGACATTCCTTGATTGCACAACATTGTCCTTGTCGAAGTCATCCCAAGGCGTCATGATATCCATGGCTATGCTTTTGAATGCGCCTCCTACCCTGGTCCTCCTCAGACCTGGGTAGTAGCTGCCCCAGCCCTTGAGTATTTCTATCACGGAAACGGCGCAGAGGCTCACATCTGCCTGCGGGTAGATGTCTAGCACTGCCAACTCCTCCAGGAGTGTAGGACAACTCGTATGCGTAACCTTGCCATCAAGGACAACGGTGCTGCCTTCGTGACAGCCGCAGATAGGGGGGATGTAGACGGTTGTCATGGATGATGCTTCCACGTAATCTTCGGGATGTTATTGTTTTTCATGCAGGACTTCGTGTAGACGTAGGAAAGCCTGACGTCGTAGCCTTCGTCGTCTTCAGTCTTGATGAGGATGACCCGATACGGTGTCCTGTCGTCGTATTTCTTCATGTACTTCCCCGCCTGGCAGACTGATCTCCAGCGTTTCATGATGACGGAGATGGCGAGGGTGCAGAGGTCCACGTCTGCCTGTGGGTAGATTTCGAGATAGGCGAGGCTTTCTTTGAGCCCAGGATGGCCCTCCGCGACTATTTTTCGTTTCTCGATGATAGTTGGGGGATGATAGTCTGCTCCTTGGTGTGTGCAGAAGCAAGACACCGTGATGGTATTCATTGTGTATATCTCGCTGGTTGGTAGGTGAGGAGGCGTCGGCCCTCCATGTCGTGTTCCAGTATGTGGTATTTCTGACTGTCTTTGCCTAAATTCGAGACAACCCTTGCAAGCCACACACCATCCTGGAAAAACACAGCAACTGTCAGGTTTCTCATTTCATACATCGTCGCATGCTTTGTGTCCATTATATTGATTGTTATTGCCGTTGCGATAACACATTCGCATACATCTGCGTCGGGGAAGATATCGAGGATGTGTAGGTTCTCTGCCAGTAAGGGCACAGGTGAGGCGGCAACCACACCCGTGTCTAGCGTGATGACACCCTCGTGGCGAGGACAGCAGGCTGGTACATCGGCTTTGTAGGGGATCATGTTGTGTCCTCATACCAGAAGGGGCAGGCCCTTTCGGAACCTGCCCCCTCGATACTAGCTTGCCTTCGCTAGTTGATTGACCTTCCCGAAGATGTCCTCGACATCTGGGTACTTTGCGTCGTTGGTGGGCTTCTTACCTGCCAGGACATTCCCCGCCAGGAGTGCAGGCGGCTTGTGGCCCTCCTTCGCAGCCCTGATGACGATTTCCCAGCCGGATTCCCAGCGAGGCTTCGTATTGTTGCCCCTCACTGCCGTCGCCATGGTGTTGAGGGAAGCGTGGATTTGGTCTCCACGCTTCCCTTTGGCCCACACGGACCACTCTGCGGGATTGGCGAGGAGCACTTCGGGGTCCGGCAGGTCCAGCGCCTTGACGTAGCTCCGAAACTCGTTGCCTGAGGCGTTGCCGACACACCCATCAAGCAGCATCACCGTCAAGTCGTCGCTGTGGTCCCTGCCGATGGACTTGCAAGCCGCCAGCAGCGGGATGGCGAGGTGGTGCCAGCTTCGAGGCGTCGGGTAGGCATTCACTGACGGATCAGTGGGCATCCTGAGAAGTTGGTCACGCTTCTTTTGGATAAAGGAGGCCACCAGCGCCTTCTCGGAGAATGCGTGTTCTTGCCACTTGTCGGGAAGAATAGGAAACTCCACGGCGGGGAAATCCGAGAGGACACCCTGCACCCAGCCCTCGATGTCAAGCCCCCAGTTGATGTGGACAAGGCGGTTCTTGAGGGGCCAGCTAAGGTTGAAGCCATTGGCAGCCTGGTCTGCCGAGTTAGCTGCCGCGATATAGCTCACGGAGCTAGGAAACTGCAAGTCGCCAAGCTTTCCCTCGAAGAGAAGCTGGAGCATCACGGCTTGCACAGCCGGTTCCGTGTTGGAAAACTCATCAAGGAAGACGATGCCATCACCAAACTCGACAATCTCGATGCCCCACTTCGGTGCCACCTTGACAAGCATCTTAGACTCGGCAATGGCCTGCTTCATGCGCCTTGGCCCCGTCTGTGAGACGCGACGTTGCGTGATCTTGCGCTGCTTCCTTGGCCTATCTTCGAGGACAGGCCAGCCGAGGTCTTGCGCTTCGTGGTAGGAGCCCACGAAGACGTGGGTGGGCCTTTGCAGCTTCCTGCCCAGTGCATACACCACGCTGGTCTTGCCGATACCAGGCTCCCCCCAGGCGATAATCGGAATCCTCGCCTGCGCCGCGAGGGCAACGGCTTCGACGTGTGTGGGACTGCTCAACCTAGCTCCTTTTCTTATACCAGACTATTAGATAAGTATACCACCAATATGGTGATACTACAAGATGCTGCTAGTTTCGGGTAGCAGCCACGATACGGAGATCACGGCGAAGTTTCTCCATCCTGACGTCGGATTCGACGTTTCTGATGTGCTTGCAGTGGCCGTGGTAGGTGAAGCCTTCGCAGGTGCAGCGCCACTCGTCGTTGACAAGCCACGTCTGGTGGAAGAGCCCAAGGCGGCTATCACTCTCGAAGGTGTAGGTGGGGACCTTCGGTGGCTGCGGCGTGTCGGCTGCGAGGATCATCCTCTCCATCTCATCGAGGAGGGCAAGTCTGTCTCGGAGGGTCTTCTGCTCTGCTTGGATGGACTCAAGGATAGTATGCAATGTCTCTCCTACCAATGTATCCCAATAATCGGCTTGCCACCCGCCACGAGGTAGGTGTGCCCCGGTGCCATCACGACTTCTGCTTGATACGTCTCTGCCTTATTTACTAACGAATAGCCGTCTCCATCTTGCACTACAGGATGCCGACGAATCCTTGTCCTCTTGTAGATATTATCGCCGTAGGTAAACCGGAGGATATTCTTGCGCCACCTGATGCTATTCCCCATCGCAAATCGGAGATAGTTTGGAAGCTGCTCCTCAGCCGTGTAGGGCACATAGTCTGTATGCGTATGGAGGAAAGCTATCAGACAAGGCGAGAGGTCTTTGAGGATGCGCTGCTGCATCTCCTTCTGCACCCACAACTCCCTATGTGGCTGTGGGTGGTGGCAAAGCCTCATGGCTCCGTTTCCGGCGAGTATTACCTTGTGGTCTTCTCCTTCACACGGCACCAGGAAATCTATGCGCCTCAAGGCTGTGCCAAATCCGCATAATAGCGACGTAGATAGTCTACCATACTGACGTGGCTATTGCATAGCCCCACGGAGGATTTTGAGTGCCGTCAGGTGGCTCATGGGGTTGCGGAGGTTTGCGTCGAGGTCAAGTTTCGCAGCCGTCTCCTCAAGCCACACTAGCGTCTCGTGTGCCTGGTCAAGATTGGGTGCCGTCTTCAGGACTGCGCCCCGGAGGGTCCAGCGACACGCATTCTCAGACGTCGGCTGACACGCCTTGCCAGTGTCAGACAAGGCACCCGTATATTGGATGCCAGGAGTCTCGGTGCCAAACAAGAACAACGAAGGGTCTGCGATTATGTCCTTGACCTTCTCAAGGTGGTCAAGGGGAGGGACACGCTGTTGTGCGGTGTGTAGGCTTTTCATGCTTTATCCTTTATCCAAAACGTCATCACGCAGGTACTTCAATGGGAAGAGCCTCGCATTGATTTTCTTCAAGTCCTCCACCCCCAAGGTGGCGAGACGGAAGATCAAGGCAATGTCTGGGTCATTTTCCGGCAGGTTATTGATGTCATAGTAGAGGCAGTCTGCCGCGAGGCTAGCTGCTTCCATCGCCGCCTCTACTTTCTCTTCCGCATCCTTGGTTCTATACCACCAGTAGCTCCCGCTGGTCTCGGCAGCCGTCTCCAAGATGTGGAGGCCAGACCTGTCGGCTATGAAATAAAATGTTGGTGCATATTCGGCTGCTAGTTTCAGGATTTCTTCAGGTGTTGGCCTCGACGTTTCCATGCTCTTCTCCTTCTCAATTCATGACCTATAATAATACTACCATGAATATTCGGTTCTTGTCAATAGGCTATACTGTCTTGATTTTCTCGACTTGCCATTTCCCTCGTCGGAGCCTCAACGTCAGGCTCCCAAACAAAATGCTGGTCCCCTTGGTGAACATCCCCTCGATTTTCACCGCCGTCTCGCCTCCCAGGGCTGCCTCCATGGCGTGTCGGTAACTCTTCCTCTCGGGATTGAATTTGTCATAGTTAGCGCCGCCGACAGTCCAGGGCTTGTTGGGCCACTGCTCAAGGAATAAATCGAGGGCCTCGGGATATGTCTTTACCATCTTGCTATCTTTCGGATGAGGGTGAAGAGTGCCACTAAGAAGAGATAGAGGCTCTGGTGCTGGTAGGGTATTGCTTGTCTCTGCTCCTCCGTCGCCTCAAGCAGTCCCTGAGCCGTGAGCAGGCAGTCGGTATCGAGGACATTGTGGGGTCTAGCCGACACACTCTCCAGCCACTGCGCCGGAGTTAGCTCCTGTGCCGAATCCGCACCAGTCAACGTTTAGCCCTTTTCCGTGACTGGCAAAAGTTTCTCATTCCAAGCATCGCGGATAGCCGCCACACGACTATGCATCGCGGGTGTGATGGCCTTAGGATCAGTGAAGCTCCAGTCCAAGCCTGGAGACTGCAAAGCCATGACGTGGAGTTTAGCCTCGAAAAGGGAGGAAAATTTGGGGCCAACCTTGAAGCCTGTCGGCAAGTGGGTGATGGTCCAGACGTCTTTGACCTTGCCTCGCGTCGCGGTTCCGGTAATTCCGAAATGTCTAGACACATGTCCTACTACGTCTTCGGAGCCGCCTTCTATGTCCCTGATGGTGTAAGTGCCACGCTTCCACGTCGTCACGTTGACACGATCCTCGACGCCAGCCCAGAATACTCTTCCTTCACTCCTAAGGAGGTCATACTTCTCTTTGTCGTAGCGCCTCTCACTCTCAGGGAGGGTCCAGTTGATGTGATCTACGGCTGCTTCATAGAGGTCAGTGGCGGTAGGATGCGTGTCGTGAGCAAGTCTCTTCGCAAAGCGACGGATGATCAAGCTTTCGTCTTCATCGCTACCAGTACCATTACGATAGGGCTCCCACTCGCCAACATAACATACTCGTGTGTCGGAAGAAGCAATAAAACGCCTCAGATGTATCTGATATTTACCGTCTCCATTGCAACCGATGCCAAACTGATAACCCTCTGCCTCAGCAATAACCCTCAAGTCATTCCTTTCTACGGTACAAACTACGGTGCCCCTGGGTGGAATTGAACCACCTACTTAGGTCTTATAAGGACCTTACTCTAACCGATGAGTTACAGGGGCCATTACTAATCTACGTCTTCCACAAACTCCACGTCATATTCGTAGGTTGTCGTCCCGAATTGCCCACTAGGAGGAATCTCCTCGATATTGCTGCGATGATAGATGAAACGTGTAGTGCCGCCAGCAGCCTTCTTGATTTGTCGTGTGTTGGCAATCCTCCTTGCATCCCTGAGTGATGTGGCGTTGCAGTAGGTCATGAATCGGCTAGGGTCTACGCTATCCTCCACGCCACCAACACGTTTCAATTCTGATTGATAGAGTCCCTGGTGTGCATACTCCACGAAGTAGTCTGTTGGCTTATTCATCACTTCGTCACCACAACCAACATCACAAACAGGACAATGAGCACTCCTACAAGCACTCCAGGGGCGATAGCTGGCATCCAGACAAACGCCAAGCCGACAAGCTGGGCAGTGATTATCGCTAGCCAAAGAGCCCTCGTCTTACTAACTTCCATATGTAGCTCCATAAGCCATTTCAAGATTCTGAGGTGCCGCTGCCGGTATGTGTAGGGTATGTTGGCAATGCTTTGCTAATACTCTCTTAGGTCTGAGGTTCTTAGTATCCCAGACTCTCTTACCTGTCCAATCATCGGTACCGACACCTCCTATTCTTTTGCAGGTATACCCGATTGTGGTGCCTACTTCAACCCAGCCATCACGACGATAGCACTCTCCTGTCCTCGGCAACTCCACAAGGGTTTCAAAGCCGATAATATAGTCCTCATACTTCTCTAGCCAGTCCCTGGATGCTCTCTCTCCAGGTTTTGATCACGAGGGAGGAGAAGTTTCTGGTGGGATACTTCCCACTCTGTGGCTCAATATGAAAGTAAATGTTATTGATGATGTGGTTGAGGTCTTTTATGGTGGTGCCGAAAAACTCATTCCTTCCTGGCAGAAATCTTGTGGCAGAGCCGCTGATGATGTGTCCATAATAAACGTCATCATAGGTGATGGCATAGCAGATGTTCCTGCCGACAAAGCCTTTTGGTTGCGAGTAGTGTTTAGCCATCGTATCGAGGAGACGAGGGTCTGTTCTCTTTGTAACCTCAAGCAGCAACCTTCTTTCCCTCCCCTGTCAAGTAAAACTTGACGATGCGATGACCTACACGACGCCTAAGCTTCTTGCTGATGGTTTTAGCCTCGAAGCGGTTGCCTCGAAAAGCGCCGTCTCTCACAGAGGTCTTCGTCCCCGTGTGCTCCGTCTTCTTCGCCATCCAGGACATTATACTCTCCTGATTATATGTCCACCACACCAAGGCCATTATGGAACAAAACAATGCGGATTTGGCACAATTACGATTTCCGATTCAGTCTTCCAGGAGCCAACCATCGAGGTCTGGGCGGTAGGTGAAACGACTCGACGTTGCCATGAAATCGTCAGTCATCGGTGTCGAAGAGCCTTCGCCTGCGACGCTATCCAAGCTAGCGCAGAGCATGGTGTAGGGAGCATCTACGGGGTCGGCATCCGGTTCTTGCTCAGGCTCTCGCCAGATGCCGCTGCCAGCGTGGTACCATCCCCCTTGATTGAGGGCTTCGAGTAGTTGTTGTCGGCTAGCTCCCCACCTGTATTGACCATCATTGATGACTATAGTCTGTCTCATCTCTCTTCCTTCCATCCTTCACCGGCAGCTATCGTTTCTGCCGCGTATTCCGCATCATAATCACTAGTGGCGCTGAGGTCCGTGTACATTGTCTCATCGGGGAGACGATAGGAGTAGCCTTCGTTTTTGTCATACCTGACGTAGAGTTTCCCTTTTTCTACCCTCCCGCCTTCCTCGCGTCGGTACATCTTGATCATCCTGAAGACACCCATTAGAACATCACCCTTCTCACCCTCTCGCCTTCGCCAGCGTCGATGAGGTACTTGCAAAGCGTATTGACGATTTCAGCAGAGTTGAGGGACCAGCCTTCATCCAGCGCCTTGATGAGCCTCTGGAGGGCCACGTAGTCGCAGTGTGTGAAGGTCAGAGGAGTATCGTGAGCCTGGTGAACCTTGTCCTCAATCCACGTCGTCATGAAGGAGGGGAGACGACGCCACGTCTCAGGATTGTGTACCACATAGTCGCTGATGAAGTCCAGGTCAACGTTTCGGGGGATGAACATTCTTAGCTCCTCTGCCTAATCACTACTACACAGTAATACTACCATGAGTATTGGCTCTTGTCAAGAGGGTGAGGAAACTTCGATGGCATCTCCCTGGAGAATAATCGTGTCACGCTTTGGTGCAGGCATGCTGATAGTGTAGGCAACGATTTTCTTCCTGCCCTCATCGAGGATGCCGACACGGATAACCTGACCCGTCATCTGGGGGGAGAGCTTGCTCTTGATATAGTCGCCAATAACAAAGGTATTCAACTTGCTTATCCTTTCAGGTGTGAAGACAAATGTTCTTGACAGTAAAGGCTTCCGTCACTTCCCATTCCCGTCACGAAATTCTTACAATCCGTGGTTTCTTCTTGACATAGGGGGGTCGTGAAGTCCCGAGGCAGGGACTTTCCGTAGAGTTGCCTCAGCTTCCTACGGAGACTAGTCAGTGGAGCATTCGTGATGAACCAAGTATCTTCGACAACCCACTTTACTCCACTGTCTCCCCAGCTTCTCAGGAGGGCATCAACACTGAGTAGTGTGTCCTCGTCGGCTATATAGAATTCTCTCCAAGTGAGCTTCCTGTCCTTCACGGGAACCTCCTTATTCACAACGCCTGTAAATAATACTACCATGCGATTATAGGTCTGTCAATGGGGTGGCTAGGAATTTCCTACACACCCAAAATATGCGTGATCATCTTCGAGAGTCGCTTACCAATCTGTGGGTGGTGGACATCATAATCGTTGTGGTACATCGCCAGGAGGTAGCCATCGACAATATGGAAAGCCTGTCGAAACGTATCTTCGTCTGTGTGGGAACATTTTTGGGCTCTCTTCAAGACATCATAAAGGGTGCCATCTTTCCCGATAGCTTCCGTTAGGAGTCTCTTGACGTCATCCGACACTCATCATTCCTCTTCTTTCTTCAAGCAGACTTTACACGTATATGTCCTCCGCTTACCTACTACCTCTTTGGTCCAGTGTGACCAGCCCTTGCCGTTTTCTGGCTTGGCACCGCAAAGAGCTGCGATGACGTCATCGCCTCTGTCGCCGTAATCATAGATAATATGCCAGACTACGCCGCTATTTGTGGCGACTAAGAACCTCGCATATTCCATCACGCATCCTTCTGACTTCTCTTCACAATTACCTGCTGAATGGTGTGTAGGCTAGAAGCACCGTGGCGAGGCATCTTATCTTTTAGCCCCTTGCGTCGTTTCTCCCTTTTCTCTTGTCGAGTTTCCATTGTATCTTCCTCGCTTTCCTTCGACACTATAATCCTATCAGTATTATATTAGTCTGTCAAGTGTGTTACCTAAGACCTACACCTTACGCATCTCGAAACCCATAGCCGTCGAGGATGAGGTCTGCTTCGCGGAGTGCCACGGTGTCAGCCTCAGCCCTGACTTCCCACTTCAAGCCGCCAGGCTCAGCGGAAAGCTTATAGGTTCCCGTGTCTTTGTTTTCTGAGATGCTAGCCTCGAAAAACTGCTTGCCACGCCGGAGCTTGGTGGTGTAGGTACCGTCAGACTTTGGTTGCCAATTCACTCTATAGACCTTTCTTTATGCGGAAACAGCACAGCCTATGCTGGCCTGAGATGATTGATGCTGAGCACTACATTCGCGGCACCCTTCGCCTCAGAGAGTGACGCCGCCGGAAGATTCTGGAAGAAGTTGACGGAGCACTTACCATCCGTATTGACAGCCGACACGACATAGCCTTCTCCAGACCAACGAAGGCCAATATTCACGTCGTAGGCCATACCATAAAGCTGCGCCTTCGTCTCACTAGAGAAACGGAGGTCAGCCCACATAAAAGTGTGGAGCTCCAGGCTCTCCTTGACTGTGCTCATGCTTCTCTCCTACTCACTCACGCCACTTCAATAATACTACCATGGGATTTTTAGTCTGTCAAGAGGATGGTAGAAATTCCTTGACACTCAGAATAACATTCGCGGAGCCTATGGCCTCATCCTCAGTGTCAGCCTCGATTTTCTGGAGTAGGGAGTGTCGGCTTGACGTATCAGGGAACACGAGAAGTTTATACAATCCTTCCCGCGTAGGATAAAGGTTAGCCCTAAACGTCTCTGTAGCCCCTGTCTCCGTCACCCTGACCATTTTGCAGAATGGTCTGGAGGTGCCAGGCTTCGATGTGGATTCGCCTTCATACCAAGCGAATCGAGAATACTTGAGTGCCTTCACATCTAGCCCTCCCTAGGAGTAAAACCAAGATATGTGAGAATGACGTTGGCAGCCCCTAGCGCCTCTGTCTGGGACTTAGCAGGTATGGTCTGCACAAACAACGCATCAGTGCTTATCGACGTCTCCATGAGGTTGTACTCATTGTCCCAATAATACTGAAGGCTAGCTTGGAACAGGACACCATCGAGTACCACTTCGCAGGTATCTACAAGGGTGCCACGATTATGGTCCCAAGGAAACCTGATGATATTCTTGGTTTCCAACGATTAGCCCTCCTTCTTGTAGGGTGTGAAACCTTCGAGGGTTAGCCTCTCATTAGCCTTGTGTTTTGCCTCACCTTCATCGGTGGCATTGAAACACCATTGGATATCTGGTCCACTGCCGGAAGGCGTCAAGATGGTAAGAAGCTGCTTTCTTTCCTCACCATACTTGACCCATGGCCCCAGAGTTTCCAGGGTGACGTGTCGGCTTGCCTTACCGTCAGTGACCCAAGTTTCGTGATAGGAGATGTCCCAGGATTCCCAGGTGAACACTGATTAGCCCTCCTTGGGAGTAAAGCCGAGAGACGACAAGATGACGTTAGCTGCACCCATGGCCTCGTCTGGTGAGGCTGCGAGGATAGGATGATCTAAGGAGATGCCTACACGCGGGTTGTCGGGGGTAGCAGTCAAAGTATATTCTTTGGGGCCACCACTGACGTATGATGCCATGCGGAACCTTAGCGTTAGCGTGAAGTTTTCGAGGTCATAGAGAGCCTCGCAGCGGGAGCCTAGCGGCGATACCTGCCAAGGGAACCTGACGAAGTTGGTAGCCTTCAACGATTAGCCCTCCTGTGCTGTTTTGGCACTGATAACAGTAGCCACGTCGAGGATGTCCTGTAGGCATTCCTTGGTCATCGAGTACTTGATGTCAAGTCCCAGAGCATCCGAAGCTTCACGCAAAGCTACTCGTGTACTGTGCCACAAGCCGTCTGGCGTGTGATGGACCCTCATGACTTCAGAGAAGCTTTCCCAATGCACCACGGGGAGAATTACCTTCACGTCACCATACTGTGTGAGCATCCGACGCATGGCCTGGTAGATATCAGCCTCTTCGACAGGGAACAGCGCCGTGGCTTGCATTAGCTTAGCCCTCACCTACTGCTACGTAGTTGTCATCGATGAAAGTAGGAACACCTACCGTGTCGGCATTCTTAGCATCGAGGTCATCATAGTTGACGATAGCCACTTTGACAGGAGTGCTGCCCTTGCGGAAATGGACCATGGCCTGACCCTCGGAAACCGTCACGATGATCTGTGCATCCTCAGATTCCAGGGCCTCAAGCAGCGTAGCGAAGGTTTGCATTGCTGGCCTTTCTCTCTATCGTCTGTGCCGATGAGTAATACTACCATGACCATTCTAGTTTGTCAATAGGCTAATCGTTTAGCTAGCCTCGTCTACTGCCTGCTTTGCCTCATCGAGTGCCACAGCCTCAGCCAGTGGCTTAGGTCCCTTCCACAACTGGTAGGACATGCCGTCGTGGAGGTCCCAAGCTATCCACTCGCCGCCACGATAAAGGTAGGCAAACTCAGCACTGAAGTCCCTTGCACCTTGCAGGAATTCAGCCTCAGTCTGGTAGGTCTTTGCCTTCGTATTCTTCTCGCCCCTGTCTCTGCCATAGGCCAGGCACCAGTTAGCCGTCTTGTCCTGCTCTTCTTGACTTTGCAGCCACCTATGAAAGTCGTGTTTCTCCCCGATTTCCTCAGCGAGTACCGAGAGGTCCCCGAGGCGCATAAGCTGGCCTATCTTGGTTGCAGTTTCGTAGTTGTCACGCAGGAGTCTGCCATTCCAAGAAGGGTAGCCGTCACTGTGGCAATAGATACCCTGGATGGTATTATCCTCACCGTGGATGCCGATAAAACTCCGAGTGCTCATTGATTAGCTCCCGTTACCTACGCTGCTACCTGGGTCTGCATTTCGGCAGACCCTTCCAAAGCCGTCACGATTTGCTTGACAACCTTATTGACTGCGGTAAGGTTGGAAGTTAGCTGCTCCTGATTGACACGGTATGAGAGCAGGTAATCTGCTGCATCCTGGTGGTGGATACCGAAGTGATGTGCTACCACGTAAGCTACTGCTTCGGCTTGAAGCTCTCTGTCCTGTTTGGTGAAGGTGTGGCGCTTGCCGAGGTCAAGGTGGCCACACAACAAGTGTGCTACTTCGTGAATGAGGGTGAGGAAGCTACGTCGCTGACTGACACCCTCTCGGAGTGCTATCTCATTCTCTGAGGTTGCATAGCCCATGGTTTCGCCTGAGTTGACGCCATCACCGAGGCTCTGCTTGTAAGAGACGGTGTAGCCCCATCCTTGCGCCGCCTTCGTCAGTTTAGCCAGGAGGTCAGCGTCACCTTCGCCGTCTGGCGCATCGGATACCCACGTAGGAATGTCTGCACCGTCAGTTTGGGAGATATCGAAAACTGGCACCGCCACAAAGCGGAGTGCAAGCCGAGACTTTGTGACTTCCTCGCCGTCGTCGTTTGTCTTGGTTTTGTTTGCCGTGAAGGTCCTAGGTGCCAGGATAGAAAGCGCCTTCTCACCCTTCCTGACTTGCCTACCAAGTTTTAGCCAGGTCCGATAACCAGACACTCGGGTAGCATCACGCTTCTGCATCCAGATCAGCCATTGGTTGTGTAGGCTATAGCTATGAAACTGAGAGGCGAATTCCAGATATCGAAGGAAGTTACCAGACTTGCCACCAGACATTTCCTGAGCCAGCTTGCTAATGCCAGTCTCAACAGTCGCCAGAAGGTCTTTACTATCCGCAGGCATTTCGTTTCCTCTCATTGAATAACTTACCTATACTTATACTATCATGAGTATCATAGCCTGTCAAGAGGGTTATTGTTACGGATGTGTTTCAGACGAAAAGGTGTGCCAGCCAGAGGAAAGCTTGCAAGCACACGTAGAGGATGAGGAACACGACGCTGAGTACAGCACCGAGGATGGTATAACTAGCAGCCTGGTCTTTCGTATGTTCCGACATTCCTAGCCCTCCACATAACAGTTATCAGTCAGAATCCTCTGAGTCTCTTGTAGAGCTTTCTTCATTCCCCTTGCCTTGAATTCCTCAGAGTGTAGGACTTCATAAGGCGAGAGCTTGAATACCTCCACACGATAAGTGCTTGGTCCTATACGGTATACACAGACACGTCTATCCTCTGGAATATTAGCCAGATAATAGTCGCAAGTGTCTGTATTGCCTATAGTAAAGGGAATAAAAGCCGACACTTCACTGGCTCCTCTTATAGCCGTGTCTAACCAACACCCTATCAGCTTCTTTTATGGCAGCATCCATGCCTTTAGCTCCAAGAGTAGTACTAGTCCCGAGTCTAAACTGTTTGCTTGTATCGTTAGCCATAGTCTGTGTGGAGATGATATTGAGCTTGTAGTACTTTCCGAAG
>Ga0070714_100000058_pt1 | contig 101916 bp, 89 predicted proteins | sample LARL83metaG_FD_65450 | JGI IMG/M metagenome (GOLD analysis project Ga0070714, IMG submission 65450) | Corn, switchgrass and miscanthus rhizosphere microbial communities from Kellogg Biological Station, Michigan, USA - LAR L8-3 metaG | ecosystem: Host-associated > Plants > Roots > Rhizosphere ... | reverse complement strand
TGGTCCACCAGCCGCATCATTACGTCGTCTCTCATACGTCGCTCCTCCGATCGATCGTCTAGCAGCAACCTTCCGCCGTCATGTTCTCCTGCATGTGGCTAGCGACTTCATCCGAGCTCTTGCCAACCATCTCAACATGGAAGTCGCGCACCGCCTGGAGCTCGTCGGGTTCAAGGTCGTACCCGTGACTCCGCAACGTCCCGTCCGGGTCCTGCATCGCGGCGTTCCTGAAACCCTCGTCGCGGATGGCGTGGTCCACCAGCCGCATCATCACGTCATCTCTCATCGGCGTTCCTCCCGTCTACCTATCCGCAGCCTTCTGCGGTCATGTTGGACTGCATGTGGCTGGCGACCTCGTCCGAGCTCTTGCCGGCCATCTCCGTGTGAAAGTCGCGCACCGCCTGGAGCTCGTCGGGTTCAAGGTCGTAGCCATGGCTCCGCAAAGTGCCGTCGGGGTCCTGCAAAGCGGCACTCCGGAAACCCTCGTCGCGGATGGCGTGGTCGACCAGCCGCATCATCACATCGTCGCGCATGTCTCCTCCTGGGCAGCATTGTGGTGGATCAGCGACACGGCGTCTGCCCTGGCCGCCATGCGCCGCGTCGCGTCGTTGTCGAGGCCGGTGGCGCGCAGCGCCGCCCTGGCCCGGATCACGTGGGTCTGCACCTTGAGAGCCGCATACTGCGCCGCGCCGAGCCGGGACAGAAGCCGGGCGGCCACGGGGTGGGCCGAGCGATCGCCGCGGGCGCGTTCCAACGCCTCCCGCAACTCGACGGCGTCGTCGCCGCGCGCGGTCGCGACCGCGTACGCGATCGGCACCGACATCGTGCCGTTGCCCAGGTCCGCGCTCGCGCTGCTCCGCCATATGTCGTAGCAGTCGCTGGCCACCTGGCCGGCGATGCCGAGGTTGAGGCCGTACTCCTCGAACGCACCGACAAGAACCGGGTCCGGGCTCGCGAGCCGGGCCCCCATCGCGGCGAACAGCGCGAGCTCGGCGCCACTCTTACCGGCCACCGACTCGAGCGCCTCGACGGGCCCGGTCGAGCTGCCCGGTTCCAGGTCGGCGACCTGCCCGGATGCCATCCGCCACAGTGTGCCTCCCACAAGCCCATGCAGGGCCTGCTTCGTCGCGGCGTCGGCCAGGTCGCCCAGGGAGTCGATGGCAACATGAGGCAGCGACGCCAGCAGGGCGGCGCCCGCGATGGTGACCTGGCCCGGCGAGGTCGCCGCCCACGCGGCGGGCAGCTCGTGGTCCAGCAGGTTGTCGAGAACGTCGGCGCCCGCGTATACACAGGTGGCGGCCGCGGCGACAGGGATTGCGGGCTCAACGCTCCCGATGATGGCTTCGTGCGCCAGCAGCGGAACCTCTACGCATGCCAGCCCTCCCTCGGGTGACTGCGCCTCGACGACATCCAGGGCGAGTCCGACCACCTCAGCCAGCCTCTCACCACCCGCCCCGGCGGTCAGCGAGCGGACGTGGTCGAGAGTCGCGCGCAGACGCCCCGTCACCGACGTCATCATCGCCCGGCCACGACGGATGCGAACACCTGGGCCAGCTGCCCCCCCGGCTGGAACTGGTCGCTCGGCCCGTACACCACCGCGACCAGTACGCTCCCGTCGGGCTCGCGGCCGGCGCCGGCCAGCGCCAGGCCGCCGGGGATGGTGTAGTAATCCTCCTCCCCGTCAGGCAGGGACATGAAGTTCGACGCGTTGGCGCTCTGCAGGGTCGGCGTGGCGCCCAACCGCGTCTGGCCGACCTGGTCGACGGATTGGCGCAGGTACCGCAGGGTCAGGGCCCGGGTGTCGCCGGCCTCGCCAATTCCCGCGAGGCTGTTCCGGTAGACGTACACGCCCGACTTACGGTCGGGCGAGGTGAAGGCCGCGACGTACCCGCCGAGCCTGTCTCCGGGAATCCAGGCGGACGGGGTGCAGAGGTCAACGCCCAGGTCGCTGAGGGTGTGGCCGGCCGGCGCGTTCGGCGTCGCCGAGGTCTCGCGGCTCGCGGCCAGGCGGCCGTTCACATAGAGCTCCAGGCGATAGGAACCCGGCGCGAGGCACTGGCCGGTGACGGAAAGGTAGGCATCCTGCTGGCCCAGGCCGGGCGCTCGCTTGCCTTGACCGAAGTCCGTGGCCACCGTGCCCGACGGGGCACTGAGCGCCGCCCACGGCTCGCGCGCGGACGGGCGGTAGTACCACTCAACGGCGGCCTGGTCGCGGCCAGGGACCAGTCCATCGATCCCGGCACTCCAGCTAAGCGCCGCGGGTGCTATCGAGATGTTGGAAATGGTCGCCCCGCGGCTGGGCGCGGGCGGCGGGTCGACTGCGCCCGCGGTCGTGGCCGCCACGAAGTAGTCCTTCATCGCGAGGACGTCGCTGTGCAGGGTCGGCCGGGCTTTCTCGATGGAGGCGAGGTCGGTCAACTCTGCCGACAACGCCTGCCCCGCCAGGCCCTGCTGGTGGAGGCCGAGGATGAGCTTCATCTCCAGCCGGGCGGAGGCACGCGCGTCTGCCATGCGTCCCGCCGCGATGTAGGCGCCGACCAGGCCCGCCGCCACGTCTGGGTTGTCCGGCTCCTGCGCCTGGGCCGCCTTCGCGTCCCTGATCGAAGCGTCGAGCTGGGCCCTGTCGCCGTTCTCCAGGAAACGCTCGAACTCCACGGAGGCGATGTCCGACACGACCGCCGGGTCGGCGAGCCCGAGCTGGCGCGCCTCCTCGAACTCCGTCGCCGACTGGGCGAGGGCCGCCGCGGACGTGGTGATCAGGATGGCACCCGGCGACGGCGCGCCCGCCGCGTACTCCGCCGTCGCCAGCATCAGGTGCGCCCTCGCGAATCCCGGCCGGAGCTGAACAGCTCTCCGCAGGTGGCCCACCGCCGCCTGCAGCCCGGGCATGTCGGCATCGACTTCGCCGTCGCGCAGCTCCTTGACCCCCAGCGCGTACTCGGTGGCGGCCGCGGCGGGCTGCGCGCCCGGCGGGGTGAGCTGGATGACAGCCGTGGCGACCACGGCGACAGCCGCCAACCCCACGCCCACGGAGTAGAGCGCGTGCCGCACCGGCAGCTCGATCGTGAGCGACAGGCCCAAGAGGTAGAGCGCTACGGCCGTCAACGTCAGGACGGCGGCGAACTGGGTCACGTGGTCGCCCCAGCCCTTCGCGACCGCGGCCGCCGCGTCCTGGTCGGCGCGCAGGCGGTCCAGCTCTATCATCCGATCGTCCAGGAGCCGATGCGGGAAGTTTGGATCGGCGGCGGGGCTGAGGCTGCCGTCCTCCTTGACGGAAGCGCCGGCATAGGTGATGTCGGCCGCGTTCGTCCACCGCGTTATGTCGAGTCGCGCCGCGCCTCCGTCAAGCGTGGACCGGGTCCCGAGGGCCACGTCGTGGAGATACTGCTGGGTCGCGTTCGCTTCGCGCGTGCGCTGCTCCTCACCCAGCGAGAGGGTCGCCATGTCGCCCATCGCGGACTGCAGCACGGCATCCTGGCGCGTGACCACCTGGGCGCCGATCTCCTGGGCCTCGCGGCCGGAGGCGGCAGCGTGCTCTTCGTTGTAGGCGTGCGCAAACTCGATGACGGCGGCGAGCAGCGTGACGACGACGATGGTGATCGCGACGCGCCGCGAGAACGGGTCCTTGACCTTTTCGTGGTCGATCTCAGCGTGCTCCGGGGGCTTCGTCACAGGAAGACCTCCAGGGACACCCAGAGGACGATGGTGAGAACGGCGACGCCAACGCCGGAGGCGAAGAAGATCCTGCGTGGCCCCGGCCCGGTGAACTGCGCCAGCGTCAGGAAGAACAGGCTCGCGACGAACATGCTGACGAGACCGACGATGAACAGGCTCTTGCGATGCAGCGCCTCGCTGCTCACGAGGAGCACGTCAGGTCTGAGCTTCTGCAGCTGGCTGTCGTTGAGCTCCAGCGTGCGCAGGGCGGCGGCCGCGTCGTACTTCACCGGGTGGGCCTGGTCGCTGGTCACCTCGGGGGTGCCGTAGCGAATGAACGTCCGCCGCTCCGCGGCCAGCGCGTCCTCGCCCCGGGCCTGGACCAGCAGGGAGTCCGCGAGGGCGGAGTCCGCCCCGCCTTCCTGGCTCGCCTCGCTGCGCAGCAGGGCCGCGGCGCGGACATGCTCCTCGTAGGGACCGACCTGGCGGACGTCCTCGGCGACGAGCGCCGAGAGCAGGTTGACCCGCTCCTGGCGCTCGGCGACCTCGTCGAGGTACTGGTGGTCGGCCCCGGCGGCCGCGCTCGAGATCAGGGTGCCGCGCCAGGCGGTGATGGCGCCGAAGATAGATACCACCGCGATGACGATCGCGATCCGGGTCCGGAAGGAGTTGCCTTCCTCGTCGGTCACTGGCCCGGCGGCAGGCGCACCTCGAATTTTTCGAACGCCACGTCCGTGCCGGCTTGGCCCGCCAGCTCCATCCCGACGCCGCCTCCGTGCAGCGGGGCGGGGTCGGTCGCCTTCAGGACAGGCTTCTCGGTGGAGTCGACATAGAGGGCCAGCTCAGACCCCAGGCAGGTGCCGCGCACGAGGTGCGCCGTCCCCGCGCCGGGAGGCTGCGGCAGCGTGCCGGAGGCCAGCTTCGTGGGCGGGCTGTCGCTCGACGAGCTGCGCTCGATGGCTATGAAGCCGTCCGAGCCGACAGCGAAGTAGTAGAAGGAACCGGACGGCGTGCCGCGGCAGATCACCCCATAGCTGGCAGCGTCCGCCGGTCCGGTGTCCTCCCGCGTCGCCATCACGTCGATGTCAACGTCTTCCTGCTGTTCGTGGCCGACGATGTTCGTGAGCGCGTTGACCGTCCGGTACTGCAAAGTCGGCGCGCTCTTCACCATGATGTGGTAGCCAGGTGGCTTCGGTCCGCGGAAGACGGTGTCGTTGTCGAGGGTGTCGCTGAACGCGTGCTGGGTGCCGTCGAATAGCACGCGCAAGATCGTCGTGCCACGGCCCGCTGGCGACGCGCTCGGCGTCGGGCTCGGGGTTGAGGCGGCCTGGTGATTGCCGGCGGCAACCGACGTGCCGCATCCCACGAGGACGGTCGCGAGCACGATCGGGGCTCGCGACATGAGCCGGTTACGGGTATGCAATTGTGTCCTCCCTCTGGCCCCGCACTTGGCGAATGACGCGCAAGATAATGCCGCGTCCCGCTAAAGGCAATACCCCTTAGCGACTGGCTTTGTCGGCAGCCAACCCTTGTAAAGAAGCGTGTGCAGGCGTTGATCTTCGCGGTGTATCTACCTAAGCTGCCGCGACAAACAGAGCACCCGCATTTGGAGAGGGAGGACACCATGCAGCGCAGCGTTGCGCCCATCATCTCTACCCTGGCACTCGCCGTTTTGCTCACCGCGTGCACCTCGAGCGTGAACGCCTCCACCGGGACGGGGAACAACGCCGGGGCGACCGAGACGTCCACCTCCACGAGCACCTCCGCCTCCGTGGCGGCATCCGGCAAGCCGTCCGACGACGACATCAAGGCGACGATCAAGCGGATCTTCGGCGCCACCTACGGCGTCGACAACGGCGGGGCGAAGTTCGACCACCTCGACTTCACTTTCGGCACGATCCAGGTGGGCGGCGTGACCCAGAAGCAGATCGGCGCGGGCGAGGCCGCTCGCGACGTGTACCCGGTGAAGGTCGAGGTTGACATCGACGTCCACTACTCGAACAACCCGACCGTCCAGCATGCGGTCCGCGGCACCCAGCCGAGCGACGTCTTCTTCTTCTACAAGGACACGTTCGGGGAGTGGCAGTTCAGGACCGGCTCGCTCTGAGCCTCCCGGCCTGAGCCAGGGCCAAACACCCGGGCGCGCCGCGCCGTAATATCGAATCGATGGCCAGAGCGGGGTTCACCGAGATGCAGGTGGACAGTATCCGCGTGCACATGCCCAGCGGGCAGCACGTCGTCATCCTCAAGGACAAGGAGGCCGACCGCTACCTGCCGATCTGGATCGGGATCTACGAGGCCAACGCCATCGCGCTGAAGATCACGGGCATCACGCCGGAGCGGCCCATCACCCACGACCTGATGACCAACATCTTCCGCGACCTCGGCGCCAGTATCACCCGGGTCGAGGTCAGCTCCCTCTCCAGCGACGTCTTCTACGCCCGCATCGTCATGGCCATCGACGGACGGGTCATGGACATCGACGCCCGGCCCTCCGACGCCATCGCCCTGGCGGTGCGCACCGAGGCCCCGATCCTTGTCTCCGACGACGTCCTGGAGAAGGCCGGGGTGACGCCCGAGGCCGACTCGGAGGACTCGGACGAGGGGGACGGCGCCTCGATCTTCAAGGAGCTCGTCAACTCGATGGACCTCCCCGACCTCGGCACCGAGGAGCGCCCCGACATCTTCGGGCCGGACCGGCCCTAGCGCGACTTTCCCCCCCACCCAACCCTCCCCCCGCAAGCGGGGGGAGGACTAGTTGAAGGTCCTCCCCCCGCCTGCGGGGGGAGGTTAGGAGGGGGGAGGATGGTGCGACGGCGCAGCATTTGCCCCTACCCAACCGTCCCCCCGCGGGCGGGGGGAGGACTAATTCAAGGTCCCCTCCTCCCCCGTCAGTAACCCGACGCCACGTCGAGCACGATCGACAGCTCCTGGATCCTGTCGTCCCAGGCCCGGACGCCCATCACCCCGTGGCTCGACCAGCCGTCGGCGCCCGTGACCTCGAAGTCGAGCAGGGCCACCTCCGACTCCCCCGCCAGCGACGTCAGCTGAACGCGCCTCGGCCGGGAGCTGCGGCCGCAGAGCGCGTGGGTCAGGGCCACGATGCGGTCGGCGGCCCGCCCGGGGCTCGCCGGCATCCCCAGCTCGAGCCTCGCGTCAGGGCTGAGGAGCGCCTCTATCGAGGCGGGATCCTGGCAGTTCATCGCCTCAACCAACTCCACCGCGAGGGCCGCGGCCAGGCGCTGGTCGGGCAGGGTTGGCGCACTCACTTTTGGCGCAATCCTTTGCTTTCCCCCATGCGGGCTACAGCGTTTAGTGATAGCGATGGTATCATGTCGGCAAAGACAAACACAGAGTGTGAGCGTCCTGCAGCCGCTACCCGCGGCAGCGGCTCTCCAGGGAGAACGCGAATGGCGACGACGGCGCGGGGGCGGAAGGGGGGCGTGGGCCTGGTCCTGGGCGGGGGCGGTTTTGTAGGTGGCGCGTGGCTCGTGGGCGCCCTCCAGGGCCTGGCCACAGAGGTCGGCTGGGACCCTGCCACGGCGGACTGCGTGCTCGGCACCTCGGCCGGCGCGATGATCGGGAGCCTCGTCGTCGGCGGGCTGCGCCCTGAGGAGCTCGCGGCGTTCGCCCACGGCGCCGTGGTAGGCCCGGCAGACGACGCGGGCGCCGCGGCTGAACGCCTCGAGATGATGGCCCTCCAGGTGCACCGGCGGCTCCCGCTGCCGCTGCCTGGCTCCCCGCGCCTCGCACTCAGGAGCCTGCGTCACCCGGGGCGCTACCCCGGCCTGACCCGGATGGCCGCCTGGCTGCCGCGCGGCATCATGTCGACCGACCCGCTCAAGCGGACGGTCCGGCGCCTCGTGCCCCGGGGTTGGGTGAAGGGCCGCCGCCTGTGGGTCGTCGCGGCCGACTACGAGACGGGCGCCGCGACGGTCTTCGGACAGCCGGCGTCGCCCCACGCCGACCTGCCCGACGCGGTAGCCGCGTCGTGCGCCATCCCCGGCTTCTACCACCCGGTCGAGGTGGGCGAGCACTGCTACATCGACGGCGGCGTGCGCTCGCCATCCAACCTCGACCTGGTCGCCGGCCTCGGGCTGGACGTCGTCGTTTGCCTCAACCCGACCTCGTCGCGGCGGTCGGCCGGGGGCCGGGGCTGGCGCGACCGGCTGGCCAACCTCGTCCGCGAGAACAGCCGCCGGATGGTCGAGCGCGAGCGGGCGATCGTCGAGGCGGCGGGCACCCGGGTCATCCTGCTCGAGCCCAACCCGGCCGACCTCGAGACGATGGGCCCGAACCTGATGCGGCGCGACAACCTCAAGGAGGTGGTGGCGCAGGCGGCGGCGGGCATCAGGCGGCGGGCCCAAAGCGCGGGCCTACGCGACCTGGGTCTTAGTCCGGCGGCGTAGCCTCCCCCCCGGCGGGGGCGTTGCGGATGCCAATCGCGTTCACGACCGCCCCCGCGAGCAGGAGCGCGCAGCAGAACCCGACGGCGACGTGGAAGGCGTCGGCGTCCGCCTGGTGCACGGCGGCCAGGGCCGACGGGGTGAGCGCCATGTCCGGCTGGTTGAGCGGGCTGAGCTTCTGGCGCACGGCCGCGCTGGCCAGGTCGACCCCGGGCAGCTTGCCCGCCAGCTGGGCGTAGAACTGCGTGGAGATGGCGACGAAGGTCGCCGCCCCGGCAAGCTGGGGCCCGACGCGGGAGACGGCGTTGTTGATCGACGACGCCAGCCCGGAGTTCTGCACCGGCACCGACCGCATCAGCGCCGTCGTCAGCGGCGCCACCGTGAGCGCGAGCCCCGCCCCCCACACGACCAGAGCCGGGAAGATGCGCGTGAAGTAGTCGACCGGAGGCAGGTAGGTCGACGGCCTGTCGACGGCGAGCTTCCATGGCGCGACGCCGGCGGGGAGGAAGAAGAGCAGGAAGAGCCCCACCGCCATGAGCGCCGGCCCGGCCGCCATGAACCAGCGCGGGCCGAAGCGGCCGGCGAGGGAACCGACGCGCGTCGAGGCGACAGCGAGGATGACGCTCCCCGGCAGCCCGGCCAGGCCCGCGGCGGCGGCGGTGTAGCCGATCGTCCCCTGCAGGAAGAGCGTCAGGAAGAGGAAGGTGATGTACAGCGCCCCGTAGATGACGAACGTCGAGATGTTGGTCACGGCGAAGTTGCGCGACTTGAAGAGCTCGAGCGGCACCAGCGGGTGGCGGCTGCGGGCCATGAGGAACGGGAACGCGATGACCGCCACGGCGCCGACCGCGATCGAGATGAACGGCAGGCTGCCGTGCCACTGGCGCTGCTGCCCGTAGATCGCGCCGAACGCCAGGCCGCCGACGCCCACCCCGATCACGAGCGCACCGACCCAGTCGAAGTCGCCGCTCGCCTGCTCGTCGTGGCTCTCGGGGACGTTACGGACCGCCGCGAGCGTCGCCAGGACGAGCGGCACGTTGATCAGGAAGGCGGCCCGCCACGAGATGGCGTCGACCAGGACTCCCCCGATGAACGGGCCGAGGATGACGGTGAAGGTGGTCGCCGCGGCCCAGATGCCGAAGGCCCGCCCCTGCGCCTCCCCCTCGAAGTTGGCCGTGATCAGGGACAGCGACGCGGGCACAAGAAGGGCCCCGAAGGCGCCCTGGACGACGCGCATCAGGATGAGGACCTCCATCGTTGGCGCGAGCCCGCAGCCGACGGACGAGATGCCGAAGCCGGCCACGCCGAGGCTGAACATCCGCCGCCGCCCGTAGTAGTCGTTGAGGGCCCCGGCGAGGATCAGGAGGGCGCTGAGCGACAGCAGGTAGCCGTTGTAGACGTAGGCCTGCCCCTCGAGCTGGCCGAAGAGCCCGGAGTGCAGCTGCTGCCCGATCTTGGGCAGCGCGACATTGACCACCGTCGAGTCCAGGAACACGACGCCTGAGCCGAGCACCGTCGCAAACAGCACCCAGCGCTGGCGGTTCAATGCGGGCTCAGTATAGGCTCGGGCAGGTGCGGCGGCTGCCTTTTTTCGCGCTGCTGGACGCGATGGCCTAGCCCGACTGCGCCCGCAGATGCTCTAGGTCAAGGAGGTCCTTGGGACGGTTGGCCGCCTCCTTCATCCGGATCAGGTCGGGGATCCCCGCAGTGGCCACGTCGGCTCCAGCGAAGGGCAGGCGGCGCGCCTCCGGGGCGAGTTGCTCGAACCCGCGCTCAGCCCCTTCCGGAGCCATCAGCACGTCAACCAGCCCCGCGCGCGTGAGCAGGTGCAGGATCCGGTTGGTCGTGAAGACCTCGGGCTCGAGCGTCGACTCGTCCACGTGCATCTCCTGACGGACATGGTCCCAGAGCGTCACCACGCGAGAATCCAGGTCCCGCAATGCCTCGCCGAGGCGCTCCAGGTTGCGGGCCTCCGGGTTGGGCACGATGTCAACGTCGAAGGTCTCCCGGCCGATGATGCCGTGCGCGATCAGAGCGCCGCCACCGACCAGCACGTACTCCACCTGCCGCTGCGAGAGTGCCGCGATGATCTGGTCCTCGTGGAGTTCGAGCGGAGGTAGGGCCTCAGGATCCCGGGGGATCACGTCGATACTGCGGGAAGGCGTATGGCGCCTCGCCGCGACGCCGCGCCGGCTTTGCCCAACGCCGGCGAGCGGCGGTCACCGACGGCTGCTGGTTCTTTGGCAGTTTCTCGAGCATCCGCGCGAAGGCCTGCTCGATGCCTTCGGTCTCCTCTGCGGTCGGCATGCGCGTGGTGTCGATCATCCGCACCTGGTCGACGTCGATGGTCATCACTGCCCCCGCCGCGTTCAGGAGCCGCTGCACCGTCGCCAGCGACGGCTCCACGACCCCGCGCTCGTACCGGCTGATGAGGCTCTGGGATACGCCCGAGCGCTTCGACAGCTCGGCCTGCGACAGCCTGTGGCTCTCGCGCGCGAAGCGCACGATTCGCGCGCCCATGTCGAGAGGGTTACGCTTCATATGCATAAATGATATAGCACCGCAATCGGAGGCGCCGCCGTACCGGAAGAGGACTGGCTAGCCGCCGCTCCCCGGCGCGGCCCCGTCACCGCCACCGAAGCCGCCGCCGCCACCGCCGCCGCCACCGAAGCGGCCGCCGCCGAAGCGCCCGGTGCTGCAGGTGCCATTGCTACCCAGCGGCGAGATGCGCACGGTGCGCGCGGTCACGGTGCCGGCGGAATCCTTGGAGCCGTTGGCGTTGAGGCACTCATGCAGCGCCAGCGCCGACGAGGTCACCGGGGTGGAGACGGATACGACCACGGTCGTCGGGACCGTGACGCTCTGGCTGGCGCCAGTCGAGTCCTTGATAGTCACCGTCGTCCCGCTGACCGCCGTCACCTGGCCGCGCACCGCGTTGAAGTTGGCGAACTGCGGGTTGGGCGTGAAGCCGGGACGCGGGCTGCGCTGGATGAACGGCTGGCCGTTGCCTGGCGCCGGGCAGGCGCCGTTGACCAGGTCGCTGAGCTGCACGCCGGAGGCCGTGACGTTGCCCGACGCGTCCTTCGGCCCGATGGCGGTGATGCACTTGCCGGGCTGGATGTCCGAGAACGCACCGGTCTTCGTCTGGACGAACGTGGTGCCGTTGTTGTAGACCACCGTCGCGTCACCGTTCTGGCCGTTGAGGATCAGCGTGCTGCCGTTGATCTGCACCAGCTCACCGGCAGCTCCGTTGAAGCCACGCCTCGCCTGGTTGCCGCCGTTCGAGCCGGTCGCCGTGTTGTTGCCGTTGTTCGCAGCCGTGGCCCCGCCGCAGGCCGCGAGCAAGCCGACCGCCGCGACCGGCGCGGCGAGCCTCAGTAGACGCCTCTTCATCGGACTTCTTCCTCCTCGATTGGTCTGCCTCGCATCGTTCATCTCTCAGTCGGCGCGCAGAGCTTCGATGGGCGCCATCCGGGCCGCGCGCGAGGCCGGGTAGACGCCGAACACCAGGCCGACGCCGCAGGCGACGGCGACCGCAACCAGGATCGGCTCGGGCGTGATGTCCATGCCGATGCTTGTGACTCGCGGGACGATCACCGCGGCGAGCAGGGCCACGCCGACCCCGAGCAGGCCGCCGACGCCGCTGAGCGTCGCGGCCTCGATCAGGAACTGGCGCAGCAGGTCGCCCGGCCGGGCGCCGAGCGCCTTGCGCAGCCCGATCTCCCGCGTCCGCTCGGTGACGGACACCAGCATGATGTTCATCACCCCGATCCCGCCGACGAGCAGCGAGATGGCGGCGACGCTGGCCAGGAGGATCGTGAGCGTGGTGGTCACCTGCTGGGCCGTGCTCAAGAAGGTGCTCTGCGACGTGATGTTGAAGTCGGCCGAGGTGGCGTCGACGTGGTGGGTGGCCAGCAGGAGCTGCTGCGCCTCGAGGTAGGCCGACCCCACCGTCTGCGAGCTTGTAGCGCTCAGCAGGATTCGCTGCACTGAGTTCGGGTTGCCGCCGGTGAGGTCGTCCTGCGCCGAGGTGATCGGGACGACGCCGAGGTCGTCACCGTTCTGGAAGCCGAAGCCGCCGCTCTGGTTCAGGACCCCGATGACCTGGAAGGGCACGCGCCCGACCGTCACCGAGTCGCCGACGCCGACGCCGAGGTTCGAGGCGGTCGTCGCGCCGAGGACGATGTACTGCGCGTGGCTGGCGACGTCCGCCTCGGTGAAGAAGTGGCCCTGGGCGACGCTGCGCGCGTTGGTCGTGAGCCAGTCCGGCGTGCTGCCCTGGACCGAGCTGCTCCAGTTGGTCGCCTGGCTGACCATCGTCTCGCGCGCCTGCACGATGGGCGCCACGGCCTGGATGTCAGGGGCGTTGTCGCGGCTCTGGAGGCCGTGCGCGTCGTCCATCGTCAGCGTGTTGGCGCTGCCGAGGCCGCCGAAGACGCCGCCGGCACTGGTGCTGCCCGGCGAGACGGTGAGGAGGTTCGTCCCGAGCGCCGCGATGCGCGCGTTGACCGACTGCGCCGACGCCTGCCCGATGGCCACGACGCAGATCACCGCGGCGACGCCGAACAGGATGCCGAGCGTCGTGAGGATCGAGCGCAGGCGGTGGGTGAAGATGCCGCTGAGGCCGGTCTCGAAGGTGCGGAGAAGGCTCACGCCGGCACCGCCTCGAGCTCCGACAGCTCACCGTCCGACATGTGCAGCACGCGCTTCGGGATGGCGGCCACGTTGGGGTCGTGCGTGATCAGGACCACGGTGCGACCCTCGTCGTTGAGGCGGCGCAGGATGTCGAGGATGTCCTGGCTCGAGTGCGAGTCGAGGTTGCCCGTCGGCTCGTCCGCCAGGATCATGTCGGGGTTGGTGACGAGCGCGCGCGCGATCGCCACGCGCTGCTGCTGGCCGCCGGAGAGTTCGCTCGGGCGGTGGTTCACGCGGGCGGCGAGGCCGACCTGCTCCAGCGCCCGCATCGCCATCCCGCGCCGGTCGTGCGCGGAGCGGTACAGGAGCGGCAGCTCAACGTTGCGCCAGGCCGGTAGGTTGGGCAGGAGCTGGAACTGCTGGAAGACGAAGCCCAGGCGCTGGTTGCGCACCCGCGCCAGGTCGGTCTCCCCCATCCGGCTCACGTCCTCCCCGCCAAACCAGTACTGGCCGCTCGTCGGGACGTCGAGGCAGCCGAGGATGTTCATCAGCGTCGACTTGCCCGACCCTGAAGGCCCCATCACCGCCACGAAGTCACCCTCCGCCACCTCGAACGAGACGTCGCGGAGGGCGTGCACGGCGGCGTCACCCTTACCGTAGACCTTCGAGACGGACTGGAGGCGGACAACCGAGAGCGCCATCAGCGCTTCTCAGCCCCCGCCGCCACCGATGACCACGCCGCCACCACCGCGGCCGCCGCCGCCACCGCCGAACCGGCCGCCGCCCCCACCACCGCCGCCGAAGAGACCATTGCCCGTCGTCGTCGGCACCTGGCTCGTGATGCGCGCGATGACCACGTCGTCACCCGCGTTGAGGCCGCTCAGGATCTGGGTGCGCAGCGCGTCGGACGCGCCCACCTGCACCGGGATCGCTCGCTCCTGCCCGTTCACGAGCATGTTCACGGTCGAGATGCTCCCGCTCGTGTGCACGGCGCTGGTCGGCACCGTGAGGACGTGGACGACCTGGTTGACGATGACATTCACCGACGCCGACATGCCGGAATAGAGCCCGGGGTTGTTGCCGTCGAGCGTGACGGTGACGCCAAAGGTGGCGACGCCGGAGGACACCGTCGCCTGCCCGGCCACGGCAGTGACGCGGCCCGTGATGGCGTCGGAGGAGCCGGCCACGGTGACCGTGGCGCGCTGGCCGACCGCGATCTCGTGGATCTGCGAGTCACTGACCGACCCGCTGACCGCGAAGGCGCCCGGCGTGAGCAGGATGACCTGGTGCGTGGTCGTCGCCGCGGCGGCGCTCGACCCGTTGCCGCTGCCGCCGCTGGACGCGCTGCCCGACACCTGCTGCCCCACCGTCAGGTTCACCTGGCTCACCACGCCGCCCACCGGCGCCGTGATCGTCGCCTGGCTCAGGTTGCGCTGGGCGTTGGCCACGTTGACCTGGTCGACCTGGACCTGGCTCTGGTCCATTTGGATCTGCTGCGACGTGGCGCCCTGCTGCAGCGCCGCCAGCGCCGCCTGCGCGTTCTGCAGCTGGACCTTCGCGGTGTTGACCTGGGCCTGGGCCTGGTCGTTGCTCTGCTGCGCCTTCACCTGGGTCGCGTTGAGCTGGTCCGAGGCGTTCTGCACGGCGACCTGGTCCTTCTGCACCGCCTGCTGGTCCTGCTGGCAGGCGCTAGTGGACGAGCTGCCCCCGCCGCCCGGGCTCGGGCTCGGGCTCGGGCTCGGTTTGGGGCTCGGCGACGGGCTCGAGCAGTCCGTGTTCTCCTTCTGCTGGTCGCTCTGCAGCTGCGCGTTGGCGTTGTCCAGGGCGTGCTGCGCCTGCGTGACCGCCTCCTGGTTGGCCGCCTGGGTGTCGGTGAGGCTCGTCTGCGCGTTCTGGAGTCCGACCTGGGCGCTGCTCACCTGCGCCTGCGCCTGCGCGAGGCTCTGCGCCGTCGCGCCCGCCTGGTCCAGCGACTCGCGGGCGAGGGCCGACTGCAGCGTGGCCTGGGCCTGGGTCAGAGCGCCCTGCAGCGACGTCGGGTCGAGGGTGGCCAGCACGGCGCCGGCCGTGACGGTCTGGCCGGCCGAGACGCTGATGGCCTGTACCTTGCCCGCCGTCGCGAAGTCGAGGTCGGTCTCGGAGACGGCCGCCAGGTTGCCCGACAGGGGCAGCGTCTGGGTGACGGTGCCGAGGGTGGCCGACGCGGTGCGGTACTGCGCCGCGGCCGACGCCCGGCCGGCGTAGGCGTACGCCGCCACGCCGCCGATCACCAGGATCAGGGCCACGGGGATGATCGCGCGCCACCTGAGGAACCTCTTCATGCCGTCGCCTCCGCGAGTGTCACGACGGCAGTTCGCCGAGCGTGATCGTGAGTGTCTTGGTGCTCCCGTCCTGGCGCTGGACCGTGACCGACATCTTGTCGCCGGGCGCGCGCCGGGCCAGCGCCGAGGTCAGGTCGTCGGCACTGCCGATCGGCTTGCCGTCCGCGGTGGTGACGAGGTCGCCGGCCTGGAGGCCGGCCTTGTCGGCCGGACCGCCCGCCACGACGCTCGAGATGAGCGCGCCGTTCTGCTGGCTGAAGGACGCCAGGCGGACGCCCAGGTAGGCGCGGTGGCTGTTGGTGACGTGCCCGTTCGCGACCAGCTGGCCGGCGATGTCCGTGATGATGCGGCTCGGGATGGCGAAGCCAATGCCGGCCGCCGCCCCGCCGAGCTGCGGGTCGCTGGCGGCGAGCGTCGGGATGCCGACGACCTGCGCGTTCAGGTCGACGAGCGCCCCGCCGCTGTTGCCGGGGTTGATCTCGGCGCTGGTCTGGATGGTGTCCGGGAGGGTCACGCCGTTGCCCTCGGCGACAGTGCGGCCTGTCGCGCTGACGATGCCAGCCGTGACGCTGGACTGCAGGCCCAGCGGGTTGCCGACGGCCATGACGATCGAGCCGACCTCGAGCTTGCTCGAATCGCCGAAGGAGGCCGGCTGGAGGCCGGCGTTGACGTGGATCACGGCGAGGTCGTCCGCCTGGTAGCTGCCGACGATCGTGGCGGGGTACTTCTTGCCGTCCGAGGTCGTGACCGTGAGCGAGCCGGCGCCCTCGACGACGTGGTAGTTCGTGACGATGTTGCCGTGGCCGTCGTAGACGATGCCCGAGCCGAGCCCCTGGTCGGTCTCGATCTGCACCACCGACGGCAGGATCTGCTTGACCACGGCCTGGTAGGCGGCCTGCAGTGACAGCGCCGTGTTGAGGCTGGTGGTGTTGCTGAGCGGGGCCGGGGTCGGGCCCGTGTAGTTGGGCAGCGGCGTCGCGTTGGTGACCGTGGAGCCGTTCCCGGAGTTGGAGGTCTTGCTGTTGCCGGCGAACTGCAGCGAGCAGCCGGCCAGGAGGGCGACGGCCACGAGGGCGAGCGCCCGGAAACGCACGGGAAGGAGTCTCGGCAACACCGGGGTCGAGCTTAGGTGGCGGTACCTTGCGCCAGGATGACGTGCCCGGGCATGGGCGCCAGGGGCCACGTGACCGTGATCCGGGCCCCGCCGAGGGTCGTCGACTCGCCGATGTCGAGGCTGCCGCCGGTGGCGCGCGCGATCGCGTCAGCGATGGCGAGCCCGAGGCCCGACCCGCCCGGGGTGTCGCTGGCGCGGTGGAAGCGGGCCCGGACGCGGTCCCGCTCGGCGCGCGGTATCCCGGGGCCGGAGTCCTCGACCATGAGGCGCACTCGGCCGCCCTGGGCGTCGACCGTGACCCGGACGCGCCCCCCCTCGGGGGTGTAGCGGCAGGCGTTGTCGACGAGGACGCCGAGGAGGCGGTCAAGCCAGTCCACCGACGCGCTGACCACCGCGTCCGCCCTGACCGCGGCCGCCAGGTCGAGCTGGCGCGTGACGGCGACCGTGTGGAAGCGATCCACGGTCCCCGTGGCGAGCACGCCAAGGTCCACCGGCTCGCGCTCGAGGTCCTCGCGCGTGCTGTCGAGGCGGGCGAGCCAGAGGAGGTCGTCGACGAGCGCCCGCATCCGCCGGCTCTCGGCGTCGACCCGGGCGAAGGCGCCCTGGTACCACTTCGTGTCGCGCGGCGACTGGAGCGCCAGCGACGCCTCCGCCTCGATCACGGCCAACGGCGTCCGCAGCTCATGCGACGCGTCGGCGGTGAACTGCAGCTGGCGCCGGCGCGCCGCCTCGATCGGCTCGGCCACGCGGCGGCCGACCGTGAAGGCGCCCAGCAGCACCAGCCCGAGCAGGAACGGCGCCACCACCGCCTCGGCCAGCAGCACGGTGCCCTGCGCCTGGTCGACGGCGGCCATCCCCTGCCCGATCACCACCCAATAAGAACCGACCTGGGTGCCCACGAGGCGGACATCCTCGCCGCCGATTTCGGCCGTGGTCGGGCCGGCGGCATGCCGGAGCGAGGCCGGCAGGTTGGCGGAGGGGTCGCTCGAGGTGACGTCACCATCGCGGTCCACCACCCACTCGTGCAGGGGCGCGGCGAAGCGGCCGCCCCCGCGGTCGGGGAAGAAGCTGAACACCGGCAGCTCGCCGGTCAGCTGCACCCGCTGCTGGAGCCCGGACAGGCTCAGCGCCAGGCGCCGGTCGATGCTCGTCGTCAGCGCGTGGGTGACAAAGGCCCAGACGACGACGCTCGCGACCGCGTAGAGGATGGCCACGATCCCGGTGGCGGCGAGCGCCACGCGCACCACCCGCACCTCGGCCGCGGAGCCGCTGCGGAAGCGCTGGAACCACGTCCTCGGGCCGCGCTGCGCCAGCTCCATCAGCGCTCCTCCATCCGGTAGCCGGCGCCCCGGACGGTCACGATCTGGACGCGGGAGCCCGGGAGCTTGGCCCGGAGCCGGCTCATGTGGACGTCGATCACGTTGGAGCCCATGGCGTCCGTCTCGTCGGGCCAGGCGTGCTGGGCGATCGTGGTGCGGTCGACCAGCGCGGGCGAGCGACGGATCAGGAGCTCCAGGATCGAGTACTCACGCTGGCTCAGGTGGACCGGCCGGCTGTTGAGGGTGATCTCGCGCTTGACGGGGTCGAGGACGAGGTTGCCGCGGCTGATCTCGGCGCCATCCACCGCCCGCGGGCGGCGCTGCAGGGCCCGCACCCGGGCCAGGAGCTCGCCGAAGTCGAAGGGCTTGACCACGTAGTCGTCGGCGCCGGCGTCGAGACCCTGGATCCGGTCGGGCGGGGCGTCGCGGGCGGTGAGCATGAGCAGGCCGGTCGGCTTCTCGTTCTTGCGGGCCCAGCGGACCACCTCGATCCCCTCCCCGCCCGGCATGCGCCAGTCGATGATGGCCACGTCGTAGTCGTAGAGCTTCATCTGGAAGACCGCGTCGTCGCCCCGGGCGACCGAGTCCACGACGTACCCGCTCGACTCCAGGCCGCGCACGAGCACGTCGCGCAGGCCGGGATCATCCTCGGCGACCAGGACCCTCACGGCTCGAATCTAATGCCGCGAGGTTGCAGCCGGGTTAACCGCGCCCCGGGGCGAAGGTGCCGGTTTGGGCGGGTTCGCGCGTTACACCTACAGGACCCCCGGTCCATCACGTCACGGAGGTCCCCCCGTCATCAAGCTGAAGGGGCCAGGCGTCCATCCGGCGCCGGGCCCCTTCTACATTGACCGGCTATTGCGCCAGGCGCAATGGGCCAGCCCCCCGGGCCGGTGCGTCAGCGGGCCAGGTGCTGCCGGATCGCGCCCGCCACCCGCTCCACGACGGCAACGCCCATCTCGGGGTACATCGGCAGCGAGAGGCTGTGGGCGGCAAGGCGCTCGGCGTTCGGGAAGTCGCCCCGCCGGTAGCCCAGGTCCGCCAGCGCCGGCTGCAGGTGGCAGGGCACGGGGTAGTGCACGCCCGTCTCGATGCCGGCCTCGGCCAGGGCGGCGCGCAGCCCGTCCCGGTCCTCGACCTGGACGACGAACAGGTGGTAGACGTGGCGGCCCTCCGCATCCGGCGCGGGCAGCCCCAGCGGCAGGTCGCGCAGGTGCTCCCGGTAGGCGTCGGCGAGGTACTGGCGCTGCCGGTTCCAGCCGTCGAGGTGGCGCAGCTTCACCAGGAGCGCGGCGGCGTGGATGGTGTCGAGGCGGCGGTTCATCGGGGTCACCTCGTGCTCGTACTTGTCGCGGGCGCCGTAGTTGCGCAGCAGGCGCAGGCGCTCCGCGAGGTCGTCCGAGCCCGTCACGACCATCCCGCCGTCGCCGAACGCACCCAGGTTCTTGGCCGGGTAGAAGCTGAAGGCGCCCGCCAGCCCGAAGCTGCCGGCCCGGCGGCCATGCCACACGGCGCCGTGGGCCTGGCAGGCGTCCTCGACGACGGGCAGCCCGCGAGCTTGCGCCTGCTCCACCAGGACGTCGATGTCCCCCACCCGGCCAAAGAGGTGGACCGGCATCAGCGCCACGGTGCGCTCATTGACCGCCGCCATGAGGCGGGAGAGCTCGAAGGCGCCTTCCTCGTCGCAGTCCACCAGTACGGGCCGCAGCCCGGCCGCCTCGATGGCCGCCGGGGTGGCGATGAAGGTGTTGGCCTGGGTCACCACCTCGCCGCCGGCGGGCAGGTCCATGGCCCGCAGGGTGAGCTCGAGGGCGCTGAACCCCGAGTCGACGCCCACCGCATGCGCCACGCCGCAGTACCGAGCGAACTCGGCCTCGAACTCACCGACCTCCTCGCCGAGGATGAAGGCACCCCTCTGCACCACCCGCCAGACGGCGTCCCGGAGCTCGTCGCCGAGCACTTCGGCCTGCGCCGGCAGGTCTACGAAGCGGACGCGGTCGGTACCGGAGGCGGTCACCGCGCCTCCGGGGCGTAGGCGGGGGAGCCGGCCAGCTCGCCGAGGGTGTGGCGCAGGTCGTCGATCGTGCCGATGACCCGCGCCGGGTTGCCCACCACCACGGCCCGAGGCGGCACGTCGCGGGTCACGACCGCCCCCGCGCCCACGAGCGCGTCCTCGCCGACCACCACGCCGGGCAGGAGGGTCGCATTCACGCCCACGCGGGCGCCACGCCGGATGGTGGGCCCCTCCAGGCAGTCGGCGCAGACGGGGTGCCGGTCGTTCGCGATCCCGACGCCCGGGGCGAGGAACGCGTCGTCCTCGATCGTGGTGAACTGGGCGACGTACACCCCGGTGTGGATCCGGACCCGGTCGCCGATGGTGCACCCGTAGTCGATCACCGAGTTGCTCCAGACGTTGACGTGGTCGCCGAGGCGGTTCTCCTCCCGGATCACGACGCCGTGCCCGGTCTCCAGGTGGGACCCGATCGTGGAGCCGAGATAGATCACGCTGAAGGCGCGCACCACCGCGTGCGGTCCGATCTTGAGATCCAGATCCGGAACGCTGCGGCCCGGTCGCTCGCCCACCACGGCGCGGGGGTCGACCTGGCTCGGCGACGCGATGTCGACGGCGGGCTCCATCACAGCCAGGCGCCGCTCACGAGCGCCATCTTACCGGTGGGCTTCGCCTGGGCCCTCTGCCCGCCGCTGAGGGCATGACGAACCTGTGACACGGCGTCATGGCCCCGTGCGGTGGATCCGGCTTCGTCCGTGACCGCGTGGCAGTCATTGTTGCGTTCCGGCAGCCGTTTTGAATTCGCCCGGTGACCTTCCCGGCACGGACGGCACCCGTGTGGCGCGTTGACGCGACCTCAACGCCACCTCATCGTCTTAACCATCGTTTACGGTGAGGGAGTTGGTTTTTCGACAAAGGCAAACCCGCCGCGAGGCGGGGACGCAAAGCCTGGGGTCTCCCCCAACGGAGATAGCCCGGTTACCGAAAAGAGCCGGAGAACCGACCAAAACCAGGTAAGCAGACTTTGGAGGTTCTCCCATGCGTTTCTCATTTCGTAAGGCTGCCCTAGTCACCCTCGCCGCCACGGCGGCCCTCTCCCTCAGCGCCCCGGCCGCGATGTCAGTGATGGCGAGCAACGCCGCCAGCACGGTGACCAGCGACATGAGCGCCTACACGACGGGCAACCGCGCCATCTACGTGGTCATCACCCTGCGCGACGGCTCCTTCGCCCCTGTGGCGGGCAAGACCGTGACCATGGCGATCACCGACCAGGTCACGGGCGCCACCGATTCGAGCGTCAAGGTCACCGGCAGCAACGTCACCGACGCCAACGGCCAGGTGTTCTTCACCCTCAGCAGCAAGAAGAAGGTCTACGACTACGGCAAGGCCGTCGATTCGACCGACACGACGACCCTCCCGCAGACGCTCGCCGTCGACCTGCCCACAGCGAGGTACTAGCCCGGGCGTGACCGCGTCCATGAGGGTCCCCGGCTTCCCTCACGGAGACGCCCCAAAGCGGAAGAGGCCTGGCGCCGATCGAGCGCCAGGCCACTTCTGCGTTAACCGGCTGGTTGGCACCAGGCCGCCCCGCACGGCACAATGACACTTCGGAAGTCACTGAGATGCTGTCGTAGTGCCGATCTTCAAACGCTCAGACGCGCCCCAGGGCGGTGCCAAGGGGTCGGTCGACCCCATCACGGGCCTCGCCTCGGAAGTGGAGGGCATGGCGATCCTCGAGCGCGAGCTGGCCGCGGCGACCCACAGCGGCCGGCCGGTCTCGGTGGTGATGATGGAGCTCGAGCACCTCAATGACGCCCTCGTCGAGCGCGAGACCGAGTACCGGGAGATCGTGTTCGAGCAGATTGGCGCCGTGCTCAGGGACGAGATGCGGAGCGGCGACGCCGCCGCCAGGGGCGAAACGCCTGACGAGTTCCTGATCGTGCTCCCGGGGGCCGAGCGCGAGGTGGCCGCCCACGTCGCCCTCCGCCTGGAGCAGGCCATCCGCCGGGTGCTCGCCGGGATGATGCTGGAGGCTCCGGTCACGGTCTGCGTCGGCACCTCGATCGTGATCGAGGACGGGCAGACCCCCGACGCCCTCGTCGGGGCGGCCCGGGAGATGATGGAGTACTCGCGCCGCCTCGGTGGCGGCGTGTACGCGGCGAGCCGGGACACGTCGCTCGTCGAGGAGGCCGACGACGATGACCGGGCCGCGACCAGCTACATCGCGACCAGCGTCTCCATCCGCGCCCTGCTGGCCGCCCTCGAGACCCACGCCCCCCAGGTGGCGGCTCACGGCCGCCGGGTCGCCTCGTACGCGCTGGCCATTGCCTCCGGGATCGGCTTCCCAGAGGACGACCAGCCGATCCTCAAGGCCGCCGCCCTCCTCCACGACGTGGGCATGCTGGGCGTGCCCCAGGGGATCCTGGAGAAGGCAGGAAAGCTGACAGTGCCCGAGTACCAGGTCATCCGCCGGCACCCGGACATCGGCTACCAGCTCCTCCGTGGCACCCCGTGGCTGCAGACCGCGGCCACCTTCGTCCGCTACCACCACGAGGGCTTCTCCGGCCACGGCTACCCCGAGGGGCTCCACGGACAGGAGATCCCGCTGGGCTCCCGGATCATCGCGGTAGCCGAGGCCTTCGACACGATGACCACAGACCAGCCCTACAGGGGCGCGCTGACCCGTCCGGCGGCGCTCAAGGCGATGCGGGAGACCACCACCCCGCAATTCGACCCTGACATCCTGGACGCGATGTCGAGGCTCGTGGAGGGCAAGTTCCGCCCGAAGGTGGTCGACGTGGACGTTGACTTCCCGGACCTGGCGAAGGCGACCCCCGACGGGGCGGGCTCGCGGGAGGCGAGGGAGATGGCCGGCGTCGACGAGATGATCGGCTAGGCGGACCCCGGCGCTCGGCCTGAACACCGCCGGAAGGCCTGATCAGGGAGAGCCATCAGGGGTGTTGTGGGGCGCAGTCCGGATAGTAGACTGAGGCCGCCGGACGCCACCCCCCCACAGTGAACGATGCCATCACCACTTCGCCCACCTCCCCACGCACACACGAGGCAGCACGTCATTTGAATTTCCTGCGGAGAAGCCAGTGCCGCGAGGCCCAGCGGGGCCAGAACCTAGTTGAATTCGCCCTGCTCGCTCCTTTCCTCTTCCTCCTGCTGCTCGGTATGGTCGACCTTGGCCGCGCCCTGTACTACGCGAACGACCTGACCAACGCCGCCCGAGAGGGGGCACGCGTAGCGATCCTGAGCACGAACGAGTGCAACAGCTTCTACAAGGCGACCACCTGCACGGCCAGCAACGGCAACGGCGTCACAGTGTGTGACGCGATCGAGGGGCAGTCGGAACTGATCGGCGCCACGAACTGGATCGGGTGCCCCGTCAGCGGTGGCGATGCCGCCCTGGACCTCGACGGTGGCAGCGGATGCACGGCGACGTCATGCATGCCACCTTCGAACGCCACCGCCGTGGCCAACTCGGGCGTCGCCTGCCAGACGACAACTACGCCGTGCCAGAACTACGCCTATGTGTCCATCGTCCAGGCGACGACCGACTCCGAGACCTGCTCCGACATCGCCACGGCCTCCTCCCATGAGACGGCGACGACCGCGCGCGCAGCAGGGAACCTTCCCCTCCGGATCAAGATCGTCTATTACTTCACCCCGCTGACGGGACTCCTGGGCCAGTTCTTCCCAGCGTCGTTCCATATCACCGCGACTGCCTGCGCGCGAGCGGAGTACTGACAAGAAGCCGCTGATGCTGCGCTTCAGGCAGTCATCCCAGAGGGGTCAGTCGCTGATCATCTTCGCGCTCTCCGCGACGATGATCTTCGGTTTTGTCGCGCTGGTGCTGGATAGCGGCGTCGCGCAAGTCAGCCATCGAGATTTCCAAACCGCGGCGGACCTTGGCGTGCTCGCCGGCACGGGAGCCCTGGGAACCGGACCCAGCGCTGCGATGGTCGCGGCCCAGACCTACGCTTGGGGCAACCTCGGTATAAACCCGGGCGCAATCACATGCACGGGCACGCAGCTGTCCGGCGCCCAATGCACCGTCACCAGCACGAGCGGGTACCAGGTGGTCGTGACCACTCCCTACTCGAGCTCGGCATGCGTCTCGCCCTGCGCCTCAGGCAACGCGGTGGCCGTTGACATCACCCACGACAACCCGACCGACATCGCCGGCGTCTTGGGGGTGAACAAGATCCAAATAGTCGGACATGCTGCGGCGTACGCGAAACCCGGCACGAAGACTATTCCGTACGCGCTGGTGACGCGCCTACTCCAGCTCGTCGGGAGTGGCGCGGTGACCGTCTATGGGACATCGGTCATCGGGGAGTGCTCGCATGGCGGGAACGGCGGCTTCACCGGCAATTCGGGCGTGAACGGCGGGCTGAGCACCGTCGCAGGCGTTACCTACAACATCGGTCGTGCGGAGACGAGCGGCACGCATCCCGACGTGTACGCGTCGGCACAAGCACTCCTCATGGAGAATCCCGCGACCCAGCCCAACAACAAGTGCAGCGGCACGACCAACTCCGCTGCCGCCTCCAGCTGGCCCGGGGGCCAGTTCCAAGACAACGCGTGTACCGCCAACAGCACGGGCTGCAGCGGAGTATTCAACAAGCTCTTTGGCTTGAACGATGGCTTCACGTCGCTGGCCGCGGCGACGACCGTGTTCGGTAGCAACTGCGGTAGCACCGGGAACAAGAACTCCGACACCAACACTTGCTCACCGATCGGGCAATGCAACTGGCAGGATCCGACCCTTTGGAACGTCTCCAACAACACGGTATTCGCCACGGCGCCGCTGACCGCCACGTGGAACCCCACAAGCGCTAGCAACCCGTTGACCGGCGACACGAGTACGCCGACGTGCAGCCCGGCTGCCACCTATGAGGGCACGTTCACCCACGCGCAGTTCCCCGGGCTGCCCCAGTACCCCGATCCTGAAGCGATCGCCAACCAGCTGCTGACGGCCGCCCCCTTCAACGAGACCAACACCGTCCCGCAGAGCCCGGCTTGTGGCAACACCCTTACTGCGCCGAACGGCCTCATCACTCCCGTCGTCGTCACCGCGATCGGCCCCACCTACGGGTGCTCGCTCCAAACGCCATACGGTGAGGTTTTCACCAACACGAACGTCGGGTCGAAGGCGCGCATCGTCTTCTCGCCTGGTTACTACGTCTTCGACGGTCCGAATGCCAGCCTGAGCATCTCGGGTTCCCAGGGTGCCGTGACCGGAGGAATCGAGTGCGCCGGCGCGACGACCGGTCTGCCGATCGATGGCTGCCTCTTCCTTTTCCGAGACGGAGCCTTCATGTCGATGTCGGGCAGCACGCAGACGTTCTGCGCACCACCGACCTCCACCGGCCTGAAGGTGGCTACGAACCCGCTTGACCAGTCATGCACCTTCAAGTTCACGGACGACTACGCGAGTTCAATAGCCAACCCGAATGATCCCTACCCTTCGCCGAGTTACATGATCCTGAGCGGGGCCACCTCTGCGGCAATCAGGCCAATCCCATACGTCCTGTCCGGAGTCCTCGGAAGCAGTTGCCTGGGCGTATCCGGCAGCTTCTGCATGCCCGCCGTCTACAGCAATGACGGGAACAACTGCATGGGTGGCACCGGGTCAGCGCCCAAGTCGAGCCCGCCGGTCAACTGCGCGGTGACGTTCTCCAACAGCGGGAGCACTCTTGACGTCGGCGGCACCATATACGCCCCCAACGGCGTCGTTTCGGCCGGGTCCAACGGCGCGCCTGCCAGCGGCCAGGTTATTGCCGACACCATCAAGCTCCAGGGTGGGTCCGGCAACAACAGTGGCGTGGCCTTCAATGGGGCCCTGATCTCACCGACCCTCGAAGGCGGGATTCTTTTCGAGTAACGTCGCCGGCGCGTGTGGTACGCGCTGCTCTCGGAGCTAGCCCTTGTTGGATCGCCGCTGCAGGGGGTTGGCGCGCTTCAGCAGCCCCCCGCCCCGCGAGGGGGCAGGCGCCGGCTTGAGAACGGGCGCGGCAGGCGCTGCAGGGGCGGCCGGCGCGGCGGGAGCCGGCCTCGGAGCGGGCGCCTCCGGCTCGCGGGCGCGGACGGGCGCCGGGCGCGGCCGCTCGGGTTCCGGCTCCAGGCGGGCCTTCTTCGGCCGCGACACGTTCAACTCAGCGTCCTCTGGGTTCGGGTCGAAGAGCTCGTCGGGGAGGTTGATCTCGTAGTACCGCATCTTCTCGAGCTTCTTCGGGATGTACCCCGTCGCTTCGAAAACGCCGGAGCCGTCCGCCGTGCCGCGGTAGCGGAAGACGTCGTGGAGGACGGGGCCGCTCTCGCCGTACTCGACGAGCTCGGCAATCTGGACGATCTTGCGGCTGCCGTCGGTCAGGCGCTGCTGGTGGATGACCAGGTCGACCGCCGAGGCGATCTGCTGCCGGATGGCGGCCAGTGGGACCTCGACGGACCCGGCCAGGACCATGGTCTCGAGGCGCCAGAAGGCGTCCTTGGCCGAGTTCGCGTGGATCGTCGACATGCTGCCGTCGTGGCCGGTGTTCATCGCCTGGAGCATGTCCAGGGCCTCGGAGCCACGGACCTCGCCGACGAGGATCCGGTCCGGGCGCATGCGGAGGCTGTTCTTGAGGAGGTGGCGGATGGTGATCTCGCCCCGGCCCTCGACGTTCGGCGGGCGGCCCTCCATCGAGATGACGTGCGGGTGGTCGAGGTTGAGCTCGAGGCTGTCCTCGATCGTGATCAGGCGCTCGTTGGGCGAGATCAGGGACCCGAGGACGTTCAGCGTCGTCGTCTTGCCCGAGTCGGTGCTGCCGGAGACCATGACGCTCATGCGGCCCCGCACCGCGCCGGCGAGGAAGGCGGCCATCCGCGGGCTGAGCGTCTGCTCCTTGATGAGGTCCTCGATGCCGCGCCGGAACGTCCGGAACTTCCGGATCGTCAGGACGGCGCCATTCGCAGAGATCGGGGGGATGACGGCGTTGACGCGGCTGCCATCGGGTAGACGGGCGTCCACCGTCGGGCTCGACTCGTCGATGCGCCGGCCAAGGAGCGCGGCAATCCGCCGCACGACGTTCATGAGCTGCTTCTCGTCGTCGAACTTGACCGGGCTGAGGAGCATCTTGCCGTCCCGCTCGACGATGATCTCGTGGGGGCCGTTGACCATGACCTCCGAGACCATGTCGTCGGCCAGGAGCGGGTCGAGGGGGCCGAAGCCGAGGGCGTCCTGCAGGATGGCCGCGACGATCTCCTCGCGCTCGAAGTCCGAGAGGAAGCCCTTGTCCCCGTCCATCAGCTGGGCGAGCTTCAGACGCAGGGCGCGCTCGAAGACGACCGGGTCCTGGCTCCGCAGCTCGAGGTCCGACTCGAGGGCTAGGCGCTGCTCGTACATCTGCGCCTTCTTGCGGATCTCGGGACGGATGCGGGTGATGGTCGAGGCCCGCGCGGAGCGGTCGACGGGCAGGCCCCGCTCCAACTCCGGCGTGTGGGACTCCGGGGCGTAGCTGCGGTAGATCTCGATCGGGTCGAGGGCGCCGTTGCTTGACACTCTTCTGGACTTCTCCTTGGTTACAGCCATAAGGAACCCTCCCGAACCCCTGGAGATCGTAACCGAGTTGGCGGGCCGCCTACCGGGTTCGGGCGAGGGCCGCCTGTGCCAGGTCTGTGGCGCCGGCCGCGGTAACGAGCGAGACGAGGCGGGGCAGGTCCGCGAGCCTGGAGGTGCGGGTCAGCCGGCGGACGTGCACGGACCGGCTGAGTTCGGCGCACTGCTCGAAGTGCCGCCGGCGGCCCGCCGGCCCCGCCATCTCGGGCCAGTAGGAGTGGCGGACGAGCTCGATCATGGCGGCGGCGGGCGAGAGACGGCGGACGGAGGGTTCCCTCCCTGTGCCGAGGATGTAGACGGCCTCAAGTTGAGCGGCGCCGCTGCGCTGCCGGGCCGCCACGCTGCGCAGAATCTTGTCGTCGCCGGGCACCGCGATCGGCAGCCGCGTCGGGTCATCGCCGGCCGCCTGGGCCGCGGCAGGCTTCAGGCGGAGCCCGGGCGGCCCGGGGAGAGCGATGGCACGCGCGCCCGAAAAGTCGATTGCGGTCACGTCATCGGCAACAAGAAGGAACCCGGCGTCGAGCAGCGCGCGGGCGAGGGTGGATTTGCCCGCAGCCAGCCCGCCTGCGAGAACGAGCGCTTGCCCACCAACGGCAACACAGCTCGCGTGCAGGACGAGCAGTCCACGTTGCTGGAGGAGCACTGCCAGCACCGGCCCGATAAGAATCGCCCTCAGGACTCGCTCGTCCAGCCCACGGGCGGGATCCAGGACCACCTCGCGCCCATCCCGTACGACGGCCCGCACTGTCCGGGGCCAGTTGAGATACGTCTCCACGTCGCCGGGACGGAAGCGCACCCCAGCGGAGACCTCTTGCGTCGTCCGCCTCGGTACGCTGCCAAGCCTCACAACGACATTGGGGCCCCCAGCGCGCGCGGGCAGCAGGGGCAGGTCGAAGGGCGCGGACAGGCGCAGGCCGTAGGCGACAGGGTGACTCTTCGGGCTCCCGCCGCTCGTCGGCGAGGGCGTGGGCCGGCTACTGGAGCCCAGGATCCCCCGGGCGCCGCTCCTCGAGCGACTCCAGCCGCCCTTCGAGGGCCTCTATGCGGCCACGGAGAGCGTCGACAAGCTCCGCCAGCGCCTGGATCGAGCTCAGCGCCACCCCATCAGCGTCAACGTGGCGGATGACCCGCTCGTCGTCGCCCAGTCCGAAGGCCGCGGCGAAGTCCTGGGCCATCGGGCCAACGTGGCGGGCGCCCGTGGGGTCGGCCTTGTAAGTCCACTGCGTCACCGCCAGCTTCGTGACCCGGTCGAGGACCTCGTGCGGGTCGATCGCGGTGACATGCTGCTTCTCGGCCACATCGCTCAGGCTGCGTCCCGAGTCCGTGCCGACCGTTCCCTTGCCGGTTAGCTCGGCGACGGTGCCGTGCCGCTTGAGAACAGGTGGACTGTAAGGGCGCCGGTCCGGGGATTCAGCCTCACCCTCAACCGGCCGCCCGGGACTCCCCGCGGGTTCGTCGGCCATGTTGCGCTTAGGTTAACACTCCTGTACTCGCGAACTTACTGATCAGGCGGGCCGGAGCTCGAGCCATCGCGCCATCGCACCGACCGTCCAGGCCGCAAGACCGTCGACATGGTTGCCCGTCTCGAGGTACCTGCGGAGCTGGGCCCGTGCAGCCGGGATGTCGATGAACTCCGCTATGGGGGCGCCCTCTGCGAGCGCGGCCTCGACGACTTCGCGGTCCGGCCCGCGGAGCCAGCGGGCAAAGGACGGGTTGAGCGAGGTCTTGTCGCGCCGGTCCAGGATGCTCGCGGGGACGTGGCCGCGTAGGGCGCGCCGGGCGATGACGCGGGTGACGCCATTGCCCAGCTTCAGGCGTGAAGGCAAGGCCAAACCGAGTTCCATCAGCTCTCGGTCGTGGTACGGATAACGCGGTTCCACGCCGAGCCGGGCCGCGACCCGGTCGGTGAGACCGAGGAACTCGCCGTACTGCCCCCCGTCAAGGGTGCGGAACTGCTCCTCGCGGGCGGAGCGCGGGAAGCCAACCCGCTCCTCGAGGCTGAGGTCTCGCACCCGCTCCCAGACGCCGGCCTGACGGTCCAGCTCCGGGTTGATGGGTACCGGCAGGGCCCCGGGCGGGTGACGCCGCCCACGCGCGCGACGGACGGCAGACCGCAGCTGCGGCGGCAGGAGCGGGTTTACGACCCAGGCTCGCAGCATGCCCGACGTCGAAGTGGCGAACGTTTCCGCCAGGGCGTGCGACTCACGAACCGCGGCGATCGCCCTCCCGCTCCGAGCCAGCTCAGTCAGGCGGCCGAGGCCGTGCGACGTGACATCGTCGCCGCCCTCGCCGTCGAGGACATGCGCCACGCCGGCGGTGCGGGCCGCCTCGTAGACCGCCGCATGCATCGGCAGGCCCGGGTTGACGAAGGGCTCGTCGTCGCGCGTGGCGAAGGACTGCGCGACGGCCAGCGGGCTGAGGTCCTCGCTGTGGACCTCGTGTGGCTCGAGATAGCCGCCGCCGAGAACGTCTCTGATGTACCGGCGCTCGTCGCATTCGGGCACGGCGTCGAAGACCGACGAGAAGGTGTGGAGCTGGCGGGCTGGGTGGTCCCCGGCATCTTCGCGCGCCAGGCACACGATCGCGGAAGAGTCCAGCCCCCCGCTCAGGAATGCGCCGACCGGACCGTCGCCGCACAACCGGCGGCTCACTGCGAGCCTGAGGGCCTCGAGATACGCCTCCTCGTACGCGCGGTCGCCCGGAAGGATCAGTTCACGCTGGGAGTCGAGCCGCCAGTAGCGCCGTACGCTGACGACATCGCGTGTCCACGTGAGCACGTGCGCCGGGGGCAGCCTCCGCACGCCCCGGAAGACGGTCGCCTCCTGGTCCTCGACGAATCCCATCATGAGGTCGGCGACGCGGTGAACGTCGAGACGCCGCTCGAACCCCGGGAGGGCCAGAAGAGGAGCCACCTCGGTGGCGAACGCGACCCCATCGGGGAACGGGCAGTACTTGAGCTGCCGCACGCCGCGGCGGTCGCGGGCGCACACCAGCCGGCTCTCTGCGGCATCCCAGATCGCGAACGCGAAGTCGCCCTCGAGGCGCTCGACGCACCGGTCGCCCCAGCGCTGGTACGCACACAGGACGGTCTGCATTGGAGTCGTCGCCGCCTCGAGGCGCAGCACATCACGCAGCTCATGCAGACCGTCAAGGCGGGCCTCGCCGGCGACGGCGAGCCTCGCCTCCTCGTCGACGGCCAGCGCGCCTCCCGGGTCTGTGCTGCGGGCGCCCAGGGCCGCGTCCTCGCCCGCCCAGCTAGCCGGGCGACCGCCCCTTGCTGCCAGCACCTCCAGCATCGAATCGACGAGCGCAGCATGACGCCCGCCCTCCCCCACGATGCCGCAGACCGCGCCTATGGCCGGCCTTCCGGGAAGGGCACGTACAGGTCGCCGGCGTCGCCGATCACCGCCGCGCCGTCGAGCTCCAGCCAAGCGTGGGCTTCGAAGGTGCCTTCATCCGCGCGCGCGCCCAGCCGGAGGGCCGCATCGTAGCCGCGGCGACCGAGCATCACATTGGCCGCGAGCGCCTGGGTGAGGCATGACGCGGACGGCACGACCCGCGCGGCCCGTGTGACTGCGGTCACCACGTCACCGACGTCCGCGGGCGCCGTCCGCAGTCCACGTCTGCCCGCGGCAGCGCGTGCCCCGGCGAGCACTCGCGGGAAAGGGACGAGCCAGAGGGCGACCCGGATTAGGGCAAGGAGGCCGGCAGCCTTCAGGGTGAGGACGGCCATCGAAGGCGAGATCAGGCCAGGGTCACGAGCCCAGCGGCAGCCAGGTCGACCAGGAGGCGGCGGAGGTCGCCGTCGAGCTGTGCCGCCGACACATCGAACTCGCGCAGCATCGCGTCCCTGATCTCGGCCACTGTCACCGGTTCCTGCAGGAGCTGCCAGACGCGCGTCCCTACCGGGTCGAGGCCGTAGTACACGCCGGACTCAGTGTGGAGGATCGCGGTCTCCTCGCCCAGCTCACACGAGACCTGGGCCGCGGTGGCCACGACCGTGGTGGAGGGGTCGATAAGCGGCGTGCTGCGCTTCGCTGCCATGACCGTCTGGATTCTAGAAGGGTGTATTAACGGGAATCGGGCCGGAGGAAACCTCCGGCCCGACTCCCGGCTTAGTGGGCTAGTTGGTTACTGGTTCGGGCGGTACCAGATGTTGCCGCCTCCACTCGAACCCGTTTGACCGACGGCGAAGCAGTACTGCGCGTTGCTGAGCGCCGGGCACTGGAGCCCGTCGATCTCGGACGTGCTGTCGCTCGTCGGTGGCTGGTCTACGACGTAGTTGTCGGTGTTGGACGTGCCGTTCTCGGTGGTAACGATCTTGCCCGAGTAGCCGCCGAAGGAGCAGTTGTCGTTCGAACCGCACCCGGCCGAAAGGAGATCAACAGTGGTGCCGGTGCATGCCGTCGCACCATTGTTGGCGCCGGTGCAAGTGCCGGCCACAGTTGGGGGCACTACCGTCGTCGACGGCGTCGTGCCCGTGGCGATGCTGGTGAACTTCACGACGTAGCCGCCGTCGCCGGCCGCGTAGCAGATCGGGTTGGTGGCCTGGCCGCCGCCCTGGCAGTCAACCGCGTTCAGCCAGTTGGACGCCGGGAAGCCGTTGCCGACAGTCTGTGTGGCGCCGGCCACCCCGGTGCCGTTGCCGGCAACCGTGATGATGTTATAGGACGCGTTCTGGCCGACGACCATGCACGCGCCGGTGTTGCTGCTGCCGTTGCCGTTTTGCTTCGAGCACGAGATGCCCGTCCACACGGGCTCAACGCCGGCAATGGTCACCTCAGACCAGCTGGGCCCGTTCTTGGAAAGGTTGCTCGTGACGTACACGTGGCCGACGCCATTTATCTGGCCCGCAACATAGCAGTTGTCCTTGTCCCAGCAGGTGGCAGCGTAGAGGTAGAGCGTCTGGCCACCGACGGTCGCTGGCAGGCCTGTGGTGGCCGGGACCCAGCCCGATGTCGTTGCGACGTTCGGGAGCAACGCGACGTAGCCCCCGCCGCCGGCAACCATGCACTCGGTATCGCCACTGGTCGGGCTGCACGCCACGGCGTCCAGGCCGGCGACTGGAGTGTTGCAACCACTCGTACAGGTTGGTGTCGAGCCAATCGTCCACGATGTGTAGTTCGTCGAGAAATAGATCCGGTTGTTAGTGCTGTTCCCGTTGGTGGGAACGAAGCCCGCAGCTGCGCAGGCGCGAGTGGCCGCATGGTTGCAGCCGAACCCGAAGAGCCAGTCGTTCGCCGTTGTCCCCGTGCTGTCGTTGACCCAGGTCGGGTCAACGGTCTGCGTGAGAACCGGCGACGGTGTGGGCAGCGGGACTGGCCTGATGGACTTGGCGGACGCGGCCTGGGCTACCAGAGCAGGTGACGCGCACAGAGCAAAGAGAGCGATGGATGTGGCGGCCGCACCGGCGAGCCACGATCGGGTCACAGGCATGCGAGAGAGGGTGACAGTTCTAAGCCGGGATATTGACATGTCGACAGTATGTGCCCCCGTGCCAGCTTCATGCCAGCTTTTACGGATCCTTCACAACATCTTACATTTCGGAGTTCAGCAGGCAGCCAAACCGTGTCACGAGCTTGCGACGACGACCCTCACGGTGAATTGATCGCTGCCATAGCAGGGGCTGGCTGTCGCCTGGCCGGCACACGGGAAGCGGTAGGACGTCAACACGGCGGTGCCAGAGGCAACAGCCCGGTAATTTGCCCCGGTAGCCCCGCGAGCGAGGGTGAGGGCCCCGTTCGCCGAGGGCGCGAGCACGGAGGGGTCGGAGTCCTGGACCGGCTTCCAGAAGCGGATCTCCTCCTGGGGTGGAGTCCGCAGCACCACCGCAAGCTCATCGCCTACCTTCAGGCACACCGTCTTTCCGGAATCCGCCGCGCTCACCGTCTGCGGCCGTGGCAGGATCACGCAGGAGGGGCTGGGGGAGCCGCCGGCGGCCGGCGCGCCGCTCGAGCCGCAGGCACTCAGCACTGCCATGGCCGCCAGCACGGTGACGCCGGACCTCATCGCGCTCTAAGGGAGCTTGCCGCCAGGCGCAGCGGCCGGACCACGTAATAGCCGAATCCCAGCCATCCGGGCAGGCGCACCGCGGCGCGGTCGACATCGGTCGGCCTCAGGAGCACGCGCACCCGGTCGCCCGGCGAGTCACTCGACTCGAGCAGGAGACGGCGGTGGGCTCGGGCGAAGGTGCTCGAGTGCCGATCTGGCGCGCTCTCGAGCAGGTCGACTGCCGCCACTGCCGCCGACGTGACCCGGCGATCGGCGGCTATCGCAGTGGTCAGCGCTTCGGCCAATGGCGTATCGAGCAGCTTCTCTGCGACGGCCAGGGCCACCAGCAGCTTCCGGCGGGCTCCAGCATCAGTCGCGCGCATCACCGTTGCGCTCCAGTCGATCCCGCCGGACCGGGCCAGCGCGTCGATGGCGGCAACCCACTCGAGCCGGATCCAGCCGTGCTTCGTCGCCTCGGCGGCGAGGAGGGTGACGGTGTCGCCCCGGCCAAGGGTCGCGATCGTCTCACGCTCGACCCTGACCTCCTCGCGCCGAGCCCACAGGCCGTCAAAGTCGAGGTCGCACCTCGACACGGGGGAACCCAGTGCGGAGTGGAGATCGAGGTACGTGCCGGTCGCCGCCTGGAGCTGAATGTCCCCTCCCCCATTCACGTCGCCGTCAACGACCGTGTAGCCCGCGCCCACCAGCGCCGCTACGGCGGCGACCCTGGAGGCTGGAGCGACAAGCAGGTCGACATCGTCGCTTCGGCGCGCGAGCGGGTCGCCGTAGGCCTGCACCGCCAGCGCAGCGCCCTTGAATGCGAGCGCTGCGACGCCGGCGGCCTGCAGCGCTCGGGCCGACCGAACGAGCTCGGCCGCGATTGCCAACGCCCGAAGCCGGCCGTCGCCGCCCCCAGTCCCCAACATCAGCCCATCGACACGATGCAGCTCCGCCAGGTCGCGAAGGCCGTCATCCGGCCGCCGGTCACGCACTGCATTGGCGAGAGACCTGAGCGAGGCGGGCCTCCGCGGGGGTGGGACGGACTCGCTAATTGCCTTCGTCGGGCTCAGCAGGCCGAGCGTCAACGTCATCGCCAGGTATCGGCGAACCGTCTGCGCTTTCGACGTTGGGACCGTTCTCCAGCGTCTCCGCGGTATCCACGGCCGGCTTCGACCTCGAGCGCTTCGCTGGCGGCACGTCGACGACCTCGGTCCCGACGGGCTCGACCTCGATCGGGTCGACGTCAACAGGCTTGGCGACCGTGGACTCGACCTCGGTGCGCTCAATCACCACGGGTTCAGCCTCTGCCGGCGCGGTGACCTCGCCGGCTGCGGATGTGCCCTCCCCCGGCGGCTCGTCAACGGCGGTGTGCGGCTCCGCACCGTTCGCGCCGGGGCTTCGTGGCACATCGGGCGGCACGGCCGCGACCGGCACATCCTCGACCGCAGTGGCGAGGTCGGCCGGCTCGTGCACCACATGGTGGACAGCCACCGGCGCGTCCCGCCGTTCGGCGACAGCCCGGGATGTCAGCGCCGCCACACGCTCGCGCTCGCGGGCCGCCGTCGCCGCCGGGGTGCGCCGGGTGAGGGTCGTCGGCACGAGAGGCGTCTGCTTGCCGTTGGTCCCGGCTTTCTCCCCGTAGTAGCGGTAGTAGTAGTAGTACTCCGCCGAGTCGATGTTCTGCACCTTGTTGAGCACGACGCCGACGATCTCGGCGCCAACCCCGGCGAGCCTGTCTTTCACGCCCTGGAGAACCCGAATTTGCGCGCGGCGTCGCTCAACCACGAGCAGCACCCCGTCGGCCTGCGCGGCAAGGATCGCGGCGTCCGTCACCACGCCTACGGGCGGTGAGTCGAAGATCACCAGGTCGGCCTCCTCCTCGAGGGCCTCCATCACCTCGGCCATGCGAGTCGAGCCGAGGAGCTCCGAGGGGTTCGGGGGCGTCGGTCCACTGCAAAGGACGCGGAGGTTGGGAACGGCGGTGGTGAACAGCGCCTCCTCCTCAGCCATGTTGCCGAGGATGAGGTTGCCGAGCCCGATGTTCTCCCGGCGATGGAAGAGTCGGTGCAGCTCGGGCCGGCGGAAGTCGGCGTCGACGAGGATGACGCGGTTGCCCGCCTGGGCCATTACGACGGCCAGGTTGCTCGCGGTGCTCGTCTTGCCCTCGCCGGGTAGAGCCGAGGTGACCACCAGGGTACGCAGGGGGTTGTCCGATTCGCGGTACATGAGGCTCGTTCGGACCGCGCGGTAAGCCTCGGACGCAGGGTCCTTCGGACGCGTATGCGTCACGAGCGCTATCTGAGATGACTTCACTGCCGTCGCCCGCCCCGGCAACCTCCGGACCACCCCGACGACCGGCAGGTTGAGCTGAAGGCGGATGTCGTAGTCGCTCTTCACTGTGTCGTCGATGCGCTCGAATAGGAAGGCGAGGAGGCTGCCGACGACGGCTCCGGCAAGAATGCCGAGTGCCAGGTTGGTGGAAGGCGACGGCGATACGGCCGTGACAGGCGGATTGGTTGGCACCTGCCATGGCACCAGTGCCTCCAGCCGGGGCGTACTGCTGCCCGGGCGCGCGAACCTCGCCTGCAGCTCGTCGAGCGAGTTGTTGAAGGCGGGCACGATGTCCTGCGCGATCTGGAACGCGACCGCTGGGTTCGGGTCCTGGATGTTGATGTCGACCAGCGAGGTGTTGACCTCGACCTTCGCCGTGATCTCCCCGGAAAGCTGCCCGACGGTGCGCGGCACGCCATCCGCGAGCAGGCCCTGGTGCACCGGCGTCGTGTTCACGAGCTGCACGTAGGTCTGGACCAGCTGGTCGGTCGTCAGGTACGCGCCGATGTCGCTGTTGTTGATCAGGATCTGCTTGGGGTTGACCAGCGCCACGGTGCGCGTCGCGTAGATCGGCGTCGCCTCGAGCGTGAGCGCGACGGCGGTGCCGGCCCCTACGAGCACCATGAGCATCACCAGCCACCACCAGCGCCTGAGTACGCGCAGGCGGTCTATGAGGTCCATGTCGCGCCCAAAGCATAGATGTTCGCTCCTCCCCCGAGATCAGCAGTGAATCCGCGCGAGGGGCCGCCAACCGTAGAATCCGCGCATGCGCGGGAGTTCGCGGCGGGCCCCGGCCGTATTCGGCTGGACTGCATTTGCCGTGCTCCTCGGCGCCGGCGCCGCCCCGGTTGCAGGCATAGTCACGGCCCACGCGGCACCACCCGTGGCGCTGGCGGTGCGTGAATCGCCGTCTCCCTCCCCCTCTCCCTCCCCTTCGCCGAGCCCGACGCCACTGCCCGAACCCACGATCGACGTGTCCCCGATCGCGCCCCCTCCCGGCATCAACGACCCGTCGGGCGGGCACCCCAACCTAATGATCCCGACGCTGGGGATCAGCGCCGTCGTCACGCTCCTCATCGCGTTTGTCATCTACCGGGTGCTGACCCGCCGGGTCTAGGCTCCGCCTCATGTGCGGCATCGCCGGCCTCTTCAGGCCCGACCGGATGGACCCCGCCGGCCGGAACGCCGTCCAGTCGATGAGCGAGCGCATGGCGCACCGTGGCCCGGACGATGCCGGCTTCTTTGCTGACGAGCACGTGGCACTTGGGCACCGGCGCCTCTCGATCATCGACCTGAGCGACGGCGGGCACCAGCCGATGGCGAGCGATGATGGCCAGGTCCAGGTCCTCTACAACGGCGAGGTCTACAACCAGCGCGAGTTACGGCACGAACTGGAAGCGCGCGGCCACCGCTTCAGCTCGACGTGTGACACCGAGGTGGTGCTGCGTGGCTTCCTCGAGTGGGGCGTGGACGGACTGGTGGAGCGCCTCCGTGGCATGTTCGCGCTGGCCGTCTACGACGCGCGAGCGCCGCGACTTGTGCTGGCTCGAGACCGGCTCGGGATCAAGCCGCTCTACTACGCCGAGATGGGCGGCGGAGGGCTGGCGTTCGCGTCAGAGGTGAAGGCGCTCGATGGGAGTGGGCTCGTCGCCCGGGAGCGCGACGCGGACGCCATGATCGGGTTTCTGCTGTACGGCGCCGTGCCCGAACCGATGACGACGGTCCGAGGCGTGCGCTGCCTTTCGCCGGGGACCGTGCTGACGGCCGACCGGGACGGGCTTCGCACGAGGCACTACTGGGATGTGCTCCAGGCGGATCCGTCGCGCCTGCCTCAGGTCAAGCCGGCGCTCGAGGATGCGGTGGCCCGCCACCTCGTGGCCGACGTCCCCCTCGGCGTGTTCCTGAGTGGCGGCGTCGACTCCATCGGCATCGCGGCCCTGGCACGGCGCGCCGGTGGGCCGGTGCACACCCTCACCGTCGCGCTACCCGACGACGGCGGTGGCGAGCGCGCCCTGGCCCGCGAGGCGGCCACCTGGATCGGCACGACGCACGAGGAGGTCAGCGTCGGGACCGAGGACTTTGTGCGCTCGATGCCGCGTTTCCTGGCGGCCATGGATCAGCCTACAAACGACGGCCTGAACACCTTCACCATCTCGGAGGCCGCGCGCCGCACTGGGCTGAAGGTCGTGCTGTCGGGCCTGGGCGGTGACGAGGTCTTTTGGGGTTATCCGCACTACCGCCGCGTGGCGTTGGGCCGGCCAATGGGCCTCCTACGCGCTCTGCCGCGGCCGCTGCGAGGCGCGGTCGCCGCGCCTGCAATCGCCTTCGGGGCGGCGCGCGGCAGTGAGCGCTGGCGGCGCGCGGCGTACCTCGGCCGTCTCCCGCTCTCCGCCGCCTCATACCTGCTGATGCGAGGCTTCTTCCCGGCGGCGGAGGTTGCCCGCCTCCTCGGCACGACCCGGGCCGATGTGCAGCGGGTCGTGGAAGCGACAACGGCACCGCTCGTGGAGGCCACGGCTGGGCTGGAGCCGGGACGGGCACTCAACTACTTCGAGGACCACCGCTACCTGCACGACCAGCTCCTGCGCGACGCCGACGTGTTCAGCATGGCCAGCTCGATCGAGCTCCGCGTGCCCTACCTCGACCACGAGCTTGTCGAGGCCGCATGGCGGCTGCCCGTCGACGCCATGCTCGATGACCGCGTCAACAAGCCGGCCCTGGTGGAAGCGCTCGGTGACCCGCGAGTGGAGAGGCTGGCGCGTTTGCCGAAGCGGGGCTTCTCGCTCCCCATGGACCGCTGGATGCGCGAGACGAGCGGCACCCTCGAGGAGATGGTGCGCGGCGGTGGTGCCCTCGACCGGCGCGCGGCGACGAGCTCGTGGCGCGCCTTCGTCAAGGGCCGGCTGCACTGGTCGCGAGCGTGGGCCCTGGTGGTGGCGGGCCAGGCGCCCGGGAGCCCGGGCTGAAGGTCCTCCACGTCCCGTACACGTACCACCCCGAATCGGTGGGCGGGACCGAGGTCTACGTCGAAGGCCTGGTGGGCGCGCTCGCGGACCTCGGGGTCGAGAGCGCCATCGCCGCGCCGGGTGACGAGGCCACGAAGTACGAGCACCGTGGTGCCCGCGTCTGGCGCTACACCTTGCCGCCCGTCCGCGACGTCGCCGACCTGTACGACCTCCGACTCGAGCCGGACGGCTTCGCCCGCATCCTCGACGCGGAGCACCCCGACGTCGTGCACATGCATGCGCTGACGCGGGGCGTCTCCGCCGGGGTTGCCCAGGCCGCCAAGAGGTCGGGGGCGATGGTCGTGTTCACCTACCACACCCCGAGTGTCTCGTGCCAGCGCGGCACCCTGATGCGCTGGGGCCGGGAGGTGTGCGAAGGCGTGATCGACGTCCGTGTTTGCAGCCAGTGCGTGCTGCAGGGCCTTGGCGCGGGCGATGTCGGCGGACGGGCGCTGGGCGCGCTGCCCCCCTCCATCGGCCGGGTTCTTGGACGGATCTCTCCCGGTGGCGGGGCGCCGACGGCGCTCCGGATGCCGGAGCTCATGCGCTTGCGGCGCGAATCGTTCCGCGCCCTGATGAGCGAGGTCGACCACGTAGTAGTAGTCGCGGAGTGGATCCGCGACGTGCTGCGCGTCAACGACGTCCCGGATGGGAAGGTCAGCTTGTCACGCCACGGCCTGCAGCCGCTGGACGCGATGCCGACCACCGCGCGTGCCGCCGGCGACGCATCGCTGCGCATCGTCTTCGCCGGCCGAGCGGCGCCGCTCAAGGGTCTTCGGGTCCTGGTTGATGCGATCCGGCTGGCCCCGGCCGCTCGGCTGTCGCTGGATGTCTTCGCTGTGGTCCAGAGTCCCGCGGACCGGCGGTACCTGGCCGATGTCACCCGCGATGCCGCCCCGGACCGCCGCGTCCGCTTCTTCGACCCCCTTCCCAACGCCGAGCTCGCCCGGCGCCTGCCCGGCTACGACCTGGTAGCGGTCCCCTCGCAGTGCCTCGAGACCGGGCCGCTGGTCGTCGCCGAGGCGTTCGCCGCGAACCGGCCGGTGATTGGCTCGAACCTGGGCGGGATCCGGGAGCAGGTCGAGGACGGCGTCAACGGACGGCTGGTCGAAGCCGGCTCGACGGAGGACTGGGCCAGGGCTCTGCGTCATCTCGCCGAGGACCGCGCCGAGGTGGCTCGCCTCGCGGCGGGCGTGCGCCCTCCCCGCGCGATGTCAGCCGTCGCGGTCGAGATGCACGCCCTCTATGAGGAGCTGACGGCTCGGTCTGCTACTCCCCGCTGAGGAGGTCCAGGGCGGCCAGCAGCCGTTGCCGGAAGTGCCGCTCGGTGAAGCTCGCCTCATAGGCCTTGCGCGCGTTCGCCGACCAGGCGTCCCACTCGCTGCCGGGCGTCAGGAGGCGAACCACCGCCGCCGCCAGCGCGTCTGGGTCGCCTGGGTCGACAGCGAGGCCGCACTCAGGCGGCCGCACCACCTCGCGCCCCGCGTCGACCAGGCTGACCAGGCAGGGCCTTCCCCAGCGCATCGCCTCCACGTACGCGAGCCCGAACCCTTCGGCCCGGCTCGGCATCACGAAGGCCCGTGCCCGGCGAAGCAGGTCCTGCTTCGTCTCCTCCGGCACCTCGCCCCAGAAGCGAACCTGGGACGCGACGCCCGAGGAACGAGCCTGCTGTTCCAGCTCGGGCCGCAGGTCGCCATCGCCGACGACCCACAGCTGGGCGCCGGGTACTCGGGCACCGACGTTCGGCCACGCCTCGATGAGCTCGCGGTGCCCCTTGTACCTCTCGGCCGCCTCCAGCCGACCGACGACGATTGCTGCCGGCGGCTCAGAGGGCTCAGACCGCGCGGGGGCCGCCTCGCCGATGCCAAGGGCAACGACGCTGTGCCCTGCCGTTGCGGGGACTCGGTTTAGCGCGGCAAAGCGCTCATACGTGTAATCGGAGTTCGACAGCCAGGTGTCAATCCGCCGAGCGAAAAGCAGGCGGCTCCAAGGGTCGAGCAGCTGCCAGGCTTCAATGCCGTGCAGGAACACCACGACCCGCGTCTGCCGCCGCAATCCGGCGGGAAGCAAGAGCTTCAGGAGACCAACGTGCCAGACCACCACCAGGTCGGCGCGCCAGGCCACCTGCATCGCCGCATAGCCTGCGGCTGCCCATTCGGCCGCACCCGCCCACCGGCCATGCGTCGCGGTGCCAAGCTCGACGACGTCCAGGTGCACTCCCGGGACAGACCGAAGGGCGTCGGCGGCAATCGCGGCCGTGGCCTGGATGCCCCCGTACCCGCCCACCGGCGGCAGTAGAAGAAGGATCCGGGTCGACGAAGCGGCTGAGGTGCTCAGGCAGGCAGCGGCCGCGGACGCGGCACGGTCTGACGCTCGAGGCGCAGCCTCCGGTTCACGATCCAGGCGACGACAAGGCTCGCCCCGGCCGTGGCCGTCACCTCCACGAAGGACCCGCCGACCTGCAGGAAGGCGAGCCCTACCAGGAACACCGGGACAAAGCCGCGGATGTCGGTCATCGCCAGGCGCCGCCCGGCCTCAGCGTCGAGCGCCGTCACGATGGTCCCGATCACGATCATCCCCAGGAAGACACCCAGGGTACCGAAGTTGATGAACAGCTCGAGGATCGAGCTGATGCCGACGCTCGTGCCGATACCGAACTGGACGCCGGTGTAGTCCGAGACGACCTCACCGCTTCCCGCGAATGCCGGCTTCGAGGGCCAGATGATGCGCGGCACGAGGCCCTCGGCGGCCTGCACCAGCGTGCTCCCGTAGGCGTAGCCTCCGCTGTCGTTCAGGCGGTAGACAGCCGAACCGACCAGGAACGACTGGTTGAGGCGATCATCAAACTTGCCCATCTGCTTCTGCGAGTTGAAATCGAGCCAGGCGATGTTGCCGAAGGTCTGCCCGATCTGCTGCACACGAGCATCGGCGGGCTGGTTCCCCCAAACGGCGTTCCGGAGGAGGTCGCGGTCGCGCATGTACGTCTGGAACATTGAGAAGCCCACGTACAGGAGTGCCAGGCCGACGAGCGCCGCGACCCATTGCCGTCGTGACTGGGACGCGATAAAGGCGCTCACGACGAGCGCCGCTGCGGACCCGTAGCTGAGGAAGCCCTGCGTGACGATCGTCGCAAACGGAAGCAGAACCGTGCAGCCGATGGCCAGCGCCAGGCCCCGGCGATCATGCTTCCGCTTCGCCTGCCACGCGACGAGGCAGAGCCCCATGGGCACCAATTGCTGCCCGACGGACACGATCGCGGTGGCGGTGGGGATGGTGCTGACGACCCCGAGCAGCGCCACGTAGCTGAGCGCGCCGAGGACGAGGTACCAGTGCGTCATCCTGGTTATCTCGGCGTCGCCGGTCTGCCGCCGCTCCTCCGTCTTCGTCAGCCCGCGGATGACGAGCGGGGCTACCAAGACGCTCCCCAGGGCAAACCCGATGACCCCGATCAGCGCCACCTGGAAGCCGGCTTGGACCACCTCTGCCGGATGGAGTGGCTCGTAGGAGCGGAAGGCGTAGGCGAGTGCCCCGGGAAAGAAGAGCGCGAATGTGGCCAGGAGGTACGCGGGGACGAGGCCGACGCCACGCGGCTTGACGAGGCCACGGACCACGAGGACGCCGACCGATACAAGGACCCAGGCGCCGAGGAGAGGGACCAACTTATTCCCTCAACGGCGTGCTTCGAGCGCGGCGGCCACAGGTGCGAAGGCCGTCTCGAAGTTCCATGCCGACAGGATCTTCTGCCTACCAGCCTCGCCCATCGCGCGAAGCCGCTGCGGCTCGTCCTGGAGACGCCCGACGGCGGCCGCAATGGCGGCGGGATCGCGAGGATCGCACGCGCAAGCGTAGCCGGGCTCGACGAACATCCGGCGCCAGTCGTCGCCCTCAGAGACCAGGAACGGAAGCCCAGCGGCCATGTAGTCGAACGGCTTGTTCGAGGCGCCCGCCATATGCGCCATGTTGACATCCGCGCCCTCTTCGATGAGGAGCGACAGGGCGATGTCGGCCGTGCGAGCCGCTGCGAGCAGCCCGCCACGCGTCGGCAGTGCCCCGGTGAGCTCCAGACGGTCGGCGACCCCCAACTCGGCGGCTCGGCGGCGGAGTTGCTCTGTATATCCGCGGTGCCCGGCTGTCTCGTAGCCAGTCACGCGCAGGCGCACAGCTCCTGGCAGCTGGGCCAGCGCCTCGACGACGGCCAGCGGAAGGCGGGCCGGGACGATCGACCCGTGGTACGCCAGGGTTATCGGGCCTGGCGACAACGGCTCCCGTGCGGGCCCCACCTCACGCAGTGTCGGGCAGTTCCACACGACGAGCGGGGGGTTGGTGCGTCCGGCTTCGCGCGCCAGCAACTCGGCTCGCTCCGCGTTGGGCACGACACAGACCGCTGCGCCACGGGCGACGCGCAGACGGGCCGAGGTCAAATACCGCTGCAGCCCGCGCCGCGGAGCCACAGCGACAGCCGCAGGCGAGTCGTGCTCGTGGTAGACGATGGCCGCCCCAAGATGCCCCGCGACGAGCGCCGCCGGCGCGGAAAGGGGGTCAGAGGCGTACACCCAGTCCGGGCGCCACGTCCCCACCGTCACCGTCACCCACGCCAGCCAGGCGGCGTAGTGCAGCTTCTGCGCCGGGCCGGGCGCGTGGTACGGCATCTGTCGCGCCGACACGCGGGGGTATGGCTCGAGCTCGAGGGTCGCGGCGCCTTCGGCCCCGGCACCGAGAAAGCGCACCTCCCAGCCGCCATCCGACAGCAGCTGCGAGGCGTGCTCGAGCGACGGATAGCCGGCCGGGTTCGTGTACTGGACGAAGAGGATGCGTCGCCGGCGCGCGACGGGAGTCACACGCGCGCTCGGATTACCTGCTTGAGTCGCGCGTACTGACGAGCACCCACCAACGTGGCCGCCAGGTGGCGGGCGAACGTCGCGTCCAGCGCGCGGCGTGGCTCGTGGCGGAGCGCCCGCAGGTACATCCGCCGCGCGTCGCCCATCATCCCGTTGCCGAAGTACTTGTCTCCGAGCGCCACGGACTGCCGGCCATAAACGGCGTCGTGCGCGCGGCGCTTAGCCGCCTCGAGCGTGCCGTTGTCCTCAGGTGCTGCGTACACCTGGTCCAGGAGCCAGAACAGCGATGCCTCCTCGCTCCGGTCGCGGACGATCTGCGTGTGCAGGTTGGCCGCGTGGACGCGGTACTCGGCCACCACCTCGGGGAGGTAATGAAAACGCCAGCGGCGGGCCATCATGACGGTGAAGTACCAGTCGTGGAAGGCGAGCCACTCCGGGACAGGCGGGACGGCCAGCCACGCCTCGCGCCGAGCCATCACGGCGGCCGAACATATGAAGTTGTCGGCGAGGAGCGCCACCAGCTCGTTGCCGCCATATTCCCGCCCGCCGTGGTGGACGTCACTGTGGGTGGCCGTGACCGCTCCCGAGGCGTCGACCTGCGCGACGTCGCCGTAGGCCAGGCCAACTGAGGCGTCGGTGTCGAGCGCACCTACTGTCAGCGTCATAAACCGGGGCCGGTAGCGGTCGTCGGGGTCGATGCGCGAGATGTACCGGCCTCGCGCGAGGCGAAGCGCCTCGTTGATAGTGCGTGCGTGCCCCTGGTTGCGCTCATGCGTGATGACCTGCAGTCGCGCGTCGGCGCGCCGCGCCAGCCGGTTGGCGGTGTCGTCGGTGGACGCATCGTCGACCACGATCACCTCGAACGGAGGCGCGTCCTCCTGCGCGAAGACGGAGTCGAGACACTCGTCGAGGTAGGCGCCGTAGTTGTACGCCGGGATGAGGACGGAGACAGTTGGCTCGTTCACGTCAGTCGCGGCTCGGTCGCCCTCTGAGGAGCCGCGGCAGCGGTGTCGCCCTCACCGGCGGCGAGTTGAGCAGGGCCCGAGCACCGGCTCGCCCCCGATTGCGGCCAATCGCCAGGGCGGCGGCGGCACGGTGGCGGCGCATTGCCGATCGCCGGGACACGACCGCTTCGCCGACCAGCTCGTGCGTGCAGTCCTCGAGCGTATAGCTGCAGGCCCACTCGCTCGCGAGGGCGCGGTTGGCCCGCGCCTCCACACTGCCGCGCATCGCGGCCCACTCGGCCGCTCCGGAATGCACCTGGTGGATGATCGTCGCGGCCTTCCCGACGTTGACCACCGGCCGCCCGTCGTGCACGGCGCGCCACATGAACCAGTTGTCGAACGTCGTCCTGCCGATGGCAAAGGGAGGCATCGGCGTGAGAGCACCACGCGCGTACACGACAAAGTCGGGCCCGGCGCCGAGCCTCTCCCCTCGACGCTTGACGTCGTCCCGAATCTCGACCTGCCACTCGTCGCGCTCGAAATCGAGCGGGCGTCGTACGTCGAGTTCTATGCGGTCGCCGACCAGGACCGCCTGCGCGTTCCACGAAAGCACCTGGTCAACAGCCCGTGGAAAGTCATCCATGAGGATGATGTCGGCGTTCATGTAGCAGAAATGGTCGGCGCGGGACCTCTTCTCGACCGCGGCGAAGACGCCATCAAGCAGAGGGGTGCCCGACTCATTCACCGGTACATCGCGTATGTGCGGAACCCTCAACTCCGTGGCCAGGTCCGCCACGCCGGCTGCGTCTCCGACGAGGAAGATCTCCGGGCGCGGGGCGAGGTGCGCCCAGCTGAGGATGGCGTTGCGCTGGATCAGCGCGACGTGCGGGTCGGCGAAGGGCTTCGGCGAGGCGAAGAGAGTCAGCACTGGTCAGTCGATGGGAGCTCGCGCTTGACCGCCGCCGGGACGCCGACGGCGAGGACGCGCTCCGGAAGGTCGCGAAGGACCACGGCGCCCGCACCGACCACGCTCCAGGGCCCGATGGTGACGTTCTCCCGGACTGTCGCGCCCGCCCCGATGTAGACCCCCTCCCCGAGGATCACGCCGCCACAGACGGTGGCACCCGGGTTGATGTTGCAGTAGTCACCGACCTCGCAGTCGTGCGAGACGGACGCCTTCACGTTAAGGATGCAGTGACGTCCGACTCGCGCCCGCGTGGTCACGATGCTGGCAGGCGCCAGGCAAGTCCCGGCGCCACATTCCACGTCGGGACCGCACCACGAGCGGGGGTGAATGCAGCTCCAGGGCTCCCTCAGCCCGGCACCCTCGAGCCGGCGGACAAGGCGGACGCGCGCGGCGTTGTCACCGACAGCGGTGATGTACGCCCATCCCTGGGTACCACCGGTAACCATCGCCGCAAGCTCATCGAGCGAATGGACGCTCGCGAACCCATCGAAGCCGCCACGGTCGGGGTCGTCATCGAACACAGCGCCCGGCTCGACGCCCAGGTCACGCCCGCACTCGGTGACGTAGGCCGCGATCTCGGCCCCATGCCCACCTCCACCGGCGATCACGAGCCGCCGCAGCGCCCCGGTCATCCGCTACGGCCGCCCGCGCAGCCGCGCCATGGTCTCCATCATCTCCGCGATCTCGCGGTGGTCACGGGCGCCGATGTCGCTCAGCTGGCTCAGCCACTTCGCGTTCCGGTAGAAGGCGCTCTCGGGGTCCGCGACGGCCCCGCTGATGATGGCCTCCACCATCTCCTCGGCCCCTGCCTCCACCGTCACTCGCGGCTGGAACCCTGATTCCCGCATGCGCCGCGTGTCAACGCGGTAGTCACGGTCGTCGTCGGCTTCGTCGGAGTCGACATGCTGCACGTCGGTCCCGGGGAACAGGGCCAGGAATGTCGAGGCGATGTCACTCACGCGCAGGTTCTCGTGCGCGACGTTGTACACGGCGAAGGCAGGCGCCGGCAGCTCGACGAAATGGACCAGGGCGCGAGCGGCGTCACGGACGTGCAGGAATGGCCGCCACTGGCGCCCGGCGCCAAACACCTTGAGCGACCGGTACAGCGCGCACTGCAGGCTGAAGATGTTGACGACGAGGTCGAACCGCATTCGGGGCGAGTAGCCGAAAAGCGTGCCGTTGCGCAAGACCACCGGGCGCCATCCATCGGTGCCGAGTTGTTGGAGGGCTGCCTCTGCCCGCGACTTCGTGACCGCGTAGGTGGTGAGCGGGTGGTGCTCGGCGTCCTCGCCCAGCTCGCCGTCGCCGTGCCCGTAGACGGAGCAGGACGAGGAGAACACGAACCGGAGGCCCTGGTCGCGAGCCGCTTCCGCGAGCCTCGTCGTGGTGTCGAGGTTGACCTCCTGGGTGAGCGCCGGGTTGAGCTCCGCGGACGGGTCGTTCGAGATGGCGGCGAGGTGGATGACAGCGTCGACCCCATCCAGGAGGGGCCCGGCTGCGGAGGGGTTGTCGACGAGCTCCGTGAGGTCCTCACGGATCACCTCGACCGCCGCGCCGAACGAGCGGAGGTGGTCCAGGCCGAAATAGCCCACGTCGACGACGCGCACATCATGTCCGCGCGAAAGCAGCTTCGGGACGAGCACCGACCCCAGGTAGCCGGCGCCTCCGGTGACCAGCACCCTCATCGCCAGCCCAGCGCCGCCTCGGTATTGGCGATGGCCTCCACGACGTAGTCGACCTCCCCGTGCGACATGGTCGTGAAGAAGGGAAGGGTGATCACGCGGGCGGCGGCATCATCGGTGCGAGGCAGTGGGCGATCGGCGAACCGCGCGAAGAACCGCTGCCGGTGGCCCGGCGGTGAGAAGTACTTGCGGCACTCGATCTCGGCAGCCGCCAGCCGGGCGATCACCTCATCGCGCTCTCCGGCATGCGCCGGCGGGACGAGCACGGTGAAGTCCTTGTACGTGTGCACCATCTCCTCGCCCGCGGGAATCAGCTCCATGGACGTCCGCGACCGCAGCTGGTCGAGGTAGTACACCGCCAGGTCCTGCCGCGCGGCCATCAGCGCGTCCAGCCGGTGGAGGTTGTGAAGGCCGACCAGCGCGTGCAGCTCGCTCATCTTGCCGTTGACGCCCGGCCAGTACGCGTCGTATGCGCTCTCGATGCCGTAATTGCGTTCCCGGCGGAGGCGCTCGAGGAGAGACGCGTCGCCGCTGGTAACCATCCCGCCCTCGATGGATACGAGGACCTTGGTCGCGGAGAGGGAAAAGACCTCGGCCGTGCCGAAACTGCCGACGCGGCGCTCGCCGACCCGCGAGCCGAAAGCATGGGCGGCGTCGTAGACGACAGGGATCCGGTGGCCGGCGCGCTCCTCCGCGGCCGCCACCGCCTGCTCGATCGCGGCGACGTGGCACGGCAGCCCGAAGGCGTGCACAGGGAGAACGGCGCTGACGTCCTGGTGGCTCTCCAGGAGGGCGCCGAGATCCTCGATATCCAGTGTCAGGTCCTCACCCACGTCGGCGAAGAGCGGCTCCGCCCCGGCGTAGAGGATGGCCTGCACGCTGGCGACAAACGTGAAGCTCGGCACGATGACCTTCCCGCCCTGCCCAACGCCAAGGGCCTGCAACGTAAGGATGAGGCCGGTCGTCCCGGAGGGCATCGTGACCGCCTCCGCCCCGACGTACTCGCCCGCCTCCCGCTCGAACGCCTTCACGTTCGGGCCGAAGTTCGTGACCCGCCCGGTCGCGAGGGCCTCGCGGAAACCGCTCTCCAGGTCCTCGAACGGTGGCAGGTCCGGCTTGACTAGGGGCACCCTCATGCGGCCCCCTTGCGCGTGCAGAACATCTCGGTCCACGCGTGGGCCTCTTTGATCTCGTCCCCGGAGGCGTCGCTGACCTCATAGCCGGCTTCCTGCACCATGCCAATGAGGGTATCGAGCGTTGTACCGCTTGGCGCCCAGGACTGCGGGTGAAGCTCGACGGCGAGCAGACGAGGCGGCTCGGCGCGACGAAGGATCCGCTGGGCGCCATCGAGGACGGCCTTCTCGGCGCCTTCGACGTCGACCTTCACGATGGCGACCTGGGTGCCCTCGAACACGGAATCAAGCTTGACGCTCGGTACCGAGAAGGCGCCGGCGGCCAGGTCGCCAGCAACGACGTGGGATTCAACTTCCCGCCCGGCCTCAAACGCGACAGCGCCGTCCTGGTCGGTCACGGCCTCGCGGCGGACGGTGACACGGTCCTCAAACCGGTTCAAAGCAACGTGGGCGGCCAGGATGTCAGCGCTGGCCGGGTCGGGCTCGAAGGCCACCATGCGCCCCGTCGGGCCGACGCGTCGGGCGAACCCGAGGGTGTACAGGCCGACGCTCGCGCCCACGTCGACGACCGTGTCCCCTGGTCTCACCTCAGCCATCAGCCGGGCCCACGTGGCGGGCTCGTAGACCTCGGAGATGTGCCGGCACCTGGGCAGGACGCGAACCCGGTCGGTGCCGTTGATAACGCGCACGAGACCGTCCCGAGCCACGGACGCGAGCGCAGCGTCATAGACCGGCGTGACCGCGCGCCAGAGCCCATCGGCCCGGTCGAGGCCCGGGAGGTGCCGGAAGCGGACCGCGGCCCGCTCCAGGGACCGCAGCGGAAGGCTCAACCGGCGGCGGCCGACGTGCCCCGGTCCACCACGTGGTTGCCAAGAACGAGGACGTCCATCTCGGTGCGGTTGAAGCAGTCAACAGCCTCCTCGGGCCGGCAGACTATCGGCTCGTTCTCGTTGAGGGAAGTGTTCAGTAGTACCGGTACCCCGGTCTTGCGAGCGAAAGCGCTGATCAGAGCGTGGTAAGCGGGGTTGGTCTCCGCCGACACCGTCTGCAGGCGCCCGGTGCCGTCCTCGTGCGTCACCGCGGGGATGACCGCGCGCTTCTCCGGCCGCACCTTGTATGCCATGAGCATGAAAGGCGAAGGGTAGGCCTGTTCGAACCAGTCCCCCGTCGCGCGGTCGAGGACTGAGGGCGCGAACGGGCGGAAAGGCTCCCGGTGCTTGATTCGCGCGTTGAGAACATCCTTCATCCCGGCGCGGCGAGGGTCGCACACAATCGAGCGGTTGCCAAGGGCGCGCGGCCCGAACTCGGTGGCGCCCTGGTACCAGCCCACGATCGCGCCTTCCGCGATCCGCCCGGCCACTCGGTCGCTGAGTTCGGCGGCGGCGACAGTCTCGTATTGGAGGCCGCTGGCCCGAAGCGCCTCCTCGCAGGCCGCGGCGCCGTACTCCGGTCCGAGATAGGTATGCGTCATCTGCCACGCCCGGGGTTGACCGAGCTCCTGGTGCCACACCCAGAGCGCCGCTCCGAGCGAGGTGCCCGCGTCGTTGGCGGCCGGCTGGATCCACACCTCCTTGAAAGGCGTCTCCTCGAGGATCCGCCCGTTGACGACGCAGTTGAGCGCAACGCCACCGGCGAGGACGAGGTTGTCGCTGGGGGCGATCCGGTGCAGCCGCCGGAGCATTTCCAGCTCGACCTCCTCGAGGTGCGCTTGGACCGACGAGGCCAGGGCGCGGTCCCGGTCAGAGACCTCACCATGGTAGGGCCGGGGCGGACCGAACACCTCGGCCATGTGGGGTGAGTACAGAGTCCCCACCTCGGGTGTACCCGACGCCCAGGTCATCGGGACGCTTTGGCGATGGTGCAGGAAGTAGTCGAGGTTGAGCGCGAAGTTGGGACCGCCGCTTATGCGAAGCGTGTCCCGGACGCGATCGAGGAACTCGGGCTCGCCGTAGGCGGCCAGTCCCATCAGCTTGTACTCGTCACCGTACTGCGGCATACCTAGGAACTGAGTAAAGGCGGTGTAGTAGAAGCCGAGCGAATCCGGGAACGGGATGAAGCCGTTCACATCGAGTCGGTTGCCGCGCCCGCGCGCCCACATGGTTGAGACGAAGTCGCCCATGCCGTCCAGAGACACTGCCAGGGCTTCCTCGAACGGGGAGCAGAAGAAGGCGCTGGCGAGGTGAGCCCGGTGGTGCTCGACGTGATGGACTCGCGCCCGCAGGGCGTGAGCGTCAGCTCCGATTGCGCCCGCGAGGGCCTCCTTCACTCCCGTTACTTTCGCGGCGTTGGCGGTGCGTTCGCGGAGAAAGGAGAGTGACGGGCGCCGTCTCAGGGCAACGCTGAGCTTCCCCGGGAGGTGCGCGAATGGGTTGCGGGAGATCGCTATGTGGCCAAGGGCATGTTGCTCGATCCCAGCCTGCTCAAAGCACCAGCGGATGGCAGTTGCGGGGAAGCCAGCCTGGTGCTTCTGCCGGCTGAAACGCTCCTCTTCGACAGCCGCGACGGCGACCCCGTCGATGACAAGCGCTGCGGAAGCATCGCCGTGATACGCGTTGATTCCGACAACCAGCACAGTCTAGCCGTCGGTCACCGAAACGCCATTGAACTGGACACGCAAATGGCTGCATTCGTTAGGACGGGCGCGAGGCCGAATTGCGCGATCCATCAATTCATGCCGAGCGCCTGAGCCACTGGTCCGACGAAGTCCGCCGCCAGGATTCGGTTGCCCTGAGGAGACAGGTGGATCGCATCGAACGGGAAGTAGCGTACGTCACGCGGGAAAGTGCCGGCCACGTCCACAAACGTCACATGGTCCCTCTCGGCAATGGATCGCGTTGCCTGATTGAAGATCTCGTACACGCTGGCCAACTCTCCCGGCCCGAGAGGGTAGTTACTACGGTAGATGTCGTCGAACTGGGCACGGTAACGCCGCGGATCGAGGCGGAGTTGCGGGCCTGCGAGTGTAACGAACGAAGACAAGATCACTTTCATCCGCGCAGCACGCGCATCTTCGTCGATCTTCGTCAGTTCTGACTCAAATCGGACCAACGGATACTCGGTGCCGACGGACCTCACGGTATGCGGCTTCGGCACGGACGCCGATAGTCCTGTTTGATCGGCTAGCGTGGCGAAGAGCGCGCTGCGCCCGTATGCGGCCCAAAAGACCTTCTCCAGCCACCTCCTTGCACCACTACCTTCAGCTGAGAGGAAGGTGGGATCGTCGTCCGGGTTCACGTCATTCGCCGCATGATAGACAACCAATACATCGGGGTGGAGCTCAAGGATGCGGAGGCGGAGAAGGGCTTCCATATCCTGCGAGTTGTAGCCAGAATGGCCAGCGTTAATCACCTCAAACTGTCGCCCAGGAAACCTCTTGGACAGGTCGAGCTGCAGATAGGCCGGGTAGGTCTCGGAGTCGCTTTCGCTGCCCTCTGTCGTGCTGGCACCGAGGCAAACGATCCGGAGAACTCCCGGCGCCTTCGTGACGGAGAACTCCGGACCGCGAAAGCCATACGAATTTGTGGACCAGACTGGTGTCTCTCCAGGCTGCGCGACAACAATCCGTGATGCCTTGAGGACCATGCGAAGGTTCGGTTTGAACAGGTAGGTCGGGTGATCTTCTGTCGCGGCGAACGTCGGCGGTGCGAAGTTGAACACGGCGAAGTAGCTTGGGTTTTCTTTGAGCGCCCGCGCGTTGTATATCCGCTCCTGCTCCAGCTGCGACAGCACGGGACGCCTGACGAGCGGCGTCCTGAAGAGCTCGTACCCCTGAATCTGGCGGGCGGCGAGTTCAAGGAGAAAGAAGCCAGCGATGCCGATGGCAGCCCATACGAGGGCCTTAGCGCCAAGGCGACGTCGCTGTCGAGCTGGGGACTCAGTCACCTCGCTAGCCGGCCCCGGACGACATAGTTGTCCAGGACCAGCAGGTCCATGTCCGTCTTCCGGAAGCTCGTTAAGGCCTCAGCCGGAGTCGAGACAATTGGCTCGCCTCGCAAGTTGAAGCTGGTATTCAAAATCACCGGGGTCCCGGTCCGTTCACCAAAACGCTTAATGATCTCGTAGTAGAGGGGATTCCAGTCGCGACGGACGATCTGAACCCGGCCAGTTCCCATATGAGCGACAGCTGGCGTTTCTTCCGCGCGTTGATCCTTGAACGGCGCCACGACCAGCATGAATCGCGCAGGATATTGACCGACTACGCCTTTCGGCTCGAAGTACGTCGCGGCCGCCTCCTCAACGATTGCGGGAGCAAAGGGACGAAACGATTCGCGGAACTTGATTTTGGAATTCACGGTTTCCTTCATCGCCGAGCTTCTCGGGTCCGCAAGGATCGACCGGTTTCCAAGAGCCCGTGGGCCCCATTCGAATCGACCCTGCGCCAGCGCAACCACCTTGCCCGAGCCAAGCTCATCGGCAATCCGGTCCGCCATTCTCCCCACGTCGTCGATACGCTCGAAGGCAACTCCTGCGCTGTCGAGCGTGGCAACGATCTTGCTGGCATCGAGCGCCTGGCCGTAGTAAGCATGGTCCATGACGAACCGCCGCGGCTGGCCCAGGACAGCGTGGTTCACGTAGAGCGCCGCACCGAGCGCGCCGCCTGCGTCACCGGCATTAGGTTGGATGAAGATCTCGTCAAAAGGCCCTTCTCGAGCGATCCGCCCGTTGGCCACACTGTTTAGGGCAACCCCGCCCGCCAGCGCGAGGCGGCGTTCGCCACCACTTTGTCGGTACGCCGTTCGCGCCATGCGCAGCACTGCCTCTTCCGTGAACCGCTGCACGCTTGCCGCGACGTCGGCATAGTACTGATTCTGCGCGGCCTCGCGCTCGCGCCCAGAGATGTCGTCTCCCGTGCGAGCCGTGAAAAACGGCGATTCTGGCAGACGCGCCGGGCCAAAGTGCTCGACAAAGCGACTGCTGTACGTGTGCGTGAGTGAGTGCTGGAACGAGAAGAACCGCATGTTGAGTGCGACGCTGCCGTCGTCTCCCATCCGGCAGACCTTCTCAACCTTCTCAAGGTACTTTGGCTCTCCGTATGGGGCCATTCCCATGACCTTGTACTCGCCGCTGTTGACCTTGAACCCTAGCCAAGCGGTGAACGCTGAATAGAGCAAACCGAGCGAATGGGGAAATATGAGTTCATGGGTCAGCTCGAGCGCGTTTGTTTGTCCCGGGCCCCAACTGGAACGCCCCCGTCCGATTGCCGCTGTTGTCCATTCGCCCACTCCGTCGATGGTCAGTAAGGCAGCCGAGTCGAACGGGGACGCGAAGAGAGCGCTCGCGGCATGACTAAGGTGATGATCGACGAAGAGGATGCGCTCGCGCGGGAAATCAAGCCGTCTCCCGATGTTGGTCTTGGTCCAGAGCTTGTCGCTGAGCCAAGCCAGCATCGATTCGCGAAACGTCAGCCACGACTGCGGAAACGTGCCCAGCGCTGTGGTCAAGATGCGCTCGAACTTGGGCAGCGGCTTTTCGTAGAAGACGACGTAATCTACGTCTCGCATGGAGACGTTCCCTTGCTCCAGGCAGAAGTGGATGGCCTGTTCAGGGAAACGTGCGTCGTACTTAATCCGGCTGAACCGCTCTTCTTGAGCAGCCGCGATAAGCTGCCCATCGCATAACAGAGCCGCGGCTGAATCGTGGTAGAGGGCGGAGACACCGAGGATCAGCACGTTGTCGGCTTAGAACTGGCGCCGCACCGAGTCGATATCCGCCTGCTCCATCCGCCGCGGAGACCAGGCTGGAACCGGTCGGGTTCCGCCGTAGATCGGGCGGCGGATGACTCTTACCAGGATGCCGAACGGGGCCAACAGCGAGAAGTAGAGTGTCGTCAACAGCAAACGGCTCTGAAACTCCCGGACGTAGGCGGAGCTTTCAATCCAGAAGCGCCAGGAAGTGCTAACTAAACCTCGCACGACCCTCACGGGACTCGCCAACTTAAAAGAGCGTGTAGACGAACGGCCCAATCCCTGCCGCCGTCCCCAAGACGATGAGTACTCCAAGGATTAGGAGCAGGACGACCACGGGTCCTAGCCACCAGCTCTTGCGTCGCCAAAGGAAGGTGAAGAGCTCCCCAACGGTGCCTGCGATCCCCCGGAGCATCGGGCGTCAGTCTATCGCGACGCTCCCCGGATGTGCCGGGCGCGCGGCAGAGAACACGACCGCCACGATGGCAAGCGCGAGTCCAAACACTAGGCAGGCGACCAACCAGTGCCAGCTGCCGATGGCGGCGGCAAGGGGATGCGGCAAGAAGACCTGGCTGACGACACGAGCGATAACAAAAATGAGGAGCCCGTAGAAGAGCCCTACGGTGAGGTATCCACGAACTGATGTCCGCTGTTGCGCCGTCGCATGTAGGAGTCCCAAGAGTGCGCCGACGGCAAGCATGAGCCCGATGCCCCACGCAGGCTGCAGTGATCTAGGCGCCCCGAGCCACCCACCGACGGCAGAAGGCAGGTTTGTGGCTCCGTGTCCATTCCGTAGCGCTCCGTCGATGAGAATCATCATCCCGGCTCCGACGCAGCCGCTTACCAAGCCCGCAGGAAGGGGGACGACGATGGGCCGCGCGTCGTACGGGGCATCCGTTATCAATCTCGACCGAACGCCTCAGGCTCGCAGATGAGAGCCGCCATTCAGCGACCAGAGAGGTCTGGCGTAGCCGCAGCTGGGTACCCTCGCGTCTCACGTCCGGCCAAGAGCACCGCTCCGACGGTCCTCAAAAGGGATGTCCGACCGGCGGATATAGCAGGTGCGGATCGAAGACATCGACGGATCCCAGGTTCAGAGTGTCGGGGGAGGACATCAGCTTGATTATGCGCTGCCGGAGTTCCCCTCGCCGAAACGCCGACGCAGGCGTCGTTGGACGTCTCACGATAAGGTTAGAGGCTGGAACACATCAGAAGGAGACGCGACTTGCAGCGCGAAGTTGATCTGCGGGATTACGAGCGAGACGGTTACCAGGTTATTCGCGGAGTTTTCGACCCTGCGGAGGTTCGCACATTCCGATCGGCGTGGGAAGAGATCAAATCGGACCTCGACCGCGGTGTGGGGCCCATGCAACGGGAGGCTCGTTTCATCTTCGGTACTCTCCCGGATCCGCTCGGCCGTATCTATGGCGACCGGCGACTGGCGACCATTGCTAGTCGGGTGTTGGGCCCTGACGTGGCATTGTACTTCAGCCGCTTGATGGTGAAGGATGCCGGATGGAATGGAGACGTAGCGACCCACCAGGACGCGCCGTATTTTCATGGAACCGTGGACAAGCTGTCCATTCTGCTTCCCCTCCAGGACCAAACCGAGGCTTCTGGTGGCCTGCAATTCGTCGCTGGTTCGCACAGACTCGGTCATCTCGGTATACGAGGCACTATTCTCATCTCTGACTTCGACCTCCCCGTTCGCGCACCGGTTCTCGCAGCCGGAGATATCTGCCTCATGAACTTTCTCACGTGGCATTTCTCGGAACCCAACCTCTCCGGGGACGACCGAGTTCTTATGCAGCTCGCCTACCAGCCGGCGACAGACGGCGCGTACTTCGCGCGTTACCTTGATGGACCGGTGCTTGTAACGGGCACTTGGAGGACAAGCCACTTCGTCCCGTACGGCTATGGCATTGTTCCGGACGGCGGGACCATGCCGGTAACCGCGTCGCCCGATTCGTCGGTGGAAAGCGACCGAGAAGGCAAAACGGGCCTCAGGGCTATCGCGCAGACGTTCCTTCGGCGGGGTTAACCTTGGCTCCGCTTCGGTTCGGCGAACTCAAGCGTAATTACAGCGCCCTCGAAACTGGCGGAGCCGAGCGCATCGCCCTGGCCTACGTGGATCGGTTACCGATCGCAGCTCAATTGTTGGTATCAACGCGTCCGCGCTCTCTCGTCTGCCTGATCAGTGCGTCTGCGGAACCGCCCAGGCGCACGCACGCGCGCGGCGTCCCGATCCTCAGTCCGGCTCAAGCCCGCGACGTGGGCGGCGATCTGGACGCCATACTCGTTGTGGATGGACCGAAATGGCCGGAATCCGTTCGAAACCTCGAGGTACTCGCCGACGGCGATCGACTGCTGTTGCCTGCTACGGCAGACTGGGTCGTTCCTCGTTCGGTTCGTGAACTGACGCCTGCAAATGCATGGCTGGAAGATGTCCCCGCCGAGTACGCTGCGAGATCAGGTCTGCGCGGCCACTACCTCGAGTTCGGGACTTTCTGGGGAAGGTCGTTCTTTCCAGCGTATTTCCGCTTGAGGCACTACCTCGCCGGAAAGTTCTTTGCCTTTGATTCTTTCCAGGGGCTTTCGAAGCCTCAGGCTCGAGAGACCGAGTACACCGGCGGAGACTTCCGTGAGCACACATACCGGTTCAATTTGCGCTCCTTTCATGCACTAGCCGACCTACTGCGAATCCCCTCGGACCGGCTCGTCACAGTACCTGGTTACTACGGTGAGTCGCTCGCTCGGTACGATAGGGACGAGGCAGGGCTCGCTCCCAAATCCGTTTCAGTCTGTGTTATCGACTGTGACCTCGTGGAACCAACCCGTCAGGTGCTCGAATGGGTAACGGACCTCATCGAACCCGGCGGCCTGCTCTACTTCGATGACTGGCGTCTCTGTAGAGCGGATCGCACCGTGGGCGAACGCGCCGCGGCGCTGCAATGGCTAGGTGAGCATCCGGACGTAGAGCTCGTTGAGCTGCATCGCGATCACTGGCAGCACCAATGGTTCATCTTCCACCGATAGGGCAGAGTCGAGGTCGCAAGAACACGACAGAGGCCTAACTTCCCGGCAAGAGATGTGGCGCCGAATATGTTGCTCGGGCCCGGAAGGCGCCATCGATCGGGGAAAGCCAGTCGTCTCGGTCTGGATCATCGGCGATCTCGAGTTCAACCACGTTCGCGACAGAGTCCAGAGCCTCGCTTCGTGACCGCGCCCCAAGACCGAGCGAATACGTGCCAGGGTTCAGGTCATTCTCAACCTTGACTTCGATCGCGTAGCGGCCTGGAAGCAAGCGCTCAATCGGAGCGGGCGATTTGGCATTCGTGTGACGAACGACGCGCAGACCTTCAGGGGATGTGAGGCTGAAGCCCAGCGCAACTTGATATATCGTCGAGCGAACTTCGAATGTCATGGTGAAACGGATCGGTTCCCCATTTGGGATGATCCCATCATCACGTGCAGCTCCGAGAGTCAGATGCTGGAAACGAAGAACCTCCCCCTGGCCCGGCGGCCGCTCGAAGCCACTAACGTCAGCCTCCACGCGGCCCGCTTTTGGCGAATGCTCTTGAAGGTACGCTAGTACGCACTCGCTGCTTTGGGCGACCTTCCTGACGCGGCCATGTTCCAGCCAGACAACTCGGTCGCAAAGTGTGCGGACGGCGGGCAGGTTATGACTAACCATCAAGACCGTTTCACCGCTCGTCTTCGCATCTCTCATTTTCTCGAGACACTTCTTCTGGAAATTGAAGTCGCCTACCGCGAGAACCTCGTCGACCAAGAGGATCTCCGGTTCAAGATGGATTGCCACGGAGAAGGCCAACCGCACGAACATCCCGCTCGAATAGCGTTTGACAGGCGTGTCCATGAAGTCCGCGACGTCTGCGAAGCTGACGATCTCGTCGTACTTCGTGTCTAGTTCTCGCTTCCTCATCCCGAGCACAGCCCCGCTGAGATATACGTTTTCGCGACCAGTCAATTCAGGATGAAAGCCGGTACCGACTTCGAGCAAGCTGCCCACCCTACCTCGGACCTCGGCCTCACCTTCGCTGGGTGCCGTTACGCGGCTGAGAATCTTCACGAGTGTGCTCTTGCCGGCTCCATTCGGGCCGATAATGCCTACAACCTCCCCTCTCTCGATCTCGAGGTCGACCTCGCGGAGCGCCCAAAGAGTGGGCCGTTGATGACGCTCCCTCCTCGTTGTGGCGCGCGGGCGGAGGGCCTCCACAATGTGCTCGTTTATCGTTTCCCGCAAAGTGCGGTATCCGGCGACCTGCCCCAAGGTGTACCGCTTGCTGACGCCCCTCATCTCAATCGCATTAAGCGGATTCATCGCGTTCGGCGGACTTCCCCTAGACGATGCGGCTCACAGACACTGCGCGGATACACGTACCAGCGATTGTGCCAGATGCGCCGCCGTCGTCAAGCCCCCTCGGGCCTCCGCAGGTGACTCGGCCGACCGCGACAGTAGGATCTAAAGAGGCATTGCCATGACTGCGCATATGTACTCCACCTTCACCACCCCCGGAGCCAAACGGATCAACCGCGCACGGCTGTCTCACCTCGCGTCACTTCGGCTCGACCTACGAGGAAGGACGGTGCTCGAGGTCGGAGCAGGAATCGGCGAGTTGACGCGCTTCTGGGAGGATCGGGGTTACACATGCCTCTCAACCGACGCGCGGGAGGACAATCTACTGGAGATACGTCGTCGCTACCCAACGCGCAGGGTTGCCCGTTTGAACCTCGACGACGAAGATCCGACGCAACTCCAGGAAACCTTCGACATCATATTTTGCTATGGCACCTTGTACCATTTGTCGCGTCCCGGGTTTGCCCTTGCCAATCTCAGCAGGGTGGGCCGCACGATCCTGGTTGAGACGCTCGTCAGCGGTGCTGCTGGAGCCAACGTCGAGCTGGTGGAGGAACGGTCGGATAATCCCAACCAGGCGGTAGGTGGTGTGGGCTGCAGACCGACCCGCACGTGGGTGCTTCAGGAACTGCGCCGACAGTGGGGCCACTCATATTTGACGAAGACGCAGCCCCGCCACGCGGAGTTCCCGCTCGACTGGACGGGTCCCGGCCTTGACCAGAATCGTCGCGCGATCTTTGTTGGGAGCCGCTATCCACTGAAGGCTGCCTCGCTAACGGATAGTCTCGTTGACCACCAAACACGCCAATCAGCAGTAGAAGCCCTTGCACGGGCAGCATTTCGGCTGCCGCGGTCCTGGTCCGGGGACCGGACATCGACCGCATAGCGACGCGCCTCGCGTCGCTGCGTCCGCCTACACGACGTCAGCGACGGTCGATATCAGTCGATTGAATACCAATAGGCCAATCACGAGAGTTGCCACGGTTAAGAGCGCAGCGCCCAACGATTCAACACCCGGCGCAGGACCACGTCCGGTTAGAGACCATCGACTGCCTTCGACCACAGCCGCAATAGGATTCAGTCGGTAGACGATCCTCGGCCACCCTGTGGGAATCTGCGTACTGGCATAGGCTACGGGGGTCGCGAAGAGCATCAGCTGAAGTGCGAAAGTCGCGGCAGTGCGGACGTCCCTGAAATGCGCGTGGATCGTGGACAGAAGCAGCCCACAGCCGCAGGCAAGCGCCATCGCCAAGAGCACGAAAAGGGGGAAGACGAGAATCGTCGGGCCGGGGACAAGATGGAAGACGACGAGGAGGACCAGGAAGACAGCTAGCGAGAGCGCGAGGTCAAGTAGCGGGGCGAGAAGGGCCGCGATTATGAGAACTACTCGCGGGAAGTAGACCTTCGTAATGAGCTGCTGGGAATCAACGATTGCGCCGATCGCGCTGATAAAGGCAGCCGCAAAGTAGGTCCACACAATCAATGCCGAGAAGCTGAAGACAGGGTACGGCAGGCCACTTGACGGCAGCCGCGCGATCTTGCTGAAAACGAGCGTGAAGACAAGCATCGTCGCCACAGGCTGGAAGATTGCCCAACCCAGCCCAACGACGCTCTGCTTGTAGCGTACCTTCACGTCGCGCGAGGCAAGAGACAGAATCAGCTCACGGTACTCCCACAACTCTCCGAGGTGAGTGTCCCAGAGGCTCTGGCGCGCGCGGATAAGCGTTGTCTTCGCGGCTCCCGGATGATCGGAGCGCGGCACGTTAGGCAACGCCCCGTCGCCCGGGTGCTTCACCAGCGCCGGCTGAGTGTCAGCAAGCACGCGATCGGCCTGGCTCACGGTGCAACCATATGGTTAGTTCTCGATATTGGCGTTAGTTCGGGCAGATCGTCCGTGGCGAGCCCCCAATTGTCAGAGTTAAAGGGGAGCGGTCGGCCCCCCGATCGCATACTCGTGATCCAGTCCAGCAGCTGTGCCTCGGTCACGTGAGGCACATCTCCTGCGCTGCGACCTGACACCTTCCCCGCGGCAGCTTCGAAAGTCCAGCCCATCGAGTGATCGATGTGATAGATGCGCATCGGTTCACTGAGCACCCTTTGGTGCGAGCCGGCCTGAATCGCCTGGTAAATGAGCAACGAGTCAATATGTAGCGAGAACACCTCGAGCTCCGGATAACCCTTCAGAACGTCCCAGATCCTCCGGTGGAGCAGCGTGAAGTCGCCAGCTGCGTTGGTGTGGGGTTGTGCACGGCGGGAAGCGCGCCTTCTGACCCCGCGGTAGAGGAGGTTCTCCTTAGCGAACGCCGGGACCAACTTGCGGATCCCGGGCAGCTTCGGGGGGGGCAGGTCGACGCCCTGCGATTCGCCCGATTGGACGTCGACCGAACCGAACCGACGATTGATGACCCGGACATTACCTGCGCAGTAGGCGAGTTGCGCATCAATCCCCACGCCGACCGGCACAGTCGCAGGCACGTCATAGCGATCAACGCGGTAGATTTCCCGCTCTCGCAGGCGCTTCGCCGCGAGGTAAGTCATGAGCTCATGGTTGAAGAGGATGTCGACGTTCGTGCAGCAAACGTAAGGTGCTCGGGATCGCCTGATTCCCACGTTCTTGGCGATCATTTGAAACAGGGGCAGCTGGTCGGAATACTTGAAGCGCCCGTGGATGGATGGCGGCACCTGGACTACCCGCACAGGGCACCATTCGCACTCTTCCGGCCATGCCAGTGCCTCAGCCAGGCCGGGGACTCCTGAGGGAGGGTTCCACTCGACAAGCACGAGCTCTGCCGAGAGGCGATGGCGCGCGCATTGCTCGATTAGGGCGTCGATGAAGACTTGCATGCGCTGCAATAGCTGCCCACCATGATTGTCATTTCGGGCTGTGGCGACAAACGAGATGTACGGTTCCGTCAACTAAAAACCTCAGGGGGTCGTGAGCTTGGATGAACAGCGACGACGTTCGCGCTTTCGACCATAGGCAGAGAGCCCTCCTCGGGCAGTCCGGTTTGCGGGCTGAACGGGCAGATGACATATCCGAGTGACCCCAGGAGCTGCTCCAGGTCTTCCGCGCTTGTGCCTTGCGAAGCCAGCAGCGGCCGGTTGACCTCAAGGAGGAGCACGGGCTTATCCCGTTCCAGAAGCTCAAGGGCGCCGGTGAGCGCTCGTACCTCTGCGCCTTCAACGTCGATCTTGATGAAGTCGACGTGGGTGATCGCTCGATCGTCGATCGCCGCGGAGAGGCGGATCGCATTTACCCGCTCGACTGACGACCAAAGATTCTCTGACGGAAGCGCTCCCAGGCTGTTCAGTCCTTCGTGCTCGTAGCCGGCAATGTGCAGTTCGACCGATCCCGCGTCCTCACAGGCCGCGGCGGGGATGACGTCCACGTTGTCGAAGCGGTTCAACATTAAGTTCGCCCTGAGGCGGGCCAGTTCGCGGCGGCTTGGCTCCACAGCCACGACCTTCCCCTCGTCTCCCACGAGGTGAGCCGCGAGCAAGGAAAACAGGCCTTCGTTGGCGCCGAGATCGACGAAGGTCATGCCATTCCTCAGCGAATGCTGAAGAAAGGACAATTCGTTCGGCTCATAGCACCCGCCGACAAACACGTTTCGGCTCAGATCGTTACCTAGGTACGAATACACGGCGAGTGGCCCATACCATGGCATTCGCAGCGGCAGTTGCAGACGACGGCGTCTGAACTCGCTCCAGATCTCGTATCGATATTCGATGCGCCGGCTGGGCAATGGGCCGGACTTTTGGTAACGCCATCCAGCCCGCATGCGCTCGTCGCTGGGTATCAACTCATCTGCCACGGCGTGATGCCAGCCAGGGACCGGTCGCAGAGGTCGGGTCTGGGCGAGCAGCCTGGCTACGCCCAACAGGCGGTGAGGCGGCATATGAAGCAGTCGCCTCTTCGCGAACCGGTCGACGCGCGTCCCCAACCGCGCCTCCAAAGACTGTCCGATTCTCTGCCGTAGGTACGCTGGCTTCATGATCATGGCCGACGTGCTGGGTGGCCTCCTAGCGTGGGCGCCGGAGCTCAAAGAGGCCCAGGTTGTACAGAGCTCCCCTGTCTGCCATGTCGCCCTGACCACGTCGGGGGGGATCGGACAGGGCCGATGCCTCGGACACTGTGGTCCACCGGTTCATTGAGTCTTTTGACCAGAAGCTGCTCTCCTCCACGGTAAACCCGCGCGTCAGCATTTCCAGTCTTTCTGAGCCGTAGATTCGCCTGAGCTTTGGGAATACCGTCTCGACTCCGACCGGTACCGAAATGAGCAACCGGCCGCCCCCAGCAATGAGGCGCCGCAATCGCCCCATTAGCGCGAGGTCAGCGTCTGGGTCGCCGTCGTAGAGTCCGATCTGGCGACCTACGCCCAGCACTTCCAGCGCGGCGACGCTGACTGCTACGCCATACGTAGCGCCAGCGATCGGCAGCCGGTCAAAGGCTGTTATGTATTGGATGCTGGGATGACTCACCGTCGGGGAGTTCAGGATCACGCTCGTGACCCGGTAACCCGATAAGGCGGCATTCAGAGCCAGCGACCGTGTTGAGGTTTCGAGAAGATTTTGACCTTCTCCGCGCGCAAGCCTTGCGCCAACCCAGGCCGCCTCCAGCTCCGCCCGACCGGAGGCGTCCCGACCGTCCGTGGGGTGCGCCCAGCTTCTGGTGTCAGCCATTGCCGAGCGCAGCGCTCGGCCGAAAGAGAGCGCTGCGCGTGCTGGGATAAGAGACGAGCGTAAGCGAGGGTCCGAGCCCGAGTTACTGGACAACTGCCGGCGCGCCTGCTTTGTGACAGCTGGCGCATTACTCGGGTCGCTGGCAACGGCCTTTCGAAGACAGGAGTGCACGACCTCCCAATGGCGCCCATCAACCTCCGCATACTGCGCGCCCCGAAGGTAGGCATTGCTAATTGCCCGGCGTCGCTTCGCCGCCAGCGAAGCTGGCAATCCCGGTAGACGAAAAAATGTCTCCGTGAGCCGCACACATGCCTCGGCGGTGATATCGCCTCTTTGCGCCATATACCCGCCTTCAAATCGCGAGTGCGCGAAGAGCTGCGGCGTGTATTGGATCTTTCCCTGCAGACCGATCCGCAGCCACAGCTCATGATCCTTCTTCGAATGAAAGCTCTCGTCGACCCACCCCACTTTGTCGAGGATCGTTCGTCGCATGAATGCGGCCGGCTGGGGGATACAGTGATCGCAGTTCACAACGGCGTATTCGAGGTCGAACGGTCGCCCGTAAGCCATACCGACAACGTTCCCCTCGTCATCGGTTCCTGTCGAGTCGCCGTACACGACATCGACCTCCGGGTGCTCCTCAAGGTATGCGGCAGCGCGCCGGGCGGCGTCCGGCAGCACCCACGCATCGTCGGCGTTGATCCAGGTCAGAATCTCGCCCGTCGCCATCGCCCAACCCTTGTTGATCGCGTGGGAGTGGCCGCGGTCGGGCTCCGAGACCCAGCGGATGCGCTCGCCATACGACTTGAGAATCTCAACCGTCTCATCGGTGGACTCGCCGTCGACCACGATGCATTCGACGTTCGGGTAGTCCTGCTCGACAACACTGTCGATCGTGCGCCTCAGGAACGGCGCCCGGTTGAGGCAGGGGATTACCGCGGAGATGGTCAGTCCCTTGGTTTGCGGCGCCCGCGCCGGCGGTGCGGCGGTCGCCTCGGTCACGCTGGCACCTGTGTCAGGCGACCCGGTCCTCGGGCACAGGCATGTCCACGGCCACCTGGCGCGACGGGGCGGAACGAGCGAGGGAGCCGGCTGCCAGGAGGAGAAGCTGGGGCTTACGCACCAGGAGGCCGGCAACCAGGCGCACCGCTCGATCCCGGTTGACCCGACCCAGCGTCCGCAGCGCGGGTTGGTCGAGGAGCCCCAGCAGATGCTCGTGCTCGGCCGTGTTGAACCCCGCCATGACCCGGCGGACCATGAGGTGCGCCCTGAGCTCGCGTCGTAGGCCGGTAAGGGCTCGGCTTCGCCTCCCCAGGGCGAGGTCCACGGCCGCCTCCGCACCCTGGAGACCGTTGATGACCCCGCCGATCGTCGACACCTTGACCTGCCCGGCGGCATCTCCTGCGAGGTAAACCCAACCTTCGCCTGCAGACCGCACCGGTTCGATCCAGCTCGCGTAGCGAGGGATTCGCGCCGCCTGGTATTCGAGAGCCCTCAACCCATGTTCCTTGAGGAAGGCGTCAAGCAGCAGGCGCGGATGCGTGCCTTCATCGGCGATGACGCCCAATGAGGCGTTCCCGTCCTGGCCCGGGATCAGCCAGTAGAAGAAGCTGGTGTCGTCGGGCCGGAACCAGACGATGCTTCGGCGCGGGGTAAGCCATGGCGGCATCGGGATGATGGCCTGCATCAACGGCACAAGCGGTGGCCGTGGGACGCCTAATGCCTGCGCGACAGAGCTGAGTGCGCCGTCCGATGCGATGACCGATCGCCCTGCCTCATAGTGCAGTCGGCCCTCGGAGTCGATGAATTTCAGCTCCACCGTCGAGCCTGAGGCCAGCGTGACAAAGCGCCGGTCGTAGAGGATCTCAGCCCCTGCCGCGGCAGCCTCCGCCTCGAGCGTCGCCATCAGCTGGCGGCGTTCGATGACGATGTCGCCGTCGAGGAGGTCGACGGACACCGAGCGGCTCCCCGCCTTTAGCTCATAGCCGTCGACATGGTTGACGACGCACTCGGCCGCCCGGGGTCCCATCAGCTCGAAGAGGCGGCTTGTCACGATAAGGGTTCGCGCTGCCGGGTCCAGGCTCGGCGCGCGCTCGAAAACGCGCACCCGGACACCCTCGTGGGCCAGCCGCGCGGCCGCATGGAGACCGGCCACTGACGCGCCGACGATGATCACTCCTTCCCGCGAAGCGGCCTCGCGCCGCCTGGCCCCGCTACCGGTCAGCACGAACTCAACCCCCGACCTTCTTGTCGCGACGTTCCCAGCGCCCGCTGACGCTGATCCAGAAGGATAGGAGTATCAGCTTGATGTCGTACAAGAGCGTCCGCTCACGCACGTATCGCAGGTCCTCGCGGAGCTTGTCGAGCGGGTGTGCGTCTTTTGAAAGGTAGATCGCCGCAGGGCCGGTCAGGCCTGGCCGTACCGCGAGGCGAGCTGCGAACCCCGGCACCTGCTCGTAGGTCAGGTCCCTGCCGTCGTGGTCCGGGATGATCTCCCCGACGGCAAGGGCTCGAGGCCCGACGAGGCTCATGTCGCCCTTGATGATGTTCAGCACCTGAGGCAACTCGTCCATTCCGCACGCACGGAGGACTCGGCCGACGCGCGTAATCCGGGCGTCGCCGACGGTGGCCTGGCGGACGGCATCGGCGTCCTTTCGCATCGTCCGGAACTTGAGCACGTCAAATTTCGTCTCCGAGCGTCCCCACCTCTTCTGCCGGAACAGCACAGGTGGGCCGTCCTCCAGAAGGATGGCAACGATGGCCGCCAGCCACAGGGGCGTCGCCACGACGCCGCCGGCGACGCTGAGCCCGATGTCGAGAAGGCGCTTGACGAGGAGGTTCCCCCGCGCCGAACGAACGTCCGTACGCGGCGCCAGGGTCGCCTCGTCAGCGATCGTGCTACCGAGTTGATGTTGCAAGTGTTCTAGCTCTGATTAGACGTGTTTGAGCAGGCTGTCGTACGTGATCCCGAGAACATCGCGCGCGGAACGCCCCCCGGAACCGGGGCCCCCACGTCGCTGCATAACCCAACCTGATCATAAAGAGTCATTCCCACCCCCACCAATCCCCTCCGCCACGATGCCGGCGGTGAGAGGCCGATCCGCGGCTCGCAGGTGTGGGGGGACTGCCCGGCCGAGCGAGGCCCGGCTCTGCTCAGAAAAGCGCCATTTGAGCTTCAGGAACGGACGTTCGACCAGGGCGTAGGACCCAAGAGCAGCGCTCAGGGCCAGGGCAAGCCTGGTGGGCTGCAGCAGCCCTCCGAGACGTGAATTCATCTTGAACTGGGCGAGGGCCACGGAGACGGGGATGTGCCAGAGATACAGGGAGTATGAAATGACGCCCAACCACACGAGGGGTTTGAATTCGAGACCCGCGGAAAGGATCGGGATCCTGGCCTCCTTACGGGACACGGTGTAGATCACCCAGCCCATGCAGACCGCGAGGAGTGTTGAGCCGCCATAGCTGCGCCAGCTGCGGGAGCCAGGGAGGAGGACGATGGCGGCGATGACCGCGATGCTGGGTATGAGCAACCAGGTGTACCGCGCCTCCTCGCGGCCCGACGGCTCCTCGGGGCGCCGGGCGGCGAGGATGGCGAAAGCATTGCCGACGAGCAGGCTCACAGCGACCGAATCAGTTCGGAACCCTACCCCCGGAGCCCCGGTGAGCGCCAAGGCAGCCCGATCGACGGCGCTCGCGGCGGCGGCAAGCACGACGATGAGCAGCAGCGCGCGGGATGAAAGCCCACGTTTCAGGAGCAAGACCAGGGAGAGCGGCCAGACCAGGTAGAACTGCTCCTCGACAGACAGCGACCAGAGGTGGCTCGTTTCGGAGGCAACCTTCGCGCCCAGCGTGTAGGCGATGTTCGTCGAGTACGTGAGCGCGTACAGGATGCTTTCGAGGCGCACCTGCCTCGTGTTGTTCTTGACAAGGAGTGCCATGATCCCGGCGGCTGTCAAGAGGACGGCCAACGCGGGTGCCAGTCTGAGGACGCGGCGATAGTAGAAGGCGCGAAGCGAGATCCGGTCGCGCCTTGAGTACTCCTCGAGCAGCAGCCTCGTGATCAGGAACCCGCTGAGAACGAAGAACAGGTCCACCCCGAGATCGCCGTTGGCCGGCCACGCGAAGTAATGGAACCCGACGACCAGCGCGATCGCGATCCCTCGGATGCCATCCAGCGCGGGTACGTAGCCATCGCTATGACGCCGGGTCACGCCTTCCATCCGGCTATCTCGCACCTGGTGCCGGTGCACATGAGCGGGTGCGCCGAAGAAGCTCATCGTATTGCCCCACGACAACCCCCTGCGCGTATTCGGCTTCGGCGCATGCCCGGCCATGTCTCCCCATTCGCTCTCGTAAGTCACCATCCCCACGCAGCATCCGGAGTGAACGTTCAAGGGCGTCGACGTCTCCCGGGTCCGTTGCCACACCCGCTCCCGCGTCTTCGACCAGCCGGCGCAGGTCGCTGCCGTCTTCAGCCCCCGCGACCACCGCCCTCCCGCTCGCCATGATCTCGTAGACCTTCGAGGGCATCGAGTGCAGGGCCGCTCCGGGGCGGTATAGCGCCACCTGCACATCGAACGTGGCTCGCATCAGGGGCAGGTCCTCGGCGGGCTGGAATGGCAAGAATCGGACGTTGTCGAGGCTGAGTGCCTGCGCCCTCGCCTCAAGCTCCGCCTTCTGTACGCCATCACCGACGATCACGAAGACCGTCCCGGGATCGTTCTTCAACCGAGCGGCGACCTCGACCATGGTGCCGAGGTCATAGACATACCCCAGCGCGCCTGCGTGTGCCACCACGAACTTATCTGCCAGCCCATGGCGCCGGCTCCACTCGTTGTCCTTCGGCAGGGGCCGGATGAACTCGGTATCCACGAAATTCGGGATGACGGTGACCTTCTCAGCGGGGATCCCCTCCCCCAGCAGGTACTCGCGGAAGGAAGGCGTGATGACCGTGAGGTGGGAGGCGTGCCGGTACATGAACCGCTCGACACCACGGAGGATTGCGATCTGGCGGCGGCTCGTCAGCTGACCGGCCTGGATCGGGACGTGGGGATAGAGGTCCTGGAGGTTGTAGATGAGCGGCATCCGGCGCCCGGCCAGGAGCCAGCCCGTCACGCCGGTGAAGAACGAGCCGTTCGTGGCGAGGATGGCGTCGAAGCGGTGCCGCAGGGGGAGCGCCCGGAGCGCGGCGCTCAGGTTGAAGCTCACGTAGTTCCCGAGCCGGTTCCGCATGCTCTTGTTTCCCGGTGCGTACGAGTAGACGCGGTAGACCGGCATCCCGCGGTACTCCCCCAGCTCCCAGAGCTTGCCCCGGTACTCCGGCCAGGTGCGGAACTCGGCGTAATGCGGGAAGGTGGTCAGGACGGTCACCTCGTGGCCCCGCGCGACCAGCCCCTCCCCCAGCTGGGCCATGAGCTGGCCCGTCGAGTTCACGTCGGGCGGGAAATGGTGGACGAGAAGCAGGACCCTCACGCCGGCCGGGCGGTGTCGCGCGAGGCCAGGCTCACGGCGAGGCTCCGCAGCGCCAGGCCCGCCGCCGGGAGCGTCCGGGCGAGTCGCTCGGGGTCGCGCGTCATCGCGGATTTCGCCGCCCGCCTCGCCAGGTAGCCGAGTTGGCGCGCATGGATCGCGGCCAGGTCACGGGTCGAGAGCGCCCATGAGTACCGGCGCACGATCGCGAGTGTCTCCGCGACATCCCGATGCCGCTTCATGGTCACGCCCGAAGCTCCGGCCGGGTTGTCGCGGTAGACCATCAGCGACCGCGGGATGTAGCCCACGCTCCAGCCGCCTGCCAAGAAGCGGATCAGCAGGTCCCAGTCCCCCTTCATCCGGTACTCGAGCGGGTACATGCCGGTGCGGCGGAAGGCCTCCACTCGGTTCGCCGATGAGCCGTTGTGCCACCAGCAGCCGCCGATGAGGGTATCCCGCACGGCGGCGGTCGTGCCCTCGATGAAACTGATACCGCCGTCGTTGTCACCCTCGAGCAGGGTCCCGTCGGGGCGAAGCGTGACCCAGCTCGTGGATATCGTGGCGGTGTCAGGGCGAGCCTCGTCAATGCCGTCGAGGAGCGCCCGAAGCCACCCGGGCCGGAGCATGTTGTCGGCGTGCATCATGAGGAACCAGGAGACGTCGCCCATAGAGGCGACGGCGGCGTTGACGTCGGCGTGCTCGCCTTGGTTGCGCTGCGGCTGGACAACGCGCAGCGGGACAGAGGAGTTCCAGGTGTTGCGCGCGATCTCCACCGTGCCGTCCGTCGAGCAGCCGTCAGCCAGGATCACCTCCCGCACAGCCTCGAGGCCCTCTTGCGCCTGCAGAGAGTTGAGGGCATCCGCCACGAACGGGGCGCACTGGTAGGAGGGCACGAGCACGGCAACCGGCGGCACCCGCGCGTTCCCCGACACGGGCCAAAGCTAACATCGGCGCCCGCCCGCGCTGGGCGCCGGACCGTCCCGGCCGGGCCACTATCCTGTTCGGGGCTTGTCTGAGGAAACACCGTCCGCGGTCTCCAGCGGGCAGCGAGAAAGGGTCACCCGCCGCGTCCGGGTGCGCAAGCGCGTCAAGCGGCGGCGCTGGAGCTACATCGCGTTGGGTACGGCAGTGGTCGTGGTCGTGCTCCTGCTCGAGGTCAGCCGCCTCGTACCGGCAGCGCGCCAGATGTCCGCGGCGGCTGCCAACATCCAGACGGGCGCCGGGATCCTCGGTTCCGAACCGTCGGCATGGACCGCGGCCCGCATCGACCAGGCGAGCGGGTACCAGCGCAGTGCGGCGTTCGAGATCGCCACGAGTGGCGGGATTCTCCAGCACGACCCGCTCGCCTGGGTCGCCCGCCATCTGCCCCTTCTCGGCGACCAGCTGCATACCGTGAACGACCTGGTGGATGGCGCCGCGGCGGCGAACGCAGCACTGGGTGACGAGATCCAGATCGCGGCGGGATACTCCGGCGCCGCAGCCCAGGCCAAGACCCCTGGCGAGCGGGGCCTGGCGCTGATCGCCGCGAGCCAGGCGCCGTTGGCCGACGCGGCGCTCCAGCTGCGGGGCCCGCTCGGGCGGCTCCGGACAGACCAGGGCCGGCGGTTGCTGCCGCCGCTCCGGGCCCGCGTCGACCAGGCGGTGGACCAGCTCGGGCCCCGTTACGACCAGGCGGTCGCCGCCTCAGGGGCCGCCCAGTTCATGCCTTCGGTGCTCGGCGCCGGTGGGTCCCGCACCTACCTCCTGCTCCTGCCGGACCCGGCGGAGCTCCGCCCGGCCGGCGGCTTCTCCGGTGTCGTCGGCACCATCACCTTCCGTTCCGGCAACCCGACCATCTCCCTCCAGGACGTGGCCAAGGTGGACACCGAGTACAAGCACCCCTTCCCGCCACCCGCGACCGGCCTGAGCGCGCGCATGAAGTTCCTCAATGGTGGCCTGTCGCTGGGCGACCTCATCGACCCGAACTTCCCAACCATGGCTCCGCTTGCCGAGGCGATGTACAAGTCCGCAACCGGCCAGCCGGTGGACGGCACGATCGCCATTGACCCCTACGCGATCTCGGCCCTCCTCGCCACCACCGGTCCCACCGACGTGCCGGTTTACGGCTCATTCGACTCCTCGAACTTCATGATGAAGCTCCAGGCCATAGTCAACGCGAGCCAGGGACCTTCGGCCGGCAAGCCTGCACTTGCGCCCATAGCCAGCGCGATCCTGCGCCACGTGCTGGAGCAACCCGCCTCCGCCTACCCGAAGGTTCTCGTGACGCTCGCCGCCGAAGCCCGGTCGCGCCACATCCAGGTCTCGCTTCACGACCCGGTCCCGGCCGCGGCTGCCGCGCGGGCCCATTTCGACGGCGCCATCCTGCCGGCACCGGACGACTACCTGATGGTGGTGGACGCAAACGTCGGGGCGACGAAGGGCGACCTCTACATGCACAGGTCGGCGAAGCTGAGCGCGGAGGTCCCGGCCTCGGGCCTGAGCCGCCACGAGCTTGTCCTGCGTTACGAGCTGCCGCCTCCGGTCGACCAGGTGGACCGGATCCTGAACGCGTACAACGCCTACCAGGACTACGTACAGGTCCTCCTGCCGCCGACCGCCACCCTGACCTCCTTCCACTACACGCTCGACGGCAAGCCTGGAACCGGCACGCTGGATGGCGTCTACCAGGCGGATGGGAAGCAGGTGGTGGGCGCCTTTTTCCAGTTGCCGCGCGGTCACACAGCCGAGATCCGCCTCGACTACGAGGTCGCGCTCCAGGGCGGCCACGGCGACGAGCTTTACGTGCAGAAGCAGGCGGGCACGCCGGGGATGCCGCTGGCGCTTGACGTGAGCTACCCGGGCGGGCGGAAGCAGGCGACGCTCGACCTGGCCACCGACCACGACGTGAGGTTGGCGTGGTGAGCCGGCGCCGGGGGCTTTTCGCCGCGGCCGCGGTTGGCGTGGTGCTGGTGCTCGCCGGGGCGGCCGCCCTCTTCCTGCGGCCACCCGTGCTCATCTCTCGGCCCCTGCCCGACCCGGTGCCCGTCATCTCTGGGGGCGACTTCCCGACGCCGGCGCCGTCCGGGTTCCCGGCTGGGATGCGGGTCGTCGTGCCAGAGCTTCGGATCAACCTGGAGGTGGTGCCGGGCGACGGGTACAACGCGCCGCTCTATCGGGCCGCGACCTACCCAGGGCTGAAGCTGCCAGGGCAGGGCGGGCGGTCACTGATCTATGCGCACGCGCAAGATGGGATGTTCGGCAACCTGCTGCTCCGCGGGGCCGTTGGCGACCACGTGGAGATCCACGAGCCGGGCGGGCGGGTGCTCCGCTATGTCGTGACGCGCTATGTCCGGCGCTGGCCGATCAGCGACCCGAGCATCCTGCAGCCGGCCAACCATGAGGAGCTGGTGCTGCTCACGTGCACGTCCTACAACCTGAACGATCCCCGCGTGGTCGCGATCGCCGAGCCGGCTTAGACGCGTTGGCGGAGGTTGTCTGCCCGCGGGACTACAGGGCTCTTAACGCTCCAGCTGCCCCCCTCCTAGCCTCCCCCCGCTTGCGGGGGGAGGAGACCCAACTATTGCGCTGTCCAGCGGGGCATGAGTACCCCGTCGTGGGCGGGGTGCCGGTGCTTCTTGTCGCGGAGGCTGTGCCAACCATCGCCGGCGCGACGGTGCCGGCGCTGGCTTCGCTCCTCAGCGAGACCTCGGGCGAGGATGTCGCATCGGAGCCCGCCCCGCCGGGGACTATCGATCCCTACGTCCAGCAGATGGTGGCGGGGACGAACGGGAACCTCTACCGCGGGCTCATCGGGAAGCTGACGCGTTACCCGGTGCCCGAGCTGCCGCTGCCTGAAGGCCGCGGCGCGACGATGCTGGATGTTGGCTGCGGCTGGGGGCGCTGGTCGATCGCTTCGGCGCGCAGGGGCTATGCCGTGACCGGCGTCGACCCGGTGCTCCGCGCCGTGCTCGCGGCGCGGCGGGTGAGCGTCCAGCTCGCGCTGCGCAACGACTTCTACGTGGCCGACGCGCGCCACCTCCCCTTCCCCGACGCCTCATTCGACGTCTGCTTCTCCTACAGCGTGCTGCAACACTTCTCCGGCCCCGACGCGCGGGAGGCGCTGGGCGAGATCGCTCGGGTGCTGAAGCCGGGTGGGCGCGTCCTGGTGCAGATGGCGAATGCGCTTGGAGTGCGGTCGAGTGTGGTCCAGGCGAAGCGCGGGTTCCGTGAGGCTCGCGAGTTCGAGGTGCGCTACTGGCGCCCGGCCGAGCTCAGGGCGATGTTCTCGGCGTTTGAGGGCGTCGACCTTTCGGTGGACGGCTACTTCGGGCTCGGCCTCCAGGCGGCAGATGTCGATCTACTTCCGCTACCGGCCCGCACCCTGGTGCGTACCTCCGAGGCACTCCGACGGGTCAGCCGGCGGGTGCGACCACTGACGCTCCTGGCCGACAGCCTCTGGATCTCGGGCCGCCGCCGGGCGGGTTAGCGGCGGCGCGCCACCAGGCCGGCCGCGCTGCCCAGGACGAGCAGGAGGCCGAGGCCGATTGCGGCCCACGCCGCCCAGATGGGGGCGCGCGTCACCGACGCCGAGGTCGCAGGGAAGCAGCCGTTCTCCAAGACGGTGGTCCGAACCGTCACCCCTTGCGCCGTGGCGCTGAACGTGTACTGGCAGGGGCAGCCCGAAGGTAGGGTCACGGTCACCGTGGCCTGGCCCTGGGCGTTGGTCACGGCGCTGGTGCTGGAGAAGGTCGCCTGGCAGGGTCCAGCGGTCTGGGCGAACTGCACGCCGGCGCCGCCGATTCCGTTGCCGTTGCAGTCCTTGAAGGTCGCGGTGAGGGTGATCGTCGTCCCGCCGTTCCCGGTCGACTGGCTCGAGCTGAGGGACGACTGGCTGGCACAAGCCGAGGCGGCTGCCGCAGGCGCCGCCTGGACCGCCGCGGCGGCCGCGGCGAACGACAGCGCGAGCGCCGGAGCGCCAAGTAGCGCGAGTGCCCTTCTGATCAAACCTTCTCCTTCGGCTGGCCGGACCCGGCAAACGTAGCATCGCGGTCGGGCACCGTCAAACGCGCCTCGTCCTCGAGGCGGACGTCGACGAGGACGCGGAACCAGAAGGCCTGCATGAAGTGGAAGACGAATCCCTCGCGCCCGTCTAGGAACCCGAGCTGGAAGAAGTACCTGTAAAGGAAGTAGCCGGCGGCGCGCCAGTAGGCCGGGAGGCGGTAGCCCTGGCGGCGGAGCCAGAGCGAGCGCTGCGCGCGAGTGCCAAATGGGGCGGCTTTCACAACGGTGCCGGCGCCGGTCGCGCGGGATCGCATCTCGGCGGCGACGAGGTCGGCGTAGCGGATGTGCTTCTGCAGCCAGAAGCGGATGTCGTCCTCCTTGCGGTTGTGCTCGACGATGTCGTGCTGCAGCTCCGGCGTCGGGCCGTCGACGTAGAAGTGGTGGTCCAGCGCCTCCTCGGTGTCGAGCCGGACACGGTCGCGCCTGAAGAGCTTGAGAAGGTAGCGGGGGTAGTAGCCGCCGTGCCTGATCCAGCGGCCGCGGAAGACCTGGCGGCGCTTGACATAGAAGCCGTCGACGCCCGCGGGCGGTCCCGAGGCGAAGAGCCCCCGCAGCTCGGTGGCCAGCTCCGGCGTGACGTACTGGTCGGCGTCGAGGCCGAGGACCCAATCGTGGCTGAGAGTCGCGCTGTCGAGCGCCCAGCGCCACTGGCGCGCATGGGACTCGAACGGGTGGGTGACCACCGTGGCGCCGGCCGCCCTCGCGATGTCCTGAGTGGCGTCGGTGCTGCCGGAGTCGACCACGACGATCTCGCCGGCCAGGCCTTCGACGCTCTGCAGGCAGGCCGGGAGGTTCAAGGCCTCGTCGTGGGTCAAGACCATGACCGACAGTGGAAGGGGGCCGGTCACGGGGCGGTGGACGCTGCGAGCTGCGGCACCAGGCCGCACGCGCGCTCATACATCGAGATGGTCGACCTGGCAACTGCGCCTGGCGAGTACCGCTCGCGGGCCAGGTGGCCGGCGGCCTCCCCCATCTGGGACCGCAGGACCGCGTCCGCGGCCAGCTCGCCGAGGGCGGCGGCCACGGCGGTCGTGTCGCCGGCGACCGCGATGCCCGCGCCCGCAGCAGCCACCTCCGATGCGATTCCAACGCCTTCTGACAGGACGACCGGGACGCCGCAGGCCATCGCCTCGGCGGCGGCGATGCCGAAGTTCTCCGAGTGCGATACGAGGGCCAGGACATCGGCACCTGCGAGCAGGTCCCACTTGGCATCGCCGCCGACGTAGCCGGCCCAGGTCACTCTGTCGACGAGGCCGAGGGAGGCCGCCCGCGACCGCAGTTCCTGCTCGTAACCTCGCGTGCCGGTCCCCGCGACTACGAGGTGCAGGTCGATCCCGGAGCCAACCGCGAGCTTGCACGCGTCAAGGAGGAGCTCGATCCTCTTCTTCGCGTCCAGCCGCGACACCGACGCGACGACGAAGCGCCGACTCAGCTCGGGATGAGCCAATCGAAACAGCGTCCGCCGGCCGTCCAGCGATGCGGGCTCGTCCACCGGGTTGGGGATGACGGCGGCCGGCGGCGCGCCGATGCGCCGCTCGGCTTGGAGCCTCTCCGCGTCGGTCGTGTAGTGGAGCAGAGCGGCGGCCCGCAGGAGAGGCGCCTCCACGAACCGCAGCGAGAGCGCCTTCTCGAACCGGTTGCCGTGGGCCATCTCCCAGTCGCCGAGCGTGCCCAGCGGGCGCACGATGTAGGGCACCGACGCCGCCCCCGCCGCCCTCGCGGCGGCGATCGACGCGTGCGAGAACACAGCGTGGATGTGGACTACATCGAACTCCCCGGCGTGGCCGCGGACCCAGCGGGCGAGGGGCAGCGAGACGGTGTAGTGGCGGAACTGGCGCGGGAAGACGTGGTAGGCCACGCCATCGGCCGTGAACTCGGGGGCCGTGATCGCGAGCCGCTCCGCCCCGTTGTCGTCGGTCGTCGCAAGGTGCACCTCCAGGCCGGCGGCGGCCAGGGAACGCACCAGGGTCCGCACCATCTCGCTCGGCCCGCCGCGCGCCGGCCCGATCGACGGGATGACGTGCAGGACCTTCACTGTGCCACCGCCTGCGCCGCTCGATGTGAGAACCGCTCGACGGCGGCCTGCCAGCTTCTGGCGGCGTCGTCCCAACCACGGGGTGCCGGCGAGGTGTGCATGCGCTCGACCATCCCGGCAAGCTCCTTCCGGTGCTCGTCGCACCAGCGCAGCCTCGAGGCGAAACCTTCAGAGTCGCGAATCGGGAGCACCCAGCCGGTCTTGCCCTGTTCCACCAGCTCAGGCCCGGCGCAGTTCGTGGTCGTAAGGATGGGCAGGGCGGCACTGCGTGCCTGCGCCAGCACCTGGGCGAAGCCGTCCTGCAGCGACGGGAACACGAACACGTCGCCCCATGCATAGTGGCGGGGTAATTCGGCCTGGGGGCGCGAGCCGGCGAACTCGACGTGCGGCCGCATCTCGTGAGCCAGCCGCTTCGCTTCCGGGAGCACCCTGCCAACGCAGCGGAATTCGAACGACCCGTCGAGCTCACGGGCGATCGTGGCAAGGTCATATAGCCCCTTCTGGTAGGAGACCTGGCCTACATAGAGGACCCGCAGCCGAGCGCCTGACAGCATCCGTTCGCGGCGCCCCTCGACCGTCTCCCGGCTCGGGCGGAAGGGGTCGAAGTTGAACGCCAGCGGCGCGACGGCGACGCGAGCCGCGGGGATGCCCTCCTGCATGAAGCTGTCCTGCGCGAACGCCGACAGCGTGATGATGCCGTCCGCCAGCGCGTATTCGCGCTGCTCGCGGGCGACGCGCCAGGCACTGGGTTTGTCGAGACGCACGCCGGCGCGCTGTTCCTCCTCCTGCAGGATCCGTTGCTGGGTGACGATGTGGGCCGACCCGCGCAGGAGCGTGTACACGGCGCCTTGCGTGGGCCGGGTCCGCAGCAGCTCTTCCGAGACGCCGCTCCAGGAGTGGACGACGTCATAGCTCGTTCCTCGCAACTGGCGGCAGGCCCACCTCCCGAACCAGCGGTGAAGGGAGGGTTCGGCGGAGCGCCCGCCCGGCACCCGGTCAGCCAGGCGCTGGGCGACACCATGGGCGACGAGGCTGCGAACACGCTCTCGGGGGAGACCAAAGCGCTCCGCGGCGTAGCCGGGGTAGTTGGTGAAGACGGTGACGTCGTCCCCCAGCGCCAGGAGGCCGCGCGCCAGGTCGAAAGCGTGGAAGCGGCCCTGGACCGCGAAGGCGACCTTCACGCCGCCTCGAGCATCGACCGCAGCCTGTCGGCGTACTTGTTGGGGCGGGAGGTGACCCGCGCCAGCGCGCCGCGGCGCATCCGGCCCCGCAGGTCCGCGTCGGCCAGGAGCCGGCGAGCCTTCTGCAGCAGGTCGTCCACGGTGGAAAAGTACAGCGCCGCCTCCCCCTCCGAGCCGTAGAGCTCTCGGTGGTCCTCGGTGTCCTCGGCCAGCAGGCAGGCTCCCATCGCGGCCATCTCATAGCTGCGCATCGCGTGGCCGTCACGGTTGGCTCGGCGCACGAGGCAGAGAGCGATGGCGGCGGCGGCGGCGGCCTGGGGCAGCAGCTCCGCGCGCAGCATCCCGCGAACCGCACCGCGGGTCGCCGGGTAGCGCTCCCAGTAGCCGCCGTAGAGGCCGACGTCGAGACCGGCCTCGATGAGGGCTCCGACCCAGGCGGCTCGGTCGCTGTCGGCGCCGCCGGCGAAGAGGACGTCACATTTCAGGGCACCGGGGTCCCCCGGGTCGGACGGGCCGGCTGGGTGGTCGACGTCGGGGTCGTAGGCGAATGGGAGGTAGGCCACGCCGGCGCAGCCGAGGGCGCGGAGATCGTTGAGGTTGGCGTGGCGAGGCGAGAAGACGCGGTCGTAGTGCGGCAACGCGTCCAGGAGCCAGCTGCCGCGCTGGGCCGGGTTCCAGGGGTCGTCGGTGAGGAAGTTGAGACGGGTGACACCGAGGACGCCGATGTCGCGGAGGGCAGCGGCGTCGAGGGGCGCGAGACCGGTGGCGAGGAGCCAGCGCGGCTGGGAGCGGCGGCAGGCTTCGACTATTCGCTGGGAGAAGGCGCGCAGGTGGGTGGGGCGATGGCCGCGGAGGCGCCAGTTTGCGGCGCGCAGCGGAGCTGGGGCCTGCCAGGCGGGGGCGGTGTCGCACATGCGGGTTGGGAGGCCGAGGGACTTTGCCGCGTTTAGGAAGTGGGCGCCTACGTGGGCTGGGGCCGGGTTGCCGACGAGGAGGAGGGCGTCATCTGCCCCCCACCTGACCTCCCCCCGCGTACGGGGGGAGGGATCTCCGTCCGAGATCAACTTCAGGTGACCTCTGAGTACGCCTTGGCGATTCCGGCGGCGGCGGCCTGGACGCTGTAGGGCTCGACCTGGCGGCGGCAGCGGTCGGCCGTGCCCGGGCGCCCCGCCAGCTCCCGGACGCGGACGATGGCGGCGGCGAGGCTCTCGACGCTGCCGGCCTCGCACACCTCACCGCTAACGGCTGGGATGACGAGGTCTGACTGGCAGCCGACGGCGTCTGAGACGACGCACGGCAGACCGTGGTGCATGGCTTCGTTGACGACGAGGCCCCAGGTCTCGCCCCGGATGCTCGGGAGCACCAGTGCGTCGGCGGCCTGGAAGTACGCGCCCAGCTCGCCCTGGTTCTTGAAGCCGACCGCGCGCACGTCGACTGCGGGCCCGCGTTTCGTCTCAGCGCAGATGGCGTCTCGGCGCTCGCCGTCGCCGACCAGCAGGAGCGTGACGTTGCCGGCGCCGCGCAGGGCGGGGATCAGCAGGTCGACGCCCTTCCGGGCTGAGAGCTTGCCTGAGTAGAGGAGCACGAAGGCGTCGCGCGGGATGCCGAGCTCCGCGCGAACGTCTTGGTCGGGGGCGTCAGCCGGGTTGTCGACACAGTAGGGCGAGAACACGAGCTTCTCCGCCGGGACACCGAGGCGGTCGAAGTGGTCGCGCGATCGCGCCCCGACGAACAGCAGGCGGGCGCAACGGCTGTAGAAGGCTCGCAGCGCGAGGTCGCGGGCGAGGCTTGCTGCCGGGTTCCGCCGCCGGTCGCGGTCCGTGGTCTCGCCCCGGAACAGGACGGGTACGCCGCTGCGCAAGGCGACGATGGCCGCGGCCCGGTTGAAGGCCGGGCTGTAGCCGAGGACCATGACCGCGCGCGGCCGTGCCGACGCGACCGCCGCTGCCAGGCCGCGAGCCGAGACCTCGTCGACGTTTCGCGCGCCGCCGTTGTCGACGCGGCTGAGGAACTGCGCCGTGTAGCCCGACAGGAGGTCTGTGTCCCAGGCGAACGTGGCCCCGAACTCGGCGTCGCGGTAGCCCTTGACGCTGAAGTCAGAGGCGTAGATCGCGGTGACGGGGATGTCGTGCTCCGCTTGGACCGCGCGGTACACCGGCGCGTGGTATTGCACCGGGTGGGTTTCGATGACGACGAGGCCGCCACTCACGCCCAATACGGTACGTGAGGCGCACCGATTGCCCCCCACCTAACCTCCACCCGCTTGCGGGGGGAGGACCCCGCAATTAGCCCGCTTGCGAGACCAGTGACGCGGCGGCCAGCGGGCGCTCCGTCAGGAGCTGGGGCAACTCTTGCCGGACGACGTTGGGGTCCTTGGTCGCCTTGTACCACTCGAAGGTGCGACGCAGGCCCTCGGCGAATGGCACCGCCGGCTCCCAGCCGAGCAGGTTCCGCGCCAGGCTGTTGTCGGCGACGCGGTTGAGCGGGCCCGTCGGCATGTTGGGCTTCGTTTCGATCTTCGGCGAGTAGCCCTCGAGCTCGCAGACCATGTGGACCGCGTCCATCACGCGGATGCGCTCCATCGTGCCGAGGTTCACCGCGGTGCCGTCGTCGATCTTCTCGCCGGCGAGGATGGTGCCGGAGACGATGTCGTCGACGTAAGTCCAGTTGCGGATCTGCTCGCCCGTGCCCCAGACGGCGAAGGGGTCCTCGCGCAGCACGGCGCGGGCGATCATCGCCATAACGGCGTGGTTCTCCACGCCGCGGGGGCCGTAAACCGTGAAGTACCGGCAGGAGGCCGCGGCCAGGCCGCGCTCCTTGTGCGCCGCCTGCAAAGTGAGCTCGCCGGCGACCTTGGCGAGGCCATACATGCCGTCAGGCTCGTAGGGCGGGCCGACCATGTCCTCGGTCAGGTACAGCTCCTCGTCGGGGTTGCCCTGGATGTTCAACGGGTAGGCGCAGCCGGACGAGGCGAATACGACCTTGCCTACGCCGGCGTCGATGGCGGCGCCGATCACGTTCTGGTCCAGCCCCAGGTTGGTGCCGCAGGCGAACTGATGCAGGTCCACGTAGCCGCGGCCGCCGTGGTCGGCGGCGAGGTGGAAGACAACCTCCTGGCCCTTCACCGCCTCGTCCGCGACCTCCCGCAGCTTCAGGTCACCGTCGCGGATGTCGATGTCCCCCGCCACGCCCTCCAGGTTCGCGCGGCGGCCGCTCGAGAAGTCGTCCGCGACCCGGACGCGGGCGCCGCGGGCCAGGAGCCCTTCCACCAGGTTCGACCCGATGAACGAGGCCCCGCCGGTCACGAGTACCTTGCGTCCGCTCCAGTACAACGAAGTCACCTCATGCTCCGCCGCCAGGGCCCGGCGCCCCGGCAGATGCTTTCGAATCCCGGCAAGGCTATCGGAGACGCCCCGGTCGGAGCGGGCCGGCTGCGCATCGCGCTACGCCCCCTCGGGGGCGGCCGACTCGTACGCCCCCGTGCCGAGGGCGATGTAGTGAATGCCCGGCTCAGTGCGGAGACCCGCGAGCATGCGCCAGCAGTCGACGACCACCCGTGGGTTGCCGTTCGCGCTTCGCCACGTCTCCACGTCGATGCCGCGGAACTCGGACCATGGCGTGGCCACCACGACCACGTCGCCGGCCCGGACACAGGCGTCCGCCGACTCCGCCAGCTCCAGTCCCGCGCCAAGGCGGGCGCTGGCGTTCCGCCCGCCGGCGGGGTCGAACGCGACGACGCGGTGCCCGCCCTTCAGCAGTTCGGCGGCCAGGAGGCTGCCGGTCGCCTCCTCGACAACGTCGGTGTCGGGCTTGTAGCTGAGCCCGAGGATTGCGACGGTCCCGGCGCCGCCGAGGTGTTTCGCCACCATGTTGGCAAGGCTCACGATCTGGCCCCGGTTGAAGCTGTCGGTCGCCTCGGCGATGTCGAACGGGGCGCCGACCGACCGGGCGAGCGCCCTCAGCGCGAGGTTGTCGCGCGGGAAGCACGGGCCCCCGTATGCCACGGCGCCGGTCAGGTAACGCCGCCCGATGCGGCTGTCGAGACCGATGGCGGACGTGATCGAGTCCACGTCACCGCCAGGCAGCTTCTCGCAGATGCGCGCCAGCATGTTGGCGAAGCTGATCTTGGTGGTGACGAAGGTGTTGACGGCCAGCTTCGCCAGCTCGGCGTTGACGAACGTCATCCGCGCCACCGGCGGCTCGCCATCGACCACCTCGAGGTAGAGGTCCGCGAGCAGCTGTCCAGCCCGCGGGTCCGACTCGCCGATGAGCAGGAAGTCCGGGTGCAGGAAGTCGCGGATAACGCTGCCGAGCGCGATGAACTCGGGGCTGTAGCAGAGGCCAAAGTCGAATCCCGCCTTCTTGCCGCTGTGCTTCTGCAGGGCGTCGAGGATGGGTCCGCCGGTCGAGCCCGGCATGACGGTGCTCGTCATGACGACGAGGTGGTAGCCGTCCTTCTCGGCCAGCGCCTTGCCGATCTCGGCGCACGCCGTCAGGGCGTACTCGAGGGAGAACTCGCCATCCGGGGCGCTGGGAGTCGGGACCACGATGAAGGTCACCCCCGTGGCCGCGATCGCCTCCGCGATGCTCGTCGTCGCCTTGAGCCTCGGCCGGTTCTCCTCGATCATCTCCTCTAGTCCAGGCTCGTGGACCGGCGCGCGGCCAGAGTTGACCGCATCGACCTTTTTCTCGTCTACATCGACGGCAACGACGTGCAGGCCCTTGCTGGCCAGGCAGGCCGCCAGCGGCGCGCCGAGCTTGCCGAGGCCGATCGTCGAGACGTTCTGGATCATGCGGGTGCTCCTTGCAGGCGGGCGGTGAGGCAGAGGTGCCACCCGAGGTGGTGCTCCAGCCAGTGGAACGCCGGGTCGGGCAGCAGGCGGCGCGGCCAGACTGGCACGTAGCGGTATTGGACGTAGTCAGGGATGTGGTACGCGAAGATGTGCTCGATGTCGGCCCGGGTCATGTCCAGGCCGCCAGCGGCGAGCAGTTGCCGCGCCGTCGACCGGCTATAGGTGTACGTCACGGGACAGCCCGTCTCCGCCTCGGAATGGTTGGCCACCTGGCGGTCGAGGTCCCAGAACCGCATTTTGCCGTAGGTGGCGAGGATCCACAGCACCTTCCAGGACCAGCGGTTGTAGACCATGATCTTGGCGGTGCTCCCGGGGCCCATGTACCGCGCCACCTGGCGGATTGCGGCCTCCGGGTGCGGCGTGTGGTGGATGACGCCGAACGAGTACACGAGGTCGTACGTCTCCACCAGCACGGAGGCCGTGAGCTCCTCGGCGTTGGCCTGGTGGAACGTGATCCGGTCCTGCAGCCCGAAGACGTCGGCGCGACGGCGCGCCAGCTGCAGCGACTCATCCGACAGGTCCACCGCCGTGACGGTGGCGCCGGCGCGGGCGAAGTTGATGGTGTCTGTGCCGATCCCGCAGCCCACCTCGAGGACGCGTTTGCCCTTCCAGGCCGCGAAGTCGGCGAACTTCGGTATGTGCGGCTCGACCCGGTACTTCCGCGCCTCCACTTCGTCGAAGTAGTCGCGGGTGCCGACATCCTTCGGGGAGTGACGCACGTTGCACGGTCGCGCGTTCCAGTAGTCGCGGACCGCCTCGACCGGCACATCCGCGAAGCTGCTGGCAGTCGTGTCTTTCAGTTGGGAAGCCATTTCCAGGTTCAGAACCCCCTCGGCGCCGACCGATGCGACGGGTGTTGGACAGCCGGCGCGTAAGTATGGCCGATCGGTCCCCCTGGCCTTTATGATCGCCACCAGAGGCGGAACTGGCCGCCGGCGGGGGAATGCAGTGGGCATCTCGGCTATGAACGGAACGCGAACGGGCAGGCTCGTCACGCTCATGGGGCTCAAGGGCGGCGTGGGCAAGTCGATGCTGGCGTGCAACCTCGCCTGCCAGCTGGCCGGGGACGGCCACCGCGTCGCCGTCGTCGACCTCGACCTGCAGTCAGGCGACGTGGGCGTGGTGCTGAACCTCGGGCGCTCCCCCAGCATCTCCGACCTCCTGGCGAATTTCGACTCGATCGACGCGGACTTCATCGCCGACGTCCTGCCCGAGGGGCCCGGCGGGGTGCGCGTGCTCGCCGCGCCGCTCACGACGGAGGTGGCCGACCTGATCACGCCGGCGCACGTCCGGGTGATCCTCGACCACCTGCTGGCGCTCTTCGACGTCGTCGTCGTGGACACGCCCACGCACCTGGGCGAGATCGCCCTCGAGGTGATCGGGCGCTCCGACCGGGTCATCCTCGTCGCGTCGGCCACGATCGCCGCGGTGAAGAACACCAAGCTCGGCCTCGCGGTCGCGCAGAGGCTGCAGGTCCCGTCCGAGCACCTGCTCCTCGCGCTGAACGACGTCGACGCCGAGACGTCGCTGACGCGGAGCGCCATCGAGACCTACCTGGGCACCCCAGTCGCGGTCGAGGTGCCCCACGCCGCGAAGCTCGTCAACGCGTCGATGAACACGGGCAAGCCGTTTGTGCTGGACGACCGCGAGGCCCCCATCTCGCAGCGGGTTGGCGAGCTGGCCCGGCTGGCCGTCCCGCGGCCGGCTCCCGAGGCGCGGCGAGGCAAGGCGGCCATGAAGCTCGCCGAGGAAGCGACGGTCTACTAGCTCTCCGCGAGCGCAGGCCAGGCGCCGCACGCCACCGCGCTCAGCGCCAGGGGACGGCCTCGACCAGGAGGCTGCCCGCCCGGCTCCGGTAGACGCCAACCCTCGGGCGCGCCCCCGCCGGGAGAGTGAACAGCAGCACGAACACCTCGCGCCCCTCGGGCGGCACGGCGCCGGCAGCCACGTCCGGGCTGGGCTCGTCGGCGAGGAGCCGCGCGGCAAACGCATGGTTGAGCTGGTCCAGGAGCTCGAAATGACCCGGGTCGAACCGGAACGGCCGCCGGCCGCGGTTGCTCACCTGGACGGCCGCGACCACCGCCTGCTGCCCGTCGGGGGCCGGTGGGACGGAGGGCGGGTGCTCCTCCGGGTGCACGAGGGTCATCCGCATCGTCACCCCGTCGAGGCTGACCGCGAAGCCAAGGCGGCGGCGAACCCATCGGGCCAGGTGCCACGCGGCGTACCCCAGCAGGACGGCGATCGCCAGGATCAGCAGGAGCAGCTTCCACGGGATGATCCAGACCTCGGTCGTGGCGAGCGCGCGCCCGGTCTTGTGGTTGGCGTACGTGACCTCGACCTGGGCCCGGTAGGGGCCGATGAACGGGTGCGAGCCCCAGGGAGTGAGCACGGACACGGAGAGGCGCGGGGGCGCCACCTCGAAGCCGCCCGCCTGGCCGAGCACCAACTTGTCCCCGGCGGCGCCAACCGTGCCGGTCAGCCTGAGGTGCACGGTGCCCGTGTTCTTGAAGGTCGTCTCGAACTCGACCGGGTCCGTCGGCCACCCCCTCTGCCACCAGTGGCCCGAGGTGAACGCCGTCACGGTGCCCGCCTCGACCACCGCGCCCTTGACGGTGAGGTAGATCCGCAGGCCGATGCGGTGCACCACCCTAAGCTGCTGCCTCGACGTGTCCTGGAACTGCGCCAGGACCGAGCCGTAGTACTCGCCCGGGTCGGTGCCAGCGGGTACGGTCAGCGTCAGGGCGACGCGGCGCGACGTGTGAGGGGCGAGGTCGAAGTGGGAGGTGTCGAGGCTGGTCCAGGCCCCGACCGCCTTGGGCCGGACGCCCTGCAGGTCTGCCGTGAAAGCGCCCGACGGCTGCAGCTGGGCGTCGGCCGGGTAGAGGTCCAGGCTCCGCCCGGTGTCGGAGTCGTTGCGCACCAGGACGGCGTCGGAGACCCCCGCGCCCGGGTCGATTTCGTACACGAGCCAGGGCACCGGCAGGAGCCCGTGGGCCGGCTCGACCGAGATGCCCGACTCGCCGAACCCTGCGGCCGGGGTGGGGCTCGCCGCCGCCAGCACCGCCGGGTTGGTCCCGAAGCCCGTGGCCGCGTAGATGGCGAGGACCAGCAGCGTGGCCGCGCGCACACGAAGAGGGGCGCCGGAGCGCCCCTCTGTCGAGCCACGGGTCACGCGGGCAAAGTTACTGCGTCGTGAAGGTCATGGTGGCCGTGTAGGCCGTGCCGCCACCCGCGGCGGTCGCGTTGGCGGGGACCGTCCACGCGAACGTGGGGTTCAGGCCGAAGATGCCGCACCCGAGGCCGCTCGCGCTCATGAAGGAGACGTTCGTCGGGCTACCGGCGGTCGAGGGGTTGGTGAAGGCGCCGCCCCCCCCGGCGGTGGCCACGGCCCCCACGGGGTTGGTCAGGGACGCGAGCACCGAGCCCGGGGTCACCGAGACCGAACTGCTCGGGATGGTCGCCGCGCCGCCGACCTGGGTGAAGTCGGACAGCGTCGCGGTCGTGCTCCAGGTGCCGCAGGAGCCGGCCCCACGGGTGTCGGTCACCAGGATGGCGCCGCCCGTGATGTTGAGGGCCGTGTTCACCGCCAGGCCGGCGGTGCCAGTGTTGAGCGCGATCGCGGCCGGGTAGATCGCGGTCAGCGTCCCCGGCAGGGCCGTGCCCGTCACCGGTACGGCCGTGGCGGCCACCGCCGTGATCGTCGCCAGCGGTAGGCCGACGAAGGCCAGGACGGGCGCCAGCCGCACGACCTGCCTGAATCTTGGAATCCCGCTTTTCCAATGCACGTGTTGTCTCCTCGCCAAAACCGGTTCCTGAGTGGACAGGAGAAATATCCCGTGGCGGCGCCAAAAAGGCGGCAAAGAACCTGTAAAGAAGCGTTAGGACGGCCGCGCCAGGCTGGCAACGGCGGGGTGACAGGCGCCTCGGCATAGCGAACGGATGTGCGCTATAATTGCTGATGTACTCACCGCTCGGGAGCCAGTCCGCTGGCGCGGCGATGGAACCGGCAGGGTTTTGATTGCACCGTCGCCTCTAAGCTTGTATGGGCGCGGGAGTAGCCGAACTGGTATAGGCCATGGTCTCAAACACCATCGTCCGAAAGGACATTGCGGGTTCGAATCCCGCCTCCCGCACTCTCGCCCCTGGCCGCGCCGGAGAGGACGCATGGGTTCGACCCCCTCCCGCCGCACCAAAACATGAGTAGGCGGTCTGCCGGCGAGGTCGAGCGGGTGCTCGTCATGCGCGCCAGAGGCATGAGCGAGCGAGCGATCGCGATGGAGAGCGGGATCCCCCGCGCCACGATAAGGTACTGGCTCCACCCGCCCGTTGGCCATCAGCGCGCGTCTCGCGAGGGGTGTTTCAGGTGCGACGAGAGCCGGTGGGTCCTGACCAGCTCGTACGCGTACCTGCTCGGGCTGTATCTCGGTGACGGATACCTCGCTCTCCATCCGCGGGATGTATGGCGACTGCGGATCTTCCAGGACGCGCGGTACTCCGACCTGATCGACCTCTGCCGCGAAGTCATGGGGAGCATCTCGGGAACGCGGGTCGGCGTAGTGCAGAGGCCGGGCTGCGTCGAGATCAATTCGTACTGGAAGCACTGGCTGCACCTGTTCCCGCAGCATGGCCGGGGGCGTAAGCACGAACGCGGGATCGCGCTCGAGCCGTGGCAGGAGGAGATCGTCGCGGCATGCCCTAAGGAGTTCATCCGCGGCCTGGTTCACTCGGATGGGTGCCGGTCAATCAACAGGATCTGGTATGACTCACCCGTCGAAGGAAGCCGGCAGTATGCGTACCCGCGCTACCTGTTCACGAACGCCTCGGACGACATACGAGGCTTGTTCACCGTAGCTTGCGACCAGCTCGGCGTCCGCTTGACGACGACGAACGCTCGGACGGTGGCGATATCCCGCCGAGACGACGTCGAGTTTCTCGACACCTTCATCGGTCCGAAGTCCTAGCGGCGGCTACGCGACCTCCATCGTCGGCTGGACCAGGAAGATCCACACGTCCCACGCCACGTGGCTGACGATGAGCGCCCCCATCGAGCCGTCGAAGAGCTGCTGCAGCGACCACCATGCCCCGGCAACGCCCGCCGCGCCCGTCAGCGTCAGGTTGCCGCTCACGAGGTGGATGCCCCCATAGATCGCCGCCCCCACTGCGTTGCCAGCGACCGGCCCGAGCTCCTGCGCCAGGTAGCGGTTCACCAGCCCGCGCCAGAACAGCTCCTCGCCCGGGGCGATGACCAGCGCCAGCGCCGGGGCGATGAACCACCTCGAGGTCAGCGAGCGCTTTTTGTAGATCGCCTCGATGTCGGCCTCGCCTGAGGGCATCACAGCGCGCGCGAAGCGGTCCCCGACCCGGAAGATGCCGTAGAGCGCCGCCGCAGTCCCCAGGCCCTTGGCGACGTCAGCGGCAGTGACCCGGGTGCGCCGCAGGGAGGGATTGGCGTACACGGCCAGGGCGCCGAGGCTGCCGACGCCGGCCGCCATCTTCTGCCAGAACCCGGTCTTGCCGCGGAACGCCGCCGTCCAGATCACGGTGGCAGCGCCGAGGCCGAGCGCGAAGTCGCGCCCGCGGATGGGCTGGTCCGTCACCCGGTGAGGCGCGACAGGATGAGGCCGGCCACCATCAGGACGCCGAATATGGCGTGCAGCCGCGCCGTGCGGAGGTCGATCAGGTTGATCTCGCCGAGGCTGCCCATCGCGCCGTGCTCCGCCTGCTGCAGCAGCCACACCGCCACCGGCAGCGACAGGATCGCCAGCAGCGTCGCCGTCGGCATCCACCCCAGCAGCACCGACACCGCCAGCACGAGGTAGGTGCCGACGATCAGCGCGACGTACGCGTGGAACGCGCGCATCTTACCCACGCGCGACGACAGCGTCGAGAAGCCGAGGCGCGTGTCCTCGGTCATGTCGCGCCACTCGTTGCCGTGCAGGATGGCGGCGACAAGGAGGCCGACCGGCGCCGCGAGGGCCAGCAACCGCCAGTCGAACCCGCCGGTCGCCGCGAAGTACCCGCCCACCGTCATCAGCACGCCCATCTGCAGGAACACCAGCGGCACCCCCAGCGCGCGGTACTTGTACTGGAAGGGCGGCGCCGTGTAGAAGTAGCCGCCCACCAGGCCCAGCGCCCCGAGGCCGAGGATCAGCGGGCCGCGGACGGCGAACAGGAAGACGCCCATCAGCGCGGCGACGGCGAAGGCGGTGAACGCGATCGCGAACGCGCCCCGCTCCCCCACCTCGCCCTTGACGATGGCGTGGCTGGCGCGCGGCGAGGTGATCGAGTCGATGCCGTGGCGCACGTCGTAGATCTCGTTGATGACGTTGGTGCCGGCGTGCAGCGCCAGGCCCCCGAGGAGGGCCGCCAGCCAGGGCCACAGCTGGATCGAGCCCTTGCTCCACGCAAACGCGCCGGCGACCGTCACCGGGAGCAGCGACGCGGTGAAGCTGAACGGGCGCGTGATCTCCCACACCCCGCCCAGCGCCTGCCGCCCGCGCTGCCAGGGCGAGTCGTACGCGGCGACGCGGCCCGCGACCGCCTCCCCGCCCGGGGAAGCCGCGTGGGCCCCGGCCCGCGCCAGCCCGGTGCCGTACATGACGCAGGCGTCGAGCACCGCGCGGACCTGGTCCTCGTCCTGCACCACCGGCTGCAGCAGCGGCACGTCCATGCCGGCCTCGTGGTATTCGTGGGCACGGCGGGCCACGTCCTCGCGGGTGCCGACGAGGACGAACGCGTCGAGGAGCTCGTCGGGGATCGCCTGCGCGGCCTCGTGGTACTGCTCGGCCCGCCACAGCGCGTTGACCTGGTCGCGCAGCTCGCGCGCGATGCCGGCGCGCTTCATCGAGGCGTCGCTCAGGATCGAGACCATGTAGATGACGAAGGGCTCGCGCTTCGCCCGGTTCAGCGCCTCGCGCCGCGTGTCGGCGACGTAGGTCAGGAGGTAGCCGCGGAAGTCGATCTCGCCCGCCTCGCGGCCGTGCCGGCGCGCCGAGTCGAGCACCCCCTCGCGCATCAGGCTGAACGCGGGCAGGGACTCCATCGGGCGGGCCAGGTAGCCGTCGGCCTTCGCGCCCGTCAGCTCCAGGTACGGCTTCGTGTAAGCGGCGACGTAGATCGGTATGCGCCGGGGCGGCGGGAACATCGGCACCAACGGGGGCACCTTGTCGTTGAGCACGAGGCGCTCGCCGCGCCACAGGGTGCGCACCTGGTCGATGGCCTCGCCGACGTGCGCGGGGGCGTCCTCGTGCGGGATCGCCATCTGCATGAGGCGCAGCGGTAGGCCGCTGCCGAGCGCCAGCACCATGCGGCCGGGGGCCAGGTCGTCGAGGGCGGCCATCGTCGAGGCCACCACGAACGGGTGGCGCGTGTAGGGGTTGAGCGCGCCGGCCCCGAGCCGGATCGAGCGCGTGGCCGCCGCCATGCCGGTCAGGAAGGTGATGGGGTCGCGCTCGAAGTAGCTGTCGTGGATCCAGACCGACTCCAGCCCGAGCTCCTCCGCCCGCACCGCCCAGGCGACCGTGTCGCGGACGTCGCCGCGGGCGGCGAGCCCGAGCCCGATCGTGTTGGTGAGCTGCGCCATGCCGCTCCTATGCTCGCAGACGAATGTCGACCTCGCCGCCGCGCCGCCCCGAGCAGGTGCGCGCGATGTTCGGCCGGATCGCGGGCCGCTACGACCTCGCGAACACCCTTCTCAGCCTCGGCCGGGACGCGGCCTGGCGCCGCCGCGCCGCCGCCGCCACGGGCCTTCGCCCCGGCCAGGCGGCGCTCGACGTCGCCTGCGGCACCGGGCGGCTGACGCGTGAGCTGGCCCGCCGGGTGGCGCCGGGCGGGCGGGCCGTGGGGGTCGACTTCAGCGACGAGATGCTGCAGGTGGCGAAGCGGGACCACCCCGACCTCGAGTTCCAGCAGGCGGACGCGCTTGCCCTCCCCTTCCCCGACGCGACATTCGACGCCTCGACGATGGCCTTCGGCCTCCGCAACCTCGTCGACCCGGTCCTGGGGGCGGGCGAGATGGCCCGCGTGGTCCGCCCCGGCGGCACGCTCCTGGTGCTGGAGTTCCTGCGCCCGCCCGCCGGGGCTGCCGGGCGGGCCTACCGGCTCTACCTCGAGCGCGGTCTGCCGCTCGCCGGCGGCTGGATCACTGGCGACCGTCGCGCCTACCAGTACCTGGCGGACACGGTGGAGACACACCTGGCGGCGGACGAGCTCCGCGAGGTGGCGGCGAGCGCCGGTTGGGCCGCCCCGACCGTGGCGCGCCTCAACCTCGGCACCGTGGCCTTAATGGTCGGGAGAGCCGGGCCCCAATAAGATTCAGGCCAAGGTGCGCGCCCAATGCTGATCCTGATGAAGGCCTCGGCCACAGACCAGGAGATCGACGAGGTCTGCCGCTCCATCGAGGAGCACGGCTTCAAGCCCGTGAAGCTGCCCGGCGCCGACCGCGTGGCCATCGGGGTGCTCGGCTCGAACCCGATCAGCCTCCGCGACCAGGTGATCAGCCTCCAGGGCGTCGCCGACGCCGTGCCGGTCAGCCGTCCGTTCAAGCTCGTCGGGCGCGAGTTCCACCCCGACTCGACGGTCGTCAAGGTGGGCAGCGTCGAGTTCGGCGGCGACCTCTTCGGGGTCATGGCGGGGCCGTGCTCCGTCGAGAGCGAGGAGCAGCTGATGGAGGCCGCGGAGGCCGTCGCCAAGGCCGGCGGCCACGTCCTGCGGGGCGGCGCCTTCAAGCCGCGCACCTCCCCCTACTCCTTCCGCGGCCTGGGCGAGGCCGGCCTCCAGATCCTGGCCAGGGCGAGGGAGCGGTTCGGGCTGCCGGTCGTCACCGAGGTCATGAACATCGAGGATGTCGCGCTCGTCAGCGAGTACGCCGACATGCTCCAGATCGGCGCGCGCAACATGCAGAACTACGGCCTCCTGGAGGCGGCGGGCCGCACCATGCGCCCGATCCTGCTGAAGCGCGGGCTCTCCAGCACGGTCGAGGAGTGGCTGCTGTCGGCCGAGTACATCCTCGGCCAGGGCAACAACAACGTCGTGCTCTGCGAGCGGGGCATCCGCACATTCGAGACGTACACGCGCAACACCCTCGACCTCAGCTGCGTCCCGCTCGTGCGGGAGCTGAGCCACCTCCCCATCGTCGTCGACCCGAGCCACGGCACCGGCAAGTGGTCGCTCGTCGCGCCCATGGCGGCGGCGGCCCTCGCCTCGGGAGCGCACGGGCTGATGGTCGAGGTCCACCCCCACCCCGACCACGCCCTCTCCGACGGGGCGCAGTCGCTGACGCCGGCCAACTTCGCGGGGATGATGGAGCAGCTCGGCCGCGTGGCGCCGGCGCTCGGCCGCACCACGAAATGAGCCAGCCGCCGCCGGGCCCCCCGCCCGGCGCGCCACCACGCTTCCCCCGCGGCGTCCACGGCCGCCGCGCCACCCTGGCCGCGATCATCGCGGCGATGCTGATCGTCGCCGGCTTCACGCTCGTGGCCGGCATCTACACCCTCTCCAGCCTGCAGGGGGTCAGGGCCATCGTCATCGAGCCGGCCGACCTGCCGGGCGACGTCTTCATCTGCGACGCCTTCCACCAGTCCCAGGGCGTGCTCTACGACAGCGGCAAGCGCGGGCGCCACTACCAGCTGATCGGCACCTGCACGGCGACCCTCGACTCCCTGCCCGAGACGATGATCTCCGAGCTGGAGTACCGCGGCTGGACAGTGCACACTGACGGCGACGGCAACCTCGACAGCTACAACTACGCGTCCCACGAGGAGATGACCGCCGCGCTGAGCGAGTCCGGCACCGACCCGACGACGACGAACATCGTCGTGGACGTCTACACCTCGGTCACCCGCCCGCCCGAGTTCCCCAACCCCACCAGCAGCGCCGGCGCCTAGGGCGCGGGCCGCGGTCTCAGTACCGCAGGAGCGCCTGGGTCACCTGGCGATAGCGCACGCCCGGGATCAGGTGCGCTCCCTGGAACACCCCGGAGTCCCGTAGGGCGGCCACCTGGTCGAGGGCGATCTGCACCCCGGCGTGAGGATCGTCGTGCAGGCGCTCGATGACCTGACTGGGGATCTCGATGCCAAAGGCCCCGGACACCAGGCGCTCCGCCATCGCGGAACTTGCGAGGACCAGGACGCCGGCGAGCACGGGTGCCTCGAAGCCGATCGATGAACGCCACTCGCAGAGCTGGTCGAGCGGCCCGAACGAGACCTGGACGAGAAGGAAGTCCGCGCGCTTCTTCCACTCCGGCAGGGGCCGGGCGCTCGAGGCGGCAGCGCCGACGACGAACGGAGGCGCGCCGGCGAAGCGTGGATCGCCTGTCGCCGCCCGGGCAGCAGCGAGCATCGCCGAGACCTTGATGCCCGAGCTCTCGGCCCCGGCGATCCGGTCTCCACCGACGAGCAGCAGGTGGTCCACCCCGTAGGCCGCCGCGGTCAGCAGGTCCCGCCGGAAGCCGAGCTCGTTTCGATCGCGCCCGTTGAGGCAGGCCACGACGCGCCCACCCATGAACGCGACCTCGTGGGCGACGGCGATGCTGGAGACGGTGGCCCGGCCGAGGTGGTTGTCGGGGACCAGGAAGGCGTCCACCACGGGGGCCAGCACGGCGATCTGCTGGCGAACGCCGCGCAGGTCCGGGCGCGTCGCCGGCTCGATCTCGGCCAGGACGGAGAACCCGCGTGAGTTTTCAAACACGGCGGTATGGATCATGCCACCGAGCCGGCGCTGGGGCAGAGTTGTGCCCGCCGTGTTCGCGGTGCGAACATGGTCTGACATTACGAAGAGGGAGATGAAGATGCGTTCACTGCGATTCCTGGCCGCGCTGGCGGCCGCCACGCTCCTGGTCGCCGTCACTTCGGCGGCGGGCCTCTCGGCGACCGGCGGCTCGTCCTCCTCGGTGCCGCGGTGGTGGCCGAAGTACCAGGCCCTGCTGGCCGGCAACAGCGCGCCCGGCGGCGGCGGCAACGTGAAGGCGGGCGCCAACGTGGACCTCAGCAACGAGGCGGGGCCGCAGAGCGAGACGTCGATCGCCATCAACCCGGCCAACCCGAAGCAGGTGGTCGCGGGCTCCAACGAGATCTTCCGCCTGCCGATGCGCGGCTACTTCTCGAACGACGGCGGCAAGTCCTGGGGCGCCGTCGACCTGCCGCTGCCCCCGCCGCTGAACGCCAACCAGCAGCGCTTCGGCTCCGACCCCGGTGTGGCCTGGGACACCCGCGGCAACGTCTACTACAGCTACATCGTCGTCTTCTTCAGCCCGACCTTCGGCGCGGTAACCGGCACGGAGATGGCGGTGGCGCGGTCGACCGACGGCGGGCAGACGTGGACGCCGACCTACTTCAACTTCACGAGCGGCAACAGCACGTTCAACGACAAGCCGATGATCGCGGTCGACGACAACGTGGCGAGCGCGCACCGCGACACCGTCTACGTCGGCTGGGACACCGCAGTCACCGGGACGTCGGGCCAGAGGGACCTGCTGCTGTCGAGCCACTCGACCGACGGCGGGGTGAGCTTTTCGTCACCGGTCGCGGTCAGCCCGGGCGGGAGCAAGGCCGCCGTCATCGGCGCGGACCCGTTCGTGTCGCCTGACGGCACCCTGCACATCGCCTGGCACGACGTCATCGCCAACGCAGTGATGGTCGCCAGCTCCACGGACGGCGGCGCCACATTTGGGCCGCAGAGCGAGGTCGCCCCGACCAGCGCGGCCTTCGACGTGGGCCTCCCGGCGATGGCCAGCCGTCGCGCGCTCGTCTACCCGGCGTGTGGCGCTGACGCCAGCACCGGGCCGGCGCGCGGCACGCTCTACTGCTCGTGGATGGACGAGACGGCGGCGAACGGCGCCGATGTCTTCGTGGCCCGCTCCACCGACGGCTCGACGTGGAGCGCGCCGGCGCGCGTCAACGACGACCCCGCCGGCGTGGCCAACGACCAGTTCAACCAGTGGCTCGCCGTCGACCCCGCAGACGGCTCGGTCGTGCTGAGCTGGAATGACTCCCGCAACGACCCCAACCACGTCGCCACCGACATCTACTTCGCCCGGTCGACCAACGCGGCGCACACGTTCGCGCCCAACGTCAAGGTGACGACCGCGCCGACTGACGAGTCGTGCTGCGGAGCGGACCTCGGCAACCAGTACGGCGACTACGAGGGCATCAGCGCGCTCGGTGGCGTCGCGCGGCCGGTGTGGACCGACCGCCGGGCCAGCGTCGCCGCGGTGTCGGGACTCGACGAGGAGGTGTTCAGCGCCGGCGTCTCGTACTGACGCCGCGCCGGCCCCCCACCTAACCTCCCCCCGCCTGGGCGGGGGGAGGAACCTGTTGCTAGCTGCGGCTGTAGACGTCCAGGAAGGCCGCGAAGTGCTTGATGCCTGAGATGTAGTCGTCGAGCATGATGTGCTCGTTCGGCGCGTGGATCAGCGCGTCGGTGCGGGCCACCGACTCGCCGGTGACCATCGACAGGCCGAGGCGGTCGCACATGTCGTAGATCGGCCCGGTGCCGGCGCTGTTGGGCGAGACGACGCAGGTGAGGCCGACCTGGTGCCCGGCCTCCACCAGCGCCGCCAGCGCGGGGTGGTCGGCGCGGCCGCGCGAGGGCCGCTGCTGCGCCAGGGTGCGGACCTCGATGTCGCCGAAGCCGTTGTCGTCGAGCCACTTGCCGAGCGCCGCGGCGATCTTTTCCGGGTCCTGCTCCGGCACCAGGCGGAAGTCCATCTTCAGCATCGCCTCGGCGGGGAGCACCGTCTTGGCCCCCTCGCCGCCGTAGCCGGAGTGGAGGCCGGCGATGTTGGAGGTCGGGGCCAGGAGCAGCTCGCGCACGAGCGGCCGACCGGTCAGGCCACGCGCCCAGCGAGCGACCTCGTGGGCGCGCATCTCCTCCGGCTCGTCAAACGGCAGGCGGTCGACCAGCTCGAGGAGCGCCTCGTCGGGCTCGCGCACGTCGTCGTAGAAGCCGGGGATCTGCACGCGGCCCTCCTCGTCGACGAGCCGCGACAGCACCCTGACGAGCGCCCAGGCCGGGTTCGGCAGGATGCCGCCGTACATCGAGTGGGCGTCGTGGCCGGGGCCGTGCGCGCGGAACTCGACGTAGAGCAGGCCCTTGCCGCCGAGCTGGATCTCGACCAGTCCGCCGAGGTTCTTCTCACTCCCCTCCCAGACGCAGACGTCGGCCTCGCGCAGGCGCGCCTCCCACGTCGTCACGAACTCGCCGAGGTGGGGCGAGCCGATCTCCTCCTCGCCCTCCGCCGCCATGCGCAGGCGCAGCGGCAGCTCGCCGCGGACCTGGCGCCACGCATCGATGGCGCAGAGCCGGCCGACGAGGAAGCCCTTGTCGTCGGCGACGCCACGCCCGTAGAGGACGCCGTCGCGCAGGTCGACGTCGAAGGGGTCGCTCAGCCAGAGGTCGACCGGGTCCTCGGGCTGCACGTCGTAGTGGTTGTAGAGGTTGACGACCTGCGTCCCCGCGCCGCCGAAGTCGGCCCACATCACCGGGTTGCCGCTGGTGGGCACGTGCTCCACCGTCGCGCCGGCGCCCTCGGCGAGCTCCGTCACGATGGCCAGGGCCTCCTTGATGCCGCGCCCCTGCGCCGCGACGCTCGGCTGCCGCACGAGCCGCCGCAGCCGCTCTACGTACTCGTTCGCGTTGGCGTCGATATGGGCGAAGACGTCCTGCATCAGGGGGCGGAGGACTCGGTCTCGGGCTGCGCCCGCATGGCGTTGATGAGCTCGCGGAGCTTCACCTCGCCCTCGAACAGAGCCCGCCCGATGATCGCCCCCTGCGCCCCGGCGGCCTCGGCCGCCCGGACATCCTCCAGGCTCGAGATCCCGCCCGACGCGATGAGGGGGTGGCTCGACATCTCGACCACCCGGCGCAGGGCGTCAGCGTCGGGGCCGCTCATGGTGCCGTCGCGCTCGATGTTGGTGTGGATGTAGCCCGCGATCGGGGTGTCCTTGAACGTCGCCACCATGTCCTGCACCGAGATAGGCCCGCTCTGCTCCCACCCATGGGTCGCGACATCGCCGCCGCGGACGTCCATCGCGATGAAGATGCGCCCGGGCCATTTCGCGGCGAGGCGCATGACCTCGTCGGGGTCCTCGGCGGCGAGGGTGCCGATGATTACGTAGGTCACGCCGCGGTCGAACCACGCCTCGACGTGCTCCTCGGTGCGGATGCCGCCGCCCACCTGGATCTCGACGCCCGTGTACTGCACGATCTCCTGCACCCGCACGTGGTTGTCGTGCGACGCGTCGCGGGCGGCGTCGAGGTCGATGACGTGCACGCGCTTGGCGCCCGCGGAGATGTAGGTCTGGACGCGCTGCAGCGCGTCGTCGTCGTAGGTGAGGACATGGTCGAAGTCGCCCTGCAGCAGGCGGACGCAGCGGCCACCAAGTAGGTCGATTGCCGGGATGATGAGCAAAGAACTCCCCCTGTGTTTAGCCGGTAAGGGTAATGGCCAGGTCGTAAAGGTGCATGTCGATCTGCCGGCGGCGGGCCGAGACGACGTCGAGCGGGGTGGAGACGTAGTCGTCGGAGATCAGGCCCACCTGGACCCCGTGGTCGCCGGCGGTGAGCAGCTCCACCGCGCGCGAGCCGAGCCGGCTCGCGATGATGCGGTCGCTGGCGAGCGGCGAACCGCCGCGCTGCAGATGGCCGAGGACGATGACGCGCGTCTCGAGCCCGCTCTGCTCCTGGATGGTGCGCGCGACGTCGAAGCCGTGGCCGTAGCCCTCGGCCAGCATGATGATGCTGTGCGACTTGCCGCGCGCATGGGCGCGCAGGATGCGGTTGCTCACCTCCTCGAGCGGCATCTCGATCTCGGGGATCAGGATCGACTCCGCGCCGCTGGCGAGCCCGGCGTTCAGCGCGATGTGCCCGGTGTCGCGCCCCATCGTCTCGACGACGAAGATGCGCTCGTGGCTGGTGGCGGTGTCGCGGATGCGGTTGACGTTCTGGACCACGGTGTCGACCGCCGACATGTGCCCGACGGTGACGTCCGTGCCGAGGAGGTCGTTGTCGACGGTGCTGGGCACGGTGACGACCGGTACGCCCAGGCCGTCCAGCGCCATCCCGCCGAGGGCCGAGCCGCCGCCGCCGATGACGACGAGCCCCTCGACACCGACCTGGTGGAGGGTGCGCAGGGCGAGCTCGCGGCCCTCCTCGGTGTGGAACTCGCTCGAGCGCGCCGTGCGCAGGATCGTGCCGCCGCGCTGGATGATGCCCGCTACCGAGGCGTGCGTCATCTTGCGCCACTCGCCCTTGATCAGCCCGGAGTAGCCGTGGACGAAGCCGACGCAGTCGCAGTTGAGGGTGAACGCGCGCCGCACGACGGCGCGGATGGCGGCGTTCATGCCCGGGGCGTCGCCGCCGCTGGTGAGCACACCGATCCTCATGTCACCCGGCCTCGACCTCGATGTCGACACCCACCATCGCGAATTCCGCGGCCGGCGTGCGCGTCTCCCGCGGCGGGCCACCCCGTCGCTCGGGCACCTTTCGGCGGATCACCTCACAGCGATAGTTGCCGATCCCGAGCAGGGCGTCAACGGCCGCCTGCAACTCCGGCCCGTGCGCGACCTTCCGCCCGAGGACCTCGATGTCGGTGACGCGGTCCGGCTCCTCGACGTGGACGACCACCGGGTCCTCGCCCGGGAACTGGTCGATCAGCTCGCCGACGCCCGCCAGCGCGCCGCCCGCGCCGCCCGCCGGGACGGTGATGTGGACCACCTGCGCGCGCGCGAACGGGTTGGGGTCGGGCGCCTCGAACGCCCAGATGGCGTCCGCGATGATGCTCGCCGTCTCGCCGTCGCCTGAGTCGCGGGAGCGCCGCCCGGTGTCGACCTTGCCGCGCATGATGACGATGCGATCCGGCACCAGCAGCTCGGTGCACTGCTCCAGCACGCGGCTGAACACGGTGACGGGCACCGACCCGGTCAGGTCCTCGAGCTCGACAAACGCCATGCTGCGGCCGCTCCGGTCGGGGCGCCGCCGCACCTCGCGCACCACGCCTCCCAGGCGCACCTCGTAGCCCGCGAGCTCGGGCGTCACCTCGATGCAGCGCGTGTCCGTGCGCGCGTGCATCTCCATCTCGACGCGCTTCAGCGGGTGGTCGCTCAGGTAGATGCCAAGGAACTCGCGCTCCCAGGCGAGGCGCGTGCGGTCGTCGGCCGGCGCCACCCCGGCCACGAGCCGCACCTCGACGTCCCCGCCGTCCGCGTCGCCGAACAGCGACACCTGGCCCGAGGCGCGCTCGCGCTGCACCTGCTGGGCGCGATCCGCGACGCGGTCGAGGCTCGCGAGCAGCTGCGCGCGCTCGCCGAGCGAGTCCAGCGCGCCGCACTTGATCAGCGCCTCCAGCACGCGCTTGTTGACCTGGTGCAGGTCGAGCCGCAGGCAGAGGTCGAGCAGCGACTCGTACGGGCCGTGAGCGCGCCGCTCCTGGACGATGAGGTCGATGGCCTGCACGCCGACGTTCTTGACGCCGCGCAAGCCGAACGCGATGCGGCCGCCGTCGGGTGGTTTCAGCACGCCGTTGGTCGGACCTTCCGGCATGGCGACGACGGTGAAGTCCGCCTCCGACGCGTTGACGTCGGGCGGCGTCACCTCGATGCCGTGGTCCTGGCAGTCGACGATGATCGCGGCCATCCGGTCCTGGTCGTCCTCGTTCCGCATCAGCGCGCACAGGTACTCGATCGTGTAGTTCGCCTTGAGGTACGACGTCCAGTACGAGATGAGCCCGTACGCGCTGGCGTGCGAGTTGTGCACCACGATGCCGTCGGCGATGAAGCTGTGGTCCGTGTCCACGGTGAGGTCGAAGGTCTCGTCCTCGCCGTCGGGCTCGATCGACACAACCCGGTCCCAGAGGACGTCGGAGGCGCCCAGGTCCGCCAGCTCCTGGCTCCCGAAGAAGAGGGCCAGGCGCAGGAGGGTCGTCCTGCGAAAGCCTTTCTTGCCAGGCGAGCCACCGGGCCGGAGCTCCCGCGTGGAGATGCCCGATCGCGCCTCGAGCTCCTGCCAGGTCAACCCCGCCTTGCTCCGCTCCGCATCCACCATCGCGCGGACCGCGTCCGCCGGCACCGTGTCGACGTAGTTGATGTCGCGCGTCTCCGCCCATGCGATGGCCGCGAGGGCATCGACCTCGTCCTCCCGTCCAACGCAGTGCGGGCCGACGCGGTCGACGAAGCGCCGGACCGCCTCGTCTCCCAGCAACTGCACCGTGTACCCCGGCTTCAGCTGGCCGCGGTATTTGAAGGCTTTGGTGTGCAGGCCGGAGAGGATGCCGAGCCGGAGCAGCAGGTCCTGCACGTCGACGGCCAGCTGCCTGGACGAGGTGGCGTAGAACGGCCGGTCCTGGCCCGCCGCGCCGATGTACCCGTCACCCGCCCACATGCGCCCCAGAAAGAGCTCGATGTCGGCGTCGCAGAGCTCGAAGACCGCGTCGGGCACCCCCTTGGCCGTCGCCTTGACGCCGACGATGCCCAGCTCCTGCGCCCAGGTGAACGCCCCTGAGCGCCGTGGCGCGTGCGCCTCCTCGACCTCTAGGGCGACCGCCGTCGAGCTCGCCCGCTGCGAACGGCTTTGGAACCGCATGTCGCGCCCCGTGCTGAGGCACACCTGCAGGCGATTGCCCTGCCTGTAGTCCACCCTCGCCACGGTCGCCGGGAAACGCTCCGCCGCAGCGGCGAAATCGTCGACCAGCACGCGCTCGTTGTTGTAGTAGTAGAGGCAGCTCGGGTGGCAGGTGTTGCCCTCGGCCAGCAGCCCCGCAAGGACGACCAGCTCGTGCTCGGGCCAGCGCTTGGTGGAGTACACGTCGTAGCGGCGCGGGAGGGCGATGCGGTCGCCCGCGCGGAGCTCGCCGAGGCGCTTCCAGCCCCCCACCGCCCGGAATCGATGCGTGTCGGTGGCGCGGACCTCGCGGCCCTGCGCCGTCCTCAGGCGGAACAACGGCTTGCGGCCGTTGGCGTGGACCCCTGTGACGGAGCGCGGGCGCAGGCGACCGTCCGAGCCCAGTCCGTGGACGGTGAACTCCCGCGGACGCTCGTGCAGCGACCTGACCGTCGTCCGCTCTCCGGTAACGGCGTCGAAGACAACCGTCTCGCCGCTTACGCAGCGGTTGAACGCATAACCCGCGAAGACGTTGATGAGGTCGAAGATCTCGGCCGCCTTGGCCTCGGGGATGGCGTTGACATCGACGCAGCCCTTGATGAACTTCTCGCGCTGCTTCGCCATCTTCGCCTTGTCCTTCTTGCCCATCGCGGCGCGCAGGATGTCGGCCTCGCCGAGGGTGAAGCCGGCGAGCACCTGGGCCATCTGCATGACCTGCTCCTGGTAGACGGCGACGCCGTAGGTGTCGCGCAGGACCTCCTCGAGGAGCGGGTGCGGCGCCTTCGCCTCCTGGAAGCCGTGCTTGCACGCGACGAACGTTGGGATCTGCTCCATCGGGCCGGGGCGGTAAAGCGCGTTGACGGCGGAGATGTCCTCGAACCCCGTCGGCTTGAGCTGCAGCAGGACCCGGCGCATGCCCGGGGACTCCAGCTGGAACAGGCCGAGCGTGTCGCCCTTCTGCAGCAGCTCGTACGTCGGCGGGTCGTCGAGGGGCAGCGTCTCGATGTCGACCTTCACGCCCCGCGTCTTCTCGACGAGGCGGATGCAGGCGTCGATGATGTCGAGGTTGCGCAGGCCGAGGAAGTCCATCTTCAGGAGGCCGAGCTCCTGGATGGCGTTCATCTCGTACTGCGTCACGATCGTCGACTTGTCGGTGGTGCCGCGCTGCAGCGGGACGAAGTGCTCGAGCGGCTCCGGCGCGATGACGACGCCCGCCGCGTGCGTGCCGACGCTGCGCGTGATCCCCTCGAGCCGCATCGCGGTGTCGATCAGCTCCTTGTACCGGGGGTCGGAGTTGTAGGCCGCCTTGAGCTCCGGCACCTCGCGCAGCGCCACCTCCAGCGGCTTGGTCTTGCCCTGGAAGACGGGCACCATCTTGGCGATGGGGTCGACCTCCGGGATCGGCACGTCCAGCACGCGGCCGACGTCGCGGATCGCGGCCTTGCCGGCCATCGTGCCGAAGGTGCCGATCTGAGCGACGCGGTCGGCGCCGTACTTCTCGCTGACGTAGCGGATGACGGACTCACGGCCCTCCACCGAGAAGTCGATGTCGATGTCGGGCATCGACACGCGGTCGCGGTTCAGGAAACGCTCGAAGATCAGCCCGTACTGGAGCGGATCGAGGCTCGTGATGTCGAGGCAGTAGGACACGATCGACCCCGCCGCCGAGCCTCGTCCCGGGCCCACCAGCACCCCGCTCTCCTTGGCGTGGCGGACGAAGTCCCACACGATGAGGAAGTACGCCGCGTAGCCCATCTCGGTGATGACCTCGAGCTCGTGCTCGAGGCGGCTGTGGTGCTCGGGGGTCGGGTCGGGGTAGCGGCGGCGGAAGCCGTCTTCGGAGACGGCGCGCAGGTACTGGTCGGGGGTCAGCCCTTCCGGCACGTCGTAGCGCGGCAGCAGGGTGTGGCCGAGCTCGATGCCGACGTCGCAGCGGCGGGCCACCTCGGCGGTGTTGCGGACCGCCTCCTCGACCTCCGGGAAGAGCTTCAGCATCTCGCCCGCGGTGCGCATGTAGAAGCCGTCACCGGAGAAGCGCATGCGGTCCTGGTCGGCGACGCGCTTGCCCGTCTGGATACAGAGCAGGACATCGTGCGTGGGCGCGTCGCCGCGGGCGGTGTAGTGCGAGTCGTTGGTGGCGACGAGCGGGATCCCGGTGCGACGGGCCACCTCGATGACGCCCTTCCGCACCATGTCCTCCTCGCCCATGCCGTGGTTCTGGATCTCGAGGAAGTACCGGTCGCCGAACATCTCGCGGTACTCCTCGGCGGCCTTCGCCGCGCCGTCGAGGTCGGAGGCGAGGACCCGCTGCGCCACCTCGCCGGCGAGGCACGCGGACAGGGCGATGACCCCCTCGCTGTGCCGTCCGAGAAGCTCCTTGTCCACCCGTGGCCGGACGTAGAAGCCCTCGAGGTGCGCCACCGAGATCATGTGCATGAGGTTCCGGTAGCCCGTCTCGTTGGCAGCCAGCAGAACCAGGTGGTGCGGGTCGCGGTCGACGCGCGACTCCTTGTCGTGCAGGCTCCGCTGGGCGACGTAGGTCTCGCACCCGATGATCGGCTTCACGCCGGCCGCGCGGCAGGCCTTGTAGAAGGGGATCACCCCGTAGAGGGAGCCGTGGTCGGTGATCGCCAGGGCCTCCTGGCCGGCGGCCTTGGCCGCCTTCACCGCCTCGTCTATCCGGCTCGCCCCGTCGAGGAGGCTGTACTCCGTGTGGGTGTGGAGATGGACGAACTCGGGGTCGCTCAAGGCACGGTCAGGCAGCGTCGCAGGGCATCCACACTCAGGGATACATCTTAAGGGCGGGCCCTTTCCCCCTGAGGATCGTGAGCGGAGGACGCCCCTACTGCCCCCCACCTAACCTCCCCCCGCAGGCGGGGGGACCTTTTGGGCGGAGGGCGCTCCGACTGCCCCCCACCTAACCTCCCCCCGCTAGCGGGGGGAGGAATCTCTATCTATCTCCCTCCTCTCTATCTCCCTCCTCTCTATCCCCTCCCTTCCTCTCTATCTCCCCCTTCCTCTCTATCTCCCCCTTCCTCTCTATC
>Ga0070714_100000056_pt1 | contig 103178 bp, 101 predicted proteins | sample LARL83metaG_FD_65450 | JGI IMG/M metagenome (GOLD analysis project Ga0070714, IMG submission 65450) | Corn, switchgrass and miscanthus rhizosphere microbial communities from Kellogg Biological Station, Michigan, USA - LAR L8-3 metaG | ecosystem: Host-associated > Plants > Roots > Rhizosphere... | reverse complement strand
GGCCAGAAGCTCGGCAACCCCGGCTTCGAGACCGGCACCGCCGCCCCGTGGTCGGCCTCCAGCGGCGTCATCTCCGCAACCAGCAGCAGCGAGCCGGCCCGCTCCGGCAGCTACCTCGCCTGGCTGGACGGCTACGGCACCACCCACACCGACACCCTGTCCCAGTCGGTGAGCATCCCCTCCGGTTGCACCGCGACGTTCAGCTTCTACCTGCACATCGACACCACGGAGACCGGCACCACGGCTTACGACACCCTGACCGTCAAGGCCGGCTCGACCGTCCTAGCGACCTACAGCAACGTCAACGCCAACACCGGCTACACCCTGCACAGCTTCACCGTTCCGGCTGGCACCACCAGCGTCAGCTTCACCGGCACCGAGGACTCCTCCCTGGCGACCGACTTCACCATCGACGACACCGCGTTCAACGCGTCCTGACAAACCAGCAATAACGGCAAGGCCCGCTGGAACCAACCGGTTCCAGCGGGCCTTCCGCTGTTCTAACGGATTTACGCCCTGACGGGCTTCCGGCGCGTCAGCCGTTGGCGGCCAGCTGGCCGCAGGCGCCGTCGATCTCACGACCGCGGGTGTCGCGGACGGTGACCGGGACGCCATGCGCCGCGATCCCGGCGACGAACCGCTCCTCCACCGGCTTCGGCGAGGCGTCCCACTTCGAACCCGGCGTCGGGTTCAGCGGGATCAGGTTGACGTGTGCCAGCCGGCCGGAGAGCAACTGGCCGAGCAGGTCCGCCCGCCACGCCTGGTCGTTGACCTTGCGGATCATCGCGTACTCGATCGAGTACCGCCGGCCGGTCTTCGCCGCGTACGCGTCGGCCGCCTCCAACACCTCGCGCACCTTCCACCGGGTGTTCACCGGCACCAGGGTGTCGCGCAGTTCGTCGTCGGGCGCGTGCAGCGACACCGCGAGGGTGGCGTGCAGCCCCTCCTCGGCCAGCCGGTGCATCGCCGGCACCAGCCCCACCGTCGACACCGTGACCGACCGTTGCGACAAGCCGAGCCCGGCCGGGCTCGGGTCAGTCAGCCGGTGCAACGCGGCCGCCACCCGGTTGTAGTTGGCCAGCGGCTCGCCCATTCCCATGAACACCACGTTGGACAGCCGCACCGGGCCGCCCGGCAGCTCGCCGGCGGCCGCCACCCGGGCCGCGGCCGCGACCTGCTCGACGATCTCGGCAGTGGACAGGTTGCGGTTGAGGCCGCCCTGGCCGGTCGCGCAGAACGGGCAGGCCATGCCGCATCCGGCCTGGCTGGAGACACAGACCGTCAGCCGGTCCCGGTAACGCATCAGCACCGACTCGACGAGGGTTCCGTCGTGCAGCTTCCAGAGCGTCTTGCGGGTGGTGCCGCGGTCGGTTTCGACGTGCCGGACCTCGGTCAGCAGCTCGGGCAGCAGGGCCGCGCCGAGTTGCTCACGGAGGCCGGCCGGCAGGTCGGTCATCCGGTCCGGCTGGTATTCCAGCCGGCCGAAGTAGTGCCGGGACAGCTGGTCGGCCCGGAAGGCCGGGTGACCCAGCTCGGCGACAGCGGTCCGGCGAGCTGCCGGGTCGAGATCGGCCAGGTGTCGCGGCGGCAGGGCACGGCGCGGCGCATCGAAGACAAGCGGCAGGGAGGTCATGGCCCGTCCATTGTTCCACGGCCGGCGGGCCGCCCCGACCGGTCCTGGACAAAGGTCTTGACTGCACGATTCCGATGCTTTATGGCGACAATTCTCAGCTTCCACGACCTAGGCAAAGCCCCCGCTTCGATGCTTTACTGATCGCCAGATGGCAATCAATGACGCGGTTCATCGCAGACTGTATTAACCGGATAAATGGTTAGCACGATGCGATGAGATGCGCTCACGATCGTCACCCCACAGCAGCCCGTCCACCGCGGCTCGGCGGGCACCGACGCTGTTGACCCCCAGCCGTGACCTCCCTCGTGGGAACTGCTCGCCCCCTCCGCGAGAGCGCTGTTTCGCTCTCGCGGGAGCAGTTCGCAAGTACTTGGAGAACGCTAATGAGGACCGTTCGGTGAATCACCATTCGAACTCGTGCGTCGTCGTCGGCTGCGGCCCGCGCGGCATCGCGGTTCTCGAACGGCTGACCCAGCACCTCACCGAGGCCGGACGGGCAACTGGTGGCACCCTGGCCCCGCGTCCCCGGGTGGTGGTGGTGGAGGCCGTGGAACCCGGCGCCGGACGCATCTGGCGCACCGACCAGTCCCGCTGGCTGACCATGAACACCGTCATCGGCGAGCTCACCATGGCACCGGACTCTCCGCGCGCCTGCCAGGTGCCCAGCTTCCAGCAGTGGCTGGCCGGCACGTCCGAGCCGGAACTCGCCGCGCTGGGCCCGCACGACTACGCGCCGCGCTGGGCGTACGGCCGCTACCTGCACGAGATCTACGACCTGACGATCCGGGCGCTCCGGCAGGTCGCCGAGGTGGTCGAGATCGGTGGCCGGGTCACCGGGATAGCCCAGCATCCGGGCGGCTACACCCTCGACGTCTCCACCGCGACCGAACGGCAGCAGCTCGAGGCGCGGGCGGTGGTGCTGGCGACCGGCCACCCGCGGATCACCCCGCGGGCCGACGCCTGCGAGTTCGCCCGGCTGGCCGCCGACCACCCGGACCTGCTCTACCTGGCCGGGGACACCGTCGCCGACTTCGACCTGGACGCGGTCGCCGCAGAGACCCCGGTCGGCGTGATCGGACTGGGCCTGTCGTTCTACGACCTGTTGCTGTCGTTCTCGGTCGGCCGCGGCGGTGAGTTCCACCGCGACGGTGACCGGCTGGTCTACCAGCCCAGCGGCAAGGAGCCGGTTCTCTACGCGGGATCGCGCAGCGGAATGCCGATCGGCACCCGCGGTCGCAGCCAGAAGGCCGCCGAACACCGGTTCTCGCCGCGGATCTTCACTGCCGCCGCCCTGGGCCGGCTGCGCGCCGACGCCGCGCGGCGACGCGGAACCGCCCAGCTGGACTTCAGCCGCGAGGTGCTGCCGCTACTGCTCGCCGAGATCGAGCTGGTCCGGTTGCAGGCCGAACTGCGCCGGCGGGGCGGGGCAGATCAGGTCGACCGGCTGACCGCCGACCTGATCGCCGCCGGCACCGACCCGGGCGCCCGGGCCGGAGTCCTGGCCCGGTACGGGCTGGCCGACGTCGCGCCGGTCGACCCGGCCCGGCTGGCCAGGCCGTTCACCGGCCGCACCTTCGGCAGCCCGGCCGAGTTCACCCGCGAGCTGCACGGGCTGCTGGAGGTCGACCTCGAGCACGCGTCGCTCGGCAATGCCGATGGCCCGGTGAAGGCCGGCCTGGACGTGATCCGGGAGGCCCGGGACCTGCTCCGGGCCGCGGTCGAGGCCGACGGGTTGATGCCCGGCGAACCGGGCGCCGACTTCTTCTTCGACGTCGCGCCCTGGCTCTCGCTGGTCTCCACCGGGCCGCCGCCGGTGCGCACCGAACAGTTGCTGGCGCTGTCCCGGGCCGGTCTGGTGCAGGTGGTCGGCCCGGAGGTCCAGTTCGGTTTCGACAACGAACAGGGGATGTTCAGCATCTGCTCGCCGGCGGTCGCCGGTTCGCTCCGGCATGTCAGCGCGCTCATCGACACCCGGGTGCCGCGCGAGCTGCCGGTCGGCGACGACGACCTGCTGCTCGACCAGCTGGTCAGGGACGGCACCGCCGGCACCTGGCGCCCGCCGGGCGCCGAGCGGTCGACCGGGCTGCGGGTGCATTCGGCTACCGGACGGGTGATCGACCGGTCCGGCCGGCTGAGCGCCGGGCTGTACGCGATCGGCATCCCGACCGAGGGGGTGCGCTGGTTCACCCAGATCAGCAACGGTCGGCCGGACACCCGCACCGCATTCCACCGCGACGCCGACGCGATCGCGCTCGACATCGTCCGCCATCGCCTGTCCCGCTGACCGATCTGCAGATCAGGAGTCGCACCACATGCCTGACCGCCGGCTGTCCCCGTCCCACCTGGAGTTCCGGGCCGCTCGCGACCTGCTGCTCCAGCATGCCGACGACCCGCAGCGCGCGTACGAGCTGTTTCGCTGGCCACGTCCGGAGTTCTTCAACTGGGCGCTGGACTGGTTCGACGTGATCGCGGCCGGCAACGAGGCGACCGCGCTGCAGGTGGTGCGTCCGGACGGGGTACGGACTGCCTCGTTCGCCGAGCTGTCCCGCCGCTCGACGCAGGCCGCCGGCTGGCTCGGCAAGCTCGGGGTGCAAGCCGGCGACCGGGTGCCGGTGGTGATGGACACCAGCGTCGAGGTCTGGGAGTTGTTGCTGGCACTGATGAAGATCCGGGCGGTGGCGGTGCCGATCTTCACCGTGCTCTCCGACGCCGAGATCTTCGACCGGCTGCGCCGCTGCCGGGCCAATCACCTGATCGCCTCGGCCGATCAGGCGCCCCGGCTGGCGGAGCAGTCGGTGCCGGGCACCCGGGTGGTGGTGGGCGGCGAGCTGGCCGGCTGGAGCTGCTACGCCGAATCGGCCGACCTGGACATCGATTTCGAGATCGACATCGAGTCGACCCGGGCGGACGAGCTGATGAGCTGCTACTTCACCTCGGGCTCGACCGCGCGGCCCAAGATGGTGGCGCACAACCATGTCAGCTATCCGATCGGACACCTGTCAGGCATGTACTGGGCCGGGTTCCGGCCCGGCGACGTGCACCTCAACATCTCCTCCCCCGGCTGGGCCAAGCATCCGTGGGGCTCGTTCTTCGCGCCCTGGAACGCCGAGGCGACCATCGTCTCGATCGACACCCGGGAGGCCTCGCCGGATTTCGTGCTGGACGCACTCGAGCGCACCGGCGCAACCACCTTCTGCGCGCCGCCCGGGGTCTGGCGCGCGATGGCCAAACGCGGGCTGGCCGGCCGCCGGATCGCGCTGCGCGAGGCGATGAGCGTCGGCGAGCCGCTGACCCAGGACATCGTGGACGCGGTGCGGGCCGCCTGGCAGCTGACCGTGCGCAACGGTTACGGCCAGTCGGAGGTGACCGCGATGGCCGGGGTCACCCCGACCAGCACCGACGACCCGCGGTCGCTCGGCCGGCCACTCCCCGGCTACCGGGTGGTGCTGTGCCCGGTCGGCTCGGAACAGCCCGCCGAACAGGGCGAGTTCTGCCTCGACCTGTCCGACTGGCCGGCCGGCATGATGCACGGCTACCTCGACGACGACGGTCGGCGGTTGGAGCCGGCGCCGTCCGCGCTCGCGCTGTACCGCACCGGCGACCTGGCGCGCCGGGACGCCGACGGCAGCCTGCACTTCATCGGCCGGATCAAGGATGTGTTCAGCACTCCGGCCGGACGGCTGGTGGCACCGGCCGCGCTGGAGGCCGGCCTGGTCGCCCATCCGGCGGTGGCCGAGGCAGCGGTGGTGACCCTGCCTGCCGACCCGGCGCGCGGTGGTCAACCGATCGCCAAGGCGTTCGTCATCCCGGCCGCCGGCTGGAACGCCGGACCGGTGACCGCCCAGGCACTGCTGGAGCTGCTCGCCGACGGCGGGACGGTGCCGGTGGTGCTGGAGTTCGTCGACGAGCTGCCTCGCACCGAATCAGGCAAGATCCATCGGGAGATCCTGCGCGGCCTGCTGCGCTCCCCGCTGGCCGAGTTCAGCGTTCCGGCACCGGCCGGCAGCCCCGAGGACTCACATGGTTGACCAGCCCTCGATCAGCCTGTGGCGGGCGCACCGCAACGTGAAGCTGCGCCTGATGGTGGCGTTCATCAACCGGTTCCTGGCCTTCATGCTCGCTCCGCTGATGGCCATCCTGTTCGCCACCAGCTTCGGCGCGCGGGCCGCCGGGTTGATGCTCGCGCTGGTCGTGGTGGCAACCATGTGCTGCTCGTTCCTGGGCGGTCACCTCGCCGACGTGCGTGGTCGCCGGGCCACCCTGCTGATCTCCGAGGCCGGGGTGCTGGTCGCCTACACCTGCATGTGGTTGGCCAACTCGCCATGGTGGCACAACCCGGAGCTGACCTACGGCGCCTTCCTGCTGAACAGCTGCATGGGCGGCCTGGGGTTCCCGGCCAGTGACGCGGTGATGATGGACATCGCCACCCCGCAGACCCGGTCGGCCATCTACACCGCCAACTACTGGTTGATGAACCTGGCGTTCGCCAGCGGCGCCCTGGTCGGCGGCCTGTTCCACGGTTCCCAGTTCGGCTGGCTGCTGCTGCTCGGCCTGGTGCTCTGCTCCACCAGCTATGCCACCACGGTGTTCGCACTGGTCGAGACGAAGCCCCGGGCAAGCGCCGACCGGGCCGGCCGGCCACCCGGCAAGGGCGTCCGGTCGGCGATCCGGCAGTACCGGTACGCGGCCGCCGACCGGGTGTTCATCCGGCTGACCTGCGCGGCGGTGCTGATCACCACGGTGGAGATGCAGCTGACCTACTACCTGGGCATTCACCTGGCCGCGCACTTCACCCCGCGCACCTTGCTGCAGGTCGAGAACTGGCGGCTGACCGTGGACGGCATCGGGATGCTCAGCGTGCTGCGCATGCTCAACACGGTGCTGGTGGTGGCCCTGGCCCTGGTGGTCGGCCGGCTGCTGCGGGCGCTCGGTGACCGGGTGCGGATGTACGCCGGCATCACGGTGTTCGTGATCGGCTTCATGGGCCTGGCGCTGACCCGCGACCCGTGGCTGCTGATCGGCTGCTCGCTGGTCTACACCGTCGGCGAGCTGATGAACGTACCCGTGCGGCAAGGCATGCTGGCCGACCTGGTCGACCCGGTGCACCGGTCCCGCTACATGGCGCTGTACGGCATGCGGCCACGGGCTGCGGCGTTGCTCGCCTCGCTGTCGGTGGTGGTGGGCGCGATGCTGCCGTCGGCCGGCATGGCGGTGCTCTACGCCCTGCTCGGCTGCACCGCGATGTTGCTGCTGCGCCGGCCGTTCCGGACCTCCCTCGAACTGCGCCGGGCAGCCGCCCTCGCAGCGCTCAGTGAACCCAACCCCGACACCGACAAGGCGGTCCCCGTCCGATGACCGTGCTGATCCTCAACCGCGGCCCGCTCAGCCTTCGGCCCTATCCGGAATGGCTGCACGACTACCCGGACGGGCTGCTGCTGCTGGCGTCCGAGGCCTCGTTGCGGGCGGAGGGCGTCAGCCTGCCCGCAGCTGGCGAGCACTACCTGCACACCGAGTCGGTGCCCGGTTACGAGCAGGGCGCCGAACTGTGGGAACGGGCCGTCCGGCTGCACGAGCAGTTCGGCTACCAGCACCTGATTGCCTGCCAGGAAAGGGATCTGGTGATCGCCGGTGCGCTCCGGGATCACCTGGGGCTGGCCGGCCAGAGCGAGGCCAGCGCCCGCGCGTTTCGCGACAAGCTGGAGATGAAACGGCAGGCGGCCGCGGGCGGCATCCCGGTGGCGGCGCACGCGCCGATCGGCACGCCGGACGAGCTGCGCGACTTCGCCGCCCGGCACGGTTTTCCGCTGGTGGTCAAGCCGCGCGACAGCTCGGGTTCCCGGGGCCAGCAGACCCTGCGGTCCGAGGCCGAGTTGGCGGCGTTCCTCGCCGACCAGGCGGCCTGGCAGGCGGCCCAGGGCGACATCGGGATGCTGGCCGAGGAGTTCGTCGAGGGCGCGATGTACCACGTCGACGGAGTGGTGGTCGGCGGCAACCTCGCCGCGGCCTGGCCCTCGACGTACCTCTACCGGCTGGCCGACTTCCACGGCGAGCACCGGCCGCGGCTGGACGTCGCGCTGGACCGCGACGACCCGCTGGGACACCGGCTGATGGCCGCGCTCGAACAACTGCTGGCGGTGATGCCGACGCCGACCGACACCACCTTTCACGCGGAGTTCTTCCACACGCCGGACGACCGGCTGGTGCTGTGCGAGGTCGCCAGCCGCAACGCGGGCGCCCTGGTTCCGATCATGTTGCGGCTGATGTACGGCGTGCACTTCCCGGCCATCTGGGTGCGGGCGCAGGTCGGCCTGCCGGTGCCGGTGCCGACCGACGGCAGCCGGGTGTTGCCGAACCAGCTGGCCGGCGAGGTGACCATCCTCAAGCGGCGCGGCCTGGTGCGGGCGCTGCCGGAGCAGCAGCCGCCGTTCCCGTGGGTGGGCCGCTACGACCTGCGGATGTCGGTCGGTGAGTGGAGTCCCGGACCGGAGGCCTCGGCGGACTACCTGGCCGGTTTCGCGGTCGGCGGCGCCGATCGGGCCGAGGTGGAGAGCCGGCTCCGCCAGCTGTCGGAGTGGTTCCTGGCCGGGCTGGAGGTCGACGCCGACTACCTGCCGGCGGCGGCCGGCCTCGACGGATCGGTGCCGGCGGCGGCCGGCCTCGACGGATCGGCGCAGGGGGTGTCGTGTACGACCGCGCCCGCCTGATCGTGCTGGACCAGTCCGGTTACGCGCTGCTGCGCGATCCGGCCGGCCAGCCGTATCTCGACCCGGACCGGTACGAGGTGACCCTGGTGTCGCCGCCGGACAAGCCGCGCAGCGACCGGCCGGGCGAGGTCGCCCGGTACCTCGCGGCCGATCCTCGGGACGAGGCCGCCGTCGTCTCGCTGGCGCCGACCCTTGCCGACGGCGCGCCGGTGCACCGGGTGCTCGCCCTGGGTGAGTTCACCCAGGGGCCGGCGGCCCGGCTCCGTGAGGTGCTCGGCGTACCCGGCCTGGACGTCGCCCAGACCAGGCTGCTGCGCGACAAGCCCAGCATGAAACGGCACTTCGCCGGCTCGGGGGTCCGGACGCCGCGGTTCCTCGAGATCGACCGCCCGCTGGACGCCGCCGAGTTGCTGCGCGACTGCGGCCGGATCGTGCTGAAGCCGGTCGACGGGGCCGGGTCCAAGGGCTTCCACCTGGTCGAGGACGAGCGCCGGCTGGCCGAGCTGGACCGCACCGGGCTGTCCGGCCGCTACCAGGCCGAGGAGTTCATCGCCGGCGCCGTCCACCACGTCGACAGCGTGGTGGCGGCCAGCGTGCCGGTCACGGTCAGCGTCTCCCGTTACCTGGACCCGAACAACGTCTTTCCGACCGGTGGCCAGTGCCGGTCCGCCGAGCTGGACCCGGGACCGGAGCGGGACGAGCTGCTGCGGGCCAACCGCGCGGTGCTGGCCCGGCTCGGCTGGTTCTCCGGCGTGACCCACCTGGAACTGTTCCTGACCCCGTCCGGTGAGGCGGTGTTCTGCGAGATCGCCGGACGGGTCGGCGGCGGCGGGGTGCTGCCGGCGTTCCGGCACCGGTTCGGCATCGACCTGCGCCGGGTCGCGCTGGCCGCCCAGCTGGACCTGCCGATCCCGGCGCCGGCCGCTCCCCCCGCGCCGGCGGACCGCGGCCGGACCGGCTGGACGATGATCTACCCGCCGGCGCTGGGTCCGCTGCAGCCGCTCGGTCAGCCCGGGCAGGACTGGTTGGTGCACCTGCGGGTGATGCGGAAGCCCGGCGAGGTGGTCGCCGCCGCGCAGTCGTTCAGCCAGGCGGTCGCGGTCGCCACCGTGTGCGGCCCCGACTCGGACGCCGTGGTGGACCGGTTGGCCGAGGTCCGTACCGCGCTGGTGGCGAGCCGGTGATGACTCACGCTCTGTCGGTCGACCCGATCGTCGAGGGACCCGCCCTCTGGCGGCACATCCTGCCGACCTGCCGGCCGTCCGGCTGCTGGCGTCCGGGCGACCCGAACGGCCGCCGGCAGTGGCACCGGCTCGCCGAACCGCTGCCGCTGGAGTTCGGCGGTTGCCTGCCTGACGTCCACCTTGCTTATGAAACCTGGGGAAACCTGGCGCCGGACGGGTCGAACGCGATCCTGCTGCTGCACGCGCTGACCGGGGACAGCCACGCGGCCGGGCTGCCGGCGCCCGGCCATCCGACGGTCGGCTGGTGGGACTCGCTGATCGGACCCGGACGCGCGCTGGACCCGGACCAGTTCTTTCTGGTGGCGCCGAACGCACTCGGTGGGTGCCAGGGCAGCACCGGCCCGTCCTCGCTCGCACCGGACGGGCGGGTGTGGGGCAGCCGGTTCCCGGCGCTGACCATCCGCGACCAGGTCGCCGCCGAGGTGGCGCTGACCGACGCGCTGGGCATCTCCCGATGGGCCGCGGTGATCGGCGGGTCGATGGGCGGCATGCGGGCGCTCGAATGGGCCTGCTGCGAACCGGACCGGGTCGAGCGGCTGGGGCTGCTGGCCTGCCCGGCGGCGGCGACCGCGGACCAGATCGCCTGGTCATCCGCCCAGCTGCACGCCATCCGCGGCGATGCCGGCTGGCTGGACGGCGACTACCACGCCCAGCCGGCCGGCTGCGGCCCGCACCGGGGGCTGGCCACCGCGCGCCGGATCGCGCACATCACCTACCGGGGCTCGGTGGAGTTCGACCAGCGGTTCGGCCGCCGGCCGCAGACCGGCGAGGACCCGCTGTCCGGCGGCCGGTACGCCGTCGAGTCCTACCTCGACTACCAGGCGGCCAAGCTCGTCCAACGCTTCGACGCCGGCAGCTACGTGGTGCTGACCGAGGCGATGAACCACCACGACGTGGGCCGGGGCCGCGGCGGTGTCGACCGGGCGCTCAGCCGGGTGACCGCCCGCACCGGCATCGCCGGCATCACCAGCGACCGGCTGTTCCCGCTGGCGCTGCAGCACGAACTGGCAGCGGCGCTGCCGCACTGCGCGGCGCCCCGAATCATCGAGTCGTTCAGCGGCCACGACGCGTTCCTCAGCGAGACGGAGCAGATCGCTGAATTCCTCAAGGATGTCCTGCACCAGTGATCGCCCACCAAGGAGGCAACATGCCCGGCTCGGACGCCAGCAACCAGCATCCGACTCGACCCGACCACACCGGTTGGTCCTTCGAGACCAAGCAGATCCACGCCGGCGCCGGCCCCGACCCGGTCACCGGCGCCCGGGTGGTGCCGATCTACCAGACCAACGCCTACGTCTACCGCGACGTCGAGCACGCCGCCCGGCTGTTCGCGCTGGAGGAGCCGGGCTACATCTACTCCCGGGTGCAGAACCCGACCAGCGAGGCGCTGGAACTGCGACTGGCCGCGCTGGAGGGCGCGCTGGAGGCGGTGGTCTTCGCCTCCGGCCAGGCCGCGATCACAGCGTCCATCCTCAACCTGGCCGGCGCCGGCAGCCACCTGGTGTCGAGCGCCGCCCTGCACGGCGGGACGTACAACCTGCTGCGGCACACCATGCCCGAGTACGGCATCGAGACCACCTTCATCGACGACCCGGACGACATGAGCGCCTGGCAGGCGGCGGTCCGGCCGAACACCAAGGCGTTCCTGGGCGAGACGATCGGCAACCCCCGCAACAACATGCTCGACATCGCCGCGATCGCCGAGGTGGCGCACGCCGCCGGGGTGCCGCTGATGATCGACAACACCTCGCTCACCCCGTACCTGCTGCGCCCGCTCGAGCACGGCGCCGACTTCGTCCTGCACTCGACCTCGAAGTACCTGTCCGGGCACGGCACCATCATCGGCGGTGTGCTGCTGGACGGCGGCAGCTTCGACTTCGGCGCCCGGCCGGAGGCGTACCCGCAGTTCAACCAGCCGGACGGCAGCTTCCACGGGCTGGCTTTCTGGCCCCAGTACGGCCCCGGCGCGTTCGCCAAGCGGCTGCGCACCCGGCTGATGCGGGATATGGGCCCGACCGCCGCGCCGATGACCAGCTTCCTGGTGATGCAGGGCCTGGAGACGCTCTCGCTGCGGATGGAGCGGCACGTCTCGAACGCGCTGGAGCTGGCCAGCTGGCTGGAGACCCGCCCCGAGGTGAGCGCCGTGCACTACCCGGGGCTGCCGTCCAGCCCGTGGTACAAGACCGCCGAGCACTACCTGCAGCGCGGCGCGGGTGGCCTGCTGGCCTTCGAACTCGCCGGTGGGCTGGCGGCCGGCGCCCGGTTCGTCGACGCCCTGACCATCTTCAGCCACCTGGCCAACCTCGGCGACGTGCGCAGCCTGGTGGTGCACCCGGCGAGCACCACCCACTACCAGCTCTCCGACGAGGAGAAGCTGGCCTGCGGCGTCACTCCCGGGCTGATCCGGTTGGCGATCGGGCTGGAGGGCGTCGAGGACCTCCGCGCCGACCTGGACGCCGGGCTCCGGGCCGCCGGCAGCTGACCGGTGCCCGCAATCGCCGCAACCGTCCGGCTGGCCAGCGCTCCGCCGGCGCACCGGCCGACCCGCTCGGTACCGGCGCCGCCGTAGCCGCCGCGGCCGAGGCAACCAACCCCCGATCTGACAGAGGATTTCGATGGCCTTCTCCCAGCTCCGCCCGCACGACACCGTCACCGACCCCGAATCCGATTCCGGAGCCGCCGACCGCATCGAGTACCTGCCCGGCCTGTCCCTTGCGGACTACCGCGACTTCATGGCGGGCTTCCCCCGGTTCCGGAACGTGGTGGTGCCGAGTGCGGCCCGGCTCGCCGAGGTGCTGCCGGCGATCGTCGACGGCAACGAGTTCGACACCGACGAGGCCGGTCGCGGCGACTCGTACCGGATCTCGCAGCGCTCGCCGACGGTCCGGCTGGCGGGCATCCGCCGGCTGCTGGAGACCGCGCTGGACGGTCCGCTGCCGAGCCAGGTGCCGCCGGAGCTGCGGGTGCTGGACGTCTTCGGCGGCGACGGGACGATCGTCCGGGCGATCGGCGGCCTCGACCCGGCGTACGCCGCGGACCCGTGGATCCTGACCGGTGACCTGTCCCGGCACATGATCGCCGAGGCGGTCCGGTACGGCCTGCCCGCCGTCTGCCAGCCGGCCCAGCGGCTGCTGCTGCGGGAGGACAGCTTCGACGCGGTGGTGCTGGCCTACGGCACCCACCACCTGCCGGTCGCCGAGCGCCGGACCGCGTACGCCGAGGCGTGGCGAGTGCTCAAGCCGGGCGGCCGGATCGTGGTGCACGACTTCGAGGAGGACGGTCCGGTGGCCGGCTGGTTCGGCGAGGTGGTGCACCGGTACGCCCCGAACGGCCACGACTACGACCACTTCACCCGGTCCGACCTGCAGCGCGACCTGGCCGCCGCCGGCTTCGGCACGGTGCGGGTCTCGGACATGTACGACCCGTTCGCGATCACCGCACCGACGGCCGAGCAGGCGTCCCGGCAGCTGGTCGACTACGTCTCGCACATGTACGGGCTGTTCGGGCTGACCGCGGAGGACGGCTGGCACGAGCAGCTCTGGCAGCTGATGTGCCGGCACATGGTGTACCCGGCGGAGCTGGCCACCATCCCGCAGGTCGAGGTGCGCCCGACCGATGGCGGCTACATCGCCACCATGCCGCGGGTGTCGCTGGTCGGCGTCGGGGTCAAGCCGGCATGACGCTGCTGGTGCTCGGCTGGAAACCCCGGTTCGACGAGTACCTGCCAGACCTCGGCCTGGACACCGTGGTGGTGCTCGGCGAGGAGGAACGGGAGAAGTTCGGCGAGGTGGCCCGCCGGTACGGCACCGTCATCGACCTGCCGGACAAGAGCGACGTCGGACGGCTGCTGCCGGCGCTGGCCCGGCGCGGTTACCGGCCCGGCGACATCAGCCACGTCTACACCGACCAGGAGACCCCGATGGTGCCAGGCGCGCTGGCCGCCGCCCACTTCGGCGCCAGCGGGATGACGGTGAGCACCGCGATCCTGGCCCGCGACAAGTTCCTGCAGAAGCAGGCCGTCGCGCGGGCCGGGCTGGGGGTGACCGAGCACCACCTGATCCCCGCCGACCCGGACGAGCGGGCCGCACTGCTGCGCGGCCTGAGCTACCCCGTCGTGATCAAGCCGATCTCGGCGTGGGGCAGCCGCCACATCTCGGTGGCCGCCGACGCCGAGCAGGCGCTGGCGACCACCGCGGCGATCCAGCCCGGCCTGCCGGACGCCGACTCGTTCCTGGCCGAGGGCTTGGTCACCGGCCGGGAGATGCACGCCGACGCCATCATCGTGGACAAGCAACTGCCGTTCCTCAGCGTCTCCCGCTACTTCGCGAACGTGCTGACCGCGCGGGAGACCGCCACGGTGGGCTCGTACGTCCTGGAACCCGGCTCGCCGGAGTACGCGGAGGCCGCGAAGCTGGTGCTGGGCGTCGCCGAGGCGCTCGGGCTGGACGCGGCCACCGTGCACCTGGAGTACTTCGAGACCGACCGGGGGCTGGTGTTCTCCGAGTGCGCCGCCCGCACCGGCGGCACCTGGGTGACCGACACCGTCCGGGAGAAGTTCGGGGTCGACATCCGCCGGGCCGCCATCGAGGCCGCACTCGGCCGCCCGCTGTCCATCCAGGGCGTCGGTACGCCCGCGACGGTCGGCTGGTCGTACCTGCCACTGCCGGCCGGCCGGATCACCGAGGTGCCGGCCGAGGCGGAGCTGGCCGCACTGCCCGGGGTGCGTCGGGCCGCCGTCTACCCGAACCTGGTCGGCACCGGGTCCGACGGCTGGCGTCCGGGTGGCCTGGTGATCATCGAGGGCGCCGACCTGCCGGCGCTGCGGGCCCGGCTGGCCGAGGTGCTCGGCTGGTTCACCGGGCGGGTGCGGCTGGCCGGCGGCTGAGGCCGGGTAGCGGGTGCGGCTGGCCGGCGACTGAGGTGCCGGCTGCGCATGGTCAGCGCAGGAATGCGGCCAGCAGCAGGTAGGCCACCGGCGCGCACGGCAGCAGCGAGTCCAGCCGGTCCATGATGCCGCCGTGCCCGGGCAGCAGCCGGCCCATGTCCTTCAAACCCAGGTCGCGCTTGATCATCGACTCGCCCAGGTCGCCCAGGGTCGCCGTCACCACCAGCGCGATGCCGAACAGCACGCCCTGCCACCAGGCGTGGTGGAAGCACAGGGTCATCATCAGCAGGCCACCGATCGAGCCGGCGACCAGCGACCCGGCCAGCCCCTCCCAGGACTTCTTCGGTGACACCGTCGGCGCCATCGGATGCTTGCCGATCAGCACCCCGACCGCGTACCCCCCGGTGTCGGAGCACACCACCACCAGGATGAACAGGATGATCCGGGCGGTGCCGTCGTCGGCGTGGGCCATCAGGGTGGCGAAGCCGGCCAGGAACGGTACGTACAGCGCCACCAGGGCGCCGGCACCGACGTCAGGCAGGTACCCGGCCGAACCCTCGGCCAGCCGCCAGATCAGCAGCCCGAGCATGGTCAGCAACAGGGCGCCGACCAGCCCGTCGGTCCCCCGGTACCAGGCCGCGCCCTCCATCGCCGCCCCGCCGGCCAGCAGCGGCACCAGGGACGGCCGGGCCTCGACGGTGCCGATCGCGGTGACCAGCTCGTACACCGCGATGCTCACCGCGGCCAGGATGATCAGCACGAAGCTCGGCCGGTAGGCGGTCAGGCTCGCCACGATCAGCGCGCCGAGCGCGACGCCGACCCCGATCGCGGCGGGCAGGTTGCGGCCGCCCCGGTGCTGCTTCGCCGCCGGTGCGACGTCCACCGGACCGGGCGCCGGCTGGCTCGTCCCGACCACGGTCAGGTGCCGGGTCGACGGGGGCACCGGCAACTGGCCGACCACCGCGGTGCTTCCGGCCGGTGCCGGCTCGCCGCCGGCCCTGGCCGGTTCGGCCGGCACCTCGGCCAACGCGATGGTGGCCGGTTCCTCACCGCGCCGGGCGCGTCGGGGCGGCCGGTCCGCCGACTCGGCGGCCGCGGCGCGCTGGCGCGCGATCAGATCAGCGACCGACAGGCCGCCCTCGCCGGGCGTCCCGCCGCCGTGCCGCCCGGCGTTACGCCTGCCGGAAGCCTCGGTATCGGCCATCAGACCTCGAGCAGCTCCGCTTCCTTGTGCTTGACCAGCTCGTCGACGGACGCCGTGTACCGGTCGGTGATCTTCTGCAACTCTGCCTCGGCACGGTGCGCGTCGTCCTCGCCGACCTCGGAGTCCTTGACCAGCTTGCCGAAGGTCTCGTTGGCGTGCCGGCGGACCGAGCGGATCGACACCTTGGCGTCCTCGCCCTTGCCCTTGGCGACCTTGACCAGCTCGCGCCGGCGCTCCTCGGTCAGCTGCGGGAACACCACCCGGATCAGCGAGCCGTCGTTGGTCGGGTTGACGCCCAGGTCGCTGTCCCGGATCGCCTTCTCGATGGCGCCGAGCTGGCTGGCGTCGTACGGCTTGATGACCGCCATCCGGGCTTCCGGGGTGCTGACCGAGGCCAGCTGCGGCAGTGGGGTGACGGCCCCGTAGTAGTCGATGGTGATCCGGGCGAAGCTGCTGGCGGCGGCCCGTCCGGTGCGCAGGCTGGCCAGATCGTCGCGAAGCACGCCGACGGCCTTCTCCATCTTCTCTTCGGCCTCGAAGAGGGTCTCGTCGATCACGTCATTCTCCCTGTATCCACCGGCCGGTCATCGACTCGGCACGACTCGCGTGCCGATCTTCTCACCCCGGACGACCCTTTCGATGTTGCCGTCCGCGAGGTCGAACACGACGATCGGCATTCCGTTGTCACGGCAGAGGCTGATCGCGGTGGCGTCGGCGACCTGCAGGTCGCGCTGCAGCACCTCGTCGTAGCTGATCTCGTCGAACTTGGTCGCCTGCGGATTGACCTTGGGGTCGGCGTCGTAGACACCGTCCACCCCGCTCTTGCCCATCATCAGCACGTCGCAGCCGATCTCCAGCGCGCGCTGGGCGGCGGCGGTGTCGGTGGAGAAGTACGGCATGCCGGCGCCGGCGCCGAAGATCACCACCCGCCCCTTGTCCAGGTGACGCTCGGCGCGCCGCGGCACGTACGGCTCGGCGACCTGGCCCATCGCGATCGCGGTCTGCACCCGGGTCTGCTGACCCGCCTTCTCCAGGAAGTCCTGCAGCGCCAGGCAGTTCATCACGGTGCCCAGCATGCCCATGTAGTCGGCTCGGTCCCGGTCCATGCCACGCTGGCTGAGCTGGGCGCCGCGGAAGAAGTTGCCGCCGCCGACCACCACGGCGACCTGGGCGCCCAGCTTGACCACGTCGGAGATCTGGTGCGAGATCGACTGCACCACGTCCGGGTCGACGCCGATAGCGCCACCGCCGAACACCTCGCCGGACAGCTTGACCATCACCCGGCGGTAGCGCACCAGGCTGGTCTCGGACGGCTCCCGGGACGGCAGAAGGGCCGCCTGTCCTCGTTCGGTCATGGCGGCCCCTCTCGTCGATGCGTCGCGGTATCGATCCTGCCTCATCGGTGGCGCGGCGCGGAAACCCTTGCGCCGCACCACCGTGCGGGTAGCCGGATCAGGCAGCTCCGACCTCGAACCGGGCGAACCCGGTGACGGCCACGCCCGCCTCGTCGAGCAGCGCCTTGACCGACTTCTTGCTGTCCTGGACGGCCGACTGGTCGAGCAGCACGACCTCCTTGTAGAAACCGGTGACCCGGCCCTCGACGATCCGCGGCAGGGCACCCTCGGGCTTGCCCTCCTCGCGGGCGGTCGCCTCGGCGATCCGCTTCTCGTTCTCGACGATGTCGGCCGGCACGTCCTCGCGGCTCAGGTACTGCGCCTTGAGCGCGGCGACCTGCATCGCGGCACCGCGAGCGGCGTTCACGTCGTCACCGGTGAAGGAGACCAGCACGCCCACCTGCGGCGGCAGGTCGCTGGACTTCTTGTGCAGGTAGGTGGCGATCTTGCCCTCGAGCTTGGCCACCCGGCGCAGCTCGATCTTCTCGCCGATCACCGCGTTCAGCGACTCGATGTTCTCGGCGACCGTCTTGCCGTCGGCCAGGGTCTCGGCCAGCAGGCCCTCGACGTCGGTCACGTCGGACTTGACGAAGTGGGCCACGATGTCGTTGGCCAGCGTCTGGAACTGCTCGTTCTTGGCGACGAAGTCGGTCTCGCAGGCCAGCTCGATCATGGCGTTCTCGGCGGCGGCGATCAGACCGTTGCTGGTAACCCGCTCGGCCCCGCGCTTGGCGGCCTTGCCCGCGCCCTTGATCCGCAGCTCCTCGACGGCCTTGTCGAAGTCGCCGTCAGCGGCTTCGAGAGCCTTCTTCGCATCCATCATGCCGGCGCCGGTGGCGTCGCGCAGCTTCTTCACATCGGCGGCGTTGATAGCCATCTGATCGAAGTCCTTCTCTCACGTCTGGTTCAGGAACAAGGTGGTTTCGCGGCACCGCCGGCGGTCGGACCGGCGGCACCGCGGGAGGCGGTCAGGCGCCGGCGGTCTCGCCGCTGACGGCCGGAGCCTCGGTCGTCTCAGCCGGGGCCTCGGTGCTGGCCTCGGAGCTGGTCTCGGCCGGAGCCTCGGAGCTGGTCTCGGCCGGAGCATCGGTGCTGGCGTCGGCCGGAGCGGCCTCAGCCGGGGTCTCGGTCGAGGTCTCGGTCGGGCGCAGCAGCTCGGTCTCCCAGTCGGCCAGCGGCTCGTCTGCGCCGAGCTGGCCCGGCTCCGGCTTCTCGTCGCGGCCGGCGTTGGCGGCCAGGCCGGCCCGGGCCATCAGGCCCTCGGCGACGGCGTCGGCGACCACCCGGGTGAGCAGCGCCGCGCTGCGGATGGCGTCGTCGTTACCCGGGATCTTGTAGTCGACCTCGTCCGGGTCGCAGTTGGTGTCGAGGATCGCGATGACCGGGATGTTCAGCTTGTGCGCCTCGGCGACCGCCAGGTGCTCCTTCTTGGTGTCGACCACCCAGACCGCACTCGGGGTCTTGGTCATCTCGCGGATGCCGCCGAGGGTGCGCTCGAGCTTGGCCTTCTCGCGGCCGAGGATGAGCTGCTCCTTCTTGGTCGCGGTGCCCTCCCAGCCGTTGGCCTCCATGGCCTCCAGCTCCTTGAGCCGCTGCAGCCGCTTGTAGACCGTCGAGAAGTTGGTGAGCATGCCGCCCAGCCAGCGCTGGTTCACGTAGGGCATGCCGACCCGGGTGGCCTGCTCGGCGATGGCCTCCTGGGCCTGCTTCTTGGTGCCGATGAACAGCACGCTGCCGCCGTGCGCGACGGTCTCCTTGACGAACTCGTAGGCCCGGTCGATGTAGCTCAGCGTCTGCTGCAGGTCGATGATGTAGATGCCGTTGCGCTCGGTGAAGATGAACCGCTTCATCTTCGGGTTCCAGCGGCGGGTCTGGTGACCGAAGTGCACGCCGGAATCGAGCAGGTTCTTCATGGTGACGACGGCCATCGGGCGCGTCCTCCTTGCATTCGTGCGCGGACGAATCCACGCTGCCTCGGTTGTCGCGCGCCGGCCGGGTGGCCGCCGCGCCCTGGTGCCCGGTGTCGCGGCCAACCGCCGACCGGAGTCGGACCGAGGATGGCCGCCTACCTGCTGGTTCACTCTGCTGAGCAGGCGGGCACGCGAAGTCACCCAGCTTCAGCCGGGTGCAGTCGAAGTTTAGCCCGCCGGGTGACGGCCGACGAAATCGGGCTGTGGACGCGCGGACCGATCATCCACAACCGGGTCATCGAGCAGCCAGCACGGCCTCGACCGGGCCATTGTGAACCCGTGCATCTCTCCACTCCGAGGCGCGGTCTACCGGGCTGGCCGACGGTGCTCGTTGCCCTGCTGACCTGCGTGGTCCTGGTGGCGCGGCTGCCGTCCGGGCCGGCGGCAGCCGGTTTCGCCAGGACGGTGTCGCTCGCCGCTCAGCTTGGCTACGGTTCGCCAGCCTCAGGGGCGGGCGACTACCGGCCGCCGGTCGCCGGTGGGCTGGTGGTCCTGCGCGGCTACTCCCCACCCGCGGTCCGGTACCGGGCAGGCCACCTGGGGGTTGATCTCGCGCTGGCCGGCGGCGGCGAGGTGCTGTCGGCCGGCGCTGGCACGGTCACCTTCGCCGGCACGGTGGCCGGGCGGGGTGTGCTGGTGGTGCTGCATCCGGACGGCATCCGCACCGAGTACGAGCCGGTCCGGGCGCTGGTACACCCGGGTGACCGGGTACGGGCCGGCCAGCCGGTCGCCCGGCTGGCCGGTCACCACCGCGGCTGTCCCCGAAGCTGCCTGCACTGGGGGGCACGCCGGGGCGACGGGTACCTGGACCCGCTGTCACTGCTGCAGCCGCTCGGCCCGGTCCGGTTGCTCCCCTGGAACTGGGCAGGACCGCCCTGAGCTTGGGCTGGACGAAATCCGGGCGTCAGCCGGCCCCGTGCCGCTGGTCGACCTGGTCGCTAGGCCCGCGGGTGGGCCTGGTCGAAGCTGCGCCGCAGCCGTTCCACCGAGACGTGGGTGTACAGCTGCGTGGTGGACAGGCTGGCGTGTCCGAGCAGCTCCTGCACCGCCCGCAGGTCGGCGCCACCGTCGAGCAGGTGGGTCGCCGCGGTGTGCCGCAGGCCGTGCGGGGACAGCCCGCCGCCACCGGCGAGTCCGGCCGTCGCCTGGTTGACCACCGCACGGGCGGCGCGCTGGTCGAGCCGACCGCCCCGCCGGCCGAGCAGCAGCGCAGGCCCCGATCGCTCGGTCGCCCAGTGGGGTCGTCCCTCGGTCAGCCACCGCTGCAGAGCCTGCTCGGCCGGGACCCCGAACGGCACCGAACGCTGCTTGTCGCCCTTGCCGATCACCCGCACCACCCGCCGGGACCGGTCGACGTCGTCCACGTCGAGCCCGACCAACTCGGCAACCCGGATGCCGGTTCCGTACAGCAGTTCGAGAATCAGCCGGTCGCGCAGCTGCTCCGGCTCGTCGCCGGTCATCCCGTCCAGCACCGTGGCGGCCTCTCCCGCCGAGAGGATCGGGGGCAGGGTTCGATGCGGCCGTGGACTCGCCAGCAGCTCCCCGACGTCGGTGCTCAGCAGCCGTTGCTCGAACGCCCACCGGCAGAAGCTGCGAGCTGCGGCCGCCCGTCGCGCCAGGGTGGTGCGAGAGACGCCACGCCGCTGCTGGTCGGCAAGCCAGCCGCGCAGGGTCCGCAGGGTCAACCCGGACAGTTCCGGACCCTGGCTGCGCACCAGGTGGCTGAGCAGCAGCGTCAGGTCGCCGAGATAGGCCTTTCCGGTGTTCGCCGACCGGTTGCGCTCCAGCCGCAGCGACCGCTCGAAGCCGGCCAGCGCCGCCTGCAGCGGGTCGGGCAACTCGCTGCGCATCCGTTCGAGGTCCGGACGCGGTCCACCGGCGGCCCGATGCCGGGGCAGATCGTCGCCACTGACCGGAGGGTGCTGCACCGCACCACCATCGGTGGCCGACCCGGACGGGTCAACTCGCCACGCTCAAGCTGGCCGGCAGTTCGCCATTGACACCATCCCTGGTGGGTCGTTCCCCCGATTACTCCTGCCGGACGATCCGGGCGGTCCGGACGCTTCAGGTCAGCCGGGCGGCCGGTGCGCGGTCCAGGTCAGCCGGCCGGTACGGGCGCTCCGGATCAGCCGGCCAGACGGTGCGCGGCCCACGTCAGCCGGACGGACGGGCCAGCCGGTAACCGGTTGGTCCGGCGGTCACCAGCTCGAGCCGGTGCAGCAGCGGCAATGCCGCCTGAACCTCGGCCAGCGGCCGGCCGGAACGTCGGGCCAGCTCCGGTTCGGTGGCCACCCGGTGCGCCGGGAACCCGTCCAGCACCGCGAGGGCCACCGGGTCGAGACCGTCCCGCGGGTTGGCAGCCGGCGGGACCGGGTCCGGTGCGGCGGCCAGTTCACCGCAGAAGCCGAGCACGTCCGACACCGAGGTGACCAGGTGGGCCGGCTGGTCGTCCCGCTGCAGCAGCCGGTGGCAGCCGACCGACATGGCCGAGGTCACCGGCCCGGGCACCGCCAGCACCGGCCGACCGAGGACCCTCGCGTGCGCGGCGGTGTTGAGCGCGCCCGACCGGACGCCCGCCTCGACCACCACGGTGGCGGCGCCGAGCGCGGCGATGATCCGGTTGCGGGACAGGAACCGCTGACGGTGCGGCGCGCTGCCCGGTGGCCGCTCGCTGACCAGCAGGCCGGCTTCGGCCACCCGGTCGTAGAGCCGCTGGTGGGCAACCGGATAGGGCCGGTCGAGGCCGCCGGCCGAGACCAGCACCGTCACCCCGTCCGCTGCCAGCGCGCCGCGGTGCGCTGCCGCGTCGATGCCGTACGCGCCGCCGGAGATCACCGCCACGTCGTGCCGGGCGAGCCCGTAGCCGAGGTCGGCGGCCAGGTGGTCGCCGTAACCGGTGGCCGCCCGGGAACCGACCAGGGCAGCCGATCGGATGCCGACCGCGGCCAGGCTGGCGGTACCGCGTACCCAGAGTGCCAGCGGCGGGATCAGCTCGCCTGCGTTCGGGCGGCTTCGCCGTCCGGTCAGCCAGCTCGCCACCCGCCGCTCCGCGCAGCGATGCAGTGCCGCGAACGCGAAGTGTGGCCACTCGGTGCTGGCTGGCGTCAGCAGCCGGATGTCATTGCGCTCGGCGGCGGCCAGGTCGGCCTCCGGATCGGCGGTGAGCCGTCGGGCCTCGGTGCAGCCGGCAACCTCCGCCGGCACGTTGCCGGTGCGCACCAGTTCGGCCGCCGCCTGATAGCCGTACTCCTGGACGAGCAGCCAGAGCGGGATCGAGGCCGGTTCGGCCACCCGGCTGAGGTACGCCGCCGCCACCAGGTCTGCCGGGTCTGTCCCGGCAACCGGGCCGGTCATGCCGGTAGCGCCGCGTGCCGGGCGCCCCGGGGTTCCGCCCGCGCGCCGGAGCGCGGCACCGGTTCTCGGCGGCCGGATGCCGGTACCGCACCGACCGGCTGCCCGGTGCCTCGACCGGTCCGCAGCGCGATCGCCTCCGCTACCTGCTCCGGGGCGGGTGCGCTGTAGCCGGCCAGGTCGGCCAGCGTCCACGCCAGCTTGAGCACCCGATCACAGCCACGGGCGCTGAGGCCGCCGCGCTCCAACTCGTCGTCCAGCAATGACAGGGCGGACCGGGCCGGTCGCCAGCGGCGCGACCGCAACACCGGGCCCGGCACCTCGGCGTTGGTCGCCCAGCCGAGTCCGGCCCAGCGCTGCCGGGCCGCCGCCCGGGCGGCGGCTACCCGGCCGGCCACCACCGCGCTCGACTCCGGCGGCTCCGCGTCAGCCATCAGGTCGGCCCGGGACACCGGATCGATCGGGATCCGCAGGTCGATCCGGTCCAGCAACGGGCCGGACAGCCGCCGCCGGTAACGGCGACGGGCGTCCGGGCTGCACCCGCAGTCGACATCCTTCCTCGCACCGCACGGGCACGGGTTGGTGGCCAGCACCAGCTGGAAGCGGGCCGGAAAGCTGACCGCGCCGTTGGCCCGGTGCAGGGTGATCCGGCCTGACTCCAACGGCTGGCGCAGCGAGTCGAGCACCGTCGGGCGGAACTCGGCCGCCTCGTCCAGCACCAGCACGCCCCGGTGCGCCAGCGAGGCGGCGCCGGGCCGGCCCAGGCCACTCCCGCCGCCGACCAGGGCTGCCATCGACGAGGTGTGGTGCGGCAGTTGCAGCGGCGGCCGCCGGATCAGCCCGTGCCCGTCGGCGAGCTGCCCGGCCACCGAGTGGATCGCGGTGACCTCCAGCGCTTCGGCCTCGGACAGTTCCGGCAGGATCGAGGGCATTCGTTCGGCGAGCATCGTCTTGCCGGCACCCGGGGCGCCTTCCAGCAACAGGTGGTGCCGGCCGGCCGCCGCGATCTCCAATGCCCGCCGGGCCACCGGCTGACCGACCACCTCGGCCAGGTCGGGCAGCTCGACCGGCTGATCGGCAGTGGCAGCCGCGGCCGGCGGCAGGGCCGTGCCGCCTGGCCGCAATGCCGCGACCACGTCGCCCAGACAGCCCGCCGACAGCACTCGCAGACCGGGCACCAGGGCCGCCTCGCCGGCGTTCGGCCCGGGCACCACCACGGTCGACACCCCGTGCGCCCGAGCCGCCAGCACGGCTGGCAGCACGCCACGAACCGGCCGCAGCCGGCCGTCCAGCCCCAGCTCCCCCAGCCAGCAGGTGCCGCTCACCGACGGCAGCGGCAGCTCCCCCGCCGCGGCGAGCACGGCGACGGCCAGCGCGAGGTCGAACATCGAGCCGTGCTTGCGCAGGTCGGCCGGCAGCAGTGCGACCGTGATCCGGCGGTTCGGCCAGCCGAGCCCGGAGTTCTGCACCGCCGCTCGGATCCGGTCGCGGGACTCCAGCACGGACGCGTCCGCCAGGCCGGTGAAGGTCAAGCCGGGCAAGCCGGCCGAGAGGTCGGCCTCGACCTCGATCAGGTGCCCGGTGACGCCGACCAGGCCGACCGACAGGGTGCGAGCCAGGGCCATCAGAACGCGCCCTGCAGGTGTCGTACCCGCGCCGGGCCGGCCGGTCCGCGCAGCACCGAGACCACGTCGAAGCGGACCTCGGCCCACCCTCCTGGATGCTCGGTCAGCCAGCGGACCGCCAGCTCCCGCAGCCGGGCGGACTTCACCCGGTCGACCGCCTCCGCCGGGTCCCCGAAGTCCGCCGAGGTACGGGTCTTGACCTCGCAGATGACGAGGATGTCACCACTGGCCGCGATGATGTCGATCTCACCGCGCGGGCATCGCCAGTTGGTTTCGATGATGCGCAGGCCGCGATCACGCAGCAACTGCTGCGCCAGCCGTTCGCCGTACCTGCCGAGTTGGTCCTTGAGCTGCATGACTCAAGACCCTGCCAGCGAAACACGGGTCCGAAGCTGGCTCGGCGCCGGTTGTGGACGGCACTGCCCGGCTGTGGACAGCGGTGCGAAATCAGCAGCCGACCGCCCGATCGTCAGGCGCCGAAGCCGTCCTTGCCGGTGAGGTCGAGGTCGGGCTTGTCGAGCTCCTCGACGTTGACGTCCTTGAAGGTGAGCACCCGGACCTGCTTCACGAACCTCGCCGGCCGGTACATGTCCCACACCCAGGCGTCTCGCATGGTGACCTCGAAGTACACCTCGCCGTCGGCGTTGCGCGGCACCACCTGCACGTCGTTGGTCAGGTAGAACCGGCGCTCGGTCTCCACCACATAGCTGAACTGGCCGACGATGTCCTTGTACTCGCGATAGAGCTGCAGCTCCATCTCGGTCTCGTACTTCTCCAGATCCTCAGCGCTCATCAAACCGGCCTTACGTAGCTCATCGACTCATCATCGTCCATCACGGCCTCGCCCCCCCCAGTGCGGCCGCCACCTCGGTCAGGTCCCATTCTCCGCGCTCGACCCGCGCAGCCAAGCCCGGCAGGTTCCAGGAGCACCGGTGGATCTCACACGGCCCGTGCGCCGCGAGCGCGGCCAGGTGCCGGGGCGAGGCGTAGGCCTTGTTCTCGGCGAAACCGTACTGGGGGTAGCGCTCGGCCAGCGAGATCAGCATCGCGTCCCGCTCGGTCTTGGCCAGCACCGAGGCGGCCGCGATCGAGGAGCACCGCAGATCGCCCTTCACCAGGGTGCGGACCGGCACCGAACAGCGCCAGCGGTCCGGCTCAGCCGGCACACCCGGCAGCTCGAACAGCTCGGCCGGTGGCGTCAGGTAGTCGTGGTTGCCGTCCAGCAGCACCCAGTCCGGCGTCGCCGAGAGCTGGCTCACCGCCCGCTCGGCGGCCAGCCGGAGCGCCGCGATGATGCCGATCCGGTCGATCTCGGCGGCGCTGGCGTGCCCGACCGCGCAGTCCAACGCCCACCGCTTGATCCGCGGCACCAGTTGCCGGCGCGCCTCCGGCGTGAGCAGCTTCGAGTCGGCGACCCCGAACGGAGCGGGCTTGCAGTCCTGGCCCAGCAGCACCACACCGACCGACACCGGTCCGGCCAGCGCGCCCCGACCGACCTCGTCGACGGCGGCCAGCAGCCCCGCGCCGGCCCGCCACGCCTCCCGCTCGTACCGCAGCGTCGGCACCCTGCTGCGCACCTTGGCCGCCATCACCCCACCGCCAGGGATCGCTGGATCACCTCGACGATATCGGCCGGCCAGATGGTGACCCGGGCATCGACCAGCTCGGACAGCGGCCACCACCGGGTGCCGATCGCGACGATGGTCTCGAACTCGGTGGGCGCGGACGGCGCGATCGGCTCGGCCGGAGCGGCGACCCGGAGCAGGAAGTAGTGGTTGGTCTGATCGATCGCCCGGCCGGCGAAGCTGAACTGCTCGCGGTCGACGTGCACCGGCTGGGCGTCCGCGGCCAGCTCGATAGCCATGCCGGTCTCCTCGAACACCTCGCGCCGGGCGGCCTCGACCAGCGACTCGCCGGGTTCGACACCGCCACCGGGGGTGATCCAGTGCGAGTCGGTCCGGTCGAGGTCGACCCGGTCGTGCACCAGCAGCACCCGCAGTTGGTCGTCGACCAGAAAGGCCCGGGCCGCGGTCCGCAGCAGCGGCTCGGTCATCGCCTGCGTCGGCGGCGCACACCGCCGATCAGCAGGGCACCGGCCAGCGCTATCGGGGCTGGCTGGGTCGGCAGCTCCCCCAGGCCGGGCAGGCCCAGCGCGGTGAAGGTCTGCGGAGTGCCCAGGGTGCGCCAGCGGGACGGCGGCCAGGCAATCGCGACGGCCTTGCCGATCACGTCCGACACCGGGACGGTGCTGCTGACCGGATCGCAGTTCGGGCCGGAGCCGGCCGCCCCGCAGTGATAGCGGGAGTCCGCAGAGTCGCTGCGGTGATCGCCCAGCACCCACAGCCGACCGGCCGGCACCGTGACGGGCCCGAAGCTGCGGTTGTCGTCGGGCGACCGGGTGGCGCCGGAGGTTGGCTTGCTCCACGGGCTGTTCTCGAAGACGTACGGCTCGTCGAGGCTGCGCCACGGACCACCGGGACCGTGGTCGGAGACCTGCACGTTGCCGCTGGCGTCGCAGCATTTGACGGTCTGGCCGCCGACCGCGATGACCCGCTTGACCAGGTCCTTCTCGCTGGGCGGCACCACCCCGATCAGCTGGCCGAACCACTGCACGGCGTGCACCGCGGGGTTGCTCGACAGCAACTGGCCGCCGGCCTCGTCCCAGTCCTCCGGAGCCTTGAACACCACGATGTCGCCCGGATGCGGGGATCGGACGTGGTAGACCGGCTTGAAGACCAGGATCCGGTCGCCGGCGCAGCCGGGGCAGCCGTGCAGGGTGCGTTCCATCGACTGCGACGGGATGTAGAAGGGCTGGATGACGAAGGTCTTCAGCACCACCGCGATCGCGATCGCGACCACGATCAGGATCGGCAGCTCGAACCGGGAGGCCAGCCGGCGAGCTCGCGATCGACCGGAACCAGCCGGCTCGCGAGTCACCCGGACGGCGCCGTCCGGGCCCGACTCCCGGGCCGGCCCAGGTGCACCGAGGGCCGTCGGACGGTCAGCGGACTCAGGCTGCCCGACCGCCGAGCCAGGCGCGGATTCGTCAGCTCCGCCCATGGAATTGCCGGACACGTCGACGTTTCGACCAGGAAAGCCGGGTCAGCGGCTGACCGCGTCCCGCTTCTCCTTGATCTTGGCGGCCTTGCCGCGCAGGTCACGCAGGTAGTAGAGCTTGGCCCGCCGGACGTCACCGCGGGTGACGACCTCGATCTTCTCGATCACCGGGGTGTGCACCGGGAAGGTGCGCTCCACGCCGACCCCGAAGCTGACCTTGCGCACCGTGAAGGTCTCCCGCAGGCCACCGCCCGAGCGGCGGATGACCACGCCCTGGAAGAGCTGGACCCGGGAGCGCGAGCCCTCGATGACGCGCACGTGCACCTTCAGGGTGTCGCCCGGCCGGAAGTCCGGGATGTCGCTGCGCAGCGACTCGGCGTCCAGCGTCTGCAAGGTGTCCATGATGGCTCTGCTTCCTTCATACTTCGGCGCCTGCGCGCTCCGGCGCAGCAGGCATCTTCGTCGTCGGGCTCTCTTGGCGTTGCCGCGTCCGACCGCCGCAACCACCGGCGAGCCCCTCACGAGCAACCATACGATGGTGCCACACGGCCCGGACGTTTGAGAAACCGGGTCGGCTGCGACCAGAGCTGCGGCCAGATCAGAGCAGGTCGGGCCGCCGCTCAGCACTCCGCGAGCGGGACTGCTCGGCGCGCCAGGCGTCGATCCGGGCGTGGTGGCCGGACAGCAGCACCTCCGGCACCGGCCGGCCGCGCCAGACCGCCGGCTTGGTGTAGGCGGGCGCCTCCAGCAGGCCGCCGGTGGCGTCGGTGAACGAGTCCTGCTCGGCGGACAGCGGGTTGCCGAGCACCCCGGGGATCAGCCGGGCCACCGCCTCCATGATCGCCAGCACCGCGACCTCGCCGCCGCACAGCACGTAATCGCCGAGGCTGATCTCGTCCACCGTCATCCGGTCGGCGGCGTACTCGGCAACTCGGGCGTCGATGCCCTCGTACCGGCCGCAGGCGAACATCAGCCACGGCTCGACCGCCAGCTCGGCGGCCACCCGCTGGCTGAACCGGCGGCCGGTCGGGGTCGGGATGATCAGCCGGGGCTGCCGCGGGCCGTCCGGCGGGGCGAGCGTGTCGAGGGCCCGTCCCCACGGTTCCGGCAGCATCACCATGCCCGGGCCGCCGCCGTACGGGGTGTCGTCGACGGTGCGGTGCACGTCCTCGGTCCACTGCCGGAGGTCGTGCACGCCGAGCCGGACCTGGCCACGCTCGATCGCCCGGCCGAGCAGCGACTGCCCGAGCGGGACGAGGTAATCCGGAAAGATGGTGACGACGTCGACGGTCAGGTCGGGAGTGCTCACAGCTCGAGCAGCCCGTCCGGCGGGTCGACCACCGCGATGCCCTCGGCGAGGTCGACGGTGGGCACCACCTCGCGCCGGAACGGCACCAGGACCTCGCGGCCGGCGTGTTCGACGGCGAGCAGGCTGCCGGCCGGCGAGTGCAGCACCTCGACCACCGGTCCGAGCACGGTGCCGTCGAGGGTGCGAACGGACAACCCGACCAGGTCGGAGTCGTAGAACTCGTCCGGGTCGTCCAGCGCCGGACGGTCGGTGGCCGGCACCACCAGGACGGTGCCGCGCAGCGCCTCGACGGCGGCGCGGTCATCGATGCCGGCGAACTGCACCACCAGCTTGCCGGAGTGGTCCCGGCTGCCGGCCACGGTCAGCGGCCGGCGCTCGTCCTCGCCGGCCAACACCACGGCACCCTCGGCGAACCGCTCGTCCGGCGCGTCCGTCCACGGTTCGACGAAGGCAGCTCCCCGCACCCCGTGCGCCTTACCGATCCGGCCGACGGCGACCACCTCGAACTGCGAGGGGTCACCGCCGGCCGGATTGTCAGCAGGCATTGCCGAGGGGGTGCGGTCGCGGTCGCTCAGCGGTGCTCGTCGGTGTCCAGCACATCCACCCGGATGCCCTTGCCACCGACCCCGTTGACGACCTGCCGGAGCGCCTTCGCGGTGCGACCGTTGCGCCCGATCACCCGGCCGAGGTCGTCGGGATGTACCCGGACCTCGAGCCGGCGGCCGCGCCGGTTGTCGATCAGGTCGACCGCCACGTCGTCCGGGTGGTCGACGATGCCGCGCACCAGGTGCTCGAGAGCCTCGGAGAGCACTTAGCTCTCCGCACCGTCAGCCGCGGCCGGCTCGGCCTCGGCGGCCGGCTCGGCCTTCTTCGGAGCGGCCTTCTTGCGCGGCGTGGTGGCCTCGGCCATCGGCTCGGAGCCCGACTCGGCCAGCGCGGCGTCGAACAGCGCGCGCTTGTCCGGCTTGGGCGGCGCGACCTTCATCGGCTCCGGGGCCGGCAGGCCCTTGAACTTCTGCCAGTCGCCGGTCACCTTGAGGATCGCGGTGACGGCCTCGGTCGGCTGGGCGCCGACGCCCAGCCAGTAGGCGGCCCGCTCGGCGTCGATCCGGATCACCGACGGGTCGGACTTCGGGTGGTACTCGCCGATCGTCTCGATCGAACGGCCGTCCCGCCGGGTGCGTGCGTCAGCGACCACGACGCGGTAGTGCGGCTCACGCATCTTGCCGACCCGGGTGAGCTTGATCTTGGTTGCCACGAGTGTTGATCTCTCCAGTTGGTAAGGGGCTCCAGCGAGCCACGCGGGTGGGGACCCCACGGTCTCGACCGGAAAGGGACAGGCCGGACGTTCGGTGAGAGGGTCCGCCCGCCAGCCGGTACTCAGCGCTTCATTGTGCCAGACGGGCCGGACCGCGCCGACCACCCCCGGCCGGACCGGGCGCTCAGCCGGCCGGCGGCACGAAGTAGCCGAGCGCGTCCTCGATCACGTTCACGTTCACCCCGGTGACGGAGGTGGTGTAACCGGGCGGCGCGCTGGCGGTGCGGGCGGACAGCGACGCGATCGCGTTGTTGAGGATCGACCGCTGTCCGGTGAAGTTCAGGTTGGTGACGTGCGGCCAGGCGGCGTCGTTGGCGTAGACCGTCAGGTAGCCGTTCCCCTTGCGGTAGTCCGGCTCCAGCCCGATCGCGGTCATCCCGATCCACAGCCCGGTCGCCGAGTACGGCACCCCGTTGAGGCTCGCGTCCAACGGCATCGGCGTGGTGCTGGTGAGCGGCGTGTGCCGGCCACCCTTGCCGTTGCGGGTGTCGGCGATCCGCACCGGCGAGGGCAGCGCGACGAACCGGCTGGTCGCGTCGGAGCTGAAGTAACCCAGCACCTCGACGATGGCGTCGGCGGTTGCGAACCGGTTCTGCAGCACGAACCTGCCGTTGACGATCGGCACCAGCACCTGGTTCGGCCGGGAGACGGTCGCGTAGTCGACCGAGCTGATCGCCGGCGACGACGCCGGGTAGGCGGTCAGGTAACCACCCTTGTAGTGGTTCAGCGCGGTGATGTTGACGACCGCGACCGAGGCCGTGCTCGGCACCCCGGCCGTTGTGGTGTTCACGGTGATCGCCTGATTCGGCTGCATCGGACCCTTAGGGCCACCCAGCGGGACCCGGGTGTCGAGCACCCGCTTGGAGGCGATGGGGACGTAGCCGAGGCCGCCGGTGCCGCCGGGCGGTCCGAAGTAGCCGACCAGGGCGACCAGGGCGTCGGTCTGGGCGGCCTCGTTGCGCACCTTGAAGGCGTTGCCGGTCGGGTTGCCGGGGCGCCGCGGGTCGAGCCGGACGACGGTCTCCACGCTGGTGTTGGGCTCCAGGGCGGAGAGCATGTCGGTGCCGACGCCGCCGTAGTTGTTCGGGTAGACGGCCAGGTAGGTGCCGCCCTTGGCGCCGGTACCGGACAACTCGATCACCACCGAGCTGGCGTCGGCCGGCACGTAGCTGGTGGGCACCTTCACGCGCAGTTCGGTGCCGGCGTGCAGCGGGCTCTTCGGCGCGCCCAGGCCGTTCCGGGTGTCGACGATCCGGACCGGGTTCGGCAGCGGGAAGTACGCCGCGCCGGCGGGCGGGTGCACCAGGGTCTGATCGGCGTTGCCAAGGTTCAGCAGGCCGTGGCCGACCGAGCTGATCGGCGGGTTGACCGCTCCGGCCCCCTCGTTCGGCGACTCCAGGAACGCCTCGATCTGGCTCGCGTCCATCGCCGGGTTGGCCGCCGCCACCAGGGCAGCCGCGCCGGCCACGTGCGGCGCCGCGGCGGACGTCCCGTAGAAGCCGGTGTTCACCGGGTTGTTACTGCTGTCGTAGGCGGTGGACGTCTCGTCCGTGATGTTGCTGGCCACCCCGTCGTAGCCGGTCAGGTCCGGCTTGACCCGGCCGTCCACGGTCGGCCCGCGAGAGGAGAACGGCTCCAGCGAGTTGTCCTGCCAGTACGCCGCGCCGACCGCCAGCGCGTACGGCGAGCTGGCCGGCTGGTTGATGCTGCCCTGGGCGGCGACGCCCGGGTCGAGGTAGGCGAGGTAGGAGGGGTAGAAGTCCGGCCCCTCGTAGAACAGGTCGTAGTGGATGGCGGGCACCGTCGCCGGTGGGCTCTCCACCCCGCAGGCGTCGCCGCCGGCCGGCACCGCGCCGACCCGCACCCAGGCGTCGTAGTACCGCAGCTCGGTCGAGCTGTTGGTCAGCGACATCACCAGCGTCGGGGCGGTGCCCGGGGTGTGCACCACCTGGTACGGCAGCAGCTGGCCGTTCGACCGGACGTTCACCGGCGTCGCGTTGTCGGCGTGGTACTCCTCGACGCACAGGGTGATCGGCAGGCTCGACGCCGGCCACTGGTCCCAGGTCAGCACGATGTCGCCGCTGCCGTTCGGGTCCAGCGCGGTGCCGTCGACCTCGCTGGTGCCGCGCAGGTTGAGCCAGGCGTTGTGGTTGGCGTCGGACAGGGTGCCACCCCAGTGCAGGTCGGCGCTGTTGCCGGCCGACTGGATCCAGAGCACCCCGGCCCGCCGGGCCTTCTGCACCGCGTACTCGGTGGTGCCCGGCGCCCCGCTGCCGTCGCCCCGGCTCTCGCCGACCAGCCCGATCGAGCTGTTCACGATCTTGATGCCGGCCGCGATGATCTGGTCGGCGGCCTCGGAGAACCCGATCGGGGTGACGGCGCAGTACAGGTAGAGGGTGGCCTGCGGGGCCATCTGGTGGACGACCTCGGCGACCGCGGTGCCGTGGTCGCTACCCATCTGGTCGGTGTTGTCACAGGCGTGGGCGGTGGCCGCCGGCCGCACCACGGTGGCGGCGTCGAGGTTGCCGGCGGCGATCTCGGCATCGAGACCGCCGAAGCCGACGTCGACGATGCCGACCTTCACACCGGCTCCGCCGTCGGCCAAGCCGTTCGGCGGCGCACTCTGCCAGGCGTCCGCGCTGGAGCTGTGCACGCCCTGGCTGGACGACAGCTCGACCAGCCGGCGGGGAACGCTCACCTGGCCGACGTCCGGCTTGGCGGCCAGCGCCTTCAGCTGGTCCGGACGTACCGCGAGCACCGTCTGGCCGGCATAGCTGGAGACCGTCCGGGCGCCGACGGCCCGCGCCGCGGCGGCGGCTCCCGGTCCGCTGACCTGCACCTGCACGGTGCCGTCGGCGGCGACCGGAACCGGCGGGGTGCCGGGCTGGGCGGCGACGCCGGCCACCTGGTTGAGCGCCGGGTCGAGGTGCGGCAGCACCGGCCGGTTGACCGGGGCCGGCTGGCCGGCGGACCGGCGCATCGCCTCGGCCGGGCTGCTGCTGCCGGCAGCGAGTTGTACCGGCCGCCGCTGCGGGTTCTTGGCGGTGTGGTGACTGGCTGCCGTGGGCCGGGTGCTGGTCGGGCCCGCCTGCGCGACCGCCGGCAGCCCCCCGGCAGTCAGTGCGGCCAGGGCGATGGCGAAAAGCAGGCGTGACTTCTTCAACGTGAGACCCTTGTGAGATGTGCGCAAAAGCGTGCCGACCATACTTCGCTGAACGCAGAGTGTCCACGCCAGCGTCAACTCTCACTCAGCGTCATCGGCAGGCCGGCCACCGGCCTGAGCGGGCGGTCGCTGTGAATCCGCGTGACAGACTGCTGCGGTGAGCGCTAACTCCCCGGGTGGTCGGCAGCAACCCACCCTGGAAGAGGTGGCCGCGCGGGCCGGGGTGTCCCGGGCGACGGCCAGCCGGGTGCTGCGGGGCGCCACCAACGTCAGCGAGCAGGCCCGGCAGGCGGTGCAGCAGGCGGCCACCGAGATCTCGTACGCGCCGAACCGGGCCGCCCGCGCGCTGGTCACCGGTCGCAGCGACTCGGTCGCGTTCCTGGTCACCGAGACCGAGGACCGGCTGTTCTCCGACCCGTTCTTCCTCGGCATGCTGCGCGGCGCGCAGAGCGTCACCGCCGAGGCCGGCCTGCAACTGGTGTTCACCGTCGCCTCGTCGGAGGAGGAGCACGCCAGGTTCGTGCACTACGCCGGCTCCGGCCACGTCGACGGGGTGCTGCTGCTGTCCCTGCACGGCCGGGACCTGCTCCCCCAGCGGCTCGAGCGGCACCGGGTGCCCACGGTGCTGAGCGGCCGTCCGATGACCGAGCCGGACGGGGTGTACTTCGTCGACTCGGACAACGTCGGGGGTGCCGAGCTGGCCAGCCGGTACCTGATCGAGTCCGGACGCCGCCGGATCGCCACCATCACCGGACCGCTGGACATGTGCGCCGGGCAGGACCGGCTGACCGGCTACCGGCGGGCGTTGATCGAGGCCGACCGGCCGGTCGAGGACGGCTTGGTCGGCCACGGCCGGTTCAGCATCGCCAGCGGCCAGGCCGCGATGGCCGAACTGCTGGCCCGGCAGCCGGAGCTGGACGCGGTGTTCGCCGCCTCCGACCTGACCGCGATCGGTGCGATGCGCGCGATCATCGCGTCCGGCCGCAAGATCTACGACGACGTCGCGGTGGTCGGCTTCGACGACATCGGCGACGCGCAGCTGGCCCATCCGGCCCTGACCACCATCCGGCAGCCGATCAACGAGCTCGGCCGGACGATGGCAACCCGGTTGCTGCAGCGACTGGACGGCGCGGCCGCCCCGCTGCACACGGTGCTGCCGGTGGAGCTGATCCGGCGGGAGACCGCCTGACGGCCGGGTTACCGCCGAGTTTCGCTTCGATGACAACAAATTAGCTGCCAAGGGTTGACAGGCCTGTCGGGTTCACGCATTCTCGTCCTGCCGTGAGAGCGCTCTCACCCCCCGCTGTCTCCACTCACCGGCCGCACCGCCACTGTCAGCATCCCGCCCGGGCCGCGTTGCCGCGCCGGTCCGGTAGATCAGGAGGGCTCCATGTCGCACCACCCCCGCGTCCGGCTCCGGATGGTTGCCGCGCTGGCCACCGTCGCGGCCGTGACGCTGACTGCCTGCTCGTCCAGCAAGAACAGCTCGGCCAGCGAAGACCCGAACGCCAAGGTGACCCTCACCGTCGGCCTGTTCGGCACCTTCGGCTTCAAGGAGGCCGGGCTCTACGACCAGTACATGAAGCAGCACCCGAACGTCACCATCAAGGAGGACGACGTCGAGCAGTCGGCCGACTACTGGACCCGGCTGAAGACCCGGCTCGCCTCGGGCAGCGGCCTGGACGACGTGCAGGGCATCGAGATCGGCTTCGTTGCGGACGTGGTGCAGAACCACGCCAGCCAGTTCGTCGACTTCGCCTCGCTGCCGGAGGGCAACTCGCTGAAGTCCTCGTTCTACGACTGGAAGTGGCAGCAAGCCTCGACCAGCGACGGCAAGACGATCGGGCTCGGCACCGATGCCGGCCCGGAGGCGATCTGCTACCGGCCCGACCTGCTCAAGACGGCCGGCCTGCCGTCCGACGGCGCGACGCTGGCCACCAAGTGGGCAACCTGGCCCGACTACATCAACTTCGGCAAGCAGTACGAGGCGTCTGCGACCAAGCAGGCCGGCAGCCACTTCGTCGACAGCGCCGGTTCGATCTTCTCCACCGCCGTCTACCAGGGCAGCGAGGCGTTCAACAACAGCCAGGGCAAGCCGGACGTAGCCAACAGCGACGGCGTCCGGACCGCCTGGCAGTACGCCAGCCAGGCCGCCCAGGCCAAGATCACCGCCGGGCTGGGCCAGTTCCAGCCGCCGTGGAACAAGGCGTTCACCAACGGAGCCTTCGCCACCATCGCCTGCCCGACCTGGATGATGGGCTACATCCAGAGCCAGGCCGGTCCGGCCAACGCCGGCAAGTGGAGCGTCGCGCCGGTGCTGCCCGGCGGGGCCACCAACTGGGGTGGCTCCTGGCTCGGCGTGCCCAAGGCGTCCAAGCACCCGAAGGCCGCCGAGCAGCTGGTCGAATGGCTGACCAACAAGCAGCAAGAGGTCACCATGTGGACCCAGGGCGGTCACTGGCCGTCCAACAGCCAGGCGGCCGAGGACCCGTCCGTCAAGGGCGCCACCGCCAGCTACTTCTCCAACGCGCCGGTCGGCCAGATCTACGGCACCATCGCCAGCCAGATGAAGATCCCGCCGATCGGGCTGTACGACACCCAGATCCAGCAGGCCTTCACCACCCAGCTGACCAACGTCGAGACCAAGGGCGCCGATCCGAACAAGGCGTTCAGCGACGCGATGGACGCCGTCAAGCAGGTCACCGGCTGAGTTCCGCCCAGTGTCGTCCTCCCGCCGGGCCGATGTGTCCCGGTCCGGCGGGAGGGCTCGTTCTTCCGATGGGTTTTCCCGACGGTTCGTACCCGACAGCGACGAGGACGGTTGAGATGGCAGTCGCAGCGACCTCCCGAGCCCGGCCACGGGGCCGCCGCACGGTGCCCGGCAGCCGGGCTGCCTACGGTTACATCGCCCCGTTCTTCGTGGTGTTCGCGGCGTTCAGCCTCTACCCCTGGCTGGATACCGCCTGGGTGTCGCTGCACAACGTCCGGCTGACCACCTACTCCCATCAGCAGTGGGTCGGCTTGGCCAACTACCGCAACCTGTTCAGCAACAAGTTCTTCTACAACGCGCTGCGCAACACGCTGACCATCGGCATCATCTCGACGGTGCCGCAGCTGTGCCTGGCGCTCGGCATCGCGCACCTGCTCAACTACCGGTTGCGCGGCCGGACGTTCTTCCGGGTCGCCATGCTGATGCCGTACGCGACCAGCCTGGCCGCGGCCACGGTGATCTTCCTGGAACTGTTCGACAAGGACCTAGGCATCGTCAACTGGGCGCTGCAGCAGGTGCACCTGCCGCGGCTGGACTGGCAGGGCTCGAAGTGGCCGTCCCAGGTGGCGGTGTCGGCGATCGTGACCTGGCGCTGGACCGGGTACAACGCACTGATCTACCTGGCCGGCATGCAGGCCATCGACAGCGCGCTGTACGAGGCCGCGGCGATCGACGGTGCGTCCCGCTGGCAGCAGTTCCGGCACGTGACGATTCCCGGGCTGCGGCCGACCATCCTGTTCACCATCGTGGTGTCGACCATCGGCGCCGCCCAGCTCTTCGGCGAACCGCTGCTGTATCACGCCGGCATCCCGGACGGCGGCACCTCGAACCAGTACCAGACGCTGGGCCTGCTGATGTACCAGCAGGGCTGGACCAACGACCGGCTCGGGCTGGCCTCGGCCACTGCCTGGACGATGTTCGTGATCATCGTGCTGGCGGTCGCGGTGAACCTGTTGGTGTCCCGCCGGCGGGACCGTCGAGGTAGCTTCCCGGCGTCGCCGGCGGTGCTGGAGGCGACCCGATGACCAGCACGTTGGCGGTGGCCGAGCCGGAGCTGGTGTCGATCGACCACCCGGTCCGCCGCACGGCTCGCAAGCCGCTGCAGGCCGGCCCCGGCACGTACCTGGCGCTGATCGCGGTGACCCTGCTTTCGGTGTTCCCGCTGTACTACACCGTGGTGATGGCCTCGCACACCAACGCCGAGATGGCGGCCCGCACTCCCCCGCTGCTGCCCAGCGGCGCGCTGTTCGGCAACGTCCGGCTGGCACTGCAGCTGGCCCCGCTGAACCACGGCCTGATCAACTCGCTGGTGGTGGCCGGCTGCATCAGCGCGGGCACCGTGGCGTTCTGCACGCTGGCCGGTTTCGCCTTTGCCAAGCTGCGCTTTCGCGGTCGCAACGTACTGCTGGGGATATGCGTCGCGACCATGATGGTGCCGATGCAGATGGGCATCATCCCGCTCTACCTGATGATGGCGAGGCTCGGCCTGACCAACCACATTGCGGCGGTCATCCTGCCCACCCTGGTCACCGCGTTCGGGGTGTTCTTCATGCGGCAGTACCTGGCCAGCGCGATTCCGGACGAGCTGATCGAGGCCGGTTACGTCGATGGCGCCGGCACCTTCCGGGTCTTCCGGTCGATCGTGCTGCCGGCTGCCCGGCCGGCGATGGCGGTGCTGGCGATGCTGACCTTTCTCACCGCCTGGAACGACTTCTTCTGGCCGATCATCGCGCTCAGCTCGCAGAACCCCACCGTCCAGGTCTCGTTCCAGAGCCTGGCCACCGGCTACGCGCCGGAACAGTCGATCATCATGGCCGGCACGCTCTACGGCACCGTCCCGGTGCTGGTGGTGTTCGCCCTGCTGGGCAAGCACATCGTCGGCGGAATCATGCAAGGAGCAGTCAAAGGATGAGCGAGCATCGCAGGGGCGTCAGCCCCGAGGAGCGGAGCGAATACAGCGATGAGCGCTCGCGCGAAGAGCCAACAAATATGAGCGAGCATCGCAGGGGCGTCAGCCCCGAGGAGCGGAGCGAATACAGCGATGAGCGCTCGCGCGAAGAGCCAACAAATCTGAGCGAGCATCGCTTGCAGTTCCCGCCCGGGTTCGTCTGGGGTGCCGCGACCGCCGCGTACCAGATCGAGGGCGCGGTACGGGCCGACGGCCGGCTGCCGAGCATCTGGGACGTGTTCTGCCAGACGCCGGGCAAGGTCGCCGGCGGTGACACCGGCGACGTGGCGTGCGACCACTACCACCGGATGCCGGCCGACCTGGACCTGATGGCCGAGCTCGGCCTGCCGGCGTACCGGTTCTCGGTGTCCTGGCCGCGGGTGGTGCCGGGCGGGCACGGTCCGGTGAACCAGGCCGGGCTGGACTTCTACCGCCGGCTGGTGGACGGCCTGCTGGAACGCGGCATCACCCCGCAGCTCACCCTGTACCACTGGGACCTGCCGCAGTCGCTGCAGCACGAGGGTGGGTGGACCAACCGGGTGACCGTCGACCGGTTCGTCGAGTACGCGGTGGCGGTGGGTGAGGCGCTCGGCGACCGGGTGCCCGGCATCACCACCCTGAACGAGCCGTGGTGCACCGCGTTCCTCGGCTACGCCGCCGGGGTGCACGCGCCCGGCGAGACCGACCGGGCGGCCGCGCTGACCGCCGCGCACCACCTGAACCTGGCGCACGGCCGGGCGGTGCGGGCGCTGCGCTCGACCACCCCGGCCCAGTTGTCGGTGACCTTGAACCTGATGCACGTCTACCCCGCCTCCGACAGCGAGCCGGATCTGGCAGCCGCCGAGCACGTCGACCGGATCGCCAACCGGATCTTCCTCGACCCGATGCTGCGCGGCAGCTACCCGGCCGAACTGCTCACCGAGACCAAGCACCTGACCGACTGGGCGTTCGTACTCGACGGCGACCTGGCCGAGTGCTGCCAGCCGATCGACTCGCTCGGGGTGAACTACTACAACCCGAGCACGGTCACCGCGGCCACCGACGAGTTGCGCGCTGCCGCGGCCGGCCGCTGGCAGAACGATCCGGACCGGGTTGCGGAGGCACCGTCCGAGTGGCCGGGCACCGACCTCGCCTACTCGGTGCCGATGCCGGGCCCGTACACCGACATGGGCTGGCCGATCCGGCCCGGCGGGCTGACCGAGCTGCTGCTACGGGTGCATCGCGACCATCCCGGATTACCTTTGTACATAACGGAGAACGGCGCAGCGTTCCCCGATCGGCTGACCGCCGACGGCCGGGTGCACGACGACGCGCGGATCGACTACCTGCGCTCGCACCTGGCCGCGCTGCACGCCGCGATCGCGGCCGGCGCCGACGTTCGCGGCTACTACCTGTGGTCGCTGCTGGACAACTTCGAATGGGCGTACGGCTACGCGAAGCGGTTCGGCATCGTGCACGTCGACTACGAAACCCAGCGACGTACGGTGAAGGATTCCGGTCACTGGTATCGCGAAACGATGAGTAGCAACGCGGTGGTGGCGGCGAGCGACTGACCGCAGCGTTCCCCGGAGTGAGCCGGACTTCCCCGAACGGCATATGGCATTAATCCGGAAGAAGAGGTAATGTCCGCCGCACCCGTCCGACCGAACACGAGGAGCGCGCGATGCAATCTCTGACCCGAATCGTCAACCTGCTTACCAGCAAGGCCCTTGGGAGTGTGGACGCCGGCGCCTGCACCGCCGACCGCGGCTGCTGTTGCGACACCAGCGGCAGATATGGCTACGACTGCGGTGGCAACTGCATCATTACGTACTGCAGCTTCACTTACAGCGTTTACGGCAGCGACTGCTGACCCGTTAACTCCAGCGCCTCAGCTGGTAACCCGTTCCGTCGATTCAGCCTGGGCCGCGCGACCTGGTCGTTATCCGCATGAGCGATCGCTGTCGATGCATTCCGCAGGAACAGATTGATTTCACCGCGGTCACTGCGATGGCGCCCACGCCTACGGCCTCGGCCACCCCGGCGGCTGCGCGACGATGAGCTGCCCAGCCACCGGCTGCGGCGCCGTCCAGGTCGATCCGACCGCCGATCAGCTATCGCCGACGTGGCACAAGGAGGCAAGACATGCCGGTGGTAGCTGATCTGGCGGCGACCGCGATGTTGGTGGTGTTCGCGGTCGCCCTGGTAGCCAAATCGCGCTCCGCGATGGCTTTCGACGACTTCGCCGCGTCGCTCAGCCAGTTCGGGATCAACTCCGTCCGGCGACAGCGTCTCGCCGCGGGCGGCGTGCTGATCGTTGAGGCCACCAGCTGCGCCGGGCTGCTGCTGCTCGGCCACCATCCCGTCGTCCGGTTCGCGCTGCCGGTCCTGCTGCTCGCCTTCTTCGCGCTGGCGATCGGTCTCAGCGCCCATCGCGGCCAGGTGACCGCCTGCCACTGCTTCGGCACCTCCGCCACGCTGCCCACCCGGCCGCACATCGTCATGAACTGCGGGCTGGCCCTGTTGGGGTGCCTGGCGATGACCTCGCATCCCGTCGACGGCTCGGCCGGTGATGCGGTGCTCGGCATCGGGCTCGGCCTCATCGTCGGAATCCTCTTCGCGTCGTCGGCGGACCTCTACGTCGCCCTGTCGACCGCTCCCCCGGCTCCCGTCTCCCGTCCTCGACGAGAAAGTTGAGTGTTGTGGCCGTCCTGACTGCTGTCGCGATCGTGCTCGCCGTGCTGGTCGCGATCGACCTGCTGTTGACCGTCGGAATCGTGCGGCGGTTGCGTGACGGTGAGGGGCTCGGCACCGGCAAGCCGGTGGTCCAGCCGGCCAGGGGCCACCGCATCGATCTGAGTCGCGACGCCAAGGCCTGGCCGGATGGCGCCGCGCAGTTGCTGACCGGCACCGCGCTGGTCGCGATGGTGGTGCCTGGCTGCTCCACTTGTGAGCGGCTGCACCGCGCGATCGACGAGCTCAAACCGCTGCCCGTCCCGTTCGTGGTGATCGGCCAGCCGGAGTTCGACGGCCTGGAGGTCACCCAGGCCTATCTCAGCGGCTGGCACGACGCCATCCCGTTGCTCGCGCCGCTTCCGTACGAGGATCTCGAATCATTCGGCCGGCCGGGCGCCTACCCGGTGGTCATGATGGTCGAGAACGGCAAGGTCACCGCGAGCGGAAACCGGCTGCACGAGGTCACCGCCGCTATGTACTCGGCAGCAGATCGCCTCGATGCTGTTTCGAACCAGCGCTGAGCGGGGCTCCACCAAGGCCTTCCTCGCGGCCAGCCGGCTCGCCTTCCGGACCGGCCCGGTCAGCTTCCTGCTGATCGTGGTTTCCGGCTCGCTGGCCGGCTCCGTGCTGGCCCCGGCGGCGGTGCTGACCAAGCGGCTGATCAACGACCTCACCGGCCCCCGGTCGGCCCTGCATCCGCTGACCCTGGTGCTGTTCGCCGTCCTGATCACCGGCCTGACCACGCTGGCCAACGCGATCACCGGGCTGGCCGGCATCCCGGCCGACCGGCTGGCCGGCCGGATCCGGGTCGTCACCGAGACCGAACTGGCCCGCGCCTGCGCCCGGTTCCCCGGCACCGAGGTGCTGGAGGACGCTCAGCTGCAGGACCGCCTGGAACTCGCCCGGGAGGGCGCCCACGACGGCCCGGCGATGGTGACCAGCGCCATCATCGGCACGGTCAGCTCGCTGTCCCGGCTGGGTTCCTTCGTCGGAGTGCTGTGGGCGACCTCGCCGGCGATGCTGCTGGTGTTGCTCGGCACCGCCGTCCCGCTGGTGATGTTGCGCCGGGCCACCCTGTCCCGGTCGGTTCGGTACGCCGAGCAGGCCAGTTCGGCCTTCCGGTGGCGCGACTACTTCGCCGAGCTGTTCAGCAACCCCGCAGCGGCTCGGGACATGCGGCTCTACGGCGCCCAGGACGAGCTGCTCGGCCGCCTGCGGCACCACCTGCAACGAGCGGTGCGGTTCGACGTCCGGCGGTCCACCCTGCAGACGTTCAGCCAGTTGCTGTTCAGCCTGCTGAACGCGGTCATCGCGGGCGCGGGTTCGGCCTGGGTGGTCTGGCAGATCGCCGGCGGGCGGCTCAGCGTCGGTGATTTCCTGCTGTTCACCGGTGCGTTGGCCGCGGTTCAAGGCGCGATCGCCGGCATCCTGCACTCGCTGGTCGAGGTCGACATGTACGGCGCGGTCTTCGGCAGGTACCTCGACCTGCTCGACAGTTCGGAGGCCGCGTCCGCCGCCGGAGGCAGCCTGCCGGCACCACCGCTGCGAGACCGGATCGAGTTCGCCGACGTCTGGTTCCGCTATCCCGCCTCCGCCGACTGGGTGCTGCGCGGCCTGAACCTGAGCCTGCCGGCCGGCCGGTTGACCGCGCTGGTCGGGCTGAACGGCGCCGGCAAGTCCAGCGTGGTGAACCTGCTGCTGCGCTTCCATGAACCGCAACGAGGCCAGATCCGCTGGGATGGCGTGGACATCGCGACGTTCGACCCGGCCTCGCTGCGCGCCCGGATCGCCGGCGTGCTGCAGGACCACACCAGCTTCGAGCTGACCGCGCTCGAGAACCTGCTGATCGGCAGCGGCGCCGACGAGGCGGCGGCCCGGCAGGCGGCGGGACAGGCCGGCATCCTGCCGGTGCTCGACCGGCTGCCGCAGGGCATTCGAACCATGCTCAGCCCGCGGCGGGCGAGCGAGGACGGCGACCGCGGCGCGTCGCTGTCCGGTGGCCAGTGGCAGCGGTTGGCGCTGGCCCGAGCACTGCTGCGTGCCGATCGGGATCTGCTCATTTTCGACGAGGCGAACTCCCGGCTGGACGTGACCGCCGACCAGGCCTTGACCCAGCAGTTGGCCGCCCTGCCGGCGACCCGCCTGGTGATCAGCCATCGGTTGCACGGGCTGGTCGGCGCCGACCTGGTCTACCTGCTGGCCGATGGCGTGGTCGCCGAGAGCGGCAGCCATGACGAGTTGGTGGCCAATGACGCCGGCTACGCCCGGCTGGTGGCGGTCGGCGAAGTCAAGGTACGGCAGCTGTGAACCGGCAGCGATTGCTGGCTGGACTGGCCGCGCCGGCGGCGCTGCTGATGCTCGCCCGCCGGCTGTGCACGGTGGTCACGGTGCGGGGCTTCAGCATGCAGCCCACGCTGGCGGACGGCGAACGGGTGCTAGCCGTCCGCCAGCGGCACTACCCGGTTGGTGCCATCGTGGTCTTTCGAGTACGGCCGGAACACGAGGCACCCGGCGACCCGGACTTCCGGGTGAAGCGGGTGGCGGCGATCGGCGGCCAACCGCGGCCGGCCGCCTTCGCCGGCAGTTCGCTGGCAGCGACGGTGCCGGCCGGCCACGTCGCCATCGCCGGTGACAACACCGGCCGCAGCGAGGATTCCCGGCACCTCGGCTACGTCCCGGTGTCGAGCATTCGCGGCCGGGTGGTCGGCCGCCGCTGACTCAGCCGGTGCGGTACGGGCTGGTGACGATCCGCTGCCCCCCGGCGTAGCGGTACACCTCACGGCCGGAGACGAACACCTGCTCGGCCCGCTGCATCACGTCCAGCGGGTCACCGGACCAGATCACCACGTCGCCGTCCTTGCCCGGGGTCAGCGAGCCGACCCGGTCGTCGAAGCCGAGGATGGCGGCCGGGTTGAGGGTGATCGCGCGCAGCGCGTCGTCCCGGTCCATCCCCTCCCGCACCGCGAAGGTGGCCTGGTGCACCAGGAAGTCGATCGCCACCACCGGGTGGTCGGTGGTCAGCGCCACCGTGACGCCGGCCCGGGCCAGCTTTCCCGGCGTGGCCAGGCTGCGGTTGCGCACCTCGACCTTGGACCGGGTGCTGAACATCGGCCCGACGATGCACGGGATGTTGCGCTCGGCCAGCACGTCGGCCAGCAGGTGCCCCTCGGTGGCGTGGTTGATCACCACCCGGTAGCCGAACTCGTCGGCCAGCCGCAGCGCGGTGGCGATGTCGTCGGCGCGGTGGGTGTGCTGGCACCACGGCAGCTCGCCGGAGAGCACCCGCAGCAGCACCTCCATCGACGGGTCGCGCTCGAACGGCTTGTCGCGAGCGGCGTGCTCGTCCCGCCGGGCCTGGTAGTCCTGCGCCTTGGTCAGCGCGTCCCGGATCACCGCGGCCACCCCGAGCCGGGTGGCCGGCGTCTTGTCCTTGTTGCCGTACACCCGCTTGGGGTTCTCCCCCAGCGCGCTCTTCACGCTGGCCGGCGACTTGATCACCATCTCGTCGACCATCCGGCCCCAGGTCTTGATCGCCACCGTCTGGCCGCCGATCGGGTTGCCGCTGCCGGGCTTGATCACGCAGGACGTGACGCCGCCGGACAGCGCGTCGGCGAAGCCCAGGTCCGCCGGGTTGATCGCGTCCAGCGCGCGCAGCCGGGCACCGACCGGATCGGTCATCTCGTTGACGTCGTCACCGGCCCAGCCCTCGCCCTCCTCCCAGACGCCGAGGTGGGCGTGCGCGTCGATGAAACCGGGCAGCACCCACCTGCCGGTGGCGTCCACCGTCGGCACCCCATCCGGGACGCTGACGTCGGCGCCGACCGCGGCGATCCGGCCGTCGGTGATCAGCACGGTGCCGCCCTCGACCGGCGCTCCGTCGATCGGCACCAGGTAACCACCGGTGATCGCGACGCTGGAGGGGTTGGTTTCGGTCATGATCTCGACCCTAGACCAGGCCCGGATCAGGCCAGGTCCCAGCGGCGGCGGGCGATCACCACCGGCGCCTGCTCGCCCTGTTCGAGGGACCGCAGCACCGAGCGACGGGCTTTCAGCCACCAGCGCACCAGTTGCAACAGCCCGAACAGCTGCACCGTGACCGCGGCCGCGAACGCCTCCCGATAGCCGCCGGCAAGGTCGAGCACCCAGCCGACCACCAGGCAGCAGCTGATGGTGGCGACGAAGCCGGCCACGTTCACCACGCCGGTCGCGGTACCGACGATCGCCGGTCCGTTGTAATCCCGCGCGAGCGCGAAGCCGATGCCGGAGACCGGCGCCCCGGTGGCGGTGAGCAGTACCAGCGCGATGAGCAGCGGCCGCGGAATCGGACCGGTGAACGCCGCGAGCACCGCGTACCAGCCGAGCACGGTGAGCAGGCAGCTGCCGATCGCCAGCGGCACCCGGACCGCCGGCCGGCGGGCGATCAGGTAGCCGACGCCGGGGCCGACCAGGATCGCCATCAGCACGCTGAGCAGCAGCAGGCCGCTGGCCGCGGACCGGCTGAATCCCTGGCTCTGCACCAGGAACGGCACGCCCCAGAGCACCCCGAACATCAACGAGGTGCTCATCGCGGTGAAGTGCAGCCAGAACCCGGCCCGGGTGCCGGGCAGCTGCCAGGCCGCCAGCACCCGACGGTTCACCCGGCCGAGCGCCCCGGCAAGCTCCCGGGCACCGCTCGGCCGGGAGGCCAGCTTCGGTGCCCGCGGCAGCAGCGCGAACACCGCGACGCCGGTCACCACCGACACCGCGCCGGCGGCCAGGAAGGTGGGCGTCCAGCCGAGGCTGCGCAACAGCACGGTCAGCGGCAGGGTGGCCACCACGTTGCCGACGGAGCCGAGGGTGCCGGTGATGGCAACCACCAGCGGGTACCGGCGCGGGGTGAACTGGCCGGCGGCAAACCGCAGCACGCTGACGAAGGTCAGCGCGTCGCCCAGGCCGAGCAGCGCCCGGGCCAGCAACGCGGTCGGGTAGCCGGTGGCCACCGCGAACAGCGCCTGGGCGGCGCCCATCGTCAGCGCGGCGGCGATCAACAGCCGGCGCGGGCCGTACCGGTCGACCAGCACTCCGGTCGGGATCTGCATGGCGGCGTACACCCCGAGTTGGAGCAGCGCGAAGATGCTCAGCTGGCTGGGGCTGATCGAGAACCGGCTGGCCGCCTGCAAGCCGACCACGCCGAGCGAGGTGCGATGGAACACCGCGATCAGGTAGACCGCCACCGCGACCGACCAGCGGCCGACCGCCTGCCGGCGCTGCCGGGTCAGGTCAGGTGACCGAAATGCCGTTGAGAACGTTGCCACGTAACACCATTGTCCTCGGCTCGAACAGGGTGCCGAGGTCGGACCGGGGATCGTCGGAGTACACCACCAGATCGGCCGGAGCACCCTCCTCCAGGCCCGGGAAGCCCAGCCAGTTACGGCCCCGCCAGGACGCCTGCGCGATCACCTCGGGCTGCGGGATGCCGGCCTGCACCAGGGCGGCCAGCTCGTCCCGGATCCGGCCGTGCAGCAGTGAGCCACCCGCGTCGGTGCCCGGATAGATCGGCACGCCGGCCTCCCAGGCCGACCTGATCCGCTGCCAGGCGGTGCCGTACAGCGAGCGCATGTGCTCGGCGTAGCGCGGGAACTTCGGCGCGCCGGAAGCGGCGATCTCGGGGAAGGTGTCGATGTTGATCAGGGTCGGCACCACCGCGATCTGCCGGCGGGCGACCTCGTCGAGCAGGTCGTCGGTCAGCCCGGTGCCGTGCTCGATCGAATCCAGCCCGGCGGCGATCAGGGCGGGCAGCGCGTCCTCGCCGAAGACGTGCGCGGCCACCCGCACCCCGAGCTCGTGGGCCCGGCCGATCGCCGCGGCCAGCGCGTCGTCCGGCCAGGTCGGCCGCAGGTCACCGGCCTCCCGGTCGATCCAGTCGGCGGCCAGCTTCACCCAGCCGTCCCCCAGCGCGGCTTGCCGCTCGACCTCGGCCACCAGCTCGTCCGGCTCCACCTCTACGCCCAGGTAGCGGATGTAGCGCTTGGGTCGGGCGATGTGCCGGCCGGCCCGGATCAGCCGGGGCAGGTCGTCGCGCTGCTGGATGTGCCGGTTGTCCACCGGCGAGCCGGCGTCACGCAGCAGCAGCGCACCGGCGTCCCGGTTCAGGATCGCCTGCGCGACCTGCTCGTCGGAGTCGACGAAGCCGTCCGGGCTGATGCCGATGTGGCAGTGCGCGTCGATGAAACCGGGCAGCACCCAGCCGGAGCTGCTGATCGTCTCGGCACCGGAGACCCGCTCGAAGGTAAGCCGGCCGTCGACCACCCAGGCGTCCCGCTCGGCCTCGTCCGGCAGGAAGACCCCGCGCAGGTGCAGTGCTGTCGACACGCCCGACTCCTCCCTGATCACTGGTCCGCAGCCTAGCCACCCTTGACACATGCTGATATGGGTATAGGTTCGTGGCATGGCCAGGGCGGCAACCACCAGCGACGTGTTCAACGCGGTCGCCGAACCGCGTCGCCGGCAACTGATGGACCTGCTGGCCGGCGGCGAGCTACCGGTCGGCGAACTGGTGGCGCGGCTCGGACTGCCCCAGCCGCAGGTGTCGAAACACCTGCGGGTACTGCGCGAGGTCGGGCTGGTCAGCGCCCGGGACGCCGGCCGGCAACGGCTGTACCGGCTGAACGGCGCAGCGCTGAAGCCGGTGCACGACTGGGTGGCCGGTTACCGCCGGCTGTGGGACGACCGGTTCCAGCAGTTGGACGCGGTGCTGGCCGATCTGGCCATCGACGAACCCCTAGCAACCGATAAGGAGCAGGCAGATGGACGCGCAACAGAGCACCCAACTGGCCCGAACGGCGACGGTGACGCTGCCGGCCGATGACCACGTTCTGGTGACCCGGCACTTCGACGCACCGCCGCATCTGGTCTACCGGGCGTGGACCACCCCGGAGCTGATCGCCCGCTGGTGGCACGCCAACCGCGGCGAGATCCGCTCGATCGACGTCGACCTGCGGGTCGGTGGTCGCTGGCGATTCGTGATGGTTGCGCCGGGAGGATTCGAGGTCGCCTTCCACGGGGAATACCGCGAGATCGTTCCGGACGCCCGGCTGGTGACCACCGAGACCTACGAGGGCGCACCGGACGTCGAGGCGGTGACCACCGCGACCTTCGCAGAGGCCGACGGGGGCACGCAGCTGACGCTGCTCATCCAGCACCCGAGCCAGCAGACCCGGGACGCGCACCTGCCCGGCATGGAGGAGGGCCTGCAGGACGCGCTGGCGCTGGCCGAGCAGGTGGCCCGGTCGCTCTAGCTCTTGGGGAACTTGAGCTTCGACAGGTCCGGCAGCTCGGTCCCGGGTGGCAGCGGCTGGTTGCCGAAGCCGCCCGGGAAACCGCCGGGCATGCCACCCGGCATCGCGCCGGGGAAGCCGGCGGGCATGCGCGGCTGGGTCGGGCCGCGTCCCTTGGCGTTCTTGCCTGCCTGCTTGTTCTTGCCCTTCTTGGCCTTGGCATTGCTGCGGGCGTTGCGCCGGCCGCCGGGCATCATGCCCATCCCGGCCATCCGCGACATCATCTTGCGGGCCTCGAAGAACCGGTCGACCAGGTTGTTCACCTCGCTGACCTGCACCCCGGAGCCGTTGGCGATCCGCAGCCGTCGGGAGCCGTTGATGAGCTTCGGCTCGGCCCGTTCGGCCGGGGTCATCGAGCGGATGATGGCGGCGGTGCGATCGAGGTCCTTGTCGTCGACCGCGGCCAGCGCCTCCTTCATCTGACCGGCGCCGGGCAGCATGCCGAGCAGGTTGCCGATCGGGCCCATCCGGCGGATCGCCTGCAACTGCTCGAGAAAGTCCTCCAGGGTGAACTCGGCGCCGCTGGTCAGCTTGGCCGCCATCTTCTCGGCCTCGGCGGCCTCGAAGGTGCGTTCGGCCTGCTCGATCAGGGTGAGCATGTCGCCCATGCCGAGAATCCGGGACGCCATCCGGTCGGGGTGGAAGACGTCGAAGTCCTCGAGCTTCTCGCCGTTCGAGGCGAACATGATCGGCTGGCCGGTGATGTAGCGGACGCTCAGCGCCGCGCCACCGCGGGCGTCACCGTCCAGCTTGGTCAGCACCACCCCGGTGAAACCGACCCCGTCGGCGAAAGCCTGCGCGGTGGTCACCGCGTCCTGGCCGACCATCGCGTCCAGCACGAACAGGATCTCTTGCGGCTGGACGGCGTCGCGGATGTCGGCGGCCTGCTGCATCAGCTCGGCGTCGATGCCCAGCCGGCCGGCGGTGTCGACGATGACCATGTCGTGCTGGGCCCGGCGGGCGTGCTCGATCGAGTCGCGGGCCACCCTGATCGGGTCGCCGACTCCGTTGCCCGGCTCCGGCGCGTACACCTGGACGCCGGCCCGCTGGCCGACCACCTGCAACTGGTTGACCGCGTTCGGCCGCTGCAGGTCCGCCGCCACCAGCAGCGGGGCGTGCCCGTTCTGCTTCAGGTGCCTGGCCAGCTTGCCGGCCAGCGTGGTCTTGCCGGCGCCCTGCAGGCCGGCCAGCATGATCACCGTCGGCGGATTCTTGGCGAACTGCAGCCGCCGGGTCTCGCCACCGAGGATCTCGACCAGTTCCTCGTTGACGATCTTGATGACCTGCTGGGCGGGGTTCAGCGCCTTGCTGACCTCTTCGCTGGCCGCCCGCTCCTTGATCGCGCTGATGAACTGGCGCACCACCGGCAGCGCGACGTCCGCCTCGAGCAGCGCGATCCGGATCTCCCGGGCGACCGAGTCGATGTCGGCCTGCGAGAGCCGGCCCTTGCCGCGCAGGCCGGTGAAGACCGTGTGCAGCCGGTCGGACAGAGTGTCGAACACGCGTTAACCCCTACCGAGTACTTGATGTCGTCTCAGAGCCTCAAGGCTACGGGATGCGGAACGCAGGCCAGACGTGGCGCATCGACCATTTCACGAGAACTGCAGATTAAATAGCGGCGTGAGTGGATTGCCATGCTCGGGCACTGCTACGGCTGCCGCACTGTCGAACTCCCATCGGGTGCCGCAGAGATGCTTTCGTTGGCTGTCGGGGCATCAGACCGGTTGGGCGACGACGTCGACATGCTGATGTCGGCCGCTACGTGCGCTACTCACGCGCACACCGGCATTCCTTGGGCCGCAGTGCTGGCTACCAGCGTTCTTATCCTCGGCGGGTGGGGCCTGTACTGGGTTGCCGCCGGATATCCCCGGCACATGAGTCCTGCGGCGCGCAGGTTGGGAGGTCTCCTCCAAGCGTTCGGACTCCTATTCAGTGTCTGCACGATGATTTGCTGGCTCAGCCTGCGTACGGACGGTTGTGGCCATGTAGTTGGGAGTGCTGGGGCCTGGGAGGCCCGATTCTTCTTGGCTACCGTGGTGACCGCCGGCTCGGGAACCCTGCTGGCCAGAACCAATGCCGGCTGGATCGCAACCGCCACGGTCGTGGTCGCGGATGCAGCCTTGGCGCTCCTTCTCTGGCCGGCGCACCCACACGCAATCCGCAACGAAGTCGTGGGGATGCTGCTTGCCCACTGCGCCTGCACAGCGGTCGCGACCTGGTGGTCAAGACAGTTGCGATCTTCGTCCCGACCGCTGCGGGCCAAGGCTGCGGAGGCCAGCCGGGTGCTGGCCTCCGCCTGGGTGGTCATCGTTTTCCTGTTACTTGTCGCCGGCGGCCGGATAGACAGGGAGCTGTCCGAATCTGGCCTGGTCGGACTCTTTGTCGTGACCGCTATCGGCCTGGTGCTCGGCCCCGGCTATACGCATTACGCCGAAGCCTCTGGTCATCCAGACCGGTGCCAACCGGAACCGGACCGGATAACCGACCTGCTGACCCGGCTACGACAAAGGAGCGTCAGCGCTAAGACTTGGGCCGTCGAGTACCGCGAACATTTCTGACCAGGGCGACGGGGGTTTCACAGCAGGCCGCGGCCGCCGTCGACGTAGATCACCTGGCCGGTGACGTAACCGCTCTCCTCGCCGGCGAAGAAGGCCGCCACGTTGGCGATGTCGTCCGGCACCCCACCACGCCGGACCGGGATCGCGGAGGCGACGTTCTCGCGCATCTGCTCGATGGTGATGCCGATCCGCTCGGCGGTGGCCTTGGTCATCGCGGTCTCGATGAAGCCGGGGGCGATCGCGTTGGCGGTGATGCCGAACGGGCCGAGCTCGATCGCCAGGGTCTTGGTGAAGCCCTGCAGGCCGGCCTTCGCGGTCGAGTAGTTGGCCTGGCCGCGGTTGCCGGTGGCCGAGGTGGAGGACATCGAGATGATCCGGCCGTACTTGGCCTGCACCATGTGCGCCTGCGCGGCCTTGCTGCACAGGAAGGCGCCCTTGAGGTGGACGCCCATCACGGTGTCCCAGTCGCTCTCGGACATCTTGAACAGCAGGTTGTCGCGCAGCACGCCGGCGTTGTTGACCAGGATGTGCAGGCCGCCGAGCTCCTCGACCACCCGGGACACCGCGGCCTCGACCTGATCGGCCTGGCTGACGTCGGCGCCGATCCCGATGCCGCCGAACTTCGCGGCGGTCTCGGTGGCGCTGGCCTCGTCCAGGTCCAGCACCGCGACCTTGGCGCCGCCGGCCGCGAGCCGGGCCGCGATCGCGGCGCCGATCCCCTGCGCACCGCCGGTCACCAGCGCCACCCGGTCCTGCACTCCTGCCATGCTTCGCTCCCTCGGTCGATTGCTGTTCAGCTTGTGGTGCCGGACTGTTGCGCGAGCTGCGCCATGCCGGCCAGCCAGCGGTCGACATCGGCCGCCTTGCCCGCCCAGAACTTACCCACCTGCGGATGCGGGAGGATCAGGAAGCTCTCCGCGGTGAGCCCGGCCACCACCGCGTCGGCCACCTTCTCAACCCCGATCACCTCACCGGACGCGGCCACCGCCTGCGCGGCCGGCTGGCCGGCGGCCAGCCCGTCCTGCAGCAGCGGGGTGGCGACGCCCATCGGGCAGAGCACGCTGACCCGGATGTTGGCCTCGGCGTACTGGTAGGCCAGCCACTCGGCCAGCGCCACCGTCGCGTGCTTGGTCACCGTGTACGGCGCGTCGCCGGGCGAGGACAGCAACCCGGCCGCGGACGCCGTCTGCAGCAGGTAGCCGCCACCCCGGGCAACCATGCCGGGCAGCACCGCCCGGGCGGCGTGCACGTGGGCCAGCACGTGCACCTGCCAGGCCAGCTGCCACTGCTCGGGGTCAGCGTCCAGGCCCGCGCCGGTGGCGAGGCCGGCGTTGGAGCAGAACAGGTCGATCCGGCCGCGCTCGCGCTCCACCCGCTCGACGCAGCCGGCCAGCGCGGCCGGGTCGGTCACGTCCAACCGCTGCCAGCCGGCCCGCTCCCCCAGCTGCCCGGCGAGCTCGGCCACCGCGGCCTCATCCCGGTCGGTGAGCAGCACGTACTCGGCACCCTCGGCGACGAACCGGCGGCCCAGCTCGGCGCCGATACCGCTGCCGGCACCGGTGATCACCACGACCGCGTGTTCGATGCGCATCAGGTGCCTGCCAATCCGGCCAGCGCCTGGGCCCAGCGATCGGCATCTTGTAGCTCCGGGCTGGGCAACACCGCGAGCACCGGTAGCTCGACGCCGGCTTCCCGGTACGCCTCGATCTGCTGCCGGCAGCTTGCCGGACTGCCGTGCAGCAGCAGCGCGTCCACCACCTCGTCGGGCACCGAGGCGGCCGCACCCTTGCGGTCACTGGCCGCCCAACGCTGCCATAGCTCGGCCAGCGCGTCGCCCCGGCCGAGCCAGCGGTGGAACTGGGCGTACGCCTCGACGGTGAGGTAGCTGGCGATCAGCCGGCGGCCCAGCGTCCGGGCGTAGCCGGCGTCCTCGGTCGGGCAGACGAAGATCCGGGCCACCACCCGCTTGTCCGGGGCATCGAGAGTTTCCAGGCACTTGGGCACGTCGGCGGCGGCCAGCCAGTTCAGCACCACCCCGTCGGCCTCCCGGCCGGCGAGGGCCAGCATCCCGGGCCGGAGCGCGGCCAGCAGGATCGGCACCGGTTGCGGCGGCGGCTGCTCCAGCCGGAACCGGCTGACCGAGAACGTGTCGAAGTCACCGTCCACCAGCTCACCGGCCAGGGCCGCCCGGACGAAGCGCAGCACGTCACGGGTGCGCCGGTACGGATCGGTGAAGTCGATGCCGTTCCACTGCTGGACGATCGCCGGGCTGGACGCGCCCAGCCCCAGGGTGAACCGGCCCGGCGCGGCGTGGGCCAGGGTTGCCGCGCTCTGCGCGATCAGCGCCGGGCCACGGGTGAACACCGGCACGATCGCGGTGCCCAGCCGCAGCCGCGGCTGCCAGGCGGCGGCCAGCGCCAGCGGGGTGAACGCATCCGGCCCGGCAACCTCGGACGACCAGGCGTCGGTGTAGCCCCAGCCGGGCAGCGCCCGGAACAGCTCCTCATGCTCGGGCAGGCCCAGGCCGGGCAGCGGGACGGTCAGGCCGAGGCTCATGCGGGTCCTCTCGTCGGTGGGGTCAGGCCGGCCAGCACCAGGTCGGCCAACTCGGTGGCGAGCTGTGCTGCGGTCTTCGGCCCGTCCGGCGAGTACCAGACGGGTAGCTCGTTGATCACCCCGAAGACGGTGAAGGTGACCATCTCCGGTGAGGCCGTTTCGGCGAACGCCCCCGCCCGCTGGGCGTCGCGGACCAGGTCGGTGACCGCGCCATGGATCTGCCGACGGGCTGCCCGCACCCGCTGCTGATTGGCGTCGGTCAGCCGGTGGCCCTCCCGGAAGAACACCTTCGCCTCGGCCGAACTGGCCGCGGTGGTCTCGACCATGTCGGCGATGATCGCCCGCAACTGGTCGGCCGGGGCGCCCTGCTCGGCGAGCACCTTGTGCAGGCCGGCGCTCTGCCGTTCCACCAGTTCGCGATACACCTCGTAGAGCAGGTCGTCCTTGGAGCCGAAGTGGTGATAGAGCGCGCCCTTGGCCACCCCGGCCCGGGCCACCACCTGGTTCACGCTGGTCGCGTCGAAACCCTGCTCGGCGAACAGCGCGACCGCGGCCGCCACGATCCGGCCTCGGGTGTCGGGCGGCGTCCCGATGGTCATCGGGCGTGCCGGGCCAGTTCCACCCGCGCCACGCTGCGCAGGTGCACCTCGTCCGGCCCGTCCGCCAGGTGCAGGGTGCGCAGGCCGGCCCACAGCTCGGCCAGCGGGGTGTCGCCGGAGACCCCGGCGCCCCCGTAGGTCTGGATCGCCCGATCGAGCACGTACGAGGCGGCACGCGGCGCGGCCACCTTGATCGCGGCGATCTCGGATGCGGCCTGCTTGACGCCGACGGTGTCGATCAGCCAGGCGGTCTTGAGCACCAGCAACCGGGCCTGCTCGATGGCCAACCGGGACTCGGCGATCCACTCCCGGACGACGCCCTGGCGGGCCAGCGGGCCGCCGAACGCGGTGCGGTCCGTTGCCCGGCGCACCATCAGCTCGAGCGCCCGTTCGGCCACTCCGAGCGAGCGCATGCAGTGATGGATGCGGCCCGGGCCGAGCCGGGCCTGGGCCATGCCGAAGCCGCCGCCCTGCGGGCCGAGCAGGTTGCCGGCCGGCACCCGCACCCCGGCGAACCGGATCACCCCGTGGCCGCCGTGCGGACCGTCGTCGTAGCCGAACACGGTGGTCGAGCGTTCGACCGTCACCCCGTCGGCGTCCAGCGGCACCAGGATCATCGAGTGCCGGGCGTGCCGGTCGGCGTCCGGATCGGACACCCCCATCACGATGGCCACCTTGCACTCGGGCCGCATCGCACCGGTGGACCACCACTTCGTCCCGTCGATGACGTACGAGTCCCCGTCGCGGGTGATCCGGGTGGCGATGTTGGTCGCGTCCGAGGACGCCACCTCGGGCTCGGTCATCGAGAAGCATGACCGGATCTCCCCTGCCAGCAAGGGTTTCAGCCACTGCTCGTGCTGCTCGTCGGTGCCGAACATCGCCAGCAGCTCCATGTTGCCGGTGTCGGGCGCCGAGCAGTTCATCGCCTCCGGAGCCAGCTGGATGGACCGTCCGGACAGCTCGGCGATCGGCGCGTAGTCGAGGGTTGAGAGGCCGGCACCGAACCGCTCATCCGGCAGGAACAGGTTCCACAGGCCACGGGCCTTCGCCTCGACCTTCAGCCTTTCGAGCACCTCGGGGGTACGGAACGGGGTGCCAGCCGCGCGATTCGCATGTTCCTGCTGGGCGAACTCGGCCTCGGCCGGGTACACCTGCTCGGTCAGGAAGCGTTCGACCTCCTGCTGCAACTGCCGGGACCGGTCGCTGTGCTGAAAGTCCATTCGCTTGTCTCCTAGAGGGATAACCGGTCGGCCGCCGCGGCCAGGGTGCTGTCGCGCAACTGGCCGAACACCTCGAAGCCGGCGCCGACCGTCTTGCCCTGCAGGTACCGGGCGTGGATACCGGCAGCGATCACCGACAACTTGAAGTAGCCGAAGGCGATGTACCAGTCGAGGTCGAGGGCGGTTTCATTAGTGCGGTCCAGGTATCGCTCGACCATCGCGTCCGGATCGAGAAAGCCCTTCTCTGCCGGGAAGTTCGGCATCACCGAATCGGTCTCGGCGGATCGCTCGTGGTAGACGTAGAGCAGGCCCAGATCGGTCAACGGGTCGCCCAGGGTGGCCATCTCCCAGTCGACCACCGCGGCGATCGCCGAGAAGTCGCCGACATAGCGGACGTTGGTCAGCCGGTAGTCGCCGTGCACGACGCCGGAACGCGCGTTCGCCGGCAGCGTCTCGTGCAGGCGCGCCACCACCGATTCCTCGATCGGCATCCCGTCCGGCACCGAGGCCTGGAACTGCTTGTGCCAGCGGGCAACCTGCCGCTGCAGGTACCCCGCCGGCCGGCCGAAATCGGCAAGGCCCACCTCGGCCGGTTCGACGGCGTGCAGGGCGACCAGGGTGTCGACCAGCAGTTCGCTGATCCTGGTCGCGGTCTGCCGGTCGGGCACCAGGTCGGGATGCTCGACCACCACACCCCGGACGTAGTCCATCAGGTAGAACGGCTGGCCGAGCACGTCCGGGTCGGTGCACAGCGTGACCGGTTCGGGCACCGGCACCGCCGAGTCCCGCAGCGCCGAGATCACCCGGAACTCGCGGGCCATGTCATGCGCGGTGGGCAGCACGTGACCGAGCGGTGGCCGGCGCAACGCCCAGTGGTGCCGGCCGTCGGTCAGCCGGTAGGTCAGGTTGGACCGCCCGCCGGCGATGACCTCGGCCTCGATCCGGCCCTGTCGCAGGCCCGGCAGCGCGGCGTCCAGCCACTCCGTCAGCCGGGACAGGTCCAGGCCGGGTAGCTCGGTCGGCGGTTCCTCGGACGGAGCTTCGGACATGCCGCGACGCTACGTCCGACCGACCGGTCGGTCAAGCCGGAGTTCACAGCGCCTCGGTGCCGCCGGATCCTGCATCGTGCGGCCGCGGGGGCGTCAAACGGGTGGGGTCAGGGCGCCGGTCACCGCCGCCTCGACGGCGGCCCGGCCGCCCTCGGACAGCGGCTTGCCGTCGCCGTCGGTCAGGTAGAACGCGTCCACCACGAAGGGGCCGAGCGAGCTGATCCGGGCCGACCTGATGTTCACAGCGGCCCGCTCCAACGCGCCGGTCAACCGGTGCAACAGCCCGATCGCGTCGTGCGTGCGCACCTCCAGCACGCTGGCATCGGTCCCCTGGTCGTCGAACCAGATCAGCCGGACGCCCTGATCTGCCGCCGTCCGGTAGCTGTTCTCCTTTGCCCGCAGCCGATCCGCCAACGCCAGCTCGCCGGCGCGGATCCTTCGCAGGTCGCGGTTGAGCAGTGCCTCGTCCGGCAGCGTGCCGAACCGCGGTGACACCACGAACCGGTTGACCGCCATGCCGGCGACGGTGTGCACGTCCGCCGACCGGACGTCCAACCCGTGCAGCGCGAGCAACCCGGCGGCGGCCGACAGCAGGCCGGGACCGTCCGGCGCGGCAACCAGCACCTCGGAGCCGGTGACCGCCACCCGCAGCCGGCCGGTCTCGGCCAGCGCCAGCGCTGCCGGCGGCGCCGGCTCGGCCGCCGGCGGCGGCTCACCGCCGATCTCCCGGCGCACCCGGCGCACCAGTTGCGACACCAGGCCGGCCTTCCAGTCACTCCAGGCCGCGGGCCCGGTGGCCGCCGCGTCGGCGATGGTCAGCCAGTACAGCAGGTCGAGCAGCTCGGCCGACCCGTCGATCGCCCCGGCGACGATGCCGACCGTGGACGGGTCGGCCAGGTCGCGCCGGGTGGCGGTGTGCGGGAGCAGCAGATGGTGCCGGGCCAGCGCCGCGATGATGGCGGCGTCCGGCTCGGCGAATCCCAGCCGGCTCGCGATCTTGCCGGCCAGCGTGGCACCGACCACCGAGTGATCGCCGGGCTGGCCCTTGCCGATGTCGTGCAGCAGCGCGCCGACCAGCAGCAGGTCGGGACGGCCCACCTCGCCGGCCCGCAGACCCGCCTGCACCGCCGTCTCGATCAGGTGCCGATCCACCGTGTAGCGGTGCACCGGATTGTGCTGGGCCCGAAACCGCACCTGCTCCCACTCCGGGATCAGCCGGGTCAGCAGGCCGTGCTGGTCGAGCGCCTCGAACACCGGCACCGCGGCGGCACCGGCCCCGAGCAGGCCGATGAACTCGGCACGTGCGGCGGCCGGCCAGGGCTCCGGCAGCGGCGCGGCCTCGGTGTCCAGCCGGGTCAGCGTGTACGGCGCGATCGGCAAGTCGGCGGACGCCGCCGCCCGGGCAACCCTCAGCAACAGCACCGGATCGGCCCAGGGGTCGGCATTGCGGGCCAGCACCACCTCGCCGTCCTGGGCCACCACGCCCGAAGCCAACGGCTGCCGGACCGGCCCGGGGGCCCCACCGCGCAACCGGCGGAGCAACGGCCTGGCCGGCGGGTTCGCCGCGGCCACCCGGCGCCACGCGGTGTCGGTGGCGTAGGCCAACGTCCGGGCCGCCTCGCTCACCCGGCGCAGCACCTCGTCACCGGATTCCCAGCCCAGTGCCTCGGCGACCGCCGACCGGTCCTGGGCCCGCAGCACGTCCGCGCCCCGCCCGGTCACCCGGTGCAGCTCACCGCGCACGTCGAGCAGGGTGCCCGCCGCCGCCGCGGCCGCGGCCGGCACGTCCACCAGTTGCGCCGAGGCGAGCGCGCGCAGTCCCACCCACTCTCGCAACCCGCCCCGGCTGTCCTTGAGGTCCGGCTCCAGCAGGAAGGCGGCGTCCCCGCTGCGTCGCCAGCGCTCGGCCGCCAACTGCCGCAGCTCGGCAAGCCGGACCGGGGCGGTCCGCCGCCAGCGGGCGATCACCTGCTCGCGCAGCAGGCCGGTCAGCGCGGCGTCGCCGGCCAGGTGCCGGCAGTCCAGCAGGCCGAGCATCACCTTCAGGTCCTCGTCGGCCATCGCCAGCGCCTCGGCCGGCGTCCGCACCGAGTGGTCCAGTGCCAGGCCGGCATCCCAGATCGGGTACCAGAGCTGCTCGGCGATCTCGGCGATGCCGGGGCGGGAGTCGTGCACCAGCACCAGATCGAGGTCTGCGTACGGCGCCGGCTCCCGCCGGCCGAGGCTGCCCACCGCGACCAGCGCGAACCCGCCCGGCTGCTCGACCTCGGCCATCAACCCGGCCAGCCAGCGGTCGTACCCGGCGGCCAGCTTGGCGCGCAGCGCGGCGCCGGTGAACCGGTTCAGCAGCTCGAGCCGGGGCGGCTCAGACGGCGTCGTCATCCCGTTCGCCGGTACGCACCCGCACCACCGTGTCGAGGTCGGTCACCCACACCTTGCCGTCACCGATCTTGCCGGTCCGGGCCGCCTCCACCACCGCGTCGAGCACCTTGCCGGCATCGATCGGGTCCACCAGCACCTCGACCCGAACCTTGGGCACCAGGTCGACGGTGTACTCGGCGCCGCGGTACACCTCAGTGTGCCCGCGCTGCCGGCCGAAGCCCGCCACCTCCGACACGGTCAGGCCCTGAACCCCCAGGTTCTCCAAGGCCATCTTGACGTCGTCCAGCTTGAACGGCTTGATGATCGCGGTCACCAGCTTCATGCCTGCACCCTCTCCTTCGAGTTCGCCGTGGCCGACGGCGCGAACAGGCCGCCGGAGCCGGCCAGCGAGCCGAAGTCGTACGCCGACTCGCCGTGGATCGCCAGGTCGAGGCCGGCCAGCTCGTCGTCCGCGCTGACCCGGTTGCGCATCACCAGGCCGATCACCTTGGCGATCACGAAGGTACCGACGAACGAGAACACGGTCACCGCGCCGGCCGCGGCGGCCTGGTGCCAGAGCAGGTTCCAGCCGCCGTACTTGCCCCCGCCGCCGTAGAGAATGCCTTTGTTGGCAAGGGAGTTGATCCCGTCCGTGGAGAAGAAGCCGATCAGCAGGGTGCCGGTCCAGCCACCCACGAAATGCACCCCGACCACGTCGAGCGAGTCGTCGAAGCCGAACCGGTTCTTGAGCGAGATGGCGCAGGCGCAGACCGCGCCGGCGATCAGGCCGATGAACAGCGAGCCGATCGGCGAGACGAAACCGGCGGCCGGGGTGATCGCCACCAGCCCGGCCACCGCGCCGGACGCCGCCCCGAGCGCGGTGCACTTGCCGTACCGCAACTTCTCCACCGCGATCCAGCCGATCAGCGCGGTGGCGGTCGCGGTGTTGGTGTTCAACCAGGCCACCCCGGCCAGATTGCTCGCGGTCAGCGCGGAACCGGCGTTGAAGCCGAACCAGCCGAACCAGAGCAGCCCGGCGCCGAGCATCACGAACGGGATGTTGTGCCCGCGCAGGTTCTCCCGCGGCCAGCCGCGCCGCCGGCCGAGCACCAGCGCCATCGCCAGCCCGGCCGCGCCGGCGTTGATGTGCACCACGGTGCCGCCGGCGAAGTCCTCGGCGAAGAACTTGCCGGACGAGTGCAGCGACTGGTTCAGCCAGCCGAAACCGTTGAAAACCCAGTGCGCCACCGGTGCGTAGATCAGCACCGACCAGACGGCCACGAAGGCGACGAACGAGCCGAACTTCCAGCGGTCGGCGGTCGAACCGGTGATCAGTGCCGGGGTGATCACCGCGAAGGTGAGCTGGAAGGCGACGAACACCACCGTCGGCGTGGTCTGCGCGGTGCCGAGCGTCGGCACCACGTCATTGACGTGCTGCAGCCCGAAGTAGTGCAGGTCGCCGAGAAAGTTGCCGGTTCCGCCGAAGGCCCAGGTGAAGCCGATCAGCACCCAGGTCACGCTGACCACGGCGATTGCCACGAAGTTCTGCATCAGCATCGCGAGCACGTGCTTGACCCGCACCATGCCGCCGTAGAAGAACGCGAGCGCCGGGGTCATCAGCAGCACCAGCGAGGCGGAGGCGAGCACCCAGGCGGTGTCACCGGCGCTGAGGTTCTTCGGATCGAACGGTAGGTAGGTCGGATCGGCGAGTAGCGCAGCTGTCACCAGCGGTCTCCTTTGCCTGCTCAGCTAGGTTCGTCGGCCGCGGGCAGCTTTTCGGCGGTGCCGGTTCGAACCGGCACCGGTGGCGGCGCTGCCAGATAGAGCCCGCTGGCTGCAACGATCGGCGCGGCCTGTTACGCAAGCAGGCGCGCGGATGTTTCAGGACGATGAACTCCGAACCCCGGGTGAACCGCACCACTGAAGGCTGGCCCGGTAGGTTCACGGCTATGCCCAGCCTCACCCGGCACGAAGCGGCCGCCCGTGCCGCACTGCTCACCGTCCACAATTATCGGTTAAGGCTAGAACTGACCGATTCAGCCGAGGAATTCTTCTCTGACTGCACCATTCGATTCGCTTCCTCGGCGGTGGGCGCCGACACCTTCGTGGAGGTCCGGCCGGCCTCGATCGTCTCGGCCGAGCTGAACGGACGGCCGGTGGACCCGGCGAGCTGGGCGGACGGCCGGTTGCCGTTGACCGGGCTGGCGGCCGAGAACACCCTGCGGGTGGTCGCGCAGATGCGGTACTCCTCCGACGGGGAGGGATTGCACCGGCACGTCGATCCGGCGGACGGTCGCCGCTACCTCTACGCGATGTCGTTCCTGGACGCCGCTCCGCGCTGGTTCGCCTGCTTCGACCAGCCGGACCTCAAGGCCAGCTACGACATCGAGGTCCGCTGCCCGTCCGACTGGGTGGTGCTCGGCAACTCGCCCGCCCGTCAGGTGTCCGACGGGCACTGGCAGCTGGCTACCAGCAAGCCGCTGGCGACCTACTTCGTCACGCTGGCGGCCGGCCCGTACTGCTCGGTCACCGCCGAGCACGACGGCATCCCGCTCGGCCTGCACGCCCGGGCGTCACTGTCCGGCGAGCTGGCCGACCAGGCCGAGGACATCCTGACGATCACCCGGGCCTCGTTCGACGCCTTCCACCAACTGTTCGGCATCCGGTACCCGTTCGGCGAGTACCACCAGGTGTTCGTGCCGGACTTCAACGCCGGCGCGATGGAGAATCCGGGCTGCGTCACGCTGCGCGACCAGTACCTTTTCCGCGGCGCCGCGACCGCCGGTGAGCGGATGCTGCGGGCCACCACCATCGCGCACGAGATGGCGCACCAATGGTTCGGCGACCTGGTGACAATGCGCTGGTGGGACGACCTGTGGCTGAACGAGTCGTTCGCCGAGTACCTCGGCTACCGGGTGTGCGCCGGCATGCCCGGCTACCCCGGCGAGCTGTCGTGGACCCAGTTCGGCATCACCCGCAAGGACTGGGGTGCGATCGCTGACCAGGGACCGTCCACCCACCCGGTGGCCGGCAACGGCTCGCACACCGCGGCCGAGGCGCTGGCCGACTTCGACGGCATCTCCTACGCCAAGGGCGCCTCGGCGCTACGCCAGCTCGCCGCGCACCTGGGTGACGAGGTGTTTCTCGGCGGCCTGCGCGAGCACTTCGCCCGGCACGCCTACGGCAACGCGGAGTTGGCCGACCTGCTGGCGGCCTGGACCGCGGCCGGCGCGCCGGACATGCCCGGCTGGTCACGACACTGGCTGCAGACGGCCGGGCTGGACACGCTCAGCGCCCAGCCGGCGGACGGCCGGGTGGCGGTGCGCCGATCATCGCCGGACGAGTCCCGACGTCCGCACACCGTCCGGGTGGCCGGCTACGACCAGGCCGGCGCCCGGGTGCTGGACCAGCCGCTGCGGGTGGAAGCCGACGAGAGCAGCCTGGAAGCGGGGCACGCGGTGCGGCTGGCCGTGGTGGACGCCGACGACAACACCTGGGCGAAGATCCGGTTCGGCGAGGACTGGACGGCGGTCGCCGAACTGCTCCCCCGGTTGCCCGACAGCACCACCCGGGTGGTGGTCTGCAACGCGATCCGGGACGCGGTGCGCGACGGTGACCTGGCGCCGGCCGCCGCGCTCGATCTGCTGCTGCCGGCGTTGGCCGCCGAGCCGGTCGAGCTGGTGGCGGCCGAGATGTTCGGCTTCGCGACCACCGAGCTGGCGGCGACCTACGCCCGGCCGGCCAGCCGGCCGGAGCGCCGCCGCCGGATCGCCTCGATCGCCGGCAGCCTGCTGGAGCGAACCCGGCCGGGCAGTGACAGCCAGCTGACCGCCGCCCGGGCGCTGATCCAGGCGGCCGACGACCCGGTGCTGCTGCAGTCGTGGCGGGCCGGCAGCTCGGTGCCCGACGGGCTGGTGATCGACTCGGAGCTGCGCTGGTCGCTGGTCATCCGGCTGGCCGCGCTCGGCGAGCTGTCGGAGGCCGAGATCGACGCCGAGCTGGCCGCCGACCCGTCCACGGCGGGCGTGCTGCACGCGGCCCGGGCGCGCGCCTCGCGACCGGACCCGGCGGCCAAGGCGGCTGCCTGGCAGCTGCTGACCCAGCCCAGCGGGCTGTCGGCCTACGAGCTGTACTCGATCGGCGCCGGCTTCTTCGAGCAGTCCCAGACCGAACTCACCGCGGCCTACCTGCCCCGGTACTTCGCCGAGATGCCGGCCACCGCCGGGATTCGGTCCGGCTGGTCGTTGGCCCGGGTGATCACCTCGTCGTTCCCGACCACCGCGGCGACGGCCGGCACCCTGGCGCTGGCCGAGCAGGCGCTGACCGGCGAGCTCGATCCGAAGGTGCGCCGGGCGCTGGTCGACGGCACCGACCTGCTCCGGCGGGCCGTCCGGTCGCTGGAGCGGTTCGACGGCTGAGCTGTCCCGCCGCCCGGTTCGGCGGCTGAGCTGTCCGGCCGCCCGGTTCGGCGGCTGAGCTGTCTGACGCGAGCCGTTTCGCCGTCCACCGCGACGAATTCGCGCGCCGCCGATCCGGCTCCCGTGCCACTCCCGGAGCCGGATCGGCTGCCCGCTAAGGTCTCCCCATGACCGAGATGAACGTTCGTGGACTGACCGTGGCGGTCCATGTCGGCAACCGGGACGAGGCGCTGCCGTTCTACTCCGCACTGATCGGCCGCGAGCCGGACCTGGGACCGGACGAGAACTTCTTCGAGTGGGAGATCTCGCCCGGCGCCTGGCTGCAGCTGGCCACCAACCGGGACCGCATCCAGCCGGCCTCGTTCCGGGTGCGGCTGCAGGTCGACGACATCGACGAGTCGGTCGCGCTGCTCAAGCACAAGGGCTTCGAGCCCAGCGAGGTGCAGCGGCTGCCCGGCCTGGTGGCCTTCGCGAACCTGACCGACCCGTGGGGCAACCCGCTGGGCATCTACCAGGATCTCGGGGTCGTGCACGGCGCCTGACCGCTGCCGGTACGCGAAGCCCGGCCGGGTTCATCCGGCCGGGCGCTGGCTGGCTAGCCGACCGCGGCCCGGCCGTGCACGAACGCCCGGACGCACGTCTCGATGTCGTCGTCGGTGTGGACGGCCGACAGCTGCACCCGGATCCGGGCCTTGCCCTGCGGCACCACCGGATAGCTGAACGCGATCACGAAGACGCCCTCGGCCAGCATCGCGTCGGCGATCTTGGCGGCCTTCGCCGCGTCGCCGATCATCACCGGCACGATGGGGTGTTCGCCCGGCAGCAGGTCGAAACCCTCCTCCGTCATCCGGCGCCGGAACAGCTCGGCGTTGTGCCGCAGCACCGCCCGCTGCTCGCCCGACCGAGCGACCAGGTCGAGCGCGGTCAGCGTGCCGGCCACCAGCGGCGGAGCGATGCTGTTGCTGAACAGGTAGGGCCGGGACCGCTGGCGTAACAGCTCGACGATGGCCGCGTGCGAGGCGACGTAACCGCCGGAGCCGCCGCCGAGCGCCTTGCCGTAGGTGCCGGTCAGGATGTCGACCCGGTCGCTGACCCCGAGCAGTTCGGGGGTGCCCCGGCCGTGCTCGCCGATGAAGCCGACGGCGTGCGAGTCGTCCACCATCACCAGCGCGTCATACTGCTCGGCCAGGTCGCAGATCTCGACCAGTGGCGCCAGGTAGCCGTCCATCGAGAACACCCCGTCGGTGACGATGATCCGGTGCCGGGCGTCGGCGGCGGCTTCCAGCTGGGCCTTGAGGTCGGCCATGTCGCGGTTGCGGTAGCGGAACCGGCACGCCTTGGAGAGCCGGACGCCGTCGATGATCGAGGCGTGGTTCAGCTCGTCGGAGATGATCGCGTCCTCCGGCCCGAACAGCGTCTCGAAGACGCCGCCGTTGGCGTCGAAGCAGGACGAGTACAGGATGGTGTCCTCGGTGCCGAGGAACTCCGAGGTACGCCGCTCCAGCTCCTTGTGCAGGTCCTGGGTGCCGCAGATGAACCGGACGCTGGCCATGCCGAAGCCCCACCGGTCCAGCGCCTCCCGCGCGGCGGCCACCGTCTCGGGATGGTCGGCCAGGCCGAGGTAGTTGTTGGCGCAGAAGTTGATCACCTCGTTGCCGCCCGACCGGATATGCGACGACTGCGGGGTGCCGATCAGCCGCTCGTTCTTGTACAGCCCAGCTTCCCGGATCTCCGTCAGGGTGCGGGCGACATCGTCCTGCATGGTCGTGTACACGCGAACCGTCCTCTGCTCATCCACCAGGTCCGTCAGGACCAGTCAAGAACCACCTTGCCGGTGCTGCCCGACCGGGCGGTGTCGAACGCCTTCGCCCAGTCGGCCGCGGCGAACCGGTCGGTGATCACCGCGGCGACCGAGTTCCGCAGCTGCTGGCTGGCTGTCAGCATGGCACTCATCGCGTACCAGGTCTCGTACATCTCACGACCGTAGATGCCCTTAATGGTGATCATGTGGCTGACCACCTTCGCCCAGTCGACCACGATCGGCTGGCTGGGCAGGCCGAGCATCGCGATCCGGCCGCCGTGGTTCATGTTGGCGATCATCTCGGGCAGCGCGGTCGGATGGCCGGACATCTCCAGGCCGACGTCGAACCCCTCGCGCATGCCGAGCGACCGCTGCGCCTCGGCGATCGGCTGGTTGCGGACGTCGACGGCGAGGTCCACCCCCATCCGGCGGGCCAGCTCCAGCCGGGCCGGGCTGACGTCGGTGGCCACCACGTACCGGGCGCCGACGTGTCGGGCGACCGCCGCGGCCAGCAGCCCGATCGGACCGGCGCCGGTGATCAGCACGTCCTCGCCGACCAGCGGAAACGCCAGCGCGGTGTGCACCGCGTTGCCGAACGGGTCGAAGATGGCCCCGACGTCCGGCTCGATCTGCTCGCTGTGCACCCAGACATTGCTCTCCGGGATCACCACGTACTCGGCGAACGCACCGTCCCGGTGCACGCCGACCGACTGCATGCGGATGCACATCTGGCGCCGGCCGGCCCGGCAGTTTCGGCAGGTGCCGCAAACCACGTGCCCCTCACCGGAGACCCGGTCGCCGACCCGGACGTCCCGGACGTCCGGTCCGAGCTCGACCACCTCGCCGTAGAACTCGTGCCCGGGGATCAGCGGGGTGCGGATCTCGCTCTGGGCCCAGTTGTCCCAGGCCTCGATGTGCAGGTCGGTGCCGCACAGGCCGGTGCGCAGCACCCGGATCTTGACCTCGCCGGAACCGGCCTCGGGCTCTGGTCGCTCGACGAACTCGAACCCGGGGCCGGCAGTGGCCTTGTAGAGCGCCTTCATTCGCAAGATCCCTTCGCGCCATTGCGAAACGTCGGGGGCCCGGCGTGCCGCTCGTCGTCAACGAGCAACGCCCACCAGCGCCACCAGGCCGTGCGCCGAACCCTGCCGCACAGCTTGCCAGAACCCGATCGGGCGCTGGTTGCCCGGTACGTCCGGGCTGACCCCGGCGCGACCCCGCACCGGCCGGCCGGCCGGCACCAGCTCAGCCGAGCAGTGCGTCCACGAACTCGACCGGCTCGAACGGGGCCAGGTCGTCCGGACCCTCGCCCAGCCCGACCAGCTTCACCGGCACGCCCAGTTCGCGTTGCACGCTGATCACGATGCCGCCCTTGGCGGTGCCGTCCAGCTTGGTCAGCACCACCCCGGTCACGTCGGCCACCTCGGTGAACACCCGGGCCTGGATCAGCCCGTTCTGCCCGGTGGTGGCATCGAGCACCAGCAGCGTCTCGTCGATCGGGCCGTGCCGTTCCACCACCCGCTTGACCTTGCCGAGCTCGTCCATCAGGCCGACCTTGGTATGCAGCCGGCCGGCGGTGTCGATCAGCACGGCGTCCACCCCGGTCTCGCGGCCGACCTTCACCGCGTCGAAGGCGACGCTGGCCGGGTCGCCGCCCTCCGGTCCGCGGATGGTCTCGGCGCCGACCCGGGAGCCCCAGGTCTGCAGCTGGTCGGCGGCCGCCGCTCGAAAGGTGTCCGCCGCGCCGAGCAGCACCGTCCGGCCGTCGGCCACCAGCACCCGGGCCAGCTTGCCGCAGGTGGTGGTCTTGCCGGTGCCGTTCACACCGACCACCATCAGCACCGCCGGCTCGCCGCCGTCCCGGGCGGTGTGCAGGGTGCGGTCCAACTCGGGCTGCAACGCGATCACCAGCTCCTCGGCCAGCATCCGTCGCAGCTCGACCGGCTCGCGGGTTCCGGCGACCTGGGTGCGCGAGCGCAGCCGGTCGACGATGTCCATGGTGGCGGCGACGCCGACGTCCGCCGAGAGCAGCGCCTCCTCGACCTCGTCCCAGGCCTCGTCGTCGAGCCGGTCGCGGGCCAGCACCGCCAGCAGGCCGCGGCCCAGCACGTTCTGCGAGCGGGCCAGCCGGGCCCGCAGCCGCTGCATCCGGCCGGCGGTCGGCTCCGGCACCTCCAGTGGCGGTGCCTCGATCGCCTCTTCCGGTGGTAGTACCTCCGCCGGCTGCTCGGGCAGCGCTGGGGTCCCCGGCTCAGCGAGTTGCTCGGACCGGGCCGGACTCGGCGCCTGCGGCGGTGGCTGGACCGGTGCCTGAACCGACGACCGGGGCGGCGCGACGCTGCGTCCGCGGCGGCGGCGAGGCAGCACCAGGCTGACGCTCAGCACCAGCGCGACGACCAGGATGGCGATGACGATCAACAGGATCTCGAGCACCCGTCCAGTCTGTCAGCCCGCCCCGACAGAATCGGCCACGCCCTGCCTTGACCCGGTCGGCGACCGGCCGAAGGTGTGCTGGGGCAGGAGGAGATCTGATGGTTGACCAGAGCGTGACGTTCCGGGCGCCCGCATCACTGCTGTTCCCGGTGCCGGTCTTCCTGGCGACGCTCGGCGTGCTGCTGGAGTTGATCGACGCGCCACAGCCGAGACCGTTCAGAGCGGCCGGCTTCGCCCTGACCTGCTTGGCCCTGCTGGTGCTGCTGATGGTGGTCCGCGCCCGGGTTCGGCTGGACCCATCCGGCGTCTGGATCAGGACGTTACTGCACCGCCGGCTCATCCGGTGGAGCGACATCAGCGCGGTGACCCTCGAACCGGCCGGGCGCACCCAGCGGGTCACCGTCTGGCTGTCGCACCGGCCGGTCCGGCTGCCGGTGCCATCCGCCAACAAGTTCAGCGACCAGGCGGCGTTCCTGCGCGACTACCACCGGTTCGGCCAGTACTGGCAGTCGATGCAGCGGCCGGGGCTGCCGCCGGGCTGACCGCGGCCGTCGGTCAGGGCGTCTCGTTGCGGAACTGGAACTGCACCCGTACCGAGTTGTCGAGCGGCAGCACCAGCGTCGAGTCGCTCGGCGACCACCGGTCGGGTACCAGGAACATCCGGTCGTGCCCCTCGATCAGCAACCGCAGGTGCCGGTACCGGTAGTGGAAGCGCTGCCCGGGCGCGGTCGGCAGCGCCGTCTCCTGCACGGCCGGATCGCGCAGGTAGAGCCGCTCCTGGGTGTCGAGGATGACGCTGGGGAACTCGTCCAGCCGGGCGGCGTAGTGCCGGGCCAGGCCGCTGCCGATCCACTGGGCCACGGTGGCCGTCGCCCAGAACAGGCTGGTCACGATCAGCAGCACCGCCAGCACCAGCGCGCCCCGGCGCAGCTCGACCGGCATCGGTTCGGCCGGCTGTTCGCCCGGTGAGTCGGCGACCGGGGCTGCCAGCAACCTTCGCAACCGGGCGGTGTAGACCAACCCGGCCGCGCCCGCCGCCAGCAGCAGAGGGGTGACCAGCGCGTACGGTGCCCAGTCCTGCAGCGGGGCGTAGCCGAGCAGCAGCCCGATGCCGGTCGCCAGCAGCGCGGCCGCCAGTCCGGTGCCGGCCCGGTTCGCCAGCCGGTACCGGGCCAGCCGGACGGCACCGGCCGAGTCGATCCGCCGGCGCAGGGCGAGGTGGCCGAGCACGGCCAGTGCGCCCAGCAGCACCAGCGCCAGCAGCGGTGCGAGCAGCGGTTGCGGGCTGCGCATCACGTAGTCGCGGGTGCCCAGGCCGATCGTGTCCACGTCGATGCCGAAGTAGTCGTACTGGGCCCGTGAGGAGACGTAGCCGAAGTAGAACAGCAGCGCGCTGAGCAGCGTCGCCGGCGCGATCACGGTCGTGGCGACGCCGAGCCACCGCTGCACCTGGCCCGCGGTGCCGTCCTCGTCGGCCATCGCGGTCAGGTCCCCGCGCTGGACGGGCTGGTGTCCGACGACCCGGGTGAACCAGCTGACGAACTCGAGTCGGACGAGCTGTGCGGCACGGCGGTGACGAACGCCTGGGAGTGCGAGGCGGCAAGGTCACCGAGCTCGCCGCGCAGGTCGTCGCAGACCGCCTGGCTCGGGCAGTTGATCACCCCCGGCACCTCGATCGTGACGGTGCCGCTGGAGCTGGGGTCGGTCTGGGTCACCGGCACCGCGCAGCCGGAGCTGGCGGCGGTCCAGGTCAGGCCGGACGAGCACACCGTCTGGTCGGACCCGCAGCCGCTGCCGCCGAGGTCGAAGATGCCGGACGGGCTCAGCGATACGTCCCCGAGCTGCACGGTCACCCCGTCAGGGATCGAGTCGAGCCGCCAGCTCACGCTGCCGCACTGCTGGTCGGTGTTGCTGCCGTCCGGCGTGGCCGAACCGCCCACCGGCAACGACACCACGGTGAGGCTCGGACCGCCCGGCTGCGCCGACTGGGGCGTCTCCGGCCCGGAGCCCTCGGTGGCCGGTGCCGAACCCGCATCCGACGAGCCCGAGCCGGACGAGCCCGTGCCTGAGTTCGAGGCCGCCGACGAGACGCCCGAACCGCCGGTGTCCGACCCGCCGCCGGAACCCGCGGAGGAACCTCCGCAGCCGGCGAGGACCAGCACCATCACCAGAACCACGGCCAGTGCGGCTCCGACCCTTCCGGGCGACAAGCACCGTCCGACGAGGTTTCGCGGCAGAGATCGCTGAGCATCCATGGCGAGCACCCCCCGATCGGAAGGAGCCGCGACCACCCGGTCGAGATACGGCCGGCCAGCCGGGTGGTCGGCTAGCCGGGAATGGCGCCCGTGGTGTCAGAATCAGCCGGTGCCCACTCCCCTCGCCGCTCCGGCACAGCCGGTCCTCACCGGCCGGTACAAGGTCCGGATGCCCTGGCAGCGGCAGCTGCCGCTGCTGGTCGTGCCGCTCGTCCTGGCGTTCAACCTGTCCGTCGAATCAGGAATGGATCGGGTGCCAGCCGGCCTGGCGATCGGCTACTTCGTACTCGCCGCGCTCGGGTCGCTGTTCCAGCTCTGGGTCGGCGCCGACCTGACCCCGACCGAGCTGGACGTGCACAACCTGCGTCGCCGGCACGTCCAGTGGGGACGCATCCAGCTGATTGCGGTCGAGCCCTCCTTCGGTTCGCGTCGGGTGGCCGTCTGGCTCGATTCGGGCGAACGGGTCCCGCTGCGGGCACCGATGATCCCGCCGTGGGGCACCGGAGCCGCCCGCTTCGACCGGGACTACCACACGATCGGCCAGACCTGGCTGGCCCAGCGCGGACCGGACTGGCGACCGGTCGTTGCCAGCGACGCCGGTAGCTGGCCGACCGGCTAGCAGCCGACCGAGCTAGCCCACCAGCGCGGGGTCGGCGGCCCGATCGTTGGCGTCGCGCAGCCGCTGGCTGATCACCTGGGTGATGCCGTCGCCGCGCATGGTCACCCCGTACAGCGCGTCGGCGACCTCCATGGTCCGCTTCTGGTGGGTGATGATGATCAGCTGGCTGCTAGCCCGCAGCTCGCCGATCAGGCCCACCAACCGGCCCAGGTTGACGTCGTCCAGGGCCGCCTCGACCTCGTCCATCACGTAGAACGGGCTGGGACGGGCGCGGAAGATGGCCACCAGCATCGCCACCGCGGTCAGCGACCGCTCGCCGCCGGAGAGCAGTGACAACCGCTTGACCTTCTTGCCCGGCGGCCGGGCCTCCACCTCGATGCCGGTGGTGAGCATGTCGTCCGGGTCGGTCAGCACCAGCTTGCCTTCGCCACCGGGGAACAGGGTGCGGAACACCACCTCGAACTCCCTGGCGACGTCGTGGTAGGCGGCGGTGAAGACCTCCAGGATCTTGTCGTCCACCTCCTTGACCACGGTCAGCAGGTCACGCCGGGTGTTCTTCAGGTCCTCCAGCTGGGTGGCCAGGAACTGGTGCCGCTCCTCCAACGCCGCGAACTCCTCCAGCGCCAGCGGGTTCACCTTGCCCAGCAAGGCCAGGTCGCGCTCGGCCCGGCTGGCCCGCCGCTCCTGGGTCCGCCGGTCGAACGGGCCGGGCTGCGGCGCGACCACCTGCTCGCCTCGCTCGGTGGCCTGCTGGTACTCGGCGAGCTCCTGGGCCGACGGCGGCACCGGCTGATCGTTGCCGTACTCGGCGAGCAGCGCGTCCGGTTCGAGGCCGAACTCCTCGACGGCCCGGGCCTGCAACTGCTCGATCCGCAGCCGCTGTTCCGCCCTGGCCACCTCGTCCCGGTGCACCGCGTCGGTCAGCTGGGCCAGCTCGGCGCCGAGCTCCCGGACCCGGGTGCGGGCAGTGGCAACGGCCTGCTCCCGGTCGCGCCGGGCGGCCAGCAGCTGGTCCCGGTCGGCCTTGGCGCGAGCGATCGCCCGGTCCAGGTGGACCAACGCCAGCTCGGCTGCCCGCTGCACCGCCTCGGCCACCAGCGCTCCCCGGGCCCGTCGCTGCCGGGCCTGCTCCTGGTGCGCTCGGGCCTCCCGCTCGGCGGCCGCCGCCCGCAGCAACTGGTCGGCCCGGCCGGACATCGCCCGGGCCCGCTCCTCCTGGGTGCGGACGGACAGCCGGGCGTCCATCTCGGCCTGCCGGGCCTCGGCGACCCGCGCCGCCCGGACGTCCCGCTCCTCGACCGGCGGCTGGTCCTCCTCGGTCGGCTGGTCCTCAGCCAACCGGAGCCGTTCCTCCAGCTCCACCAGGCCGGCCAGGTCGGTGTCCCGGGCCTCCTCGGCGGCCGCCCGGGCCTTGTCCAACCGGGCTGCCTCGTCGGTGGCCGACCGCTCTGCCTGGGCCAGCTGGGCAAGCCGCTCGGCAACCGCGTTCAACCGGGCGTCCGATTCGTGCAGTGCGGCCAGCGACCGGTCGACCTCGGCCTGCCGGTCGGCCTGCTCGGCCTGGCCGGCGGCCAGCTCCGCCTGCAGCCGCTCACCAGCCTCGACCGCCTCGGCGGCCTTCGCCTCAGCCTCGGCGTAGGCGGCCTGCACCTCGAGCGCGCTGGGGCTGGACGCCGACCCGCCGAAAGCCCAATCCCGGGCCAGCACGTCGCCGTCCCGGGTGACTGCCCGGACGTCCGGCTGATCGGCCACCAGCCGCTGCGCCTCGGCCAGCGAGCCGACCACCACCACCCGGTCGAGCAGGGCACGGACGGTGCTGGCCAGCGCCGGTTCCGCGGTCACCAGGTCGGCGGCCCAGCGGGCAGCTGCCGGCAGCTCCGGCCGGCTACCCGGTTCACCGGCGCTGCCGCCGATGACGAAGCCGGCCCGGCCGGCGTCGGCGTCGTGCAGCAGCCGCAACGCGGCCACCGCGTCGGCCGGCGAGGTCACCGCGACCGCGTCGGCGGCGGCGCCGAGCGCGGCGGTGACCGCGGCCTCGAAACCGGTCTCGACGGTGAGCAGCCCGGACACCGCGCCGAGCACGCCGGCCGGTCGGTCGGCGTGCGCGAGCAGCGCGCCGGCGCCGTCCTTGCGGGTCAGGCCGAGTGCCAGTGCGTCCCGGCGGGCGGTCCAGGTGGAGCGTTCCCGCTCCGCCGCTCGCAGCTGGTCGGTCAGCTGGGTCACCCGGTCGGCGGTCTCGGCGTGCCGGGCCAGCGCGGTCTCGTGCCGGCTGTCCAGGTCGAGCTCGCCTTCGTCCAGCTCGCCGACCTCGCCGCTGGCCGCCTCCAGCTCGGCCCGAGCGGCAGCCGCCCGCTCCCGGGCCTGGGCCGCCGCAGCACCCAGCCGGGCGATCTCGTCCCCGCTGGCCGAGGCCCGGCTGCGCAGCGCGTTCACCTGGCCGGCCAGCTTGGCCAGCCCCTCCCGGCGGTCCGCCGCGGCGCGGGCGGCCGCCACCAATGCCCGTTCGGCGTCGGCCAGCTCCCGCTCGCCGCGCTGCCGGCTGCTGACGGCTTCCTCCAGTGCCTCGCGGGCCTGTTCCAGCGAGTCGGCGAGCATCAGCTCTTCCTCGCGAAGCTCGGCTGCCTCCGCCTCCAGCTCCTCCGGATCGCGACCGCGGCGCTCCTCCTCGGCGAACTCCCGGTTGTGCCGCAACCGCTCGGCGGCCAGCGTGGCGGTGCCCCGGAACCGCTCGGCCAGCGCCGACAGGCCGAAGAACAGCTCGCCGGCGGCGGCCGCGGCCGGCGCGTCGGCGGCCAGCGCCTGCTCCAGCTCGGTCTCGGCGGCGGTCGCCGCGGCCAGCGCCTGCTCGACCTCGGCCCGCCGCTGCAGGATCAGCGCCTCGTCGGCGATCTCGGCGGCAAGCTGGTCCTGCAAGGTGGCCAGGTCGTCGGCGAGCAGCCGCAACCGCGAATCGCGCAGCTCGGCCTGGATGCCGGCAGCCCGCCGGGCCACCTCGGCCTGCTTGCCCAGCGGCTTGAGCTGCCGGCGGAGCTCGCCGGTCAGGTCGGTCAGCCGGGTCAGGTTGGCCTGCATCGCGTCCAGCTTGCGCAGCGCCTTTTCCTTGCGCTTGCGGTGTTTGAGGACGCCGGCCGCCTCCTCGATGAAGCCGCGGCGGTCCTCCGGCCGGGCAGACAGCACCGAGTCGAGCTGCCCCTGGCCGACGATGACGTGCATCTCCCGGCCGATGCCGGAGTCGGACAGCAGCTCCTGGATGTCCAGCAGCCGGGCGCCCTCGCCGTTGATCTCGTACTCGCTGGCGCCGTCCCGGAACATCCGCCGGGTGATCGAGACCTCGACGTAGTCGATGGGGAGCGCGCCGTCGGAGTTGTCGATGGTGAGGGTGACCTCGGCCCGCCCGAGCGGCGGTCGGCCGGCGGTGCCGGCGAAGATGACGTCCTCCATCTTGCCGCCCCGCAGCGCCTTGGCGCCCTGCTCGCCGAGCACCCAGGCGATGGCGTCGACCACGTTCGACTTGCCGGACCCGTTCGGACCGACCACCGCGGTGATGCCGGGCTCGAACCGCAGGGTGGTGGTCGAGGCGAAGGACTTGAAGCCCTTCAGGGTCAGTGACTTCAGATGCACGCAAGCTCCGGCGGGCGGTCGGTTCGCGGTCTCGGTGGCCGCGCCCCGGCAGCCGCCGGGACGAATCTACCGTCCGGCACGTGCCGGATCAGCGCACCCGGTCATCGCCGGCGTGCGTGCCGCGCTGCGGTCAGGCCAGGGCTGAGGCGTCCGAGGTGATCCGGTGCAGCTCGTCCAGCAACTGGTCGGCGTGCTGGGCGGCTCTCAATTCGGCCAGCTCGGCCTCCAGGTCGCGTACCCGGCCCTTCAGCCGGGCTACCTCCTCAACGAGGTGGCGGTCTGCGGCGGTGGGAAGATGTCCCAGCAGGGCCCTGGCCATGTGGCGACCTTTCACGGACTCACGGCGCTCGAGGGGGCTCCGGAACGGGATTGTCCGCACCGCCGGAACCCGGCGAGCTGCCGGTCAAGGATCAGGATGTGGTACCGCCAATGGTCGCACCGCGCAGGCGGTAAAACAAATCGGCACCGCCGATAAAACACATCAGCTCCGCCGCTGGCAGCGGTCAGCGCTCGGTGAACCCGGTCAGCCCGCCCCGCGGCTCGCCGAACCGGGACGCCAGGTCGGTGACCCGGCCCGGGGTTCCGTCCGAGCCGAGCAGTCGCAGCAGTTGCTCGCAGGCCGGCCGGGGGCCCTCGGCGACCACCTGGACCCGGCCGTCCGGCAGGTTGGTGGCGCTGCCGACCAAGCCCAGCTCCAGCGCGCGGGCCCGGGTCCACCAGCGGAAGCCCACCCCCTGCACCCGACCGGTGACCCAGGCGGTCAGCCGAACCGGTTCGGCGGTCATCCGCCGGCCGGCACCGCGCGCGGCGGTCGTTGACAGGACGGGCAGTAGTAGGACGAGCGGTTCATCCACTTCATCCGGGCGATCGGCCGGCCGCAGCGCGGGCACGGCTCACCGAACCGGCCGTAGGCGTTGAGCGACCGTTCGAAGTAGCCGCTCTCGCCGTTGACGTTGACGTAGAGCGAGTCGAACGAGGTGCCGCCGGCCCGCAGCGCGTCGGCGAACACCCCACGCAGCTCGGCGAGCAGCTCCCGCAGCGCCGGCCGGCTTAGCTTGTTGACCGGACGGTCGCCGTGCAATCGGGCCCGCCACAGCGCCTCGTCGGCGTAGATGTTGCCGACCCCGGAGATCGATCCCTGGTCGAGCAGCAACCGCTTGATGGTGGTGTTCCGCTTGCGGGCGGCGGTGATCCAGCCCTCGTCATCGAAGTGGTCGTCCAGCGGGTCGCGGGCGATGTGCGAGATGCCGGACGGCACGCTGGTGGGCGGGTCGGGCACCAGCTCGTCCAGGTGCAGGCCACCGAAGGTCCGCTGGTCGACGAAGCGCAGTTCCAGGCCGCCGTCGGTGAACCGCAACCGGCCGCGCAGGTGCGGGCCGGCCGGGGCGTCCGGTGGCAGCATCAGCAGCTGGCCGCTCATCCCGAGGTGCCCGATCAGGCATTCCGGACCACCGTCCAGCGGCAGCCACAGGTACTTGCCGCGACGCTCCGCCGAGCTGACCGTCCGGCCCTTCAGCCGTTGCGCCAGGTCCTCGGCCCCGCCCACGTGCCGGCGGATCGCCCGCGGATGCAGCGAATCCACCTCGGCCACCGTGCGGCCGACCACCCAGCTGGCCAGGCCGGCTCGTACCGTCTCGACCTCGGGCAGTTCAGGCATCCGCCTGTTCCTGACCGTCCGGTCCGGCCAGCGCGTGCCAGGCGGCCTCGGCTGCGGACTGCTCGGCTTCCTTCTTGTTGCGACCGGTGCGCAGCTCGTACGCGACGCCGCCGATCACCGCGGTCGCGGTGAATGACTTGGCGTGATCCGGGCCCTCGGAGGTGATCCGGTAGTCCGGCACGCCCAGCCCGCGCTCGGCGGTGAGCTCCTGCAGCGAGGTCTTCCAGTCCAGGCCGGCACCGTGGCTGGGCGCGGCGTCCAGCAGCGGGTCGAACAGCCGGTGGATCACCTCGGCGGCGACCTCGATGCCGTGCTCGAGGTGGATCGCGCCGAGGATCGCCTCGAGCGTGTCGGCCAGGATCGACGCCTTGTCCCGGCCACCGGTGGCGTCCTCGCCGCGGCCGAGCATCAGGTACTTGCCGATGCCGTCCGGGCCGATGCCGCGGGCCACGTCGGCCAGCGCTCGCATGTTCACCACCGAGGCGCGCAGCTTCGCCAGCTTGCCCTCGGCGAGATCGGGGTGACGCCGGTAGAGCGTCTCGGTGATCACCACCCCGAGCACCGAGTCGCCGAGGAACTCCAGCCGCTCGTTGTGCGGCAGGTCGCCGTTCTCGTAAGCGTACGAACGGTGGGTCAGGGCACGCCGGAGCAGCTCGGGGTCGAGCTCGATCCCGAGCTCGGCTGCCAGCCCGGCCGGATCGGCCGCCTGCGGCATCTTGCTCACGGCGCGGTTCTCTGGCGGCGGCCCGGGGTCGCTATCACGGACGCCCGGGCCACACGGCCGATGAGGAGGGGGATCAGACCGCCAGCACCTGGCGGCCGTCGTACTGGCCGCAGTTGGTGCACGCGGTGTGCGGCAGCTTCGGCTGGCCGCAGGCCCGGTTCGGGCAGGTCACCAGCGTCGGCGCGCTGGTCTTCCACTGCGCCCGGCGGGCACGGGTGTTCGAACGCGACATCTTCCTCTTGGGAACGGCCACGGCGATTACTCCTGATTCTCTGTGCTTGCTGGATCTGTGCCGAACCGTTCCGCAAGAGCGGCCCAGCGCGGGTCGAGCTGCTGGTGGCTGTGGTCGTCGGGCAGGTCGTCCAGCCGTTCCCCGCACTCGGGGCACAGGCCGGCGCAGTCCGCCGAACATAGCGGGGTGAGCGGCAGGCTGAGCACCACCGCGTCCCGCACCACCGGCTCGAGGTCGAGATGATCGCCCTCGAGCCGCGGAATCTCGTCGGAGTCGGTGGTCTCCTCCGTCGCGCTGTCCGGATAGGCGAACAGCTCGACGAACTCGACATCCAACGCATCGGTGAACCGGTCAAGGCACCGCCCGCACTCACCGACCACCTCGCCGGTGACCCGTCCCGTCGCCAGGACGCCTTCGGTCACCGACTCGAGCCGGACGGTCAACACGAGCGGAGCGCCTTCGGGCACTCCGATCATGTCCAGGCCGAGCTGTTCCGGCGCCGGCACCTCCCGCCGGTAGTCGCGCTTGCCGCCGGCCCGGCGTCCGAGTTCCCGAGTATCGAGGACGAACGGGCTATGCGGGTTCACTGACTCCACCGGGGGTGCTGGGACAACAACTGCTCGGCCAGGCATGGATTAGGCCGTCGATCAGACTACCTGAGCCGGTTGACGGCGATGAAATCGACGCCGGCCGGCCTCCGCGATGCAGCGGCCGGACGGACTCAGCCGTCCCGCCGCTGCAGCGCCTGCAGCCCGTTCTCGGCGGTGCCGAGCAGCCGCTGCAGGTTCGCCACCAGTTCGGTCAGCGTCTGGGTCGCGTACTGCTGGGCGTCGGCGTTGAGCTTGCCGGCGTACTGGTCGGCCGCCTGCCGGGTGGTCGCCGCGTACTCGTCGGCGTCGGCCCGGGTGGCGACCGCCGCCGCCTCGGCCTGCTCGGCCAGCCGGGCCGCCTCCGCGACCGCGGCCTGGTGGACGCTCGCCGCGGAGACCAGCTGGGCCTGCTCGGCGCGAGCCTGCTCGACCAGCTGGTAAGCCTCGGTACGGGCCTGCTGCAGCGTCTGCTCGGCCTGTTCGGTGGCGCCGCGGGTGACCTCGCCGGCCCGTTCGGTAGTGGTCCGGGTCAGCTCGGCGGCCTGCTCGGTGGCCACCCGGACCAGCTCGTCGGCCCGCTGCCGGGCCTCGTCCAGCAACTGGTCGCGCTGCGCCACCAGCCGGCGAGCCTCCACCAGTTCGGCCGGCAGCACCTCGCGCAGCGCGTCCAGCAGGTCGAGGGTCCGCTCCCGGGGCAGCACGCACGACATCGACATCGGGATGGTGCGCGCCGTCTCGACCAGCTCGACGAGCTCGGTGAGCACCTCGTCGGCCCGGGCCACCGAGTAGTCGGTCACGACTGCTCGCCGGCGGCCCGCTCGGCAAGCCTGGCCAGCAACTGCTTGTACACCGACTCGGGCACCAGGTTCGAGACGTCCCCGCCATAGGTGGCGATCTCTCGCACCAGGCTGGAGGCCAGGAAGCTGTACTCGGGGCTGGTGGGCAGGAACAGCGTGTCGACGCCGGCCAGCCCCCGGTTCATCTGGGCCATCTTCAACTCGTAGTCGAAGTCGCTGATCGCCCGCAGACCCTTCACGATCACCGGGATGCCGTTGGCCCGGCAGTAGTCGACCAACAGCCCGCGGAACGAGTCGACCCGGACGTTGCCGTAGCCGGCGGTGACCTCGGTCAGCATGCCGATCCGCTCCTCAGCGGTGAACATGCCCGACTTGCTCTTGTTGACGCCCACCGCCACCACGACCTCGTCGTAGAGCTGGGCGACCCTGCCGATGATGTCCAGATGGCCGTTGGTGACCGGGTCGAACGAGCCGGGGCAGACCGCTTTGCGAACGACCGACGAGTGCATCGAAACCCTTGGCGTTGACGACATGGCTATGTCCGGCGACCGTACCAAAGGCAGCCTTCGCCGTACCGGCGCTGCTTGATGGCCTTGATCTCAGTCGGCCAGCCAGGTTCCGCCGCGCGGGCCGAGCGCTCGACCACCACCACCGCGGACGGCGTCAGCCAGCCCTCGGTGACCAGGGTGCCCAGCAGCCGATCCACCGCGTCGGCCGGCAGCGCGTACGGCGGGTCGGCGAACACCAGGTCGAACGGCTCGTCCAGCCCGGACGCCGCCAGGTAAGCGGTCACCGGCGACCGGCGGATGACGGCGCCGGGCAGCCCCAGCGTCCGGACGTTCTCGGCGAGCACCTGGGCGGCCCGGCGGTCCGACTCGACGAACACCGCGGCGTCGGCCCCCCGGGACAGCGCCTCCAGCCCGACCGCACCGGAACCGGCGAACAGGTCGAGCACCCGGGCGCCGGCCAGTTCGAGTTCCGAGCGCAGCGTGTTGAACAGCGCCTCCCGGGCCCGGTCCGAGGTGGGCCGGGTGCCCTGGGGCGGAACCGCCAGGCGGCGGCCGCGCGCCTGGCCGCCGACGATGCGCGTCACGAGACGGCAGCCTAATCGGAGCTGCCGGGCCTACATTTGAGGAGTGGACGACCAGATCTATCTGGTTCCCGGTGAAACCGCGCCCGACCCGCCGGCCGGTTCGCGCCGGCGCCGGCCGTGGACGCTGGTCGTGCTGCTTGCGGTGGCCGGTGCCGCGGTCGCCGTCCAGCACGTCCGGGCCTCCGGTGCACACCAGCGACCGGTGATGGCCGCCGCGGCGGCCGCGCCGGGTTCGCCCGTCCGGCCCTGGCCGACCGGCGCCGGCGCCTGCGGCAGCCCGCTGGAACTCCCCCAGGTCACCGCCTCGCCGCCGACCGAACCGGTCGCCGGCACGGTCGCGGTGCCCGGCGCCCGGCCGGCCCTGGTGGACGTCGGCAGCGGGGCGACCGTCCCGATCACCGGCCTGACGCTGCGGCCCGACCAGTACGCCTCGGTGGTGGTGCGGTCCGGGCCGGCCAACTACCTGCTGGTGCGCAGCTGCCGGCGGCGCTGGCTGGGCAGCGTGCTGCGGACCGCGCCGGGTGCCCGGCAGCGGGTGGTCTCCGGTGCTCGTCCGGTGTTCGGGCTGGTCGGTGACGACCGGGGCGGCGTCTGGGCCGAGGCCTACACCGGCACGGTGCGGATCGACCCGGAGGCGGCGATCGGCACCACCCTGGTGCGGCTGGACCGGCCGGGGCCGCCGGTGGTGCTGCCGCAGTCGCTCAGCGTGCTGGGCGTGCACGGCGACCAGGTGGTCGGCATCGCCGTCGGCAGCGCCGAGTCGGCGGTGCGCAACCCGCTCTACCGGTACGACCTCAGCCAGCACCGGGCCAGCCTGCTCGGCCAGGCCTACCGGGCCACCGTCTCGCGCGGGGTGGTGTTCTGGACCGAGGCGCCGTGCTCAGCCACCGGACCGTGCCAGGTGCACAGCTATGACCTGGACTCCGGCGCCGGCCAGGTGGTCGGCTATCACCTGCCGCTGGGCACCTCGGTCGGCGGCGCGGTGCTCAGCCCGGACCGGCGCCGGCTGGCCTTTCCGCTGGAACGGGAACTGGCCGACCCGGCCTACCGGTCCAGCTCTCCCGAGAACCCGGCCGACCTGGTGGTGCTCGACCGGACGTCCGGTGAGCTGGAACCGGTACCCGGCATCGAGCTGGCACCCGGTGAGCCGCCGGTCGTGCTGGGATTCTCGACCGACAGCCGGTGGCTGATCGTCGGGCTGGCGACCGGCGACGGCACCGACCTCTACTCCTGGCGGACCGGGCTGAGCCTGCCCCAGGCCACCCCGCAACCGCGGATCCCCCGGCTGACCGGGCCGACGGAGCCGAGGCCGACCAGTGGATAGCGCCGAGGCCGACCAGCTGGCAGCCGCCTCAGAACCTGTGCAGGTACCCGAGAAGACCGTCAGGACTTGTGCAGGTACTCGGTGCGCTCGGAGTCGAAGGCATCGGCCAGGAACTCCCGCAGCTGCGGGTGCCCGGTCAGGTCCGGATCGGCCTCGACCAGCCGCTGGGCAACCTCGCGGGCTTGGCCGATGGTGTCGCGGTCGCGCAGCAGCGACAGCAGCTTGAGCCCGGACTGCCGGCCGGACTGGGCGGCGCCCAGCACGTCCCCCTCGCGCCGCTGCTGCAGGTCGAGCTCGGCAAGGGCGAACCCGTCGGTGGTGCCGGCGACCGCCTGCAGCCGTTCCACCGCCGGATGGCTGCCCGGCAGCTGGGTGTGCAGGATGCACAGGCCGCCGTACGCGCCCCGGCCGACCCGGCCGCGCAGCTGGTGCAGCTGCGAGACGCCGAACCGGTCGGCGTCCAGGATCACCATCAGGGTGGCGTTCGGGACGTTCACCCCGACCTCAATCACGGTGGTGGCAACCAGCACGTCCAGCTTGCCGGCGGCGAAGTCGGCCATCGCGGCAGCCTTCTCGTCCGGGCCGAGCCGGCCGTGCAGCAGGCCCACTCGCAGGCCGGCGAGCTCGCCGGCGGTCAGCTGGGCGTAGGTCGAGAGCACCGAGCTGATCTGGACGCCCTCGTCGTCGGCCGGCGCGCCGATGTCCTCCAGGTCGTCGTCCTCGCCGATCCGGGGGCAGACCACGAACGCCTGCCGGCCGTTGCCGACCTCCTCGCGGATCCGCTGCCAGATGCGGTCGTACCAAGCCGGGTGGTCGGTCACCGGGGCGACGCTGCTGCGCACCTCCTGCCGGCCGGCCGGCAGCTCGTGCAGCTCGGAGACCTCCAGGTCACCGAATACCGTCATCGCCACCGTGCGCGGGATCGGCGTCGCGGTCATCACCAGGGTGTGCGGCGGTGCGGCGGCCTTGCCGCGGAGCGCGTCCCGCTGCTCGACGCCGAACCGGTGCTGCTCGTCGATCACCACCAGGCCCAGCTCAGCGAACTGCACGGTGTCCTGGATCAGCGCGTGGGTGCCGACCACGATGCCGGCGGTGCCGGACGCCACGTCGAGCAGCGCCCGGCGGCGGGCCGCGGTCGACATCGAACCGGTGAGCAGCACCACCTGGGTGCCGTTCTCGGCGCCGCCCAGGGTGCCGCCCTGGGCCAGCTCGCCGAGCAGGTCGGTGATGGTCAGCGCGTGCTGGCCGGCCAGCACCTCGGTGGGCGCCAGCAGCGCCGCCTGCGCGCCGTCGTCCACCACCTGCAGCATCGCCCGCAGCGCCACCACCGTCTTGCCGGAACCGACCTCGCCCTGCAGCAGCCGGTGCATCGGATGCACCTCGGCCAACTCGCGCTCGAGCAGTTCGGCGATCGCCTGCTGCTCGCCGGTGAACGAGAACGGCAACCGGTCGAGAAAGGCATCGACCAGGCCACCCTTGCGGCGCGGTCGGGCCACCGCCGGGTTGGCGGCCAGCTGGTGCCGGCGCTGGGCCAGCACCAGCTGCACCCCGAACGCCTCGTCGAACTTCAACCGCTCGCGGGCCCGCTCCCAGTCGTCGAGGGTGTCCGGCCGGTGCACCTGGCGCAGCGCCTCATCCAGCCCGATCAGGCCAGCGCTGTCCAGCACCTCGGCCGGCAGCGTCTCCGGCACCGGGTCGAGCATGTCCAGCACGTGCTGCATGGCCCGGGCGATCGTCCAGGACGGCAGCCCGCCGGCCGCCGGGTAGATCGGGATGGTGGTGCCGGCGAAGTCGCTGCCGGCCGCCTCCTCGGCGTCGGCGAACAGCAGGTAGTCGGGCTGGTTGAACTGCATCCGGTTGCGGAACCGGCTGACCTTGCCGGCGAACATGCCGGTCAGCCCGGGCTTGAGGTCCTTCTCGCGCCACGCCTGGTTGAAGAAGCTCAGGCTGGCCTGGTGCCGGCCGGACCGGATCACCACCTCGGTGATGGTGAGCTTGCGGCCGGGGATCCGGCGGCTGCTGCTGGAGGCGATCTCGGCCTGCACGGTGACCTCGTCGCCCTCCACCAGCCGGGACAGGTCGGTCAGCTCGCCACGCTTGTTCATCCGGCGCGGATAGTGCCGGATGAACTCCCCCACCGTGGTCAGGCCGAGGCCCTTCTCGATCGACGCCGCGGTCCGGCCACCGACCACGTCGGCGAGCTTGGTGGAGCGAACGGCCATGCCGAACACTGTGCCAGAACCGTTCGGCGGTCCCGGACCGCTCTACTCCACTGTTATTCGACCCCGATGAGCAGCGGGTAGTGCGGCTGGCCGCCGGCGTAGCAGCTCACCTCGACGAACGGGAAGGTGGCCCGGACGTGCGCCGCCACCGCCTCGGCCGCCTCGCCGGCCCCCGGATCGCTGCCGGACAGCACCGTGACCAGCTCGCCGCCGGCCGCCACCAGCCGGTCCACCAGGCCGATGCCCGTCCCGGCGATGTCACCACCGATCTGCACCACCTCGCCGTCGATCAGGCCGAGCACGTCACCGGCCGCGCACCGGCCGGCCATCGTGATCGCGTCCCGCACCGCGACGGTGACCTCGGCGAACCGGGTCGCCGCGGCCGCCTCGGCGATCGCGATCACGTCGTCGTCGAACCGGCGCTGGTCGTCGTGCACCGCCACCGCGGCCAGCCCCTGCACCGGTGACTTGGTCGGCACCACGGCAACCGAGACGCCCCGCTCGCGGGCCTGGTCGGCGGCCAGCTCGGCCACGCCGCCGACCGCGGAAGCGTTCGGCAGCAGGATCACCTGGGCGGCGCCGGTCGCCAGGATGCCGTCCAGCACCTCGGCGGTGGACGGGTTGGCGGTGGGGCCGCCGTCGACCACCAGCACCCCCTCGGCGCGGAACAGCTCGGCCAGCCCCTCGCCGGGTGCCACCGCCACCAGCGCGGTGCCGGCCCGGCCCGTCGCCGGCTCGGCCGCCACCTGGTCGGCGAACCGGACCACCGAGATCCGGTGCGGGCGGCCGGCCTCGATGCCGGCCTCGATCGCGGCGCCGATGTCGTTGACGTGCACGTGGACGTTGAACAGCCCGTCCCCGGTGCCCACCACGGCCAGGCTGTCGCCGAGCTCGGCCAGCGCGGTCTTCAACTCCTCGACCGCGTCCGGCGTCGCGTGCAGCAGGTACTGCACCTCGTAGCCGTACTGGTCGCTGCCTGCCTCGCGCGCCTGCTCCAGCGGCTGGCGTTCCCGCGGCCGGGGTTCGGCCGGCCGGTCGGCGGGCAGTTCGCCGGTGACCACCGCGGCCAGCGCGCCGAGCAGCACCACCAGCCCCTTGCCGCCGGCGTCCACCACTCCCGCCTCGGCCAGCACGGCCAGCTGCTCGGGGGTACGGGCCAGGGCCTCGTCGGCGGCCCGGACGAGTTCGGCCACCACCGTCGACAGCTCGGTGTCGGCCAGCTTGCCGGCGGCCTCCGCGCAGCACCTGATCACCGACAGCACGGTTCCCTCGACCGGCTCAGCCACCGCGGCGTAGGCCGCCTCGGCGGCCCGGCCGACCGCCGCCACCAGCGCGCCGCCGTCCGCGGTGTCGGTGCCGTCCAGCGCCTCGGCCAGCCCGGACAGCACCTGCGAGACGATCACCCCGGAATTGCCCCGGGCGCCCAGCACGGCGCCGCGCGCCATCGCCTTCAGCACCGGGCCGACGCCGCCCGAGCGGTCGCCGGAGACCGCCTGGGCGGCGCTGCGTAGGGTCAGCTCGAGGTTGGTGCCGGTGTCGCCGTCCGGGATCGGGAACACGTTCAGGTCGTCGATCTCGTCACGGTGGGCGGCCAGCGCCTCAGTGGCCGCGGTGCACCAGCGGCGCACGGCGGAGGCGTCCAGCACGGCGAGCATTCCCGAACCCTACTGGGCCATCGGGGTCCGGCACCGGCGGCGCGGCCCCGTTTTGGTCGGCTCCGAACCTGCCAGCTACACTGATCCGGTTGCCTGGCGGCCTGCGCTGTCGCGCGGCTACACCCAGCACGACCGTCCAGCAATACGAACTTTCAGTTCCCGGATCTTGAGGAGGCCATTGTGGCCAGCCACTGCGATGTCTGCGGCAAGGGGCCCGGCTTCGGCATGTCCGTCTCGCACTCGCACCGCCGGACCCACCGCCGGTGGAACCCGAACGTGCAGACCGTGCGCGCGCTGGTCGCGCCCGGCACCCGTCGCCGGATCACCGTGTGCACCTCCTGCCTGAAGGCCGGCAAGGTCGCCCGCGGCTGATCCCGCCAAGCCGTAACCGAAAGGGCCGGTTCCTCGCTACGAGGGAACCGGCCCTTTTCGCTTGCCCGCGTCTACCTGAAGTGCCCGCGTCTACCTGAAGTGCCCGCGTCTATCTGAGGTGCCCGGGTCTACCTGAAGTGCTCGTGGCCGGCCTCATGTGCCGGCAACCCGTCCAGCCGCACCCCGGCTCCCTCGCCCACCATGCCGATCACCCGCCACGGCTCCTTCAACCGGACGCCGTTGCCGAAGGTCGCCACCAGGGCGTAGTCGTCCCCGCCGCCGAGCACCCAGCTCATCGGGTTGGCGTTCAGCGCCGACGCGACGTCGCGCAGCTTGCTGGCCGGTTGCAGCGCGTCCGAGTGCAGGTCGATGCGCACCCCGCTCGCCTCGGCGATGTGCCCGAGATCGGCGACCAGCCCGTCCGAGACGTCGGTCATCGCGGTCGCGCCCAACTCCACCGCCCGGATGCCCTCGGCGTACGGCGGTTCCGGACGGCGGTGCGCGTTCACCACCTGCACCGGCGACCGGAAGCCACGCGAGAGCACCGCGAAGCCAGCGGCCGCCCAGCCCAGCCGGCCCGTGTAGGCGACCAGGTCACCCGGCTTGGCGCCGGACAGCAGCACCGGGGCGCGCCCTTCCAGGTCGCCCAGCGCGGTCAGCGCCAGCACCACCGAGTCGGCCGAGCTGACGTCGCCGCCGACGATGCCGGCGCCCACCTCGGCGCACTCCTCGGCCAGACCGGCCAGCAGCCCGTCCAGCCAGCCGACCTCGGTGCCGGCCGGCGCGGCTAGCCCGACCAGCAACCCGGTCGGCCGGGCGCCCATCGCCGCGATGTCGGCGAAGTTGCGGGCGGCTGCCTTGCGGCCGATGTCGTTGGCGGTGGACCAGTCCCGCCGGAAGTGCCGGTTCTCGATCAGCAGGTCGGTGCTGGCCACGGTGCGGCCGTCCGCGCTGGCAAGCACCGCCGCGTCGTCGCCCGGCCCCACCACGGTCGTGGCCGGCTGTCGCAGGCTGCCGGTGATCCGCCGGATCAGCCCGAACTCACCGAGTTCGCCGAGTGTGCCCGCAGCCGCTGTCGCCTCGGAAATGACCGTGCCCTCCCAGTTGTGGCCGCCCCCGCCGGATGGCCGGGCCGGTGACCTGCGTCCCCCGCCGGTGAATCCTCACACAGGCCGCCGCCGATGGTGCGCTAGGTTCGACTGGCAAGCGCGGCGTCGACGAAAGGAACCCCCGTGGCCGAGACCGTGAGTGCCTACATCCTCATCCAGACCGAGGTGGGCAAGGCCGCCGAGGTGGCCCAACAGATCTCCGGCGTGCCCGGGGTGACGCTGGCCGAGGACGTCACCGGACCGTACGACGTGATCGTGCGGGCCGAGGCGCAGAACATGGACGAGCTGGGCCGGCTGGTGGTCGCCCGGGTGCAGGGGGTCAACGGCATCACCCGGACGCTGACCTGCCCCGTCGTCCACCTGTAGCGGAGAACGGCACCATCGACCGCGTCCGTCGCCGGGCCGCCCTGATCGCGACCGCCTTCGCGCTGCCGGTCACGGTAGTGCTGGCCTTCCTGCTCACCGCCCACTCCGGCACCGGCAAGCCGGCGCATCCGGCCGGACCGCTGCCAGCCGTGACGGTGGCCGCCCCGCCGTCCCCGGACGCCGCCACCCAGGCCGCTTGCGTGCGGGTGTTCGCCAAGCTGCCGGTGCAGCTCGGCGACCTGGTACCCCGCAAGACCGACACCGACTCGTCGTTCGTGGCCGCCTGGGGCGAACCGGCGATCGTGTTCCGGTGCGGGGTGGCCAAGCCGGCGGTGCTCGGCAGCCCGCAGGCCGCCCAACTGCTCGACGTCAACGGGGTGATCTGGCAACCGGACCCGCGGCGGAACGCCACCGTCTACACCGCGGTGGACCGCTCGGTCTACCTGGAGGTGACGGTGCCAGCCGGCGCCGACCAGCCGCTGCCGCTGCTCGCGCCGGCGGTGCAGGCACTCCCGCAACGCTGCACCGCGACCGACGCGGCCGGCCACACCACGAACCCGAAGCTGCCGGTCTGCAGCTGACCGGTGCCTACCGCTTCAGCGCGGTGGCAACCAGCCGGTCCAGCAGCTCCGGGTAGCTCACCCCGGTTTCCGCCCACATCTTCGGGTACATCGAGATCGGCGTGAAGCCCGGCATGGTGTTCACCTCGTTCACCACGAACTGCCCGTCCGCGGTCAGGAAGCCGTCCACCCGGGCCAGCCCGGCGCACTCCAGTGCCTCGAAGGCCCGGCAGGCGACGTCCTGCACCTGCTTGATCGCGGTCTCACCGATCTGCGCCGGGATGTCGAAGTCGCAGGAGTCGTCGAGGTACTTGGCGTCGAAGCTGTACCAGTCGAAGCCCGGCCGCAGCCGGATCTCGGCCGGCAGCGACGCCGAGATGCTGCCGTCGGCGTCCTCCAGCACGCCGCATTCCAGCTCCCGGCCGGCCATCGCGGCCTCGATCAGCACCTTGCTGTCGTGCCGGAACGCCTCGGCCAGCGCGTCCGGCAGGTCGGCGTAGCTGGTCACCCGGGTGATGCCGACCGACGAGCCGGCGCGAGCCGGTTTGACGAACAGCGGCAGCCCGAGGTGCTCGACGTCGAGGGTGCCGACCGGGCGGTCGCGCCGAGCCACCAGGTACGGGGTGATCGGCAGGCCGGCGGCCGCCAGCACGGTCTTGGTGAAGGTCTTGTCCATCGCGGCGGCGCTGGCCAGCACTCCGGAGCCGACGTAGGGCACCCCGGCCAGCTCGAGCAGCCCCTGCACGGTGCCGTCCTCGCCGTTGGCGCCGTGCAGCACCGGGAACACCACGTCGACCTGGCCGAGCCGGTCCAGCGCGGAGCCCCGTCCCGAGCCGAAGACGGTGACGTCGGTGCCGGTCGGCTCGGCCACCGCGGGCAGCTGCCGGTTGACGATCGCCAGCGTGGCCGGGTCGACCGAGGTCGGCAGCCACGCCCCGCTGGGCGTGATGCCGATGGTGACCACCTCGTACCGATCGGGGTCGAGCGCCGCCAGCAGGCTGCCGGCGCTCACCACCGAGATCGCGTGCTCGCTGCTCCGGCCGCCGTAGAGAACACCGATTCGGATCCGTTCAGCCACGCAACGAGGTTAGCCCACCGGTCATTCGCTCTTCGTGGAGCGACTCATCAGCAGCCGGGCCGCATCCGCCGGGCGCAGGTCCGAGTTGCAGACCGCATCCATCACCTTGGTGATCGGCACGTCCACCCCGTGCCGGTTGGCCAGGTCGAGCACCGATCGGCAGGATTTGACCCCTTCGGCGACCTGGCCGTGCGTCGCCTGCTGGGCCTGTTCCAGGGTCTCCCCGCGGCCCAGCCGCTCGCCGAAGCTGCGGTTGCGAGACAGCGGCGAGGCGCAGGTGGCCACCAGGTCGCCCAGCCCGGCCAGCCCGGCGAAGGTCATCGGGTCGGCGCCGAGCGCGAGGCCGAGCCGGGACGTCTCGGCCAGCCCGCGGGTGATCAGCGAGGCAACCGTGTTGTCACCGAAGCCCATCCCGACCGCCATCCCGCAGGCCAGCGCGATCACGTTCTTCACCGCCCCACCGAGCTCGGTGCCGATCACGTCGGTGTTGGTGTAGGGCCGGAAGTACGGCGCGGTGCAGGCGTCCTGCACCAGGGTGGCCCGGCCCTCGTCCAGGCAGGCCACCACGGTCGCGGTCGGCTGGCCAGCGGCGATCTCCGGCGCCAGGTTCGGGCCCGAGACGACCGCCACCCGCTCGGCCGGAACGCCGCCGACCTCGCTGATCACCTCGCTCATCCGCTTCACCGTGCCGAGCTCGATGCCCTTCATCAGGCTGACCAGGGTCGCGTCCGGCGGCAGCAGCGGCGCCCAGCCGCTCAGGTTCTCCCGCAGCAGCTGGGACGGGATCGCGATCGCCACCAGGTCGGCGCCGGCCAGCGCGACCGCCGGGTCGGCGGTGGCCAGCAGCCCGGACGGCAACTGCACGCCGTCGAGGTAGTCCGGGTTCTGGTGCTTGGCGTTGATCGCCTCGGCGAGCTCCGGCCGGCGGGCCCAGATGATGGTCTCGGTGCCCGCATCGACCAGCACCTTGGCGAACACGGTGCCCCAGTTGCCCGCCCCCAGCACGGCGGCCCGGATCGCGGCGCTCATGTGCTGGCCGGCCGGCGGCTGAAGGAGTCCGGCGCCGGTTCACCGCGCAGCGCCGCGACCTGGTCGCGAACCGCCACCATGATGCGGTCGGTCATCGCGTGCAGCACCTCCCGGGTCGGCGGCTGGCCGGCGAAGTCCGACAGGTCGACCGGTTCGCCGGTCGAGACCGAGACCCGCTTGCGCGGGAACGGGCGGAATCGCTTATGGTAGACGTCGAGGCACTCCTGGGCGCCCCACTGCCCGACCGGGATCACCGGCGCCTCCGGCACCATCAGCGCCAGCCGGGCGATGCCGGTCTTCGCCTGCATCGGCCAGAAGTCGGGGTCTCGGGTCACGGTGCCCTCCGGGTAGATCAGCACCAGCTGGCCGTCCCGCAGCGCCCGCACGGCGGCCTGCAGCGCCTCGGCAGCATCCGCGGCGCCGCGGTGCACCGGGATCTGACCGGACCCCCGGACGGCCGCGCCGACCGGCCACGGCGCCCGGAACAGGCTGGACTTGGCGAGGTAGCGGGGCGCCCGGCCGGCGTCCCAGATGTAGCGGCCGAACACGATCGGGTCGGCGTAGGAGATGTGGTTCACCGCGATGATCGCGCCGCCGGAGCGGGGAATCCGCTCGGCGTGCAGCCAGCGCACCCGGAACAGCAGCATGGTCACCGGGTAGAGCAGGGTTATCGCGATCCGCATCCACGGCGTGACCGGGTCGCTGCGTGCGGCCACCTGTTCCTCCCCCCGACTGCCGGTCGTGCTGGGCGACGGCATCATCTCGAACGCGGACGACGACGCGGGTGCGCACCGCCGACGGTGCGAGTCTGCCACCGCCGCTGCCGCATGGCAGCATGGCAGCGATGGCATGGCGCGTTCTGGTCCCGCTCAAACGGCCGGCAACCGGCAAGCGCCGGCTGCGCGGGGTCACCCGCGACCCGGCGGACCACGCGCACCTCGTGCACGCGATGCAGCAGGACACCCTGGACGCGGTGCTGGCGGTCTGCGGTCACCCGCTGGTCACCGGCCTGACCGTGGTCAGCGAGGAGCCGGTGCCCCGGTTGCCGGTCGGCATCGAGGTGCTGCCGGATTCCGGCGGCGGGCTGAACCAGGCGCTGGCCGAGGCCGCCGCCCGGCTGGCCGCCCGCGAGCCCGACATCGGGATCGCGGCCCTGGTCGGCGACCTGCCCGGGCTGCGTCCGGCCGACCTGCTGAGTGCGCTGGCCGCCGCGCAACGGCAGCCGCGCAGCTTCGTCCGGGACCTGGCCGGCACCGGCACCACGCTGCTCGCCGCCACGGCCGGCATCGTGCTGCAGCCACTGTTCGGGCCGGACTCGGCCCGTCGGCACGCCGAGTCCGGAGCGGTGGAGCTACCCGCCGGCACCAGCCTGCGGGCCGACGTCGACTCGGCCGAGGACCTGCGGCACTGCCTGCGGATGGGCGCCGGCCTGCTCACCTCGCAACTCGCCTCGACGCTGCGCTGACCGCGTCCGGCTGCGCGTCTCGATGGCCTACCTGATGGCCTCCGAGAAATCCGCGCCGACCGGGACACCCACGCCGGAGCCGGGCCGGGCAGAATTGGCCCCATGAGCGAGACCGTTGCCGAGAGCGTTGCCGCCGCGCCCGCTCTGCCGGAGCTGCCGGACAACCGGTTCTCCAACCGCGAGCTGTCCTGGCTGAACTTCAACGCCCGGGTGCTGGCGCTGGCCGAGGACCGCCGGCAACCGCTGCTGGAGCGGATGAAGTTCCTGGCGATCTTCGCCTCGAACCTCGACGAGTTCTACATGGTCCGGGTGGCCGGTCTGAAGCGCCGCCTGGAGATGGGGCTGGCGGTGCGGTCGGCGGACGGGCTGTCGACCCGGGAGAACCTCGGCCAGGTGAACGAGCGGGCGTCCGAGCTGATGGCCCGGCACGCGCAGTGTTTCAGCTCCGATGTGCGGCCCGCGCTGGCCGCCGAGGGCATCCGGATCGTCGAGTGGCAGCACCTGGAACGGGAGCAGCAACTCGAGCTCGCCGAGTACTTCCACTCCAAGATCTTTCCGGTGCTCACCCCGCTCGCGGTCGACCCGGCGCACCCCTTCCCGTACATCTCAGGGCTGTCGCTGAACCTGGCGGTGCTGGTGCGCGACCCGGAATCTGAGGTCGACAAGTTCGCCCGGGTGAAGGTGCCCAACAACGTGCCGCGGTTCGTGGTGGTCTCGCAGACCGCCGACGAGGCGCTGTTCCTGCCGATCGAAGAGCTGATGGCGGCGCACCTGTCGACCCTGTTCCCCGGCATGCGGATCATGGAGCACCACCTGTTCCGGGTCACCCGCAACACCGACTTCGAGGTGGACGAGGACCGGGACGAGGACCTGCTGCAGGCGCTGGAGCGGGAGCTGGTGCGCCGCCGCTTCGGCCCGGCGGTGCGGCTGGAGGTCGCCGAGGACATCGACGACGAGGTGCTCACCCTGCTCACCAGCGAGATCGACGTCGCCGACGGCGAGGTGATCCGGGTGCCCGGCCTGCTCGACCTGACCTCGCTCTGGCAGGTCTACGACGTCGACCGGCCGGCGTTGAAGGAGCAGCCCTTCGTGCCGGCCACCCACCCGCGGTTCGTCGACGGCGAGACCCCCAAGTCGGTGTTCGCCACGCTGCGCGAGGGTGACGTGCTGGTGCACCACCCGTACGAGTCGTTCGCGACCAGCGTGCAGCGGTTCATCGAGCAGGCCGCCGCCGACCCGAACGTGCTGGCGATCAAGCAGACGCTCTACCGCACCTCGGGTGACTCGCCGATCGTGGACGCGCTGATCGACGCGGCCGAGGCCGGCAAGCAGGTGATGGTGCTGGTGGAGATCAAGGCCCGGTTCGACGAGCAGGCCAACATCAAGTGGGCCCGGGCGCTGGAGCGCGCCGGCTGTCACGTGGTGTACGGGCTGGTCGGCCTGAAGACGCACTGCAAGACGTCGCTGGTGGTCCGCCAGGAGGGCGGCTCGCTGCGCCGGTATGCCCATATCGGGACTGGCAATTACCACCCGAAGACGGCCCGGCTGTACGAGGATCTCGGGCTGTTCACCGCCGATGAGCGGATCTGCGCGGACCTGACCGACCTGTTCAACGTGCTGACCGGCTACTCCCGGCACACCGAGTACCGCACCATCATGGTCGCCCCGCAGGGCCTGCGGTCGGGCCTGCTGGAGCGCATCGAGCGCGAGATCGCCCTTGCCCTGCAAGGGAAACCGGCGCATATCCAGATCAAGTGCAATCACCTGGTGGACGAGGCGCTGATCGACGCGCTCTACCGGGCGTCGCTGGCCGGCGTCCGGGTCGAGCTGATGGTGCGCACCTTCTGCACCATCCGGGCGGGCGTGCCGGGGCTCAGCGAGAACATCACGGTGCGCTCGATCCTGGGCCGGTTCCTGGAGCATTCCCGCATCTTCTATTTCGCCAACGACGGCGAGCCGGAGTACTGGATCGGCTCGGCCGACCTGATGCACCGCAACCTGGACCGCCGGGTCGAGGTGCTGGCCCAGGTCACCGGCAGCAACACCGAGCCGCTGCGGTTCGCCCTCGACCTCGCCTTCGCCACGGACACCGCGGCCTGGGAACTGCAGCCGGACGGTCGCTGGATTCGCGGCGGCGGCCCGAATCCGGTCGACTACCAGGCGGTCATGCTGACCCGCCTGGCCGCGCGCGCCGAGTGACCGCCAGCACCGGCCGCAGGTCGCGCACCTCGGCCGCCGGCGGGGTGGTCTGGCGGCAGGACGGTCCGCACCTGCTGGTGGCCCTGGTCCACCGGCCGCGCTACGAGGACTGGACGCTGCCCAAGGGCAAGGTGAACGGCGCCGAGCCGTTGCTGCTGGCGGCGGTCCGCGAGGTGGCCGAGGAGACCGGCGCCGAGGTGCAGGTCGGCCGCCGGCTCAACCCGATCGAGTACCGGGTCGGGGACGGCCGCAAGCAGGTCACCCATTGGTCGATGCGCTACCTGGACGGCGACCACCAGCCGAGCGACGAGGTCGACCGGGTCGACTGGCTGACCGTCGCCGAGGCGACCCAGCGGCTCACCTATCCGATCGACCGGGTGGTGCTGGCGGACTTCGCCCGGTTACCGGCCGACATCGCGACCGTGCTGCTGATGCGGCACGCCAGCGCGGGCAAGCGCTCCGAGTTCCAGGGGGACGACCGGCTGCGCCCACTCGACCCGACCGGCCGGCGGCACGCGCGAGCCTCGGTCCGGCCGCTCGCCGCCTTCCGTCCGGCCCGGATCCTGGCCGCCGACCGGGTGCGCTGCGAGCAGACCGTCGCGCCGCTGGCCGACCAGCTCGGCCTGCCGTTGCGGCCGGCGCCCGAGTTCTCGGACGAGGCGTTCCTGGCCGAGCCCGGCCGGGCGGTGGCGGCGCTGCACCGGCTGGCCGGCGAGCCGGGCAGCACCGTTATCTGCAGCCAGGGCGATGCCATCCCCGGCCTGCTCGACGAACTGGCCGCGCCGGCGATGCCGCACGTGGCGCGCAAGGGGTCGGTCTGGGCGTTGTCCCTGGTCGGCCGGCGGGTGGTCGCGGCCGACTACTACTCGCATCCGCATCGCTGATCGAACCGCCGCCCGAAAGCTGAGACCATCCGCTAGTTGAGACTCTAGTATCGCTATATGGGATCGGTGAGCGGGATCGGTGTGGTCGACAAGTCGGTGGCGATCCTGGAGGCCGCCGCCAGCGGACCGGCCGGGCTGGCCGAACTGGTAGCCCGCACCGGCATTCCGCGCGCCACCGCACATCGGCTGGCGGTCGCCCTGGAGGCGCACCGGTTGCTGGCCCGGGATGCGGGCGGCCGGTTCGTCTCCGGCCCGCGGCTGGCCGAATTGGCAGCAACCGCAGCCGATCCGCTGCTGGAACGGGCCGCCGAGGTGCTCGCCTGGGTTCGGGACAGCTGCGGTGAGAGCGCCCAGCTCTACCAGCGGGACGGCCGCGACCGGGTGTGCGTGGCAGCCGCCGAGCGCAGCACCGGCCTGCGCACCACGGTGCCGGTCGGCGCCCGGCTGCCGCTGACCGCCGGCTCTGGCGCCCAGGTGTTGCTCGCCTGGGAGGCGCCGGAGACGATCGCGTCGCTGGTGCAGGCCGCGGTGTTCACCGACCGGGTGCTGGCCGAGGTCCGCAAGCGCGGCTGGGCGCAGTCGATCGGTCAGCGCGAGGCCGGGGTCGCGTCGGTGTCCGCTCCGGTGTTCGGCCGCGGCCGCCGGGTGCTCGCCGCGGTGTCGGTGAGCGGACCTATCGAGCGGCTGGGTCGCTCACCCGGCCAGCAGCTGGCGCCGGTGCTCACCACGGCCGCCCAGCGGTTGCAGGCCAGCCTGCTCTGACGGTCAGTCGAGCGGCCAGCGCAGGCCGTCGGCCAGCAGCCCGTCGGGCGGTCGCGGCTCGCTGAACAGGAATCCCTGCTGGTGGCGGACGCCGAGGTCGAGCAGCCGCCGGGACTGCTCCGCGGTCTCGATCCCCTCCGCGACGATCGTGTCGGTCAGGCCACCGAGCAGCGACACCACGCCGGCGACGAACTCCCAGCCGTGCTCGTCCGGCCGGTCCGGCAGCAGCGAGCGGTCCAGCTTGATCACCGACAGCGGCAGGGTGCGCAGCAACGACAGCGAGGTCTCGCCCCGGCCGAAGTCGTCGATGGCCAGCCGCAGCCCAACTTCGGCGGCCCGGCCGAGCTCGGCCAGCAACAACCGCTCAGGCAACCCGGTCGCCACTTCCTCGGTGAGCTCGACCACCACCTGGTCGAGCGGCACGCCGACCTTGCCGGCCGCGCCGAGCACCGTGTCGATGGCCAACCCGGTGCTCAGGAACTCGCGGGAGATGTTGATGTGCAGCAGGCAATCCGGAAACACCTGCCGCAGTCGCAACCCGTCGGTGAAGGCAAGCTCGAAGACCCGTTCGGCGAACTGCGGGGTCAGCCCGAGCTTGTGGCTGGCGGCCAGGATCACGTCGGTGGCCAGCTGGCCGGCCGGACCGCCGAGCCGCACCAGCGCCTCCACCGCGCTCACCCGCCGCCCGACCACATCCACCACCGGCTGGAAGTACACCGACTCGGCGCCGGCGGTCACCGCCTGCTGCACCGCCTCCTCGGCAGCCGCTGCCCGGGCGGCCTGCTCGGCGAGCTCGCCGGTCCAGCCGACCACGGTCCGCCAGGCCTGCCGGCGGGCCGCCGTCAACGCGGTCTCGGCCTGCTCGGCCAGCGCCAGCAGCGGCAGCCCGGCGGTCCGCCGGGCCCAGCCCGCCTGCACCGACAGCTGCAACTCCCGGTAACCGATCCGGACCGACCGCTGTCCGGTCTCGTTCAGGCTTGCCGCCACCGGCGAGCCGGCCTGCAGCAGCATCAGGAACTTCGCCCCGCCCAGCCGGAACAGCACATCGCCCGGACCGGCCAGTGAGCCGAACCAGCGGGCCAGCTCGGTCAGGCAGCGGTCGCCGATGGCACTTCCCCACACCTCGTTGATCTGCCGGAACCGGCGGATCTCGACGACCAGCGCGTCGGCGAAGCGGTCGGTGGCCGGCGCCGCGGAGGCGGCGAGAAGCAGGAACGCCCGGCGGTTGTAGAGGCCGGTGAGCGGGTCCGAGATCACCTCGGCGGTCAGCGAAGCGGCACCGTCGCCGGTCAGGTCAACGAGCTGGGCCAAGGTCAGCAGCCGGCCGTCGAGATGCCGGACGGAGCGCAGCCGGATTCGCAGCCAGTGCAGATCTGGTTGATAGGACGGCAGAATCTCGTCCACGGCCAGCTCGGCCGGTGAAGCCTGAGCTGCCGTGGCCGGGTCGGCCAGGCCGGCCAGCAGGCTGCCGGCGGTGTCCCGCAGCGCGGCCGGCACCCGGTCGAGCCAGCATTCGCCGACCCGGGGCGCGGGTTCGCCGGTGACCGCCAGGTGCCGGCCGTCCGACCAGACCACGGTGCCGGCCGGGTCCAGCACCGCGGTGGCCGACCGGTTGCCGTCCAGGCCGGGCGGCAGCGCTCCGCCGGTCAGGTCACGCAACTGGAACAGCAGTGCTTCACCGGACGCGCCCGGCGGCGGGTGATCCAACGGTGCCTCCTCCAGGCGCTGCCTGATCCGGTTTCCCCCGCGCCCGGCGCTGTATTGACCTTCATCATCTTCCCATTCCGCAGGTCCGGCCGCCACGTGCCCGAGCCGGACACGACGGTGGCCGCCTCCCGCGAACGGAAGGCGGCCACCAGGTGTCGATGCCGCGGTTGGCATTGCCCCGGTCAGCGCCGGGACGATGCGCCGGTCAGCGCAGGGCGGTGCGCCGGTGGTTACCCATGCGCTGCCAGATCAGCAGCGCGATCACCGAACCGATGATCGAGCCGATCAGCCCGGACGGCTGGAAGAAGCCGTTCTGGCTGTCGTGATGGAAGATCACGTACCCCAGGAATCCGCCGATGAAAGAGCCCACGATGCCGAGCAGGATCGTGCCGGGGATCGAGAGCGACTGCCGACCAGGTACCAACAGCCGCGCGATGGCACCGGCGATCAGGCCGACGATGATCAGCGTGATGATGAGACCGAGCATGTGTTCCTCCGGATGGTGAAGAGTCGATCAGGTGGCAGGTGGTAGGCCCGCCGGTCAGCTCTTGAAGACGTCCTTGACCTTCTCGCCGGCCTGCTTCAGGTTGCCGCTGGCCTGATCGGCGTGCCCCTCGGCCTCGAGGCTCTCGTTGCCGGTGGCCTTGCCCACCTGCTCCTTGGCCTTGCCACCCAACTCTTCTGCCTTGTTCTTGGCCTTGTCTTCAGCACTCATCGCACATACCTCACTTGTCGTCAGGGCCCGGACGAGCCCGGCGGAAACAGGGCGGTCTCACCGCTAGCGCGGTTGCAGCTCCGCGAGCGTGGCGAGCCGCTCGATGGCAAGCCGTTCGGTGAGTTCGGGCAGCGCAGCGAGCGGCGAACCGCGCAACTGCTCCCGGGCGTTGCGAGCCACCGTCACGATGTCGGTGAGCGGCACCCGGGACTCGAACTGCTGGAACAGCCGCTCGATCATGTCGGCGAACGAGGACTCGTGTGCCTCGTAGGGTTCTGGTTGAGCCAGGTCAGGAATTGCAGTCACGCAGGCACCTCGTTCTGTGGGATTCGCCCAGCGGTACCTGCTCGCGAACCTGGCTCGCATCGCCTTGTTCCAGGCTCGGCCTGTCCCGCATGGAATCGAACTCTGGCGCGGGCTTTCTCTCGCGTCCGGCTGCTGCATAGCCGGTAACCGGAAGTCTATCGACGTACCGGCCGGTAGGCGAGTAAAGATCGCGTCGGGGAAGTGATGCCCGACCGTCCTGCCCGCTAAACATTGACGCACAGCCGGACGGTCCCCCCGAGGTGCTCAGAGCGCCTGTTCGAGGCGTTCGGCGACCACTTCGGGCGGTGCCCCCGCGTCGAGCACGACGAGGCGTCCGGATTCGAGGTAATAGTCCACCAGCGGGCCGGACGCGGCCTCGAATACCTGCAGGCGGCGCCTGATCACCTCGTCGGTGTCGTCGGCCCGGCCCTGCTCGGTCGCCCGGTTGCGGAGCCGGGCGACCAGCTCGTCCCGCGGCACCGACAGCAGCACCACCCTGCTCACCGCGGCCGCCGGCTCGGTGCCGGCGTCCAGCAACCTGGCCTGCGCCACCGATCGGGGGAAGCCGTCCAGCAGGTAACCGCCCGCGCCGGCGGCGGCCCGCACCAACGGCAGCGTCAGGTCGAGCAGCAAGCCGTCCGGCACCAGCTCCCCCGAGTCGAGGTAGCCCGCTACCTTGCGACCGAGCGCGCTGCCGGCCGCCACCTCGGCACGCAGCAGTTCGCCGGTCGAGATATGCCGGACCCCGGTACGCCGGGCCACCAGTTCGGCCTGGGTGCCCTTGCCGGAGCCGGGACCGCCCAGCAGAACCAGCCGCAGCACGCGATCTCCTCACGTCGTCGGGTAATCCGCACTTGACGCTAGCGGCTATCGATCTGGCAGGGTGTGCGGGTGACCGCCGAATCCGCTGACCTGCGGGCCGAATCCTTGGTGTCCGGTGGCTGGCTGCTGCGGTTCTCGCTGGTCTGGTTCGGCCTCTGGATGGGCTACCTGGTGCCGATCCAGTTGGCGTTGCCGGACCAGCTGGACGCCCTCGACCACCAGCACCGGATCAGGGACTTCGGCCTGATCAACGGGCTGGCCGGGCTGCTGGCGCTGGTCACGCTGCCGCTGTTCGGCGCGCTGTGCGATCGCACCAGGTCGCGGATCGGGCGCCGCCGCAGCTGGGTGCTCGGTGGCGTCGCGGTGTTCGCCGCCGGCCTGCTGCTCACCGGGCTGGCCGGCTCGGCGCTCGCCGTCGGCGGCGGCTGGCTGATCGCGTCGCTGGGCGTCAACATGGCGACCGCCGGCCTCACCGCCACCATCGCCGACCAGGTGCCGCCGGGTCAGCGCGGTCAGGTCTCCTCGGCGGTGTACGGGCCGCAGGCGGTCGGGGTGCTGGCCGGCCTGCTGGCGGTCAGCGGGCTGGCCGACGCCAGGCTGCGGTACCTGCTGCTGGCGGTGGCGGTGGTCGGTTTCGGCGCGCCGTTCCTACTCCGCCAGCGGGACCCGGAGGCGCCGAGCCCTTCCAGCGCGCTCTCGCCGGCGGCGCTGCTGGACGGGCTGCGGATCGGTTCGCCGGACTTTCGCTGGGCCTTGGCCGGCCGGTTGCTGGTCAACCTGGGCAACGCCTTCGGCACCACGTACCTGCTGTTCTTCCTGCGCGACTACCTGCGGGTGGCCAACCCGGACGCCAGCCTGGTGCTGCTCACCCTGGTCTACCTGGCGTTCACCCTGGCCGCCTGCTATTGCGGCGGGCTGCTCTCCGACCGGCTGCGCCGGCGGCGGGTGTTCGTGGCGGTGGCCGCCGCCCTGCAGGCGGCGGCCGGGCTGCTGCTCGCGGTGCTGCCGAGCTTCCGGGCGGCGCTCATCGGCGCGGCCCTGCTCGGCGCCGGCTACGGGGCGTACATGTCGGTCGACCAGGCGCTGGTCACCGAGGTGCTGCCCGACCCGCGGGACCGGGCCAAGGACCTCGGCATCATGAACGTCGGCTCGGTGGTGCCGCAGGCGCTCGGCCCGCTGGCCGCCGGCCTGGTGATCTCGGTGCTGGGCGGGTACCGGGTGCTGTTCGCGCTGGCCGGCCTGACCAGCGTGGCCGGCGCCTGGACGGTCTACCGGATCCGCGGCATCCGTTGAGCCCCGAGCTGGCGCTCGGCTCGTCAGGATCGGCCGAGCTGGCGCTCGGCTCGTCAGGATCGGCCGAGCTGGCGCTCGGCTCGTCAGGATCGGCCGAGCTGGCGCTCGGCTGCGGCCAGTAGCTGGACCACCCGGGCGCCGAAGGCAACGTCGCAGGGGTGTCCGGCGCTCGGATCGGTCGCCAGCTCGACCAGCTCACCGGCTGCGATGGCGAGGCACTCGGCCGCGTCGGCCGGCCCGTCCGGCAGCTCGTACTCCCCCGCCGCACCCCAGACCAGCAGGCTGTTCCGGGTCACCGCCGGGCTGTCAATGCTCACCGCGTAGCTGGCCCGGGCCCCGCTGGCGTGGCCGACCAGCAGCTGCACCAGATCCCGTGGCCCCGGCCGGGCGGTGATCTCGGTGATCTCGCCGAGCGCGCCGGCCAGCAGCGACAGCGCGTGCGGGCCGACGTCCCACAGGCCGCCCTTCGCGTGCCGCCACGGCGTGTCGAACGGGCTGTCCGCGGCGAACGCCGAGCCGAGCCAGAGCCCGCTCGCACCCTGCCAGCCAGGCTGGGCGGCGCGTTCGGCCAGCCAGCGGCGGCGGCCCGGGTCGTACCGACTGGTGAAGAACACCAGGGCGCCGACTCCGGCCTCGGCGACCGCGCCGGCGAGTTCCGCGGCGGCCGGCTCGGTCAGGGCGACCGGCTTCTCCAGCAGCAGGTGCCGCCCCCGTCGGGCGGCTCGCACCGCCAGCCCGGACTGCACGTCCGGCGGCACCGAGAACGCCACCGCCTCGACGTCGTCGAGCAGCTCGTCGAACTCCCGGTAGGCGGTGACCGCCAGCGCGGACGCGAGCTGCTCGGACTTGCCGTAGTCGCGTCCCCACACCCCGGCCAGGGTGACCGCCGGCTGCGCTCGCAAGCCCGCCGCGTGGGTCACCCGGGCCCAGTGCCCGTTGCCGACCAAGCCGATGCGCATAGCGCCCAAGGTAGCTCCCAGTACGCTCGCGACCGGGGCACCGGCGAACGGAGCGGCATGACCATCCATCACGAGCACCCGTTCCTGACCCCCGAGCCCGACCGCAGCCCGGTCCGCCGGCTCCGCGGCCGGCTGGCCAGCCCGGTGACCGTGCTGACCGCCGAGCACGCCGGTGAACGGGCCGGCCTGACCGTCTCGTCGGTGCTGGTGGTGGACGGCGACCCTGGCGAGGTGCTCGCCCTGGTGGACCCCACCTCGGACCTGCACGACGCGGCGCTCGGCGCCGGCCGGGCAGTGCTGAACCTGCTCAGCGAGTCCGACCGGACGCTGGCCGATGCCTTCGGCTACGTGGCGCCGGCCCCGGGTGGCCCGTTCCGGCTGGCCGAGTGGCAGGCCAGCGACTGGGGTCCGGTGCTGTCCGGCGCGGCGGGCTGGGCCGGTTGCCGGCTGGCCGAACCGCCCCGTCCGGTGGGCTGGGCGGCGGAGTTACGGCTGCTGATCGAGCGGGTGGAGCTTGCCGCGGACCGGCCGCCGCTGGTGCACCGCCGCGGCCGGTACCGGACCGTCAGCGATGCTTGAACAGGGCCAGCATGGTCCGCCAGGTGCCCGGGCTGACCACGCCGCTGACCGATAGGCCGTGCGCCCGCTGGATGGCCCGGACGGCAGCGACCGTCCCCGAGTCGTACCGGCCGGTGACCGATCGGCCGAGGATCCGCTGGATCGCCTTGACCGGCTCCCCGCTCATCCCCGGCGCCATCTGGGCGCCGGAGTACTTGACCAGCTGCGCGTAAGCGGCCGAGGAGTGGGCCGGCGGGGCGACCGCCGGGTAGTTCCGGCAGCCGATCGTGCGGCTCTGGGTGTAGTTGGCGGCCCAGTTCAGGTCGGACGGACGGCAGGGGCCGTAGTTGGTGACCGAGTCCGTCCGGCCGGTCCAGAACGACGTGTGGCCGAGAGCTCCCTCCCAGCCCAGCGAGATGTGCATGTGGTTGCGGTGGCAGGCGTTGTCGAGGCTGGGCGACGGGGTCTTGGTGCAACCGTTGTAGTCCGACCAGGTGCCGCTCCAGGCCCCCCAGATGCGGTTGTTCCAGATGATGTACATGACGCCGAGCCGGCGGGCCATCGCGAACCGGTTGCCGTACTTGTCGGCGTCCAGCAGGAAATGGATCACCGCGGTGCCCTGCTGCGACTGCACGGTGTTGCGGATCGAGTTCATCCAGTCGATCGCCCGGCCGTCATAGTGCTCGCTGCGGGTGCCGTCGCTGCCGCACGCGTAGGCACCGCCGAAGCTGGTGTTCGGGTAGGTATGCACCAGCAGGTTCGCGAGTCTGAGGGTGCCGGCGCGGTAACCGGGCTGGCAGGAGTCCTGCTCGACGTAGGCGGCCATCGGCTCGATGCTGCGGCCGAAGGCGGGCGCGTGCGGAGCGGGAACGGCCGACGCGGCGGCGGCGGTTCCGGCCACCGCCAGCAGTGGCAATGAGAAGAGCGCAGCTGCTGCCGCGCGCAAGAAGCGGGAAGTGAGTTGAGTACGGCGCACGACAGACAATCCTTCGATAGACATCCGCACCCTCTCAGATGCGGCGGCCTTTCCTATCGGTAGTCACCGTGCGTAGTCAAGTCCTGCGGAGTCGCTCACAGGCCGGAACACCGCTCCGGACGCGCCAGCTTGTAGCCCTCAGTGCCCCGACCGGACAGCGGCCGGGCGCCCTGTTCCGTACGACCACCGAGGAGCCCGATGACCACCAGCACGACCGTCCCGGACGTCCGGCAGCGGACCAATCTCGGGTTGATCACCGTCGTGCTCGCGACCGCCTGCGGCCTCTCGGTTGCCAACCTCTACTACTGCCAGCCGCTGCTCGACCTGATCGCGCGTTCGTTCTCAACCGGCCGGGGCGCCGCCGCCGTGGTGGTCACCGCCACCCAACTGGGTTACGCGGCCGGACTGATCCTGCTGATGCCGCTCGGCGACCTGCTGGAGAACCGGAAGCTCACCTCGCGCACCATGCTCGGCACCGCGGTCGCGGCGCTGCTGGCCGCGATCAGTCCGGACTTCGGCGCGTTCCTGGCACTGTCGGTGCTGATCGGGCTGACCTCGGTGGTGGCGCAGATCCTGGTGCCGCTGGCCGCCCACCTGGCGCCGGAGGCCGAGCGCGGCCAGTTCGTCGGACGGGTGATGAGCGGCCTGCTGCTGGGCATCCTGCTGGCCCGCACCGTCGCCAGCCTGCTGGCCGCGGCCTGGGGCTGGCGCAGCGTCTACCTGGTCTCGGCGGTGCTGATGCTCGCCATGGCGATGCTGCTGCGCCGGTTGCTGCCGAGCCACGCTCCGGAGCACACCGCCAGCTATCCGCAGCTGATGCGCTCGGTGGTCGAACTGGCCCGTACCGAGCCGGTGCTGCGCCGCCGGGCCGCCTGCCAGGCCCTGATGTTCGCCGCCTTCTCGGCGTTCTGGACGTCCATCAGCTACGAGCTGATCCGGGGGCACCACCTGTCGCAGACCGGCATCGCGATATTCGCGCTGGTCGGTGCCGGCGGCGCGCTGGCCGCCCCGCTCGCCGGCCGGCTGGCCGACCGGGGTCACGGCCGGCCGGCCAGCGTCGGGGTGTTCGTGCTGGCCGTCGGCGCGCTGGCGTTGGCCGGCTTGGCGGCCGGCAACCTGTGGCTGCTGGCGCTGGGCGGCGTGCTGCTCGACCTGGCCGTGCAGAGCCACCAGGTGCTGAGCCAGCAGGAGATCTACGCGCTGCGGCCGGACGCCCGGGCCCGGATCAATACCGTCTACATGGGCACCGTGTTCCTCGGCGGCTCGATCGGGTCGCTGGTCTCTGGTGCGCTGTACGGCCGGTTCGGCTGGTCCGGCCCGGTCTGGCTCGGCATCGGGTTGGCCGCGGTCGGCCTGCTGGTCGCCCTGGCCGGGCTGGCGGCCCTCCGGCCAGCGGCAGCCAGCCGGTAGCCAGTCCGTCCGCTGGGCACGGAAAAAGGCCCGCACCGCACCCTTGCGTTGTTACCGTACGGACCCTGGCTGATCGCACCGAGGGGGTGGCGGCGTGGCGTACCTGCAGATCATCGGCATGAACGAGGCCCAGGGCGACCTGCTCGACGCGTACGCCGCGATGGCTGCCCGAGGCCGGCCGTCCGTCTATCAGCCCAGCCACGGAGACGCCGCCGGCATCATCCGGGCACACTCCCTCGATCCGACCCTGCTCCGGCTGGCCTTCGCCGCCTCCGGCTCGTTCAACGGCGACTCGCTTTCCTGGAGCACCCAGGAGCTGGTCAACTCGGCCACCTCCCGCGAGAACGAGTGCTTCTATTGAACGACCGCTCACGCAGAGTTTCTGCGTGTCGCCAGCGGTGACGATGCCGTCAGCCGCAACATCGTGCTGGGCAACGAGCTCGACGGCCTGTCGCCGCAGGACGCCCGGCTGGTGGAGTTCGCCCGGGCCCTGACCGGCCGTCCCTGGACCGTCGGTCCCGCAGCCGTCGAGGCGCTGGCCGCGGCCGGCCTGTCGCGGACCGCGATCAGGCAGGCCATCGGGCTGGTCGCGATGTTCAACTACCTCACCCGGGTGGCGGACGGCACCGGCATCGAGGCGGACTTCGGCGAGGTGCTGCCGACGTTCGTCTATCGGGGTGTCAAGGACGCCGTCGAGCGACCGGGACTCGCGGAGTGGCCGGCCGTCGACGAATCCCTCGACGATCTGGGCCTGTTGCCGGATGCGCAGGCGAACTGGTCCCGCTGGCGCGACTACGTTCTGGACAGCCCGGAACCCATCACACCGACGGTCCGCGGTCAGCTCCGAGCGATCGCCGCCCGGAACGCCTGTGACCGCAGCGTGGCCGAGCCCGGTGGCGAGCTCGCCGCACCGCTGGCCGACTTTGCCGAGAAGCTGAGCCTGACTCCGTGGTTGGTCGACTCGTCCGACGTGGAAACGCTGCGGGATTCCGGCCTGGACGACCGGGCGATCCTGCACGTGATCGCGGTCGTCGCATATCAGTCGGCCGAATCGCGGTTGCGGATCGGGCTTTCCGCCCTGGCCACAGCGGAAAACGTCGGCTAGCTGTCGTGACCTGACACGTTGTTGTCAGGCGGCGAGCCGGCTGATGGGTGGTCGGCCGCCGAGGGCGGAGTGGCCGCGTCGAGTGTTGTAGTGGTGGAGGAATCGGTCAAGTC